>Ga0315277_10000270_pt1 | contig 87460 bp, 85 predicted proteins | sample YL17G05_15_MG_FD_203695 | JGI IMG/M metagenome (GOLD analysis project Ga0315277, IMG submission 203695) | Sediment microbial communities from Yellowstone Lake, YNP, Wyoming, USA - YL17G05_15 | ecosystem: Environmental > Aquatic > Freshwater > Lake > Sediment | place: USA: Wyoming | collected...
GAGTGCGAAAGAGCACCGATTATACAAAATCGCGTTCAAATCGATTACGTTCAAAACCGACTGCATGTTCAGAATTATGTGCATGTTAGAAGGATTTTATGTTTTCTTAACCGGACAGCCGTGATTTCATGCAATCAATTTCGCAAAACGTACGATTTAGGGAAGCCTTGTTTGACAAAGGAGGGGGAAATGAAAAAATTCTTGCGAATGGGTGTTTTTTCCTTCGTCTTTTTTGCCATCCTGGCCATGGCCGGCTCTCAGCTCGCCGATTCAGACGGGGATGGAATTCCCGACGTTTTGGACAATTGTCCCCTTGTTTTCAACCCGGATCAAAAAAATAGCGATGCGCCTCAAGGGATGCTGTTTTACTGGAAATTCGACCAAGGTTCGGGGTCGATCATTAAAGACGATTCCGGAAACGGAATCGAAGGGAAACTCTGGGGAAATGCGGCTTTTAGCCAAGACGCCAAGGAAAAATTCGCTGTAGAGACGTATGGGATCAACAACAGCGGCGGTTGTGTCACGTTTGCGCCTGGAGGAATGGAGGGATACTCTTTTGAACACGAAGCTTCGGTTCTAGCTTGGGTAAAAATCGATGATTTCAATGTTGAGAGGAGATTTCTGTGGAAGCTTCAGTATAATCATCCCGTTTATGACTGGCCGAAGACCATTGAAATCCCCGTGGAAATTTGGGGGAGTAATTTGGGATTAAATACGTCGAATAGCTTGGCCGGGGGATTGGAAAATACCGTATTCACTACTCCGCACTACATATTTCGTGTCGATTTAGCGGATCCTTCCGTGGGTTTCGTTCTAGGCCAATATAATTTTATCGTGATTACTATCGAATATGATCAATACAAAATATTTATCAACAATAAAGAAGTTCTAACCACGACGGGCGCTTGGTTTGAACCCTACGATGGTTTTCAGAGTTTGTGTTGGTGGGTTGCTGGAGCGGAGTGGTCGGATTATTGGCTAGACGGAAAAATCGATGAAGTCGCGGTTTATAACAAGGCCTTGAGTGAAGATCAACTTCTTGAGGACTATTATAGAGGCTATGCGGACACTTTCGGAGATGCTTGCGACGCCTGCCCGTCCCAGAATGCGGCCGGTTTAGATGCAAATCATGACGGATGCATAGATAACACGGGGATCTTTTCAAAAATCGTATTGAATTTGGATTTGCCAAACGGATCGGCATCCGCGCTTCTTTCCAAGATTGGCAGCATCGATAAAGCTCTAATGAGGGGGAACGAAAACGCCGCCCTCAACGAATTGAGCGCGCTGATCAATTTCGTGGATGCCCAGGCGGGTAAAAAAATATCCCGGACGGACGCGGATATACTCATAAAATATGCGGAGAGTTTGATCCGTCGAATCCAAGGGTCGTAATACCCATTCGGTTGAGATGTCTCTGCTTGACGTAAGCGAAGATCGGGAAGGGATTGATTTCTCCTAAGCGAAAATTTCCAATAACAAACCGAGTAATATAATATCGGTAAAGTGCCCCATGAGAATCCTCACGGCGGAGTTCATCGGAAGCTGCGCGGGGCCGGAACAATTTCTGGAGAGCGAACTTCCGGAAGTCGCGTTTATCGGGCGGTCGAACGTCGGAAAGTCTTCTCTGATCAACTCCCTCTTACAACGCAAGGGGCTGGCAAAGGTGAGCCGCACGCCCGGAAAGACCCGCTTGGTCAATTTCTTTCAAGTCACCAGCGACGATCCTGAGTTGGCCCAATTCACGGTGGTGGATTTGCCCGGGTATGGATACGCGAAGGCGTCCAAAGCGATGAAGGCGCAGTGGGAGCCATTGATCGGGGAGTATCTCGATGGGAGTGAACAGTTGCGCGCCGTGGTATTGTTGGTGGAATGCCGGGTCCTGAGCGAACTCGATAGGCAGGCGATCACCTGGCTTTTGTCCGTCGGACGGCCTCTCATCGTGGTGGCGACGAAAGTGGACAAGCTGAAGTCAAGCGAGCGCGTCCGCGCCCTTCGCCGGCTGCGGGAAGGGCTGGGATTGGCCGAGGGCGATGATTTTATTCCGTACTCGTCAATGACGGGCGAGGGGCGGAACCGGTTGTGGGCGGTCGTGAAAGAGCGGATGCGAGATTGATCTCGATATCGATCGCGCGTCGGGGCTGATTCGGCCGGGATCCTCCCACCGGCCGTCCGGTTTCCGTTCAGGCCGCGTCGCGGCCCGCCCGCTTCCTTTCCTTGAAATCAAGGATCTTCTTGCGGATGCGGAGGGACTGCGGCGTGACCTCGAGCAATTCATCGTCGTTGATGTAATCCATGAGCTGATCCAAGGCCATCTTGACGGGCACGTCGATCTTGGCGGCGATATCTGAGGTGGAGGAGCGCATGTTGGTGAGGTGCTTCTCCTTGGTGGGATTGACCTTCAGATCCTCGTCGCGCATGGTCTCGCCGACGATCTGGCCGTCGTAGACTTTGTCCCCGGGCGACACGAACAGGCGGCCGCGGTCCTGGATATTGGCCACGGCATAGGTGGCCACGGTCCCGGTGCGGTCGGAGACCAGGACGCCGTTGCGGCGCCCGGCGATCTTGCCCGCTTCCTCGCGATAGCCGAGATAGGTGTGGGCCATGACGCCGTTCCCCTTGGTCTGGCTCAGGAATTCCGATCGGAAGCCGAACAGGCCCCGCAGGGGGACGGTGTAGGTCAGGCGGACGTACGTTCCCTTGAGGTCGATCATCTTCTCCATGAGGCCGCGGCGCTCGCCCAGCATGGAGATGACGGTGCCGGCGTTCTCCTTCGGCACATCCAGCACCAGGGTCTCGTAGGGCTCGAAGACGCTGCCGTTCGCCCGGCGGGTGATCACCTGCGGCATCGAAACCTGGAACTCGTAGCCTTCGCGGCGCATCTGTTCGATGAGGACCGCGATCTGCAGCTCGCCGCGCCCGGCGACGGTGAACCGGTCCGGCGATTCGTTCCATTCGACGGCGATGGAGACGTTCGTCCGCAATTCTTTTTGGACCCGCTCCCTCAGCTTGGTGGAGGTCATATATTTGCCCTCCCGGCCGCCGAACGGGCTGTTGTTGACCATGAACATCATGGACACGGTGGGCGGCTCGATGAAAAGGAGGTCGAGCCGGATGGGCTTCTCGGGGTCCCCGATGGAATCGCCGATGGTGACGGCGGGGATGCCGGCGAAGGCGAAGATCTCGCCCGCTTCGACGGCCTCCGCTTCCTTCCGCTCCAATCCCTCGAAGACGAACAGCTTCTGGATCTGCCCCTGGGACTGCTTGTCGCCCGCGGAAAAAATGACGACCGCGTCGCCGGGCTCGATCCGGCCGCCGAAAAGCCGGCCGATGCCCAGGCGGCCGATGTAGTCGTCGTGGGCGATATTGGTGACCAGGGCCGACATCGGACTCCGCTTGTCGCATTTCGGAGGCGGCACGTTCTTCAGGATGGACTGGAAGAGCGGGATCAAATCCCGGGGCGGTTTCTCGAGGTCAAGGGCGGCCTTGCCTTCCCGGCCCGAGGCGTAAACGATGGGAAAATCCAACTGCTCTTCGCTCGCCTCCAGCTCGACGAACAGGTCGAAGGTCTCGTTGATGACCTCCTGGATCCGGGCGTCGGGGCGGTCGATCTTGTTGATGACGACGATCGGCCGGAGGGCGAGCTCCAGGGCTTTCTTCAGTACGAACCGGGTCTGCGGCATGGGGCCTTCCGAGGCGTCGATGAGCAGGAGGACCCCGTCGACCATCCGGAGGACGCGCTCGACTTCCCCGCCGAAGTCGGAATGGCCGGGCGTGTCGACGATATTGATCTTGACGCCCTTCCAGACGAGCGACATGTTCTTGGAAACGATGGTGATGCCGCGCTCGCGCTCGAGGTCGCCGGAGTCGAGGATGCAGTCGCCCATCTGGTCGATATTGCGGAACAATTGGCATTGCCGCATCATGGCGTCGACCAGGATCGTCTTGCCGTGGTCGACGTGGGCGATGATGGCAACGTTGCGTAAGTCTTTTCTATGCACCGAAAGCTCCCGGGGTTCGATTGTCCGCCCGGAATGGACGGATAGAATCTCCTATTATAACCCATCGGCCTCCTTGTGCCTAGACTTATCTTGTCTTGTCTCTTGTCCGGTTGTTATATCTGAATTCCTGCACTATAATAGGGGCAAATCACTCATTGCTTTTTCCCGCCGACTGAGGAGCATACATGGGTTGGAATCTCGAGGACCGTTCCGCGTCGCGGTGGCGCAAGCCTTGAAAGCTTTGTTCCGCCGGCCCGGCCGCCGCGCCCGGCGTCCACCTGAAAAGCCCCTGCGCGACGAGCTCCTGAGCATCGAAAGACTGGAGGAGCGGGCGAGAGCGCTTGCGGCCCGGTTCACCCTCGACCCTAATCCGGGCAAGGCCGCGCGAAACGTCCTGCCGCGCTTCGAGGACAACGCCCGCCTCCTTCGCGAGGCCTACCTCGCCCTGGCCGACGATGTGCACCGGGGAGGAAGCGTCGCCCCCGCGGCGGAATGGCTGCTCGATAACTACCATCTCGTGGCGTCCGAGGTCCTCGACGCGCGCCGGAACCTCCCGCCGGGCTACTATCGCGAGCTGCCCAAGCTCGCTTTGCGGGAGCTTGCGGGCCACGCCCGCGTCTATGCCCTGGCCGAAGAGATCGTCCGCCACAGCGATAGCCGCTTGGACCGGCCGCAGCTCCTGCGCTTCATGAACGCTTTCCAGGCCGCGGCTCCGCTCACGATCGGCGAGCTGTGGGCCTGGCCGAGCATGCTGAAGCTGGCCCTCATCGAGAACCTGAGACGGCTCGCGGAGGAGTTGCTCGAGGACCGGGCGGCCGTCCGGGCGGCCGACGCCTACGTGGCCCGGATCGACGCCGCCGGGCACGGGACGCCGCCGCCGCTGCCGAAGCACCTCCACGCCGGATACGTCCATCAGCTCCTCGAACGCCTGCGCGAGTACGGTCCCCGCCTTTCCGCCGTCCGCGCCGCCGTCGAAACGCACCTCGCCGCCCAAAACATGGCCTCCGAGGACGCCATCCGGAGCGAGCACCAGCGCCAAGCCGCGGCCCAGGTCTCGGTGGCGAACGTCATCACCAGCCTCCGCCTCTGCTCCGCGCTCGACTGGAGCCAGTATTTCGAGGCCGTCAGCCTGGTCGAGCGCGTGCTGCAGCGCGACCCGGCCGGTGTTTACGGAAACATGGACTTCCTGAGCCGCGACCTCTACCGCCAGGCCGTGGAGGAGCTATCCAAGCCCACAGGAGAGGCGCAGATGCAGGTGGCATTGCGGGCCGTCGAGTGCGCCCGCCAAGCCGTGGAGAGCGGACAAGCGGGGGATCGCGCCGCCCATGTCGGCCACCACCTCGTCGGGAAGGGCCGGCCCGATCTCGAGACCGCCGTTGGTTATCGGCCCCGCTTCAACCGGCGGGTGCGGCGTTTTATTTTCGCGCATGCGACCGCCGTCTACCTCGGCTCGATCGGGCTCCTGACGGCTATCCCGCTCGGCCTCGGGCTAGCCACCCTCCATGATCAGGGCTCATCGCTCTTAGTTCGGGCCGCGGCGGCGCTGCTCTTGTTGCTGCCGGCCAGCGACGTGGCGATCGCCTTCGTCCAGCGCCTGGTCGCTCGTTGGGTCCCGCCGCGACGCCTCCCCCGCCTCGAATTCCCGGCGGGAATCCCCGACAACGCTCGAACCATGGTGGTGGTGCCCACGCTGCTGACGAACGTGGCCGCCGTGGACCGGCTGATCGAGCACATCGAGGTCCTGGCTCTGGGAAACCTCGATCCGCGCATCCACTTCGCGATCCTCAGCGATTTCGTCGACGCCCCCGCGCGCGAGATGCCCGAGGATGAGGCGATCATCTTTGCCGCCCGGGCGGGGATCGAGGCCCTGAACGCCCGCTACGGCGAAGCGCATGCGGACCGGTTCTTCCTCTTCCATCGCGAGCGCCGATGGAACCCGGGAGAGAACTCCTGGATGGGCTGGGAGCGCAAGCGCGGAAAGCTCGAGGAATGGAACCGGCTTCTGCGCGGGGCACCGGGCACGAGCTTCTCCGTGCAGGTCGGCGACGTGGGAATCCTCCCCGGCGTGCGCTACTGCCTCACTCTCGATTCCGACACGCGCCTGCCGCGGGACGCGGCGAAGAAGCTGATCGGCATCATCGCCCACCCTCTGAACCGGCCCCGCTTCGACGCCCGCCTCGGCCGCGTCACCGAGGGCTATGCGATCCTCCAGCCCCGGATCAGCGTGACCATGGCCAGCGCCGCCGGCTCGCTCTTCGCCCGGCTTTACGCCGGCCACACCGGCGTCGATCCCTACACCACCGCCGTTTCGGACACCTATCAAGACCTGTTCGGGGAGGGGAGCTTCACGGGCAAAGGGCTCTACGATGTGGACGCGTTCATGGCCGCCCTCGAGGGGCGCGTCCCCGAGAATGCCCTCCTCTCTCACGATCTCTTCGAAGGGATCTATGCCCGCACGGCGCTCGTTACGGACGTAGAGGTCGTGGACGATTATCCCACGAGCGTTCTTGCCCATGCGCGGCGCCAGCACCGCTGGGTGCGGGGGGATTGGCAGATCCTCCGCTGGCTGTTCCCTTGGGTTCCGACCCGCTCCGGCCTGAAGCGCAACCGTCTCCCGCTCATTTCGCGCTGGAAGATCTTCGACAACCTGAGGCGCAGCCTCGTGCCGCCCTCGACCGTCGCCCTCTTTTTCCTAGCCTGGGCAGTCTTGCCGGGAAGCCCGGCGGTCTGGACGGCCGCCATCTTGGCCGCCATGGCCTTTCCTCTCTATCCGCTGCTCCTGGCGGCCGCCGGAGGCCCCCGACCGCAACAGCCGTGGCTGGTGTTCCTCCGCGCCGCGTGGAAAGACGGGAAGACCGTGCTCGCCCAGGTCACTCTCCAGCTCACGTTCATGGCCAGCCAGGCGTATGAGCGGACCCATGCGATCGTGCTGACCCTCATCCGGCTCGGGGCGACCCGGCGCCGCCTGCTGGAGTGGGAAACGGCCGCGGCCAGCGAAGCTCGAGAGGCCGGCAAGGCCGGGCGAACGACCGCGCGGCTGTTCCTGGTGCAGATGATCGCGAGCCCGCTGGTCGCGCTGAGCGGCCTCCTCCTGGTCTCGCTGGTGCGCCCGGGTGCGCTCCCCGCGGCCGTCCCGGTCCTGGCGTTGTGGACGGCCGCGCCGCTGATCGCCTATGCGCTGAGCCGGCCCGTTCGAGCGCGGCGCGTCGAGTTGGGGGAAGAAGACCGCAAGTTCTTCCGGGATCTTGCCCTCAACACCTGGCGGTATTTCGAGGCGTTCATGGGCCCCGAAGACCACGGCCTGCCCGCGGACAATTTCCAGGAGACGCCGGATCCCCGGACCGCCCACCGGACGTCGCCCACGAACATCGGTTTGGGCCTCCTCGCCACCCTGGCGGCCCACGATCTCGGCTTCATCCGGACGGAGGAGCTCGCCGCCAGGATCGACGCCGCGCTGACCACGATGGAAGGCCTCGAACGCTTCAATGGCCACCTGTTCAACTGGTACGATACGCAGAGCCTGGCTCCGCTCCCGCCGGCCTACGTGTCCACCGTCGACAGCGGCAATCTCGCGGGCGCGCTCATGACCCTGGCGGAAGGGCTGCGCGAGGCCAGTCGGCTCCCGGCCGCACTCACCCGCGATCTCCCCCAATGCCTCCTTGACCTGGCGGGCCGCGCAACCCGGTTCGCGGACGGGATGGACTTCCGCGTCCTCTACGACCCGCAGCGGGGGATCCTCTCCATCGGCTATCGTCTCGCCGCCGCCGAGGGGCCGGGCCAGCTGGACGCTTCTTACTACGACCTCTTGGCCTCGGAATCGCGGCTGACGAGCTTCATCGGCATCGCCAAAGGCGACCTCCCCGAAAAGCATTGGTTCCACCTGGGACGGCTCATCACCGGCGTGGAGGGAGCGCCCGTCCTCTTATCTTGGAGCGCCACCCTGTTCGAGTACTTGATGCCGCTCCTCCTCATGCGCAGCTTTCCGGAAACACTCCTCAACCAGTCGTGCCTGATGGCCGTGCGGCGGCAGATCGAGTATGCGACGGATCGCTCCGTGCCCTGGGGGATCTCGGAGTCCGCCTATAACCTCGTGGACCGTCACGGCAATTATCAATACAAGGCCTTCGGCATCCCCGGCCTCGGCCTGAAGCGCGGCCTGGGCGACGAGCTGGTGGTCGCTCCTTATGCCACCGCGTTGGCCGCCCTGGTCGATCCCAAGGAGGCCGCCCGCAACCTGCGGCGGCTGGCCAGGGCAGGCCTCGAAGGCGCATACGGCTTTTACGAGGCCATTGACTATACACATGGTGAGACCGACGATCCTGAGAGCGCAGAGAGAAAAGCGGGCCCCCCCCGGGGAACGGTGGTGCGGATTTTCATGGCCCATCACCAGGGGATGACTCTCGCGGCCCTCGCCAACGTTCTCCTCGGCGATCCGATGGTGAAGCGCTTTCACGCGGACCCGCGCGTGCAGGCCACGGAACTGCTGTTGCAGGAGCGGGTCCCGCGTCTGGCGGCCATCACCCAGCCGCGGCCCGTCGAAGAGACACGCGTGTCCGGGCCGCTCCCCGCGTCGGCCGTTCGCCGCTTCCGGTCGCCGCACACGACGTTTCCCCACGCCCAGTTCCTGTCCAACGGCAATTACACGACCGTCGTGACGAATGCGGGCGGGGGCGCCAGCTTCTGCCGGGGCCGCGCGGTCACGAGGTACCGGGAGGACCCGAGCCTCGACCCGGGGAGCCAGTTCCTCTATCTGCGGGACGTGCGGAGCGGCTCGGTGTGGTCGGCGACGTTCCACCCCACCGAAAAAGAGCCGGAGGACTATCTGGCGTCGTTCCTCGCGGAAAAGGCGACCTTCAGCCGCCGCGACGACGACATCACCAGCCTGCTCGACATCGCGGTCTCGAACGAGGACGACGTCGAGGTCCGGCGCCTGGCGGTGACCAACCACGGCGATCGACCCCGCGAGATCGAGATCACGAGCTATGCCGAGATCGTCCTCGCCCCGCCGCCCGACGACCTGGCCCACCCGGCCTTCGGCAAGCTGTTCGTCGAGACGGAATATCTTCCCGAGAGCGCCGCCCTCGTCTGCCATCGCCGGCCGCGTTCCCCTGACGAGCCGGGCGCCTGGGCGATCCACGCCCTCAGCCTCGAAGGACGGAAACAGGGTCCGGTGGAATGGGAAACCGACCGGGCCCGCTTCCTGGGCCGCGGCCGCGGTCCCGAGAATCCCCAGGCCCTCGATGGCCGCTCCCTGTCGGGGACGACCGGATTCGTGATCGATCCCGTCGTCAGCCTCCGGCAGCGCATCCGCCTCGCGCCGGGAGGCTTCATGAGGCTGTCCTTCGCCACCGGGATGGCGTCCACTCGGGAGACGGCCTTGGCCCTCGCCCAGCGCTTCCACGAGCCGAGCGCCGCGGCGCGAACGTTCGCCCTTGCGTACGCGCACGCGCAGATCAGCCTCCGCCACCTCGGCGTCTCGAGCGAGCAGGCCTTGCTCTTCGAACGGCTGGCGTCCCGGGTGTTGTATGCGGACCGATCGCTCCGCGCGAGCCCGGAGATCCTGGCCCGCAACACCTTGGGCCAGGAAGGCCTCTGGCCCCACGGCATCTCGGGCGACCTCCCCATCCTCCTGGTGCGGGTCGTCGAGGAGGACGACGTGCCTCTTGTCCGCCAGGTCCTCCAAGCGCAGGAGTACTGGCGGCTCAAGGGTTTGAGCGCCGATGTCGTGATCCTCAACGAGCACCCCGTGAGCTATCTCGACGAGATGCACGCGTTGCTGACCACCCTCCTGGACAACGGCCCCTGGAGGACCTGGAAGGATCGGCCCGGCGGGACGTATCTTCTCCGCGGCGACCGAATGGGCGAAGCCGAGCGCATTCTTCTTTCCGGCGTGGCCCGCGCCGTCCTGAGCGGCGAGCGGGGAGATCTGGCCGGTCAGCTCAACCGGCACGATCACCGCTGGCCGGAGTCGGAGGAGTCCATGCGGTTTCCGGAGCCGGGCCCGGCCGGCGCGCCGCAGACGCAGGCGGCGGTCCCCCCGCTCGCCCTGGCCAGCGGCCTGGGCGGCTTCGCCGACGACGGGCGCGGATACGCGATCGTCCTCGAGTCGGACCGGGAAACGCCCCTCCCTTGGGCCAACGTTATCGCCAATCCCTCCTTCGGGACGATGGTCACGGCCTCAGGGGCGGCCTTCACCTGGTCGGAGAACAGCCGCGAGAACCGCTTGACGCCTTTCGCCAACGACCCCGTGACCGACCCGACGGCCGAAGCTCTCTTCATCCGCGATGATGAGACAGGAGAGGCCTGGTCCCCTACGCCGGGCCCGATGCGCCGCACGCGAGAGGACGGGCGCTTCGTCATTCGGCATTCCGCCGGTCTGACGCGCTTCACCCGCGTTTCGCGAGGCCTGCGCCAGGATCTCGATATCTTTGTCGATGCGAAGGATCCGGTCAAATTCTCGCTGCTCGCGCTTACGAACGAAACCGGACGGGAGCGCCGGTTGAGTGTGTTCGCCTACACCGAGTGGGTGCTGGGGCCGCCGCGAGCGGGCCAGGGCACCCATGTGGTGACCGAGCACGACTCCGCGACCGGAGCGGTCCTGGCCAGAAATCCGTACAACCGGGAATTCGCCGGGCGCGTGGCTTTCGCCCACGCGAGCGAAAAGCTCGTCTCGGCCACGGGAGATCGCTTGGCGTTCCTCGGCCGCAACGGCTCTCTCGCCCGACCGGCGGGGCTCCGCCGCGAATTCTTGCCGGTCCGCTTCGGCGCGGGACTCGATCCCTGCGCCGCGCTGCACGTCTCCGTCGCGCTCGCCCCGGGGGAGACCCGCCTCCTTGCGTTTCTGGTCGGGCAGGGGAAGGATGCGGACGAGGTCCGCGCGCTTCTGGGCCGGCATGGTCGCGCAGTATCCGCGGTCATCGCCCGAGAGGCCGTCCGCCGGACCTGGGACGACATCCTCGACACGGTCCAGGTTCATACTCCGGACGACTCCTTCGACCTATTGATGAACCGCTGGCTGCTCTATCAGAACCTGAGCTGCCGGATGTGGGCTCGTTCCGGTTATTATCAACCGGGCGGAGCTTTCGGATTCCGCGATCAGCTTCAGGACGTCATGGCTTTGACGCTGGCCCGGCCGGATCTTATCCGCGAACACCTGCTGCGGGCCGCCGGCCGGCAATTCCTCGAAGGCGACGTCCAGCACTGGTGGCACGAGCCGAGCGGCCGAGGCACCCGGACGCGCTGTTCCGACGACCTGCTCTGGCTTCCCCACGCGGTGGCCCACTACGTCCGGACGACGGGAGATGCGGGCGTCCTCGAAGAGACGGCGCCCTTCTTGGAGGCCCCGCCTCTCGCGCCGGAAGCGCAGGACGCCTACGTTCAGCCTCGAGTCTCGACTGAAAAGGGTTCGATTTATGAGCATTGCCTGCGGGCCATCGATCGCAGCTTCACCGCGGGCGCCCACGGCCTTCCCTTGATGGGGAGCGGGGATTGGAACGACGGCATGAACCGCGTCGGAAGGGAAGGGCACGGGGAAAGCTCCTGGGTGGGCTTCTTCCTCCATACGATTCTGAGCGAGTTCGCTCCGCTCTGCGAAGCGCGGGGGGATCAAGCCCGGGCCGACCGTTACCGCGGCGAAGCCCGCCGGCTCGGGAGCATGCTGGAACAGACTTGGGACGGGGAGTGGTATCGCCGCGGCTACTACGATGACGGAACGCCTCTCGGCTCGGCCCAGAACGATGAATGCCGGATCGACTCCGTCGCCCAGTCGTGGGCGGCCCTCTCGGGCGCGGTTCCGGTTCGCTATGCGGAGCGGGCCATGGACGCCGTCCGTACCCACCTCGTCAGGCGCGGACCTCAGGTCGCCCTGCTCCTCACCCCGCCCTTCGATGTTTCCGCTCAGGATCCCGGGTACATCAAGGGCTATCCCCCCGGCGTTCGCGAGAACGGCGGCCAATATACCCATGGGGCCCTCTGGGTCGTCATGGCCATGGCCCGGCTGGGCAGCGGCGATGAGGCGATGGAACTTTTCCATATGCTCAATCCCGTCAACCATACTCGAACGGCGGCCGACGTCGGGCGCTACATGGCCGAGCCCTACGTCATCGCCGGAGACGTCCATGCCGATCCCGCGCACGCCGGGCGCGGCGGATGGACGTGGTACACCGGCTCCGCGGGCTTGATGTACCGGGCCGGCCTCGAGAGCATCCTCGGGCTCCGTCGCCGGGGCTCGACCTTCGAGGTGGAGCCATGCATCCCGTCATCCTGGCCTGACTTTGCGATCGTCTGGCGCTTTGGCCGGACGCGCTACGAGATTGCGGTCTCGAATCCGGAGCGCCGCTGCCGGGGGATCGCCATCGCGGATCTGGACGGCGCGCCGGTCGATCCCCGTTCCATCCCTCTCGCCGATGACGGCGGCACGCACAAAGTCCGGCTGGTGCTGGGAGAGAAGAACGTGACGTCCATTAGTCTATAAATAGGGTTGAGGCCGGTCAGTTGCGGCGATCGGGAATGATTGGGCGGAGCCGAGGCGTCGAATCCCCGAGCTCAAGTAGCGGGCGATTCAGCCCTGGGAAGCGGCCTATTTCGGTATGGGCTTGTCTTTCCCGATCCCGTGGCGTTTGGGGTGGATGTTCACCACCACCTCGACCGCCCGGCTTCGCGTCGTTCCTTCCGCTGCGGCGAAATGGAGAACATGGCGGCCGAGAAATCCGGGCCCGGGGATCCATGAAAAAACGCCCGTCTTCTGGTCGATGCTCGAGCCGACCGGAAGCTCCCGGTCCAAGGATTCGCCCCAGCCGATGAATCTCGTCGTCCCCTTGGCCCGGAGGTCGACGACGACGCGCTCGAGTTCCTGGACATCGATGGTCCGCGGCCCCCGTAGCTCGATCTTCAGCGCCCCGCCCCCGTCTTCCGTGAGGAGACCCGGCTCGGCTCTGACCGCCGCCGCGCCGCCGCCGGAGTTGAAGATATCGAAATACCGGCTCCCGATCCCGCTTTCATTGCCGGCGCCGTCGCGCAGGCCCCAGGAGATCGCATGGGTCCCGATGGCGTATTTCGTCGTGTCCAAGTAGAAATAGCCCACGGCGCCGTTCGAATTGTTGGTGCCCGGGAAATTAGCCGCGATGTCGGCCCGATAATTATTGTAGACGGGGTGTCCCAGGGGCGCGCCGTCCACCCAAACCCAGATCGTGGAACCATCGGCCGGAATGATGTTGGGCAGGGGGGTCAAAGCCCAACCCCAGTTGATATACGCATTCCCCGAAGCCAGACCCCCTTGGGACGGCGTTTCGATCGTCCCGAACGGCAGGACGGAATGGGCATTGTCGACCGCGATCGTTTTCTGACCGAGCTCGGTCTTATGACCCGTCGTGTCGTAGGCGAAGGCATGGAGGACGAAGGTGCCGTTGCCCTGATTCGGCAGGAAATTGGTCAGCATCATGTATCCCCAGCCGGCCCGGTGGCTGTTTGGATAACCCGGCTCGGCTGCCTCGACGTCGGGCCGCGCCCCCTTGATGAAGACGGCGTCGCCGACGTAAATGAGTCCGTCCGGGCCGATGGCCGCCGGCGGATCCAGGAGGTGAGGATCTCTCCTGATCTCGACCCGGGTCACTTCGATGTCGTCCAGAGCCCAGCCCGTGACGGGAATATTGGCCGCGACTGTGGAGTTGTCGAGAGGAGAATCGAAATACCCGAACGGGGCTAGGTCTTCGCCCTGGGAGAAAACCTTCAGGCTGACCGCGATCGTTTGGGGGGAGTTTTGGGCCGCGGAGTCCGAGACCTGAACCTGCCCGCTGTAGCTGCCGGCCGTCAGGGCGCTCGGATCGGTCTTGATTTCGAGGATCCCTTCGCCCGTGCCGCCGGCGGGGCTGACCTGGATCCACGAGTCGGCCGTGGAGGCTTGCCAGTGGAGGACCGTTCCCGCGGGCCCGGCATTCTTGACCAGCGTTTTTTGGACGGTCGACGACGCCCGGCCCGCTTCACCTCCGAACGAGAAGTGCGTCCTTTCCAGGGACAGCGCGGCCTGCGCCGCAACCGCATGGACGATGACGGAGAGATATTGAGGCGAGTTGAGAGCCGCCGGATCCTCGACCTTGATTTGGCCGGTATAGTCGCCGACGGCCAGGGCGGCCGGTTGCACGCTCAGAGTGCCGTTCCCGGTTCCGCTGATGGGATCGAGCTGAATCCAGGGTTGTCCGGAAGAGGCTTGCCAGTGGAGGACCGTGCCTGGCGTCCCGATGTTTTCGATCAGGACATTTTGAGCCGCCGCGACCTGGCCGGCGACCGTGTTAAAGGTCAAGCTTTGCTTGTCCAAAGTCAGAGAGGCGATGATCTGGTCATAGAGGTGCAAGGTCACCGCCACGGTTTGCGGATCATTCTGAGAGACAGGATCATCGATCGTGATCTGTCCGGAGTAGGTTCCGATCGGAAGACCTGTCGTGTTCACCTGAACGCTCAAGAATCCGTCCCCTGTTCCGGACGCCGGATCCACTTGAATCCATGTCCGGTCCGCCGAGGCTTGCCAATGAAGGATCGACCCGGGGGATCCGGTATTGGTGATCTGAATCTGGAGGACAGTGGACAGCGGCTTTCCGGTTTCGCCGTCAAAGGCGAGGCCGGCCGTGTTCAGCGAGATCGCGGGGAGGGGCGTTCCGGGTGTCTGGACCAAGACCGGGTCGGACGCGGGCCCGGCGATCCCGCCCTGGTTGACCGCGACCCACCTGTAATAGAGGGATGACCCCGGCGGTGCGTTCGTATCGGTGTAGGAATAACCGGTCGTCGGGCCGATATATGATGTTCCGTCGGCGACGAAATTCGGATCGTACGAGCGATAAACCCTGAACAGGTTGAAGTCTCCCCAATCTTTCCAATTCCAATTCTCTCCGCTCCAGATCTTCCCCGTGGCCAGGATTTGGACGATCACTCCGGATCCGGACGGGCTCCCCCCCGGGGCCCCGACTGCGGCTGAGAGCCCGATGACGCGCGGCGGAGAATACATCGTATTGAGATCGGGGTTTCGCGCCTTATCCCGGACAAGCTGAACGAAGTCGCGGAGGGCGATTTCCTTGTTCGTCCCCTTGATGTTGTGTTCGGGATCCTGCCGCCAACGAAAGAAATCGAGGAGATGGGCGTTGTACTGGTAAGGGCGCAGGAATTGCGTCGTGAGGAAGTCGGGGGGGCTCTGAGCGACGACGAAGCCGGTCGGGTAGGTCTCGGGGTCGTACTCCAGGATCCCCCAATTGGGACTCAGCGCGGAGACGTCTGGAATGAAATAATCGGTCGTCCGGACGAACCAGTTCTCTCCGAACTTGATATCGAAGACCGTGGCACCCATCGAGCCGAAAGGGAGGTTGTCGGCCGTTCCCAAAGACGACGCAGAAGTGATGTAGCGATTGACACCGACGGCGGTTGCGGGATTGTTGCCGAACAAATAATCCGCGGGGATCTGGTGCGAGTAGATTTTTTCCGGGCCGATGCCGGCCTCGAACGACCAGGCGGCGAATTCCCGGACGAAATTGCGGACCATCGTCTCGCGGAAATCCCTCCAAAGCTCCCAGTAGGGGTCGCCGATCAGCTTTGTTCGCGGCGGATCGAAGCCCCCGGCGATGAAATCCTGGCCGGTCGAAGGAATCATTCCGCCGTGGACGTAGGCCCCCCAGGGGATCTTATGCGGATCGGGATTCAGCCCGTCTTGCGAGTTTTGGTCGTAATCGTCGCTCAGGTCCCAATGGAAGTACCTAAGCCGCCAATCCGAGAAGGCCGTCCCGAACAAAGAGTTGAAAAGGGCCAAGCCGCTGGATCCGAGGAATCTCGGGAGGCCGTCGGCCGTGACGCCGCCGGCATGACCTTGACCACGATACGGGCCCATGACGTCATCATATAAGCCGGTATGCTGGATCCAATCCCGGAATTCCATGACGGCGAAGGGGGAGTAATCGCCGAGATACAAGGTTCCGTTGTCGTTGATGCGATTGTAGTTCATCTCGGCCTCGCCCCACCCGCTCGCGGTGATCAGCAGGTCCGGATTCGCGTCCATCGTCTGCTTGAGATAGGCCGCCAGGGCCCGGGCCTTGGCTTCGTGATTGACTCGGAGCTTGCGGGCGTAGCGGGACAGAGTGCCGAAGGCGTACTTGGTCATGAGGTCGGGCTGAGTGATTTGGGTGTCGGAAGCGATCTTGTTGTCGTTGTACCATTGGGCATTCCGGACATCCTCTTCCTTGGCCTCCCGGTAGGCCTCGAGACTGCGGGCCAGGCCGGAACAGAGCACGAGGTGGAGGTTCACGTTCTGAGCTTTCGCCGCGGCCACCAGGGAGGCGATCGTGGCCTTGCCCGTGATGTTGCCGGAGGCGTTGGTCCAGTCGCTGTGCCAGCCGAGAACGGGCGTGAGATGGTTGAAGGAGATGGACAGCCAGGCATAAAGGCCGAAGTTGAAATTGGCTTTGATATAGGCGATTTCGGCCGGATCGACCGTGCCGTCTTCGATCGCGACAATGAGGGCGTTGGCGTAGCTCGGCTTGGGAAGCTCCTGGGCCGCCGCGGTGGAGAGAACTCCGCTCAGGGCAAGGACGAGACAAGCGGCCGACAGAGCTCTGCGGTTGATGATTTTTCCGTTCAGGCAGCAGGCCGCAGCATACCGCGCATTTGCCTTCATCGGCGCGTATTCTACGGGAAAGGGACAAAGCATGTAAATCAAGCTCCCCCTGTTCTTGCGAAGAGGTGGAATCTCTGGCGGCAGCTTCTTCCCCAGCCTGTTTTTGAGGGGGTCGCCAAGCTGATCCATGCGGCGATCGGGAACGACTGGGCGGAGCTGGCGCGCCGAATCCCGGAAATCAAGCAACCGCGCGGCTTCGCTCCTCGTGAAGCCGGCCCGGGTGCGGGATGTCGAGGCTTTCGCACTCCCGGTTTTAGAGCCCTGTCAGGCGAATGCGAGATCGCGGCTGGAGAGCCGGGATTCAAGGAGACGCCGGCTCACAGAGCCTTCGGGCGTTGATGACGGAGGCCGCGGTGACGGCGATGATGATGACCGCGCCGCCGGCGATCGATTTTGGCCCGGGGATTTCGCCCAGGGCGAGAAAAACCCAGAGGGGATTGAACACGGGCTCGATGACGGCGACCAGGTTCGCTGTGACGGCCGTTACGTGCTTCATGGCATAGGAAAAGAGGACGGCGGCCAGGCCGACCTGGAAGATTCCCAGGACCGCGACCGAGGCGAGAGCCTTGGCCGTCAAATGCGGGGCTGGAAGAAAAAGCGAGACGGAAAGTCCGATCACGGCCGTTACCCCATGGGCAAGGAGCATGGATTCGAGAGGAGATCCGTCTTTCTGCATGCGCATGAAGACAAAGGTCAGGCTGAAGGCGAGAGCGGAGAGGAGCGCCAGGAGATCGCCGGCGAGGCGTCCGCCGCCGAGCGTATCCAAGAACATCAGGGCTATTCCCGCGGCGACGAACAGAAAAGCGATCCAGTGCTCGATCTTCGCCCGCTCTTTCAGGATCCAGGCCCCCAGGAAGGCGGTGAAGATCGGTCCGATGTATTGGAGGATGATGGCGTTGGACGAGGTGGTGAGCTTGTTGGCCGAGACGAACAGGATCATCGTGGCCGCGTAGGACAAGCTGGCGGCGAGCTGCGGGAAGGATAGGCACTCGCCAGTGGAAATTAACCACGGTCGAGTGCGGCGGAAGCGGATCCCCAGACGAAGCCTGGGGCCCCTGCCACCGTGGATATTCGGCCGTTTGAGATAAAGGAAGATCACGAGGGCGGCGATCGAGCTCCGGACTCCGGCGATGGTGAGGGGATGCCAGTCGATGATCTTTATGAAGAGACCGGCGATGCTCCATAAGAACGCGGCGGCGGCCATGGCCGGGACGCCGAGATGTCGGGAGTGTTTTTCCATCGGTCGATTCCTGCGGAGCGAGATATCTTATAATAAATATGGGGGTCACAATACTCTGCCCCCGATTTCGGAGACGTGATTCCCGGTCCCCGTGAGGCGGCAGGGTATCATGTTTCCCGATCTTGAAATCGGTGACAGAGTATTGTGTCCCCGATTAGACAAAACTCCCGCGAGCGGCGGTCTAATAGAATGAGCGACCCGAAAAGGAAGCGGATGAAGCTCGAGGAATTGTTCCACCTCTATGGAGACCCTTTGTACCGCTATTTGACCGCCGTGCTCGGATCGGCCGAGGACGCCGATGATGTCCTCCAGGAGACCTTTTGCCGATTCGCCCGCTACTCGGCGCGGTGGAAACTCGTCCGCGATCCTAAGGCCTTCGCCTTCCGATGCGCGCGCAACGAAGCCCATCGGTTTCTCGAAAAACGGATATCGGAACGGAACGGAGCGAAGGGGTTCCGGCCCGAACTCGTTTCGACCATCCTGCGCGGCCCGGATCCCGCGGCCGAGGTCCGACTGGGCGAAGCCCTCGCCGGCTTGCCTGAGGAGCAGCGCGAAGCGGTTTTATTGAAAGAATATGAGGGCTTGACCTTCCGGGCCATCGGGTCGGTTTGCGGGGTTTCGACGAACACGGCGGCGAGCCGATATCGCTATGGGATGGAGCGTCTTCGAGCGTTTTTTGGGGAAAAGCCATGACCGAGGACGAAAAGAGCGTCGGGGAGCTTCTTCGGAAATTCACGCCCCGGCCGGCCCCGCCCGAGCTGAAGCGGCGAATCCTCGCGGCGGCCGGCGAGCGGGACGATCGCGGACGATTCTTTTCCCGAGCGCAATGGCGGGCCGCGGCGGTGTTCAGCTCGCTCATCCTGGCCTCCGCCGCCTGGGATGCCTTGTCCGTCGGCCGGTCGGCGCGCGGCGCGTCCGCGCTTCTAGCGGGTCCCGCGAATTCCGATGCCGCGACCCAACAGCTCGATCAGGAGCTGATCAGGGAAGTCGCCGGTCAAGATCGAAGCCTGGAAAATCAAATTCGCGTTCGTTTGACCGCGGAAAACACGTTGGGCCGGCCGATCCGTCCCGTGTTCGGCGGCGGATCGGGAGAAATCGGGGAGGGAAAAGATGTTCGCTAGAAAGACATTCGGATGGATTTTCATTATCCTGTTGGCTGTCGTTGCGGTTCTCTTCGTCGTCCGGGCGATTTGGAATTCCGCGACGAACGCGTCCCTCGAGCGATATCTCGAAAAAGCTGCTGCCGCCGGCGTCCCCCTGAAATTCGCCGACCTCGGTCCGGCCTGTCCCGATAACGCAACCGCCGCCCCACTGTGGAAAGCGGCCGATGCGCTCCTGGATCTTGGAAGCTTGAAGGTGGCGGCGAAAGGCGGTTCCCCCATCAGCGAATGGCTCAACGCCGGGCCGATCGAGGAGAGCGTTCGCGCCGCATTCGCGGCCGCGATCGCCAAGAACCGGCGGGCGATCGATTTGTTCCTCGAATCCGCGGACCGGGCGTGCGGCCGGGATCCGGGGCGGAAAGCCGCGGTCCGCGATCCGCGGGACCTCATGAACAGGCTGTGGGCCGTTCGCATGATCGGAGCCGAAGCCGTCCTCAAGGCCAAGGCCGGGGACGTGAACGGCGGGCTGGAGGAATGCCTGAAAGGGTTGAAATTCGTTCGGCTCGCCCTGGACGAGCCCGGTTTGATCGACGGCCTTGTTTCGATCTCCGAGATGAAGGTTCTCCTCGTCTGCTTGGGCCGGGTTTTGGACGGGAATATCGTCGATCCGAAAGCCCTGCACCCGTTCTTTGATGCTCTCTTGTCCGAGGATTGGCGCGGCAAATTCGGCCGGTATGTCCGGTCGGAGAGGGTCTTCGCTCTCGAAACCGGCGCCACGGCCCTCCGGAGCGGACGGGCGGCGCTCTGGCTGACCCGGCCTCTGCTTCGGTCCCGGCTCGTCAAATACCTCGGCGTTTTCGATGAAATGGATCGGATCGATGGCCTTCCCTTGGCGGAGAGAGGGCGGGCCATCCTGGAGTTTGACCGGAGGGCGGAGAATCCATCCTGGCTCGATCGATTCTCGGAGCGGCTCTTGCCGCAAGAGCTCCGCGCCGGGGATCCGACGATGGGCGCGACCGCGCTCAAGGAAGCGACCCTCGAAGCCCTCATGGATACGGCCCGGATCGGATTGGCCGCCAGGATCTATCGGGCCCGCGAGGGCCGCTGGCCCGAAAGCGCGGCGGCGCTCATCCCGGAATTCCTGGCCAAGGAGCCGCTGGACCCGTTCACCGGAAAACCGTTCATCTACCGCGCGAACGAAACCGGGATTCTGATCTACAGCCTCGGCGCGAATCTCAAGGATGACGGAGGGCGGGGGACCTACCAGATCACGCAGCTCGTGATGCCGAAGGACGACGACTGGGCCTGGCGGGACTCGTTCCGCTGAACCGGCATCATCAAGCGGATCGGACCGACCGTTTCATGGTATGCGGCCGGAATCATTCCGGAAATTGAAGGTGAACGTAAGGTAGAACGGAACAGAGACCCCTTCCCGCGTCGCAGGCTGGAATTTCGATTGGAAGAGGGCCCTTTTTACTTCCGCCTGAATCGCCGGCGATGTTGCCCGAATCCACGGGATATCACGGACATTGCCTGCGGCGTCGATGATCGCGACTAAGCACGCATATCCGTTCTCGGAACGATAAACCGGATTGGGCGAAACGATCGCCCTGGGAGGGATGGCTTCCTTATTGGACCGATAAATCCGTTCTCCATTCACGGTTTCAGGCATTCGCCCGGCGGGGCTCTTTTCCACGACGCGCCAGCCTTCTCCCCGGAGCTCCAATCGATACAAGTTCTGGATCTCGTACTTGAGATAGTCTCGTTGGCGGCGATACTTGATCGAGACGACCGGCCGGTCATGGATATCTTCATAAGTCCCGATGCTCACGAAGATATCGTCTTTAGAGTAGATTTCGCCCTCGTGCCAATGAAAGCCTTCGAAAATTTCACCGCGCGCTACGGGGGCCGATGTCTTTTCGGCTGTCTCCCGGGCTTCCCGGGCATAATCGTCGAGGAGCCCGCGCGATCCGGACATCAGGTCGATATTGATATCATAGAGGCGGCCGCCGGCGAACCCGATCATGATCCTGAGAGCGATATCCGGGTTCGAATCCAATGGGCCTTCGTAAGATTGATGGTGGGGAGCGTCTTTTTTCAAAGACAGATTCAACTTCTCGGCAAAAGCCCGCGCTTCGGAAACTTTCACACCGACCTTCAGCCCGAACATCGAGAATGAATCCTTCTCCTCGTTTGGAGGCGATCCGAAGCCGAGCGACGCGGCGGCCCAGAGGAAGGCGATAAAGACGAATCCTGTGGTGAGACGGTTTGCGAACGATCTTCTCATCGGCACGGCCCTTTATTTCCAGGTCATCGCGTAGCGCTTGACGAGCGGCCGGCCCTCGGCGTCTTCGGACAGCAGGACGTAGAGCTTGTCGTTCTTGACGATGAAAATCATCTCGTCTTCGGGGAGCGAGGTCCGGGCGATGTAGCGGCCGTCGGGATTGAAGACGTCGATCCATGTCCCGCCTTTGCCGTCCGGCTCCGTCGTCCGGGCGTAGATCCGGCCGTCGTCGTCGCCGATGAAATGGACGAGCGGCGGGTACGCCGGAGGGATGTTGATTTTCATCCCGGCCGGGATCTGTTGGTCTCCGAACCGCTCTTTCAACAATTTCTTCTCATCGGCCGCGGTGATCTTCCGGGGATCATAATCCTTGGTTATTTTCCGGATCGGCCGCCCTGAGGGATCGAGCACGGTGAATTCATATGTGGACGTCATCGCCCAGATGATGTTGTTTTCCCGGGTTACGTGGAAATACAGGATCGGCGTGAAGAGATTCAGCGCGCCCAGCGAAGCAATCTCCTCGGCGATCGGGTACGTCTTCAGAGGCTTCAGGTCGCCGTCGTATTTCGTGATCTTATAGGTTTGTTTGACGGTTTTCGTGGCCGGGTCCGGCCCGTAATCCCAGGAGTCGAGGTATATGGAACCGGCCCTGTCGGATTTCATCCGGAACGACCGCATCTTCGCCAGCGAGAACTCCTTCAGACACTCTCCCGCTCTGGAGTAGATCGCGAGCTTGTTCAGGTCCATGATGAAGGCTTTCCCATCGCCCGTCACGATCATCCGGTTGGGATTCTGCAGTTCCTTCGGGCCCTGGCCTTTTTTCCCGAAGGTGATGAGCGGCTTGCCGGTCTTATCGAAGACCCGAACCTTGATATCCTCCCAGTCGAGGGTCCAGATGTTCTCCAGGTCGTCCACGCCGACCGAACGGAGCTCGGCGAACAGGTCGCCTTCCGCGCCGCCGGTCAAGCCGATGACGAGATCTTCCTTGAGGGTCAGAGAAGACGGCGATCCCGGAACGGGAGCGGGTTTCTTAGGATTCCGGACAACGGGAACCGTCCCCTGTCCAAGCGCGGTCGCGGGCATCGAGAAGAGAGCGAGACCGAAGACCAAGAGGAGGAAAAACGCCCGGCGGGCCTTCGTTGTTTCTCGCATGCTGTCCCTCCGACGCGAATCGATCTGTTTCCAGGGTAACAGAACGGATAGCGAGGCGCAAACGGGACGGATCCGGCAGGGGAACCCGTCCCGGAGAGCCTCGGTTTTCCGGTGATTGACGAGCGACGACATGCTCCGGTTCTTGGTCCGGGGAGTCGCTCGTCGGGGGTTCCAAGGGGGAATACTCCTTTGGTCGCAGGGCGGCCGGGCTCCCCGGCGCCCGTTGGAGGGGACCGTGAACCGGTCCCCCCAAGTTGACACGGCTCTCCGAGCGAGCCTATATTTCCCCTGATGTTCTTCAGCGTCCCCTTGAACGAGCTTCTGAGCCGCCTGGAGACGTCCGAAAACGGCCTGAGCGCGGAGGCCGCCGCCTCGCGGCAAGCGGCGGCTTCGGCCAACGTCCTCAAACCGAGGAAAAAGGCCGGCGGTTGGCGCCTGGGGCTGGCTCAATTCAGGAGCCCGATCACCCTCATTCTGATTGTCGCCGCCATCCTGTCCCTTTATCTCCGGGATTTTCCCGACGCGATCATCATCCTCGTCATCGTTCTCGCCAGCGGGATCCTCGGATTCTGGCAGGAAAAAGGCGCGGCGAACATCGTGGACAAGCTTCTCTCCGCCGTCCGGGTCCGGACGACCGTCGTACGCGACGGCCGGCCCGAAGCCATCGCCGTCGAGGACGTCGTCCCCGGCGACCTTGTCCTTCTCGATGCCGGCGACCTCGTCCCCGGCGACGCCCGGATCCTGGAATCGAAGGACCTCTTTATCGATGAAGCGACACTGACCGGGGAAACGTTCCCGGTCGAGAAAGAGCCGGGTGTCCTCCCGTCCGAAACCAGCCTTTCCCGGCGGACGAATACCTTGTTCCTGGGCACGCACGTCGTCAGCGGGACGGCCCGGGCGATCGTCGTCGAGACGGGACGGACGACGGAATTCGGCAAGATTTCGGACCGGGTGGCGGCCGCGCCCCCCGAAACCGAATTCGAACGGGGGGTTCGCCGTTTCGGGAATTTCCTTCTCGAGATCACGCTCATCCTCGTCATCGCCATCATCTCGATCAACGTCTATTTCCATCGTCCGGTCGTCCAATCCTTTCTCTTCGCCATGGCCCTCGCGGTCGGGCTCACCCCGCAGCTTCTTCCGGCCATCATCGCCGTCAACCTGGCCCACGGCGCCAAGCGGATGGCCCGCGACAAGGTCATCGTCAAGCGTCTGGCCTCGATCGAAAACTTCGGGAGCATGTCCGTCCTGTGCTCGGACAAAACGGGGACCTTGACCGAGGGGACGGTCACGGTCCAGGCGGCGGTGGATGTCGAGGGGCGGGAGAGCGAGGGAGTCCTGCGCTTCGCCTATCTCAATTCCTTTTTCGAATCGGGGTTCCACAACCCCATCGACGAAGCGATCCGTCAGCACCGGCAGTTCGACGTTTCCGGGGTGAACAAGGAAGACGAAATCCCCTACGATTTCGCGAGGAAGCGGAAAAGCGTCCTGATCCAAGCCGAGGGACGCCGGACCTTGATCACCAAAGGCTCGGTCCAGCGCGTCCTCGACGCTTGCGGCCGCGTCGAAAGGGAGGAGGATCCGCGGCCGGGGATGACCGACGAGGAGCGGACGTGCATCGAGGGCTTGGCCGCGGGCTTCCATGTCCAGGGTTTGCGGACTCTCGGCGTCGCCATCCGCGACATGCCCGCGGCGGGTCCGATTTCGAAGGCCGACGAACGGGGCATGACCTTCCTCGGCCTTCTCGTCCTGTCCGATAACCTCAAGCCCGAAGTCGGTCCGTTGATCCAGGAGCTCGCCGGGCTCGGAGTTACCCTGAAGATCATCACCGGCGACGCCGGCCCCGTCGCCGCCGAGGTCAGCCGGAAGATCGTCGGCGTCGAGCCCCGGATCATGACCGGGACCGAGCTCGAGACGATGCGGAACGAAGCCCTTGTCCGGGCGGCGCCCGGGATCGACGTCTTCGCCGAGATCGAGCCCAACCAGAAGGACCGGATCGTCGCCGCCCTGAAAAAGGGCGGATACGTCGTCGGTTTTCTCGGCGACGGGATCAACGACGCACCCGCCCTTCATACGGCGGACGTGGGGATCTCCGTGGATTCCGCCGCGGACGTGGCCAAGGAGGCGGCCGACATCATTCTTCTCGAAAAAAACCTGGAGGTCCTCGTCCAGGGGATCCAGAACGGCCGGATGACCTTCGCCAACACCCTGAAGTACGTTTTCATGGCCACGAGCGCTAATTTCGGAAACATGTTCAGCATGGCCGCGGCTTCGCTCGTCCTGCCCTTTCTTCCGCTTCTTCCCAAGCAGATCCTCTTGACGAATTTCCTGACCGATTTTCCGGAGATGGGCATCGCCAGCGATCGCGTCGACCCGGAATGGACCCGCCGGCCCCGGCGCTGGAATATCCGTTTCATCCGGAATTTCATGCTCGCTTTCGGTCCCCTGAGCTCGATTTTCGATTTCGCGACCTTCGGGATCCTGCTCCTCCTCCTTCATGCGTCGGAGAGGCAGTTCCGGACGGGCTGGTTCACGGAATCCGTGGTCTCGGCCGCAGCGGTCGTCCTCGTCATCCGAACGCGGAAGCCCTTCTTTCGCGATCCGCCGAGCGGGCTCCTCCTCATAGCGACGATCTTGGTCATCGCCGCGGCCGTCCTGTTTCCTTTCACGCCGCTGGCCGGACCCTTCGGGTTCGAAAGACTGCCCCCGGTGTTTTACGCGGCGCTGGGGATCATCCTGGCCCTTTATATCGCCTGTGCCGAAGTCGTCAAATCGATCTTTTATCGATTTGCCGATCCCCCGACAAAAAGCGCGGGATGAACTTCTTGATTACGAAACGAGGATGATGGCGTCTCCGGCGACCGCGTCGAACCGGCAGATCTCGTAGCACGCCCGGCACTTGATGCACTTCGACTGGTCGAGGTTGTGGACCTGGGCGCGCGGGCCGGTGATGGCCTTGGTCGGACAGACCTTGACGCACATCTGGCAGCCCGTGCACCGGTCGGGGATGATCCGGAAGGTGACGAGCTCGCGGCAGGCGGCCGCCGGACAGCGTTTGTCCACGACGTGGGCGACGAACTCGGCCCGGAAATAGCGCAGGGCGGTTAGGACCGGGTTGGGGGCCGTCTGGCCCAGGCCGCAGAGCGATCCCTGCTTAACCATCCGGGCCAGCTTTTCGAGCTTGGCCAGATCCTCTTCCGTCCCTTTTCCCGTCCGGATCTTATCCAGGATCTCGACCATGTGACGCGTCCCGACCCGGCAGGGCACGCATTTGCCGCACGACTCGCTCTGGATGAAGGTGAGGAAGAAGTGGGCGATGTCCACGATGCACGTGTCGTTGTCCATCACGACCAGGCCGCCGGACCCCATCATCGAGCCGGCTTCTTTCAGCGAATCGAAATCGATCGGCATCTCGAGGAGGTTTCCCGGCAAACAGCCGCCGGACGGCCCGCCCGTCTGGATGGCCTTGAAGGACTTCTTGTTCGGGATGCCGCCGCCGATGTCGTAGATGATCGTGGATAGCGGCGCTCCCATCGGAACCTCGACCAGCCCCGAATTGGCGATCTTCCCGGTCAGGGCGAACACGGCCGTTCCCTTGCTCGTCTCCGTCCCGATCGAGGCGTACCAATCCGCCCCCTTCGAAACGATGACCGGGACCGAAGCCAGCGTCTTGACGTTGTTGATGACGGTCGGCTTGCCCCACAGACCCTTTTCGGCGGGATAGGGGGGGCGGATGCTCGGCATGCCCCGGGACCCCTGGATGGAGCCGATCAGGGCCGTTTCCTCGCCGCATACGAAGGCCCCCGCGCCTTCGAAGACTTCGACGTCGAAATCGAAGTCCGAGCCGAGGATGTTTTTCCCCAGGTATCCGTTCTCCCGCGCTTGGGCGAGGGCGATCCGAACGCGCTTGACCGCGAGCGGATATTCCGCCCGGCAATAGATATAGCCCTTGCCCGCCCCGATGGCGTAGCCGAGCAGGGTCAGGCCTTCCAGGACGGAGTGCGCGTCGGCTTCCAGGATGCTCCGGTCCATGAAGGCCCCGGGATCTCCCTCGTCGGCGTTGCAGATGACGTACTTGACCTTGCCCGGCTGTTTCCGGCAGACGTCCCACTTGATCGCTGTGGCGAAGCCCGCCCCGCCGCGCCCGCGCAGGCCCGCTTTGCGGACTTCTTCGACGACCTCGGCCGGCGTCATGGACGTGACGGCTTTCCGGAGGGCTTGATATCCCTCCCGGGCTTCGTATTCGGAGATCTTCTCCGGGTTGATTTTGCCGCAGTTCCGCAGGATGACCCGCTGCTGCTTCTTGTAGAACATGATGTCCCGGTAATAGGGGACGACCTCTTTGGTCACGGGATGGCGGTAGAAAAGCCGCTTGACGGGCTCGCCGCCGCCCAGGTGGGCAACGGCGATGTCCTTGGCGTCCTTCGGGCTCACCCGACAGTAGAAGATGCCCTCGGGCTCGACGACGACGATCGGGCCTTTCTGGCAGAAGCCGTGGCAGCCGGTGAAGCCGATCTCGACGCGGTCCTCCTGGCCGAGCTCCCGGGCGAATCCCTCCAGGGCCGCCCGGATCTCGGGCGATTTCGAGGAGACGCAGCCCGTCCCTTCGCAGACGAGGATGCGGATCCGGGGGGGCGGGATGACCGCGGTCGCGGCTCCCGCGGGGGTGTGTTGAAGGGTCTCTTCCTGGACGCTCATGGTGTCCTTATTCCTGCGCCCCCGGATCGGTCGCCGCGCCGGTCTCGGCGGCCGGCGGAGGATCGAGCGACTCCAGGAGCTTGGTGAACGTGACGCGGTTCATCCGGCCGTGGACTTCCTCGTTGACGACGACGACCGGGGCCAGGGCGCAGCAGCCCAGGCAGGCCACGCGTTCGAGGCTGAACTTCCCGTCCGGGGAGGTCTCGCCGTGGCCGAGGTTCTTGTCGATTTTCATGACCTCCATGAAGTTCTGCCCGCCTCCCACGTGGCAGGCAGTCCCGAGACAAACCTTGATGTTGTGCTTCCCCGGCGGCTTGAAGCGGAATTGAGTGTAGAACGTGGCCACGCCGTAGATCTCGTTCTCCGAGACCCTCAGCGCCCGGGAGATGGTCCGGATCGCCTCGGGCGAGATGAATCCCCCGTCCGCCTGGGCCTTTTGGAGGAGGGGGATGATGTCTTTCTTCATTTCATTCATGGATCTATCCTATGGCTCGGTGTCCGATGTACAGGGACCGGAGCGCGAGGATCCGCTCCGGCGAGAGAAAGACGCAATCGCCGATCTCGGCCCGGCCGGCGGCGACATCTTCGGCGTGGTTCTTGCATGTCGGGGCGCCGCACAGCCCGCAATTCAGCTGGGGCAGCGCTTTGCGTAAGTCGTCGGCCTTTTTCTTTCTCAGAACGCGCTCCCGAAGGTCCACGGCCTTGCCCTCGAGCTCCCGCGGCTTGGGCGTCCGGCGCAGGGAGAAATCCTCGGAGGCGAAGCGCCGCCGGACCTCCTCCTCGAACTTTTGCACGGATTTCGGGACGTTGGCCACGATCCGGAGGTTCTTGCTCCGGGCGACGTAGAGGTTCTCGACGGTCAGGTTCCCGCCGACGCAGCCTCCCTGGCAGGCGTGGCATTCCAGGAACTCGATGTTCCGGAGCTTGCCCTTCTCGATGTCGTCGAAGACCTTGATGATCTGCGTCAGTCCCGTGAGGGGCAGGTAATGCTCCCGGGAGAGGTTGGGGAATTCACCTTCCGGCGCCCCCCAATGGAACAGCTCGCCGGCGAAGGAGAATTTTCTCGAGCCGTTCCCCTCAGGCTTGTCGGAAGTCCGGAGCCTGGTCAGGATGTCGTTGTAGATCTGGCTGATCCCGACCGCGCCGTCGAGGTAGCTCTTCGCATCCTCGGCCGGCTGGAGGATCGAGATCGTCTTGGCCTGACAGGGCGTGATGTAGATCGCCCCGATCTCCTTCGGGGAGAGCCCGAGCTCCTGGGAATACCGGCGTTTCAGCTCGCGCCCGGCGATCTCCCGCGGCGCCTCGATCGGGACCAGGTGTTCGATCATCGTCGGATAGGCGACCTGAATGAGCCGGACGACGACGGGACACGAATTCGAGATCAACGGAAACGGCCCGGGCCAGGTCTTGACGCAGGCCGCGATGGCCCGGTCGATGAGCTCGATGTCCACGGAGTACTCCCAGACCGCGTCGAACCCGATGTCGAGGAGGGCCCAGCCGACGCTCTCGGGGGTGTCGCCGATCCCGAACTGGGCGAACAGCGCCGGCGAAGCGACGGCGACCTTGAACTTGAACCGGTCAAGCTCCGAAAACGAGAGGGTCGTCGCGCTGATCGCGCCCGAGGGGCAGGCGATCAGGCACGAGCCGCAATCGATGCACAGCTCGGGGATGAGCCGGGCCTTGCCGTTCTTGACCCGGATGGCCCGGGTCGGACAGGTCCGCATGCAGTGCATGCGGCCCCGGCATTTTTCCTCGTCGATCCGGAATCCGTGCTTGAGCTCACCCATGGTTCGGCAGCCTGATCATCGCGTGGACCGACGTTCCTTTGCCCACCTCGGATTCGATCCGGAACTCGTCCGAGTTCTTCTTCATGTTGGGCAGGCCCATCCCGAACCCGAAGCCCATCTCCCGCATCTCGTCCGAAGCCGTCGAATATCCCTCCTGGAGGGCGAGCTCGATGTCCGGGATGCCCGGCCCCTCGTCCGTCGTCTCCAGGCGGATGTCGTCGTCGGTGACGACGAGCGTCATCACGCCTTTGCGGGCGTACATCACGACGTTCATCTCCGCTTCGAAGGCCACGATCACGAGCCGGCGGAGATGGGCCGCTTCGATGCCGAGGTCCCGGAGGATGACCTTGATCTCGCCGGAGACCTCTCCGGCCTTGTCGAAGTTCTTCCCCTGGATCTCGTAGCTCTCGCGAAGAAGTTCCATGGCGGTCAGGAAACGCCTTTCAAGCCTTTGTTGAACAGGACCCCGCAGATGTCGAACATGACCATGGGCGTCACGAGGACGGGGATCCGCTTCTGCCGGGCGAAGTCGATGACTTTCCGGTCGGGCCGCTTGCCCCGGCAATAGATGACGGCGCTCACGCCGGCGATGTCGGCCGTCCGGATGGACTGGATGTTGATCAGCCCCGTGATCATGAGATCATGGGACTTGGCGAAGGCGAGGATCTCGCTCATCCCGTCCGAGGCTACGACCTGCTGGATGTCCACCGCCAGGTCCTCCTCCCCGGCCAGGACCTCGCACTGGAGGAGCTCCTTGATCTCGGAGAGCTTCATACCTTGACCGCCTCCCCGTCCAGCCCCAGGAGATAGAGGTGCATCGAGGCGGCGGCGATCCTTCCGTCTCCCATGGCGCTGATGACAGTCGCCGCCCCGCGGACGATGTCGCCGCCCGCCCAGATGTTCGGGCGGGACGTCCGGCCGGTTTTGGGATCGGCCTGGAGGCCGCCCTTTTTGTTGATCTCGAGCCCCGGCGTCGTCATGGGGATGAGCGGATTGGGGCCGTTGCCGATGGCCATGACGATCGCGTCGTAGGGGACCCGATAATTGGACCCCGGAATGGGAACCGGCCTGCGACGGCCGGACGCGTCGGGCTCACCGAGCTCCATGCGGAGACATTCGATCTCCTTGACCCAGCCGTGCTCGTCGCCGATGAGCCGGACGGGCAGGGTGAGCAGGTCGAAGATGACGCCTTCCTCCTCGGCGTTCTCGACCTCTTCGGCCCGGGCGGGGAGCTCGGTTTTGCTCCTCCGGTAGACCAAATGGACCTCGTCGGCGCCGAGGCGCACGGCCGTCCGGGCCGAGTCCATGGCCACGTTCCCTCCGCCGACGACGGCCACCCGCGACGGCCGCTTGACCGGCGTGTCGAACTCGGGGAAGCGGAAGCCCTTCATCAGGTTCACCCGGGTCAGGTATTCGTTGGCCGAGTAGACGCCGTTGAGGTTCTCGCCCGGGATCTCCATGAACCAGGGGAGGCCGGCCCCCGAGCCGACGAAGACGGCGTCGTATTCCTCGAGGAGCTTGTTGATCGAGCGCGTCTTTCCGACCACGTAATCCGTGTGGATCGCCACCCCGAGGCTCCGGACGTAATCCACCTCGCGGTTGACGATCGCCTTGGGAAGCCGGAACTCGGGGATGCCGTAGATCAGGACGCCGCCGCACTCATGGAGCGCCTCGTAGACGGTCACCTCATGGCCATAGAGAGCCAGATTGTTGGCCACGGTCATTCCGGCCGGGCCGGCTCCGACCACCGCGACTTTCTTCCCGGTCTTGGCGGCCATCGCGGGGACCTCGATCTTGCCCCGGGCCGCCTCCCAGTCCGCCAGGAACCGTTCCAGCCGTCCGATGGCGATGGGGGATTTCTTGTTTCCGAGGACGCATGTCTTCTCGCATTGCTCTTCCTGCGGGCAGACCCGGCCGCAGATGGCGGGGAGGGCGTTGGTCTCCTTGATCTTCTTGATCCCCGCCCCGAAATCGCCGGCGACGATGCATTCGATGAAGCCGCGGATGTCGATCCCGACGGGGCAGCCCTGGTTGCAGAGCGGCTTTTTGCAGTTCAGGCAGCGCGCGGCCTCTTCGACGGCGGCCGCCGCGGGATATCCCAGAGCGACCTCGTCGAAGTTCTTGACGCGCTCCCAGGGACTCTGTTTCGGCATGGGCCGCCGCTCGAGGTCGAGCTTCTTCTTTTCCTTCTTTTCTTCGGCCACTCTCAGGGTCCTCCTTGCTCACTCCTGCGTCGGATGCATCAGAACCGGGACAGGCAGCCGGTATGCCGAAGCGGATCGACTTCTTCGGGGCTATAGCCTTTGCGCCGGGCCAGGAACTCGACCCAGTCGATCTCGTGACCGTCGAAATCGGGCCCGTCCACGCAGGCGAACTTCGTCTTCCCGCCGACCGAGAGCCGGCAGACGCCGCACATGCCCGTCCCGTCGATCATGATCGGATTCATGTTGACGACCGTTTTCCAGCCCAGGGGCTTCGTCACTTCTGACACCCGCATCATCTGGAAGGTGCATCCGTTGACGATCACCCGGTCGGGAACGACCCCCGCTCCCGCCAAGAGCTCGGGGATCTTGTCGATATGGCCCTTCCGGCCCCGGGTCCCGTCCCGGGTGATGACGAACAGGCCGTTGGCCGCGCGGGCCAGCTTGTCTTCCCAGTACAGGAGGAACGAGCTCCGGGCTTCGATGAGGACGTAGACGCGGTTTCCCGCCTCCTTCAGGGCCCGGACGATGGGGAAGATGGAGCCGATGCCGTAGCATCCGCCCACGCACAGGACCGTGCCGAAGGCTCCGATCTCGGTCTCTTTGCCCAGGGGGCCGACGAACGTGGGGATCGAATCGCCCGGTTTGAGCCGGGCCAGCTTGGCGGTTGTGCCTCCGACCTGCATGAAGATGGAGGTGACCGTGCCCGCTTCCCGGTCCCAGTCCGCGACCGAAAGGGGAATGCGCTCGCCAAGCGCATCGGGGCGGAGCATGATGAAGTTGCCCGGCTGGACGGACTCGGCGACCGCGGGGGCGCGGACGACGAGCTCGTGCATGTTCGGGACGATCATCCGGCGCTCTACGATCGTGTACATCAGCTGCCTCCGCTGGTCCCTGGACCGGCGACGCCGACCGGGACCGGATTCCGGGCGAGATTGTAGAGAGACGCCAGGCCCCTCCGGTGCTCGAGCCCGCCGAGGATGATCGGGCGGGTGAAATAGACGGCGCCCTTCGGGCATTCAGGATCGGCCTTGACCGTTCCCCGGACCTCGGGCGACCCGTTTCCCGTGGTCAGGACGATCGGGTCGCCGTCTTTCAATCCTAAAGAGGAGATATCCGCGGGGGCCATCCGGAAGCCTTCCTCGAGGGCCAGCTCGGCCAATCCGGCGACTTTGGAGGAGATATCGATACCCCGGTGCCTGTATCCGGCGGGCCTCGCGACAAGGGTGAACTCGCCTCTGCCTCCGGGCGTCTCGCCGGCTGGATTTCCGATCGAAAGACGGGCCGCGGTCTGCATCCGCCTCGGTTTCCGGTTCCCCGGCGCGAAATCCGGGACCATCCTTCGAATGTCCGCCTGGACATCCTGGATGGAATGGTAGCCCAACGACGGCCGGCCGAGCGCTTTGTCGAGATCGGAGAAGATCAACCAGTCCGGTCTCATGAAACCTGTCACCGCCCCTTCCGGCAGGTCCTCGACGAGCGCGACTTCCTGAACCCGGCCTTCGACATTGATCAGGGTCCCCCCGGTTTCGGCGAACGCCGATGCCGGAAGAAACGCATCGACCTTGAACGGAGGCATATAGGTATCCTGGACGATCAGGAAATCGCAGTCCGGCCGGTCGAGGAAAGGAACGTCGCCGACGAGATAGAGGACCTTGGGCCGGCGGGCGCCGCTCATGATTTCGGCCAGGAGAGACTGGCCTGCCGGCCGTGCCTCGAGGCCCGGATCGAGTTCGGGAAAAATCCCCATTTCCATGGCGCCCCGCGCGTTTGTCCCGTAGTAGAGAGGAAGGAAATTGACCGTCCCCCGGCCGGCGAGCGAAAGCAAGCCCTCCGCCAGGGGCCCGGTCCTTTCGTAATGGAAAACCTGGGGGCCGAGAATGACCGTCAGGTCATTCGCCGAGGCGAGCGTTCCGAGGGCGAGGTCCAGCCCGGCCGCCTCGACGCCGGCGTCGCGCCCGACGGCGGCCAGATCGGCCGTCGTTCCGGTCAGCCGGGCGGCGAAAAACCGCAGCAGATCCCCCTCCGAACCAGGCCGGGGCCGGATCCAATGGTCCGCGGCCCGGGCCAGGTTGCCCTCGCGCGGGTCGATCACAACGAGCCGGGCGCCCGAATCGAGCGCTTGCCGGACTTTCGTCCCGACCACGGAGAAATCGAACCGGCTATCGAGGCCGACGGCCAGGATCGCGTCGGATTTGGCCGCGGCCTTGATGGAGATGGGGAGGGAAAAGAGCTTGGTCCACAATCCCAAGCCCCCGGCGAGCTCGGCCCGGCCGGTTGAATCGATGGCCGGGCTGCCCAAGACGTCTCGGACGAACTTCCGGGCCGCGAACAGGCTTTCGTTTGTGAGGTCCGGAGAGACGAGCATGGCGAAATCTTCCGGCCGGATCCCCGCGAGCTCTGCCGCGACTTTCTCCAAAGCTTCGGGCCAGCCGACCTCCCTGAAGTATTCGCCTTTCTTGAGCATCGGCTTTTTGGCCCGGTCGAAGTGGTGGACGACTTCCGGCTGGCAAAACCGTCCCTTGAGGCAAAGCTGCCCGTCGTTGACCTCGGGGTCCAGGCTGGCCCGGGCTTTCGTCAGGCGGCGGTTCTTGTGGCTGAGCTCGATCTGGCAGCCGATCGCGCAGAACGGGCATGTGGAGACTTTTGACCCGTCGGGGCGGCCGTCCCATTTTGAGGCCTTGTCGGCGAGCGCGCCGGTCGGACAGACGTCCACGCAGGCGCCGCAGAATTCGCAGCCCGCTTCCTTGTGGTCGCGGCCGAAGGCCGGGGCGATCTTGGCCTTGGGGCCGCGGAAGGTGAAGGCCAGAACGGCGCTCCCCCGGACCTCCTGGCACATCCGGACGCACCGGCCGCAGAGGATGCAGAGGTTGTAGTCCCGGTCGTAAAAGGGATCGTCATGCTCGGGCTCGTAGCCGTGATACAGGATGGGGTAATCGATATCGGTGATGCCGAGCTTGTCGACGAGCGATTGAAGCTCGCAGGTGCCGTCGTTGGGGCAGAAGCGGCACCCGGTGGTCATCCCGGACTTCCGGATCGTCCCCTGGTAGTCGACGCACCTGGACTTCTCGTCGCAGATGAGGCAGCTCGAGGGATGCTCGCTCAGGATGAGCTTGAGGAATTCCTTCCGCAGCTCGAGGAGCTCGGGGGTATCGGTCCGGACCTTCATCCCCTCCGAGGCGATCGTGTTGCAGGACAGGGGATAGCCCCGCAGGCCCTCGATCTCCACCACGCACAGCCGGCAGCCGCCGAACGGGGAGAGGTCCTTGTGGGAACAGAGGGACGGGATGGCGACGCCGTTCAGCTCGGCGGCCCGGTGGACCGTCGCCCCCTCCGGAAAATAGATCTTCCGGCCGTCCAGCTCCATCGTCAGCGTACGGGGTTCTTTGCGCGGCATGGATTTCCCTTATCGTTATGGATCATCAGTGCGGCCGCGGGGCGAAACGAACAGCGAACCCGTATCTATCAACCGACAGGAAATATGAAACGCAGCTTACCGGATGCCGAGCTCATACAGCTTCTTGGCCAGCGTCCAGGTGTCTCCCTCGAAGCCCAGAAGTCCGATCCCGGCCTTGTTGGCCAGGGCGATCACGTCGTCCGCAGGGGTCTTCCCGCGCGCGAAGACGATGGCCGCCACATCCACCAGGTTGGCGGCCGCGATCACGTTCTTATGCGTCTGGAGGGTCAGGAGGAGGTTCCCCTCGCCGATCCCGATGATGTCGCTGACCATGTCGGAGATGTAGACGCTCCGGATCTCCTTGTCTCCGCAGGCGTTGAACGTCTTGAGCCCGGCTTTCGCCGCCAGTTCGTTGGCTTTCATGATGGCATTCCCCTCAATAGAGATCGGTCAAGCCGGCGTCGGCCAGGACGACCCCCTGGCACGTGTCCACGGATCGGCGCAGCGAACACGCGACGACGATGATCTTTTTCTCCGGATCGTGGAGATCCTGGTTGAAGTACTCGTTCAGGGCCCGGATCCCGGCCGCCGCGACGCAGGCTTCGCCGGCGTGCGAGGTGTTCGAGCAGAGGGCGACATAGACCCAGGTCTTCTTGCCCCCGTCGCGCTCCGCGGCCTGGTACACGCCGCAGGCGGGATCGCATTTCATGCACAGCATCGTGGCCATGACGTCGCGGAGCCGGACCGTCTCCCCGCACTTTTCGCAGACGAGGTCGAACTTGGAGGCCTGGGAATTTCCCAGGTGGCTCCAGAAATGCTCCCCTTCCCGGTAAGCGTCGATCGGGGGGGCGGGCTCTTCGGAGAATTGGGAGATCCGCTGGCGGCAGTGAAAACATCCTTCGATGACGAGATATCCTCCGTGGAGGTTCGTCATCTTCCAGCGGTGCCGACAGCTCGCTTTGGTCATAAACATCCTTCTGGACGCCCGGCGTCCCTTCTCTGCCTTCGGCTCCCGTGAGCCGCGAACGTGTTTCCATTCTGCCATTAATGAGATTTTTTTGTCAACAACAGGGGCAGATTCCGAAAATCTTAAATTAAGATATTTGGTTCTTTGAGACTAGAACATGTAAAAATATGATAATCTATTGACAACTGACGTCTAGACGTCTATAAATAAATTATGAATCGAAACGAAACGAGATATGCACCAGGAAGAGTCCGAGATGCAATCCTCCAAGTGTTATCTCTTTCTTCAGAATCTCTCTCCGCCAAACAAATAGAAAGAAGGGTAAATAAAGTAATTGGCCCGACCCCGGCGTCGTCAATTAGATCCTATCTCGGCATTAACACTCCTAGTTTATTCATTCGAGAAGAGCGCGGAGTTTATAGACCTAAACAAGATTTCTTCGGAGGATTCCAGCGGGAATTTGCAGATGTATCCGAATGGGAAAAACCATTTATTTACGGGCGTTCGACAATCTATCATGCGGATTGTTTTGATTGGTTGGAAAAGCGAGAAAACAACAGCATCCATGCCATCGTAACGGATCCTCCTTATGGGCTTTTTGAATATTCACCCAATCAGCAAAATAAGCTACGAAATGGGAAAGGAGGAAATTGGCGAATTCCTCCTTCTTTTGATGGCCATCAGAGATCACCGTTACCGAGATTCACTACGCTTTCGACTGAACAGCGGGAGAATTTACGCACATTCTTTTTTATTTGGGCGCGGCTACTTCTTCCGAAGCTCGTCCCCGGAGCGAATATTCTAGTTGCTTCTAATCCCCTCCTTTCCTTCATTTTGTCTGGAGCGCTTTCAGACGCGGGACTCGAACGAAGGGGAGAAATAATTCGAACGGTGATGACGATGCGGGGAGGGGATCGTCCTAAAGCCGCTCACGAAGAATTTCAAAACGTAAGCGTTCTGCCTAGGTCCATGTGGGAACCTTGGGTGCTTTTTCGAAAACCGATCGAAGGGCGAGTCCAAGATAACCTCCGGAAATGGAAGACGGGTGGTTTTAGACGTCCCTGTCCGGAAAGACCTTTTGGAGATTTGGTCGTTTCCGCACCGACTCGAAAAAATGAGCGAGTCTTCGCGCCTCACCCGAGCCTGAAACCTCAAGAATTTCTCCGCCAAATTGTGCGCGCCGTACTTCCTCTCGGCGAGGGAGTCATATTGGATTCCTTTGCCGGTGCGGGTTCGACTTTAGCTGCAGCCGAGGCTGTAGGATATGAAAGTATCGGCATAGAGAAGGATCGCTACTATTTCGAAATGGCGGTCAGGGCGATTCCCAAACTCGCGAAATTCTCTTCTCACCCCAGGCATTAGGCCTTGTAGATCCAATTTTTGCGAAGCTTTTTTATGCCTTCTTTATGGAGAGTCGCGGTTCGGGTTCCGAGCTCGCCTCGTGGATTTCGTCTAAAATCTGCAACGTCGACGTGCCCCAGGTAAATTTCATGAAAAGTCATGGGTTCTCTATCGAGAACCGGTTCCGTTTCGTTATCCAGCTCATAAACAAAAACACACATCCATTGATTCCTTGCACCATGGGTGTCGACAGCCCCGCCGCTTTTACGCGTGGTCTTGATTTCGATTCCTTCTGTCCCCGCCTTGATTGAATTTCCCGGATATAAGCCGCTTTTAATCAAATCAGGATGTCCATTGAAATAACGATTCTCAGTCAAAACACGAGAATGTTTCGCTAAGCTTGCCGTCAACATGTCTGATAAAACCCCCGACATGATTGCAGGCCGAAGCATTTCATCGAGCCTTTGAAGCCCCTTTTTAATCAATTGTGAATTAACGTCAAAGAAGAAGTCATATACATCTTGAATCGCCAATTCGAAATCCTGTAACCTGAGTTCATAGGGTAAAATTGCTTTTCGATTGAATTTTTTTCTTTCAGGATGATTTCTTTTTATCGGCATGATCTGCCCCTCAATCGACCGGGATGATATTGAAAATACTCTAGTGAAATCATATCAGAAGGTCAAGTCTAACTATTGTAAGCGAAGCGATGTCGAAGTTTTAGGGAAGATGAAAATCCAAGCGGGCCGAGCGCCAGATTTCAGGGGCACTGGATGACGCCCTGGGCCCACAGGCAGGCGCCGCAGGCCGGGAAGGCGCTCCCGAAGCAGTCCTCTTTGTTCTCTTCGACGAGCGAGCAGCCGCCGCAGATGTGGCAGGGGGAGAAATCGAACGCCCGGACGCGCTCGCGGAAAAACCGGTACTCCTTCGAATTCCAGATCGCCCGGAGCGTCCGGTGGTGGATGTCGCCGAGCGAATACTCGGAGACGCGCCTCTCGTTCCCGTAGAGGTAGGTCTTGTAGGGATGGAGCAGGCCCATGCAGGGGCTGACCCGGCCGTCCCAGCGGATGAATGTCGATCGCTCGGCAACGAAGCGGCAGGACCGCGACGGCGCGGCGAGGCTCGACCCCATCAGGCTCAGGTTCATATAGCCGCGGAGGAGTTTGAGGACGGCTTCGCGCGTATAGGGGCTGATGTCGAGCCGGGGCAGGCTCATTTCCGTCTTTCCGGGGGCGAAGGTGAACGTGTCGGTCGTCAGCGTCAGCTGGCAGAGCATTTCTTTTTCCATCTCCGGGCTGTAGGGGAGGACATTGCTGACGATGATCCGGTCGGCGCCGATCGAGCGGGAGAGCTCGTCCATGGCTACGAGGTCGTCGACGTTCTTTTTCATGACGACGAAGGCGATCCCGACCGCCAGCGGCCGCTTTCTCTTTTTATTGAGCTTTTGGAGGCGCTCCAGATTGCCGACGACGCTCCGGAAGCGGGCCCCCTTGCGGATCGATTCGAAGCGGGCCTCGTCCGCGCTGTCGAAAGAAACCCACAAACGGTCCAGGCCGCTCCGGACCAGGCCTTCGAGCATCGCCCCCTGGAGGAGCGTCCCGTTGGTCGTCATTTCGACGCCGAAGCCCAGCGCCTTGACGGCCCGGACCATCTCCAGGATCCGCGGATGCGCGAGCGGCTCGCCGAAACCGCCGAACATGACGGTCTCGAGATGGAGGAAGCGATCGAGCCCGGATATGATGCGGTCGAAGGTCGCTTCGTTCATGTCGCCCATCGGCTCGTTCCACGTGTTCCGGATGCAGGTTTGGCAGGCCAGGTTGCAGCGTGAGGTCGGTTCGATGTAAAGGCGGGCCAGACTGTGGATGTTGGGGCGAAGCTCGATCCGGCCCCGCTCCTCGACGATCTCGATCCGCTCGCCCGGATTCGCGCCGAGCTTGCGGGCGAGACGGGCCGGAAGGGTCAGCCCGCCGTTTTTCTCGATGCGCATGCGTCGGACGACGCGCGCCGGAGGGATGGGTTTCCGCTCCCCGAGCTCATCCGGCTCCCTCATCGATCCTCCTTCGCCCATGGAGATCTCGTTCTTTGCCCTATGCCGCGGCCGTGTAATAGCGCTTCCGGAAATAGAGGGCGACGTTGACCAGGCCGATCATGACCGGGACCTCGACGAGCGGGCCGATGACCGCGGCGAACGCCTCGCCGGAGTTGATCCCGAAAACGGCCACGGCGACGGCGATGGCCAGCTCGAAGTTATTGCTCGCGGCGGTGAAGGACAGGGTCGTTGCCTTGGGATAGTCCGCGCCCGCCTTGCGGCTGAGGAAGAACGAAACGAGGAACATGACGACGAAATAGATGAGGAGAGGCACCGCGATGCGCAAAACGTCGAGCGGGATCTTGACGATGAATTCGCCCTTGAGCGAGAACATGACGACGATGGTGAAAAGCAGGGCGACGAGCGTGATCGGGCTGATCCGGGGGATGAACTTGCGCTCGTACCACTCCTTTCCCTTCAGCTTCAGCAGGCAGAAGCGGGTGATCATGCCGGCCAGGAAGGGGATGCCGAGGTAGATGAAGACGCTCTTGGCGATTTGGCCGATGGTGATGGCCACGGTTGTCCCCTTCAATCCGATCCAGGTCGGGAAGACGGTGATGAAGACATAGGCGTAAACGGAGAAGAACAGGACCTGGAAGATCGAGTTGAAGGCGACGAGCCCGGCCGCGTATTCGCGGTCTCCCTGGGCCAGGTCGTTCCAGACGATGACCATGGCGATGCAGCGGGCCAAGCCGATCATGATCAGCCCGTACATGTATTCGGGCTTGTCGCGGAGGAAGATGACGGCCAGGGCGAACATCAGGAGCGGCCCGATGATCCAGTTCTGGACGAGCGACAGGACGAGGACCTTGACGTTCTTGAAGACGTCCCCGAGCTCTTCGTACTTCACCTTGGCCAGCGGCGGATACATCATCAGGATGAGGCCGATGGCGATGGGGATGTTGGTCGTGCCCGACTGGAATTTGTTGATGAACCCGACGACGGCGGGGACGAGGTAGCCGAGGCCGACGCCGATGGCCATGGCCAGGAAGATCCACAGGGTCAGATACCGGTCGAGGAACTTGAGCTTGGGATTCCCGGGGGTCATTCGGCGCTCCTTTTCAATTTTGGCTCTTCGGGCTTTTCAATAGGTTCCCCTCTTTGAAAAAGAGGGGTTAGGGGAGATTTGTAAATCATAATCCTAAAAATCCCCCTTAATCCCCCTTTTCCAAAGGGGGACAACATCTCTGTTGCCCACACAAAAGCTTGAAGGACCTGATTTTTTTCATGAGCTATGTCAGCTGATGATGATTTCCGGCTCGATGACGAGCTCACTCTTGATCGAATTGGCCACAAGGCTGTATTTGCGGGCCGAATCGAGGGCCCGCTTCGCCCGGCGCGTCACGGCCGCGGGATCCTCCCCGGCCGCCCGAAGGACGATCCGGGGCTTCAGGACGACCCGAGTGAAGATCTCGGTCCGATCGAGCTCGATGAGCTTCATGCCTTCCGCCTGGCACGCGTATGAAGCGAGGTCGAGCTTGTATCTTTCGACGCCCCAGATGAACATGAGCATGACGCACGTGTTGACCGCGCCGACAAAGGCGTCCTCGGGGGTCAGGACGCCGGCCTCGCCTTGTGACGCCGGCGGCGCGGAAAAGTCCATTTCCGGACCGTTGCCCAATTTCAAATGGCCCCGATGCCCGCCCGTCCAGGTGACGAAGGTTTCGTAGATCTCGGTCTGGACCATCATCGTCCTTTCGGCTTTTTCTTGAGTAGGCGATCCGTTTCCGCGGCGATCTTCCCGGCGACGGTTTCGGTCAGCCGCAAGCCCGATTCATTCAGCTTCCGCGCCGTACCGATCGCCGGGCATTCCTTCTCTTTCGCGATCTCGCTCACGACGATGGATGCGGCCGGCGCGGCGCTGTATCTTTCGGTTGCCAGCGCGGCGCACCTCTTCGAACAGCCGTCGACCGCGATCGTCGGGTAGTAACGGGCGAAGGTCCGCTCGCCTTCGCCTCCGGCAAGGAAGAGCGGGAGGCAGAGCGTCACGGTGTCGTCGGGCCGGAGCGTCTCGAGCACCCTCCGGACGGCCCTTCGGGTCACCGTCCCCTCGGGAAGCTCCTCGCCGGAGCAGGAGATGAGGCCGATCTTCCTCTTCGGGAGCTCAGGCATGGGGGACCTCAGAGATGAGTTCATCGACGATCGCGGCCCCCTCTTCGGCCGCCGCCCGGGCGAGGACGAGTCCGTCCGTATTGAGGTCGCAGACTCCCTCTGGTTTGAGGCCGCGGTGGCGGCGCAGAACATCGAAGATCGCGATCTTCCGGACATCGGCGGCGCCTGCGTCGGCGAGCCCCTTGGCCGCGCATTCGAGCTTGCAGCCGTCGATGGCCACAGCCGCCCCGCCGGCCGCTTCGCGCTTCGCATCGTAATCGCCCAGGACGAGAAGGGCGAGGGCGAGGACTTTTGCGGCTTCGGGGCGCAGGTCCTCGGCGAGAACATAGGCCGCTTCGCGGGCCGCGGCGCCCAGGGCCTTGCCGATGCCGCTGCAGGCGACGACGGGGATCCTGCGCGTCATCGCGGAACCTCGGCTTCGGCCTGGAGCTTGGCCAGAGGCAGATATTCGGGGCCCGTTTTGAGCGTTCGCTTCGCGGCTTCGGGATCGTCGACTTCGAGCTCGGAGATCCAGCCTTTTCCGTAAGGATCCTGGTTGACAAGCTCGGGCGTGGTCTCGAGAGCGGAATTCGTCTCCGTGACCTTCCCCGCGATGGGGGATAACAGGCTGAGGTTGACCTTGATCGTCTCGACGACGCCGATCTCGTCTCCGGGGCGGACCGCCGTTCCCCGCTCCTTCGGAATGGCGAACGTGACGTCGCCGCTCCTCTGCTGGAGGAAATCCGACAGGCCGATGCGGGCCCGGTTCCCTTCGAAGCGGAGCCAAAGCCCGTCATCGGAGTAAAGAAGGCCGTCCGGAAACCGGAAAATGAACTTATCAACGGTCAATTCCAGAACGGATTCGGTCATCTCTTTTCCTTCGCCGCTCCCTCGGCCATCTGGGACCGGGCCGAGTTGTGGGCGCGGATGAACAGGACACGTCTTCGCTGCATATGGTTCCTTATGGCAATCCGAAAACGAAATAGGCCCCGACGAGAATAATGACCGCGCCGGCGATCTTTTGCAGGACGACGTTTGCTTTACGCAGTCCGCGGGATTCGATCAATCTCTTGGCCGCTCCCATCGAGGTCCCGGCGATCAGAACGAGCAGGGAATGGCCCAGGGCGTAAGCGAAAAGAAGCAATCCGCCATAAACGGCATCCCCTTTTTGGGCGACGAACGCAAGAATGACGGCCAGGATAGGGACGGCGCAGGGGGTTGAAACGATCCCAAACAAGAGCCCGAGGAGAAAGGCCCCGAGCTTCCCCTTTTTTCTGACGCTGAACATCTGAGGGAGGCGAAGCTCGAGCTTGAATATCCCGAGTAGCTGGAGGCCCATGACCAGGCAGATGACGGCCACAAGGTATTTCCAGAATGATCCAACGTCGCCGAACATCCTCCCCATGAGAGCGGAAATGAGTCCCAAAGCGGTGAACGTGGCCGAGAGCCCCAGAACAAAGAACAGGGAGAAGACGAAGTTTCTTTTGAACCCCGCCGATTCCTTCGACCCGGCGATCATCCCCATCATCAGCGGGATCATGGCCAGGACGCAGGGATTCAAGGCGGTGGCGACGCCGCCGGCAAAGACGGCGACGACGGCCAGCCAGGGATTGGACTGGATGAGCGCCGAGATGTCGCCGAAGATCCCGTTCATCCGTATCGACCCTTTTGGTTCAGAGGATCCCCTTCTCGGCGAACATCTTCAGGATCTCGTCCTTGGGGAACAGCCCGACGTGACGGAAAACCTCTTTTCCCGTGCGATCGATGAAGACCTGGGTCGGGATGAGCTGGATGCCGTATTTGCGGGCCGGTTCGGGGTCTTTCCAGACGTCGTAAAACACGACCTGGACTTTGCCTTTATACTCGGCCGCGATCTCCTTCATGATCGGCTGCATGGCTTTGCAAGGGATGCATCTGTCCGCGCCGAGCTCGATGAAGGTGATCAAGTGTTTCGAAAAATCGAGATTCAGATTGTTCGTGACGAGGACGGCCCCCTCGGCCGCGGTCTCCTTGGAGGTTTGCGCCGCCGGATTCCCCTCGGCTCCCGGGCCGCAGGACGCACCCAGAACGCAGAGTAGTGTCAGGAGGGGGATTGCTGTTCTGCCCAACTTCGGGCGGTTTCTCATTTTTTGCTCACTTCGTTTCGGCCGGGGCCGCCGACGCGGCCTCCAGGATCCATGTCTTGATCTCGGCCGCGGACGGGATGCGGCCGGCGCACTTGACCTTGCCGTTGATGACCAAGGCGGGAGTGGAGAGGATTCCATAGGAAATCATCTTTTGGATGTCCTCGACTTTTTCGACATCGGTCGCAAGGCCCAGCTCAGCGACGACGCCGGCGGTTCGCTTCTGGAGCTCCTTGCACCGCGAACAGCCCGGCCCCAAAATTTTGATATCCATATCATGCTCCTAAAATCAGTTTCCGTTCTTTTCCCTTGAATTCAATTCCGGACCATCAGGCCGTGGATGGTTGCTTTTCAACATCGCGTATCTTCCGGACGTTCTCGCGGAGGCACAGGTCAAGGCGCCCAACGTCCCGGATAACGATTTCCGATTCGGAAAGTTCCCGGCCGGCAAACTTTTGGAGAAGCGGGGTGAGGTTCTCCTTGACGCTCTGGGGGATCGTATAAATGATCCATCGGCCTTCGCGCTTGTCTTCGACCAGTTCCGCATCTCTGAGGAGACGGAGTTGGTGGGAGATCCGGGATTGAGACATGTCAAGGACGAACATCAGCTCGCAGACGCAAAGGTCTCTCTGCGTGAGGAGTAAAAAAATCCTCAGACGGGTAGGGTCTGAGAGTGCCTTCAATGCCCTCATGATCTCTCTCATATCGTCCTCTTATATGAACACATTTTCATATATGATTTCGATTTTGTCAAGCGGTCGTAAGAGACTATCTGGAAAGGAAGCTCTTGACATTAGGTTTATATATGATAATATGTTCATATATATAAGATCGGAGGATGTCAATAATGAGCGATATCGTGGAAATGACCGAGACAAAAAAGCCGATAAAGAAATATTGGTGGTCCGTTTTGATGATTCCGGCATGGGTGGCTGTCTATGCGCACCTGAAGATTTTTGCGGATGCGATCGTCTTCCGCCTTCTGAGAATGCCCCCCGACTCCGGCCTTGCCGAAACCCTCCGGTTCTTTCTCTTCGAAGTCCCTAAAGTCCTCATGCTCCTTGTTTTAATCGTCTTCGCGGTCGGGATCATCCGGACCTATTTTTCGCCGGAGCGGACGAGACGCCTCCTCGAAGGGAAGTCCCTATTCACGGGCAATGTCATGGCCGCATCTTTGGGCATCGTGACGCCCTTCTGTTCATGCTCGGCCATTCCGCTTTTCCTGGGCTTCGTCGAGGCCGGCATCCCCCTCGGCGTGACGTTCTCATTTCTGATCGCGGCGCCCATGATCAATGAGGTCGCCGTCGTCCTCCTTCTCGGGTTGTTCGGTTGGAAAACGGCCCTCCTCTATGTTTCGACCGGACTCGTCATCGCCATCACGGCGGGCTGGACCATCGGCCGATTGAAGCTCGAACGTTTCGTCGAACCCTGGGTTTTCGAGATCAAGGCCGGGAGCGCGGTCTCCGAAAACGGGAAGATCCCAATCCAAGAACGCGTCGCGGCGGGTTTCATGGCCGTCAAGGACATCGTCGGCCGCGTCTGGCCGTTCATCGTCGGCGGGATCGCCGTCGGGTCCGCCGTCCATGGATTCGTGCCCCAGAACTTCATGGCTTCCATCATGGGCAAGTCGGCCTGGTGGTCCGTCCCGCTCTCCGTCCTGATTGGAATCCCGCTCTACTCGAACGCGGCGGGCATCATCCCCATCGTCCAGGCGTTGCTTGAAAAGGGGGCCTCGCTCGGGACGGCCCTGGCCTTCATGATGTCCGTGATCGGCCTGTCGCTTCCGGAAACGATCATCCTGAAAAAAGTCTTGAAGCTGCCCCTGATCCTCATTTTTGTCGGCGTCGTCGGGGCGGGGATCATGATCGTGGGATTCTTATTCAACATCGTTTTTTGACATCGGGAGAAAAATGCCCGGCCTCGGTGCGATTCAAGAAGTCAGGAGAAGACCATTTGATACGGAACCTCCGCAATTTGACCCCTTGACAATTATTGTTGTTGTCGTTATAGTCCTATATGCGCATATGCGTAAAAACAGATTTAACGACCCGGCTGGGCGCGCAGCCTTATGGAATCAGGCGGCTCTATGATCGAGACAAGGGGCGGGGAAACGCGAGTGTCTTCATCCCATGAGCAACGCGCCGGCCGTCCCTATGGAGGCTATCAACATGGATAATTACTTGAAAGTCCTCCGAGCCCTCACTGATGAAACGCGGTTGCGGATTCTCAACCTACTTTATGAGCGTGAGCTTTGTGTCTGCGACATCGGGGATATTCTCGGCGCACCCCAGACAAAAGTCTCGCGGCACTTGGCTTATATGAGAAGTGCCGATCTCGTCCGGGATAGAAAAATCGCCCAATGGTCATTCTATTCCCTCAACGGATCCGGCCGGCCGAAATATGTCGACGAGCTTGTGCTGGATGTTCTCAGGAGCCTAGACGTTTATAAGCGGGATTTGGGCCTCCTCAAAAAGAAAGAACGGTCCGGACTCTGTCTAACGAACTCCGTTTTGAACAATATGAGAAGGAGCGCGTCATGAGCATCATCGAAATTTACGAGCCGCCTTTGTGCTGCCCTACCGGAGTGTGCGGGCCGGCTCCCGATCCAGATCTGGCGGCTTTGCAGGAAGCGATTCTGAAGCTCAAAAAGGCCGGACATTCCGTGGAGAGGATCGCGCTCAATCAGCAACCCAAGCGATTCATGAGCAATCCAGTCGTCAAAACGATTCTGAATTCGGAGGGAAGAGAATCCCTGCCGATAACGCTCATCGAAGGAAAATTGGCCATCAAAGGCCGATATCCGAAATATGAAGAATTAACGAAGGAGGTCATCTGAATGCCGACCTACGAATATCAATGCCGGAAGTGTCGTCTTACCTTCGAAAAAAGGATGACGGTTGAGGAAAAAAAGAATACGAAAGTTGTCTGTCCTCATTGCGATTCCGATCAAGTCCGCCAGCAATTCTTCGGCGTGAGCTTCTCGGGTAAAAAAAACCCGCCGGGAAATCCCTCGGGCGGGTGCTGCGGCAGCGGTCCCAGCTGCTGCGGATAAGTGTATAAACTTTGGGGTTCATAAAGGAGGTCCAAGTGCCCGAACAAAAAATGGATTCAACCGGTCGGGCTACTGAACTGACTTTGCGCCTACTCCAGAAATTGGTCAGCGGCAAGTCCGCCCTGAACGTGGGATTTCGGCTTTGGGATGGGACGGGTTGGCCGGATGACCGACCGCATAAAGCGACTCTCGTCCTCAAACATCCCGGCGCTTTGCGTAGCATGTTCCTGCCGGGAACGGAGGTGGGCCTGGGTGAAGCCTACCTCTATGATGACTTCGACGTCGAAGGAGATCTGGAAGCCGTCTTCAGTCTGGCCGATGACATATCTCAGGATGCCCTCGGAATGCTGGCTAAGGTGCGCGCCGCACGGGATCTGTTGAAACTCCCATCTAGGGCAGACCGAAAACCCAGCCGCCGTGGCCCTGCGCAGCTCAAAGGGAAAAGCCATTCGATTGAGCGCGACCGCCGGGCGGTGACCTATCATTACGATGTTTCCAACGATTTTTATTCTCTCTGGCTCGACCGGCGCATGGTGTATTCAAGCGCTTACTTCGAGAGCCCCGACGACGATTTGGACCGCGCTCAAGAAAATAAGCTGGACTACATCTGCCGCAAGTTGCGCTTGCGTCCCGGGCAACGCCTGCTGGACATCGGCTGTGGATGGGGCGGGTTAGTGATCCATGCCGCCCAACATTACGGCACGGAGGCCACCGGGATCACCGTCAGCTCGCCGCAGGCCGACCTGGCCAACGCTCGGATTGCCGAAGCCGGTCTAACCGATCGCTGCCGCGTAAAGGTGTGTGATTATCGGATCGTGGACGGGCCGGGCAGATATGACGCTCTGGTCAGCGTGGGCATGTTCGAACACGTAGGCGTAAAGCTTCTTCCGACGTACTTTTCCCGAGCCTTGATGCTGCTCAAGCCGGGCGGCGTCTTCCTGAACCACGGGATTGCCAGGCGGGCCGGCAAGAAACTCCTCAAAGGCCCTTCGTTTTCGGACGTCTACGTCTTTCCCGATGGTGAACTCACCCCCATCAGCACAAGCCTGCGGGCGGCCGAAGAAGCCGGCTTTGAAGTCCGCGACGTAGAAAGCCTTCGCGAGCACTATGCCCTGACACTGCGCCACTGGGTGCGCCGGTTGGAAGCGAACCACGATCAAGCCTTGCATTATATCGATGAGCTGACTTACCGGGTCTGGCGCTTATTCATGTCCGGCTCAGCTCACTTTTTCAAAGTCGGGCGTCTCAACGTTTACCAGGCGCTTCTCATCCGGCAGGGAGAGGCTGGCCGCAGCGGCCAGCCTTTGACCCGTACGGACTGGTATTCCCCCAAACCAGAGGAGTTCGGTGACGGATTCTCAACCCGAAGAGGAGGGCTATCATGCCCCTAGATGAAAAGACAAGAGAGCTCGTGGCATTGGGCGCGGCCCTGGCCGGAAACTGCTTTCCCTGCCTCCGGTATCACTATAAGCAATGCCGAGAACTTGGGATCGCCGTTGATGATTTGCGTGAAACGCTGGAGATGGCCAAGACCGTAAAAGAGGTGCCGAATAAGAACATTTACGAATTGGCGAATAACATGTTGGAAAGGAAAGACGATATCGATGACTGAATATCTGTTTTTTTCGGGAAAAGGCGGCGTGGGGAAGACCACGATGGCCGCCACGACGGCTGTTTACTGCGCCATGCGGGGGAAGAAAACCCTGATCATTTCAACCGACCCGGCCAGCAACCTGGGAGACATTTTCGAAACGCGGATCGGGCCGACGATTACGCCGATCATCCCAAATCTCTCCGCCATGGACATCGATCCCGATGTCGCTACAGAGGAATACCGGGAAAAGGTCATCGGGCCGATGCGCGGCGTGATGCCCGATGACATCATGAAGGTCCTCGAGGAGCAATTCCGAAGCGCCTGCACTACTGAGATCGCGGCCTTCGACCGGTTTACCGACTTTCTGGTCAACGAGGAATTCGATCTCGTCATCTTCGACACGGCACCCACCGGCCATACGATTCGCCTGCTGGAATTGCCGGTGGACTGGTCGAAGCACATCGAGGAAAGCGCGAAAGGCTCCGGGCAGACCTGTATCGGCCCGGTTTCGTCCATCCAAGGCGCCAAGGAAAAATACGATCGGGCCATCGCCGCGATGCGGGAAAGCACCCGCACTACGTTTTATCTCGTCCTGAAGCCGGAAAAAACGTCTTTAGCCGAGACCCTGCGCGCCCGCGACGAGCTGTCGATGCTGGGCATACGGAATTTCCGGGTCATCATAAACGGAACATATCCGGACGACGAAATCATCAATAGCCGCTACGCCAACCTGTCCGCCGTGCAGTCACGTTATCTCGGGATGATCGAAAAAGCCCTGCCCTATCCCTCAAATCACGTGGGCCTTCAAAGCGGCGAAATCAAGGGCCTCCAGTCCATCACGGACTTCGCCGGCGTCGTGTTTGAAGGGAAAAAGGCCGCCGTCACGGAAAGCTTTCATCAGGCGGGGACGTTTGATCAGTTTGCGAACGGCGACGCCCTGACCCGTCTCATCCAAAAAAAGCGCGATACGAGGATCGTGATCATCACCGGCAAGGGCGGCGTAGGAAAAACCGTGACCGCGTGTGCCGTCGCGGCGCAACTGGCGGGCGACCGGCGGAAGACGCTTCTCGTCACGACCGATCCGGCGGCCCACATCGGGCATGTGCTCGATGAACCGATCGGGGACACGATCGGGCAGACAAAGTCCCTGCCGTACCTGAGCGCCGCTCGTATCGATCAGAAAAAAAGCGTTGAAACATATAAAAAAAGGATCATCGACGATGCGGTACGGTCGGGATATTCCGACGACATGCTCATCGCGCTGAAGGAGGAATTGGAGTCGCCCTGCACGGAAGAGATGGCCGTCTTCGAAGAATTCGCGGGTGTCGTTGAAAACGGCGACTTCGAGTACATTGTGTTCGATACGGCGCCGACAGGGCACACCCTCAGGCTTCTGGAACTTCCCTATGATTACGCCCGGCAGGTGGAATTGATGGTCCAGATCAAAAAGGAGGGAAGCGTCTCGGATAAGGCTCAGAAAAAGCTCGAGTCCCTTCTTAAGAAGCTCAAAGACCCCGGCACCAGCGTGTTCATGCTTGTCTTTTATCCCGAGTATACGCCGATCCACGAAGCCAAACGGACACTTGATGATTTGAGCCTGGCCGGCATCGGCGTCCAGGCCGTGATCGCGAACAACGTGCTCGAGAACGGGGATAAAGGTTCAGGTTTTTTCCACAAACGAGCCGAGATGCAGCAGCACTACCTTGGAATCGCCCAAAAGCTGTTCCAATTGCCCGTCTTCAAGATCCCTATGTTCGATGATGAGATCATCGGGCTGCCCAAATTGAAACAGGTTGCGGAATCGTTGTTCCAAAGGGAATGCTGTCCTCATGGGCCGGCGATGAGTTTAAAGTCTGATTTGGGAAAAGAGATGATGACACAAAAACGCCCGAAGAAGGTCGTAAACGATGACTAGCATCCGTATGACGGATTCCGTGTCAAAAAAGCTTTCATTTCTTGATCGCTATCTCACGCTCTGGATTTTTGCCGCCATGGCCCTGGGGGTGCTTATCGGCTATATCATTCCCGGCGCAGTCGCCTCGTTTAACGCCAAGTTCAGCGTGGGAACCACCAACATTCCCATCGCCATCGGGTTGATCCTGATGATGTACCCGCCCCTGGCAAAAGTCAAATATGAGGAACTGGGCGATGTCTTTAAGAATTGGAGGGTGCTCGGCCTCTCCTTGGTCCAGAACTGGATCGTGGGCCCGGTATTGATGTTTTTTCTGGCCATCACTTTTCTCAGAGGGTATCCCGAATACATGGTTGGTTTGATCATGATCGGACTGGCGCGCTGCATCGCCATGGTCATCGTTTGGAACGATCTCGCCAAGGGTGATACGGAATACGCCGCGGGGCTGGTAGCTTTCAACAGCGTGTTTCAAGTGCTCTTTTTCAGTGTCTATGCCTGGTTTTTCATAAGCGTCCTGCCGCCGCTCTTCGGCCTCAAAGGCAATACCGTAAACATCACCATCGGCCAGATCGCGGAAAGCGTTTTTATTTACCTGGGTATTCCGTTTCTAGCCGGGATGATCACCCGGTTCACCCTCATCAAGATCAAAGGCAAGGAATGGTACCAGACGAAATTCATCCCAAGAATCAGCCCGATCACGCTCATCGCCCTTCTCTTCACGATCATTGTCATGTTCAGCCTGAAGGGCGAGTATATTGTCAAGATACCTCTCGATGTCGTCCGGATCGCTATCCCGCTCCTCATCTATTTCGTGGTGATGTTTCTTGTGAGCTTCTTCATGAGCAGGAGGATCGGAGCCGGATATCCGATCACGGCGACGCTCTCTTTTACGGCGGCCAGCAACAATTTCGAACTCGCCATCGCCGTCGCCGTGGCCGTCTTCGGCATCAACTCGGGGGTGGCCTTCGCCGCGGTCATCGGGCCGCTCGTGGAGGTGCCGGTGCTTATCGGGCTGGTGAACGTGGCGCTGTATTTCAAAAAGAGATACTTCCGCGCTGAAGAAACAGCGATGGAAATATAAGGAGGATCATCATGTTCAAGACCATCGTTTTAGCGACGGACTTATCGCCTGCATCGAACGCCCTGGTGGAATGCGTCATCGGATTAAAAAGGCTCGGCGTGAAAAAGGTTTTTCTCACCTATGCCTTAGGGATACGGTATCTTGATGATCTTAAATATCTTGTCGCGTCGAAAGTCGAGCCCTTCCTGCTCGAGCAGAAAAAGAAGCTCGTAGCTCAGGGGCTTGATGCGGCCATCGAACTGGCGCCGGGCGTCCCATCGGAGGAGATCCACAGGGTCGCGGAGCAGAAGGACGCCTCGCTGATCGTCATAGGATCTCACGGGGAAAGCATGGCGGAGCATGTGTTGTTCAAATTCGGGGGGATCGCCTCGGAGGTGCTTCACAGTTTTACGCGGCCTCTTTTGCTGGTCAAAACGCGCGTCGTGAAAAACGCCGGCGAAACCTGCGTTGAGGCTACGTGCTCAGATTACTTGAAGAATATCCTCTACTGCACAGATTTTTCGGATACCGCGCAACGGGCATTTGATTACGTTGAAAAGATGGTTGAAAGCGGGTGCCCGTCGGTTACCATCATGCACGTCCAAGACAAAACGAAAATCGATAAGTACCTCGCGCGCAAACTCTCTGACTTCAACAAGATCGATGCAGAAAGGATCGATATGCTGAGAGAGCGGCTTGCAAAAAAGGGAGCGGCCCGCATCCAGGTGAAGATACCCTATGGAATACCGACGGCAGAAATTCTGAACGAGGCCGCGGCGGGCGACTATTCGCTTATCGTCATGGGCAGCCAGGGTAAGGGCTATGTTCGCGAAATCTTCCTAGGCAGCGTGAGCCATAATATGGCCAGGCATGCCGGCGTGTCCCTGCTGCTGATTCCGGCCGTTCGATAAGAGCGGTTTCGCCGCAAATATCCGTGTCCACTCTTGACAAAGTCGGAAATAAGCTGAGTGGAGATGATCCGGGTTGGAACGCATTTATGGAAAGGGCGATGGCGGCGTCTTAACATGGGTCTGCAGATTATTTTTTATACGAAGCCCTATTGCCCGCTTTGCGAAAAGGCGGAGGAGCTTCTCGAGGAGATGCAAGGTCATTTTGACTTTTCTGTTTTGAAAATCGATATAACCGAAGATATGGAGATTTTTGAAAAATTCAAGCATCGAATTCCCGTCCTCAGGCTCGGAGAACGATGGGAGCTCGCGGGAAAAATTGCCGAAAAGGAATTGAAGCAGAAAATCGGGGCCTTTTTGAAGAAAGGAAAGGAAGACGATGCCGGCGGGTAAGATCAGAGCGAAGGGAAAAAATCTTCAAGAAATCGAAAGAAAGGATTCCTAAGATGTCGATAGATGATTTGGAAGGCAGAAAACAATTATTGAAGCTTTCCGGACTCAGAAGAGGACGAATTCTGGACGTGGGCATGGGAGACTGCGGCTGCATGTCTTTTTTCCTCGCCCAGCGAGGTTTTGATGTCATCGGCATTGATTCTTCTTCGCTTGCCGTCCACACCGGCAGAGAAGAGGCCGCAAGAAAAAAGCTGAAAGGCCCATTTAAGGCAAGACGAATGAACGCCGAAAAGACGACGTTTGAGGATGAGAGTTTTGATGCGGTCTTCTCCTATCATTCTATGCATGACATGCCCAACCCCGATAAGGTTATTATGGAGATGTTCAGGGTGTGTAAGAAGGGAGGGCTGGTTGTGATTTCCGATCTCAATGACAAAGGCAGAAAAGCGTACGGGCACGAGCCTGAGGAAAGGTTTCTCCCAAATGTCGAAGGACTGCTGAGGAAATATACAAAGTCCATTCGGAGGGGAAAGACAGATATCAATGAGACGTTTGTTTGCGAAAAGAAATAATATTTCGGCGTTTTAAAAATGAAGAAACGCGTGCTTTTTCTCTGCCCGGCCAACAGCGCCCGGTCCCAGATGGCCGAGGCGTTGGTCAATCACGATCTGGGGGATCGTTTCGAAGCGCATTCCGCCGGCACGGCTCCTAAAACGCCCCATCCGGCCGCGCTCAAGGTCTTGGCCGAAATCGGGATCGATCATTCTCGGGCCCGGAGCAAATCGATCGATGAATTCGAAGGTCAACCGTTCGACTATGTCATTACCCTCTGTGATGCGGCAAATGAGACTTGCCCTCTCTTCTTTGGCGGCGTCGAGCGGGCGCATTTGGGCTTCGAAGATCCTGCTCGGGCCACGGGAAGCGAAGAGGAGGTCCTGACCGCCTTCCGCCGGGTCAGGGATCAGATCCGCGAAACCGCGGAGAATTATTTGCGGAGTGCCGAGGGTGTCTTCCCGACGGATCAAGACGAAGGAAAAATCAAGCGACCATGAAACCGGTCCCGCGGGAAAAAATCCCCTGGTATCCCTCGATCGACGAGGATAAGTGCGACGGCTGCCGGGTCTGTTTTCAGTTCTGCCGGCAGGGCGTTTATACAATGGACGAGAAGAGCAATATTGTTAAGGTTATTCAGCCGTTCGAATGCGTCGTCGGCTGCAACGGTTGTCAATCTTTATGCCCGAAGGAGGCCATTTCTTTTCCCGAGATCGAGGCGATACAAGACATTATCGAGAAACTCCGCGAAGGGTAGTCGATCGGCTATCATCGAGCGGGAGCTTAAAGATGAAAATCCGTTTTCTCTACTTCAGCGGATGTCCTAACGTTGAACCGACTTTGATAATTCTCAAAGAAATACTCTCGGCGGAAGCCCCCGACGCGGATTTGGAAATGCTGGAGGTCAAATCCGACGAGGAGGCGGGCCGTTGCGGTTTTCTCGGGTCGCCCACGATCCAAATCAACGGCCTGGATATCGAGAAGGAAAGAAGAAAAGATTCCCCGTATTACGGATGCAGGATTTATCGGTCCGCACGGGGCTCCAGCGGAATTCCCTCGCAAACGATGATCATCGAGGCTATCCTGGAAGCCAAGGCGGGCGAAGCTGCCCGCAACGGGCAATCCGGACAAAAGATCTCATCTAAGGGCTGACCCCCGGGCCGGGCTACAGATTCGAGTATCGAAATCACCTTCACAGGATTGCTCGCGTTTTTGTCTATTGACATTATGGCCATATAGCCATAAACTGGCTTGCGACGTTCGGGAGGAACCGATGAAAGAGACCGACAATTTCCGCAGGCAGGCCCAGTTGCTGAAGGCCCTGGCCAACGAGGCGCGGCTGATCATCATTCACCGTTTGGCCGAGGGAGAATGCTCCGTGGGTGAACTCACCGAGGTTATCGGCTTAGACCAGTCGACCGTCTCCAAGCACCTGTCGTTGCTCAAGGCCCATGGCATCGTCCGTGACCGACGGGACGGAAATGTCGTTTACTACGAGCTGCTCACGCCCTGTGTTCTGAACTTCTTTTCCTGCGCGACCCAGGTCATGAAGGAAAGGGCGGGACGATGAGGGCTCAATCCGAAGATGTCCCGACGCCCGCGGAGGACGTTCGTGGATAACGCAGCTGCCGCGAGGCGCCTGATTGAGATCCTGGGGATCGACACCGAACCCGTTGCCGTTTTCCTGTTGGGCTCCGAAAGCCCGCTGCCGGCGGCTTCGCTCAAGAAAGTCACCGGCCATCGTTACTGCCAGCTTCTCATGCGGGCCAGGCACGGCGAATCGGTCGCGCTCGCTCCGGAAGAGCTTGCCTGCCCCGCGGCAGCGGCGGCCTTCGGCTTTCGGCCCCTCCCGGACGGGCTCGCCACCGGCAAGGGCCTCGTCGGCTTCGGCATCGTCGACGATCCCTCCACGGGCCGGAAGATGTTCGAAGGAATGCCGCGTCTCGGGGCCGGACGGGTGAAGCTGATCGCGGCCGCGCCCCTCAGCGCGGTCCAAGCCATCCCCGATGTAGTCGTGGTCGAAGGCCTGCCTGAAGCTCTCATGTGGCTTGCTCTCGCTGACCTCAACCTGGCGGGCGGCGAGCGCCGCCGCGGTGATACCGCCGTTCTCCAAGCGACCTGCGTGGATGCGACCATAATCCCATACATTGAACAACGCCTGAATTTTTCCCTCGGATGCTACGGCTGCCGCGAGGCGACCGACCTCGGGCCGAACGAATCCGTTCTTGGTTTCCCGGGGGCGCGGCTCGAACCGCTGCTCACCGCGCTCGAGTCTCTCGCGAACAAGGCCGTCGGGCGCTCACGGGCGAAAGCCGTCTACCTGAATATTAATAAAAAGGAGAGCCTAAATGAGTAACGACACGAAGTTGACACCCATCGAGTTGCTGCGGTTGATTTCGCCTGACGGGGCCAAGACCTATATGGAACATCGGGCGGCCATTATGGATGACCCGCGGTTCCAAGCGCTGCCGCTCAAGACGAAGCTCCTCGTCGGCACCGGGGTGGCGGCCGCGCTCCAGTCCAGCACGTGCACGGTGATGTGGACGAAGCTGGCCAAGGAGGAGGGCGCTTCCGATGCCGAGATCATCGAGGCGATCCTCGTGTCGCGTCTGATGAAAATGGCCACGGTCAACGACACGGCGGCCGAAGCTCTCGCCTGGCTCAAGGCCCAGGGAGAGCGCGGCTAACAAAGAAAGAGGTTCGTCATGAAGAAACTTGCCGTTCTCACGACAGTTCTTGGCGCCGTCTGCCTCGGGAGTCTCTGGGGCCAATCATTCGACCGGCGCGTGTCCGAGGCGCGCCAGCACATGCGCGCGGCCTGCCAGGCCGTCCAGGGGATCGCCAAAGCCGCCGCCGCCGAGCAGGCCGAAATGAAACGGACCGCCGTCGGAGAGGCGGCCCAGGCCGAGACGCTTTGGACCGGCCTTGTCAAAGAGTATTCCCCAAAGGTTCCCGAAGGATATGCCGGAGATCCGGCCTGGGCCCAGCGGCTGGAGGACATCCGGCTCAACATCGCCCGCTTGGGGAAAGAGATCTCGGCGGACCAATGGCGGCCCGCTTTTCTTTCCTGCGCTCACGCCTGCAACCTGCTCGCGACCATGCACGAGGCCAACGGCGTGACCCTGGCCATCGACGCCATGTCCGTTCTGCGCAAGAAAGTCGGCTTCGCCCGGGGGCTTCTCGCCGCGGGTAAGCCGGAGAAGGCCCGCGCGCTGGTCAAGGAGATCCTGGAGGGGGGAGATGCGGTCTTGCTGGCGCCCCTTCCGGAGACCTCGAGCCGCGAGGCATACCGGAAGGCCCTGCCGGAGCTTTCCCTGGCGATCGATGCCCTGGCCGGGGCGGCCCGCGACGGTTCGGACCTGAAAACGGAGCTCGACCGCCTGGCTCCCCTCGTGGAGCGCGTCTATGAGCTGGCGATCTGACCCGGCCGCGGTATGGCTCCTGTCGGCGGCGCTCGTCGTATCCTCCCTTGTCTATGCGGGCGCCGGTCAAGGTCCGGACGCCCCTCCGCTGACGCTGTCCGAATGCATCAAGGAAGCCCTGGCCAACAACCCGGGGCTGAAAGCCGATACCGCCCGGTCTTCCGCCGTCGATCATGCGGCCGACGCCGCCCGGTCCGTCCGCTTCCCGCGGCTGGATCTGGCCTCCGATTACAGCTACTCGGACCGGCCGCAGAGGCTCGTCCAGCCGAGCTACCAGGGCGAGGTCCTTCGCTACGACAACGACATCGCTCAGGCGATCGCCGAGATCCGCGTCCCGCTTTTTTCGGGCGGCCGTCTCGTCGCCCGGCAGAAGGCCGCGGAATTGGCGGCCGCGGCGGGCCGGATCAATCTTTTCGCCTCGCGCCAGGACCTGGTCCTCAATGTGACGGCCGCTTACCTCGCGGCCGCCGAACAACGGAGCGTCCTGGGCGCGATCGACGCCTCCCTGAACGCCTTGAAGGAGCAACAGAAGATCGCTGAGGCCATGAAATCCGTGGGCCGGATCGCCCCGCTGGACTTGCTCAAGGTCGAAGTCCGAGCCGCCGCCGTCGAGCAGCGCCGGTCCAAGGCCGGCCGGGACCGGGATCTCATCCATATTCACCTGGCGGCGCTTCTGGGGAGAGACCCGCAAGGCCCCCTGCCGCGGGTCGCGGATGTGCCGGCCCTTCCGCCGACGAAAACCGCGGATATGGAGGCTCTCCTCAGCGAGACGCTGGCCCAAAGTCCCGGCCTCAATGCTCTCAAGCAGGACGCCGCGCGCCGCCTGGCCGAGCTGGCCCAGGTCAAGGCGGAACGGTGGCCGAGCCTGGACGCCTTCGGACGCTGGACCGCGCGCAGCGTCGTCGCCTCCGCGGGCGCTCCATTCCCCGGGCATCAAGCTTTTTTCATGACCGGACTGACCTTGAAGTTCCCTCTCTGGACGAGCGGCGAGATGGCCTCCCGCGAGCGCCAGGCCGAAGCTCTTTGGAACGAAGCCCGCGAGCGCGTGCGGACCTCCGAGCTCCAGGTCAGGGAACAGGTCCAGAGGGAAGCGGCCGCCCTGGCCGAAGCCACCGACCGCTCCCGTGTCGCCGACAAGGCCGCCAAGCAGGCCTTGGAGGCGTTCGAGATCGAGCGGGCCAATTACGAGCTGGGCCGGGCCGCCGTCAACGATCTCCTGGACGCTCAAGCCGCTCTTCTCGACGCCGAGCTGGCTCTGGCCCAAGCCCGGCACGACATCGCCTACGCCTCCGTCGCCCTGGCTTGGGCGGCGGGCCGGAACCTGGAGGAATGGCTTCTTCCGGGAAAGAGAGATGGACAATGAAGGTCAAGATGCTTTTTTTTATCGCGGGGAGCGCGGCCGCGCTCCTGGCCGCCTCCGGTTGTGCGCGCCGGGCCGAGCCGCCGGCGAAGCCCGCGCCGGCGGTCGTGGCCAGGGAGCTCGCCAGGCGGACGATCCGCTCCGAGTTGATGCTCACAGGCACGATCGAGCCGGACCGTTCGGCCCGCCTGGCTGGCCAAGTGGATGGAGAGATCACCGCCCTCGAGGTCCGGGAGGGGACGGCCGTCCGGGAAGGTCAGGTCCTGGTCAAGATCGATCCTTCCCGGCTCGCCGCGGCCCTGGACGAAGCCCGCGCCGACAGCCTGGCCGCACGGGCCCAGCTGGAGGATGGCCGCCGCGTGCTGGAGCGGGACCGTTTCCTGTTCGAACGCCAAGGCCTCAGCCGGGAACGCCTGGAGAGGTCCGAAACCGACGTTTTGCGGTTCGATGCCGCCGAAGCCCGGGCCCGGGCGCGGATCGCCGGCTTGGAAGCCCAGCTGGCCGACACCGAGGTCAAAGCACCCTTCGACGGCTACATCCTCGAACGCAGCGTCGAGCTGGGCGACGTCGTGAAAAACGGGACCCCGTTGCTGGTCGTGGCCTCCCGGACGCTCCACGCCCTCGTCCCCGTTTCCGAGATGGCCCTCTCCGGCATCGCCGAAGGCGCCAAGGTCCACCTCCGCTCGGATGCGGGCGCCGGAGGTTGCGCCGCACGGATCAGGAGGATCCGGCCGAGGATCGACCCGGCGACCCGCACGGCCGATGTCGAAGTCGTGCCGGGTCCGGAAGCCTGCGATATCCGCTGGCTTCCCGGGATGCTGGTCCGGGCGACCTTCACGCTGGCCGAGCGGCCTGACGTCCTGGCCGTTCCGGCGGAAGCGGTCGCCCTTCGTCCCGACGGCGGCCGCTCGGTGTTCGTCGTCGACGGGGATGTCGCCCGGCAGCGCAAAGTGACGACCGGCCTCGAGGGAGGCGGGTGGGTCGAGATCACGAGCGGGCTCGCTGAACGGGACAAGGTGATCGTCCAGGGATTCGAGAAGCTCAAGGACGGCGTCGCCGTCGCCCAGCCGGGAAAAAGCCCGAAACCCGCGAAGTCCGGGGGGGCCGCGGCGGCGCCGAAAGGACAACGCTGATGAGACTCACCCGGACCGCCCTGTCCCGCCCGGTCGCGGTGGCCGTTCTCATCGCCGCGATCTTCATCTTGGGCGTCTTCGGACTGTCGACGCTTCCCGTGGATTATCTCCCCGACATCACCTACCCGATGGTCAAGATCCACATCTACTGGCGGGGCGCGACGCCGGAGGAGATCGATACGAACATCTCCGACCCGCTGGAGCGGGTGATGGCGACCGTGGACCGTCTGGATTACCTGGAGTCCACGACGACGGAGGGGATGTACACGCTTCTCGTGAACTTCCGCTACGGCACGAACGTGGATGTCGCCTACCAGGACGTCATGGCCGCCTACGGCCGGGTCACGCGGCAGCTGCCCAAGGATATGGACCCGCCGATCATCATGAAAGCCGACCCCTCGCAGCTCCCCGTCATGGAGGTGACGCTTTCCTCCCCCGAGCGCAGTCTCGTCTGGCTCCGGGACTGGGCCGACAACTGGCTTCAGGACCGGCTGACGACGGTGGAAGGAACGGCCGGCGCGGAGATCGTCGGAGGGCTGAAGCGGGAGATCCGGATCCACCTCGATCCCGACCGCCTGCGCGGCACGGGCTTGACGCCCGCCCAGGTCGGCAAAGCGCTCCAGCTCTCGAACCTTGAAACGTTCGCCGGACGGGTCACCGTCGAGACCCGGGAGATCATCGCCCGGACGATGGGAGAATTCGAGAATCTCGACGAGATCCGCAACGTCGCCGTCGCCCGCGGAGCCGGCGGGACGATCGTCTATGTCCGCGACGTGGCTACCGTCGAGGACGGCCATGAGGAGGCGCGGGTCATCACGCGTTTCAACGGGAACCCCTGCGTCAAATTGGCCGTCCTCAAGCAGGCCGAGGCCAACACCGTCGAGGTGGCACGGGCGGTGAGCCGGCGGCTCGAAGAGCTGCGCGACATCATTCCCTCGGACATCCGGTTCGGCGTGGTCGAGAACCAGGCCGATTACATCATGGCGGCCATCAAGAGTGTCCGGGATTCCGCCTTGATCGCCGCGCTCCTCGTCATCCTGGTCGTCTACGCCTTCCTGGGACGGTTCCGCCAGGTAGCGGTCATGCTCGTCGCCCTGCCTTTGACGGTCCTGGCCAACTTTTTTCTGATGAAAATCGCCGGGTTTTCCCTCAACATTTTCTCGCTCGGCGGGCTGGTCGTGGCCATGGGAGTCGTCATCGACAACTCGATCGTCGTCATCGAGAACATCACCCGCCGGGCCGCGGAAGGGGAGGCGGTCGACGCCCCTCTAACGGGAACGGATCAAGTCGCCGGGGCCGTTCTGGCCGCCACCCTGACCTTCCTGTCGCTGTTCCTTCCGTTCCTTCTCGTCCCGGGCCTGACGGCCCTGCTTTTCCGCGAGCTCGTCTTTGTCGTAGCCGGCATTCTCGTCCTCTCCCTCGCAGTCGCCTTGACCGTGACCCCCTCGGCCGCCCGGTTCTTCGGCGTCCATAAGTCAAGCCGGCGGGGCGCCGCCGTCATAGAGCGGCTGATGGAAAGGTTGTCCGGCGCGTATCGGCGCTGGCTCGGGCGACTGCTCAAGGTCCCCGCGCTCGTGGTCGGGGCGACCCTTCTCCTGTTCGTGATGAGCCTCATCCTGCTCGGGCGGGTCGGCTCCGAGCTCCTGCCCAAGGTCGACGACGGCCGGGTCATGGTCAAGGTCTTGATGCCCGCGGGGACTTCGGTCGTCGAGATGGACCGCATCCAAGCCGCCATCGAGGATAAAATTCAGGGCTTGCCGGAGATCGAGAGCGTCTTCAGCCTCGCCGGCGGCCGGGTGTGGGGTCTGGCCACGCTCGAGGTCGCCTATGAAGGAGAGGTGGACATCCAGCTCGTGCCGAAGAGCCGGAGGAAGATATCGACCGCGGATTTTGTCAAGAAGATCGGACCGCTCGCCCGTCAGGTCCCCGCTCCCGGCGGACGGGTCAATGTTTCCCAGATGAAGGTCAAGGGCATCCGTCAGATCGGGACGCAGGAAGTGGAGATCAAGGTCAAGGGCGACGACATCCAGACCCTCTTCGTGTTCGCCCGGGATGCGGCCGAGGCGCTTCGCGGAACCCCCGGCCTCGGCAACATCAACCTGTCCATGGACCTGACCAAACCGGAATACCGGGTCTTCGTGGACCGGGCCCGGGCCTCCGCGATGGGCGTGGAGGTCCAGGATGTGGCGCTCACGCTCCGCAACCTGGTCCGCGGCGAAGTGGCGACCCAGTACCGGGAAGGAAGCGAGTACTATCCCATCCGCGTCATGATCCCGGAAGTCCGGATCGCCGGGAAGGAGGACCTCGAAGGCCTTGTGATCGCCCAGCGGAACGGCGTGCCCATCATGCTGCGGGACGTGGCCGCGGTCGAACGGGCCACGGGGCCCGTGGAGATCGTCCGCGAGGACCAGGTCAAGGAGATCATCGTCCGGGCGGACTCGGCCGGTGTGAGCGTCGGTGAGGCCACCGCGCGGGCGAGGGCCGTTGTGGCCGCGATGGAGCGTCCTTCGGGGGTGGAGATCGGTTTTGGAGGCCAGGCCCAAATGATGGCCGAAAACCGCCGCAGCCTGGGCCTTGTCCTGGCCTTCGCCCTCTTCTTCGCCTACGTCGTGCTGGCCATCCAGTTCGAGTCGTTCGTCCAGCCCTTCTTGATCATGGTCCGCGTCCCGCTGACGCTGATCGGCATGGCCTTGGCGCTTCTTCTGGCCAAGCTTTCGATCGGTGCCACCGTGTTCATCGGCGTGATCATCCTGGCCGGAAACGAGGTCAACCACGGCGTCGTGCTGGTCCAGTTCATCAACGAGCTCCGGGCCCGGGGACGGTCCCTGAAGGAAGCGATCATCGAGGCGGCCTCGATCCGCCTGCGCCCGATTCTCATGACGCTGACGACCAGCATTTTCGGGCTCCTGCCTCTCGCGCTGAACATCGGCGAGGGCGGAGACATGCTGGTCCCCATGGCCGTGGCGGTCATCGGCGGGTTGGTATTTAGCATTTTCATGACCCTGGCGTTCCTGCCCTGCGCCTATCTGCTCTTGCCGGGAAAACCCGGCAGGACGACGAGTCCGGTTTCCGAGGAGGCCGGGCCGATCCTGACTTCATAAAGTGAATTCCTGTCGGCTAACGCAACGGAGAGAAAGGAAAAACAAAGATGGCGGAAGAGAAGCATTGGCAAGAAGGGATGAAAACTCACGAGAACATCATCTTTTCCTGTTTTGGCGGCTTGTCCAATACGGGAATTACCAGCGCCATGGCCAGCCTCGATGCCGTTAAGGAGTTAGGGCTGGAAAAAGCGGCCATCGGCTGCCTGGGAGCTTTGCCCCTCAGCGTTGCCCCAGTCATGGGAAAGACCAAATCGGCCAAAAAGGTCGTGACCGTGGATGGGTGTCCATTCGAATGCAGTCGAAAGATTACGGAGCAAGCGGGGTTCAAGGTGACAAAGAGCATCGTGTTGGTAAGAGACATCGGGATGAAGAAGAAGGCCCTTCACGAGGACATCGGTCAGGACATGAAGGGATTGATGGAATACGTATCTATGGATGATGTCAAACGGGCCAAAGACCTGATCGTCAAGGCCATCCTGGAGGATGAACGTCCCCTTTAAGCCGTTCATCAAGAAAAAGGAGGCGGGTATCAGCCCGATGGTCACGAACGGCGAGCCGAATCAAATCCAACATTTGGAGGGAATGAAATGGAAAAAAAGTTATCAAGAAGGAATTTTCTTGGATCATGCGCGGGATTGGCGGGCGTGGCGGCGTTGCCGTCGCTCTCTCTTTTCTCCGGCCGTGAACGATCGATTTCAGCGGATGACCCCGTATGGCCCCTGCCCTACGTGACGCTGGATCCAAAAGCGGTCATGATATTGGCCCACGATGCGTTTTTTGCAGGAGGATGCGCGTATGGCGCCTTTTATGGATTTATCATGATGTTGCGAGAAGTGGTCGGGGCACCTTATACCAATATCCCTACGCAGATGATGAAATTTGGCAAAGGCGGCGTCCTCGAAACCGGGACCTTGTGCGGCTCATTGACGGGAACGCTTGCAGCGGTTAATCTTGTCAGCGCGAATTGGGATAAGATCTCTAAAGACCTCATTCACTGGTACAGCCAGACTTATTTGCCGATGGATCTCAGCAACCAAATGGCGGTCGATCATGAGTTCGGTGTGATCAAACACGAAGGGCCCATCGTCCAATCATTGAGTGAATCCCCTCTTTGTCACGTTTCGGTGACGCGCTGGTGCAATTTGACCCAGGCCACCGTCGTTTCAGACCACAGGAAAGAACGATGCGGGAGGGTCACGGCTGATACCATCGGAAAAGCTGTTGAACTGCTCAATCAGGATCTCTCAGGAACTTACGCTCCCGCGTTCAAGGCGACAGAAGAAACGGAGAAATGTTTGGCTTGCCACGGCCCGACATCGCCGATTTCCAATGTCCAATCGGAAATGTCTTGCGGCCTTTGCCACGGGAATCCACACGCCGAATAGCCGGGACCGGGGACGAAGATGAGAAAAAAGCATATCACGAACGAACTGTTTACGCCTCTGGGACTTGGCGTGCTTTTCCTGTTTGCGGGTGTCGTTTTTTCGCAATCCCCTGCCCCGACCGGCGAATATACCGGGATGGAGGAATGCCAATCCTGCCATGAGGATTTGACGGCGACTTTTAGAAATTCCATCCACGGGAAAAAAGGATTTGACCCGATTTCGGGCAAGGCCTGTGAAACCTGTCATGGCCCGGGAAGCGAGCATATCGCCAACGGCGGCGATATCTCAAAGATCGGTTCCTTCTCCAAGCTGCCCGCGGCGGAAAGGAATGCGGCCTGCCTGGATTGCCATGAACAAGGCGCGATTATGCATTTCGCCGGAAGCGTTCACGACGCGAAAGCCGTTTCCTGCACCGACTGCCACCGGATCCATATGGCCAAGCCGGCCAACCACCTGCTCAAAGCGGCGGACGAAATCGCGCTCTGCCTGACCTGCCATCACCAGGAACGGTCCAACCTCATGAAATCCTCCCATCATCCTATGCGGGAGGGGAAGATGACCTGTTCCGACTGTCACAATGCCCACGGATCCCTCACCGACAAGCTTGTGGCAAGCGATTCGATTAACGACAAATGCTACGCATGCCACGCCGAGAAACGGGGCCCTTTCCTTTTTGAACATGCGCCGGTGATCGAGGATTGCACCAATTGCCATGACCCGCACGGGTCGAACCACCCACGCCTCCTCAAGGCGCGGGCCTCCTTCTTGTGCCAGCGATGCCACTCCGAACCACGCCATCCGGGAACGCTCTATGATCAGCCCACCCTGGGCACGAGGGCGATCTATAATCGCGCCTGCCTCAACTGCCACGCAACCATCCATGGGTCCAACCACCCCTCCGGGCAGACCTTCTTGAGATGAGGCAGACTATGAAAGCGATCAAAACACTGGGAGGAATATCGGCAATGGTGTTATTGCTGGCCACCCCAGTTCCTGCGCAGACTCAGGACACCAAAGTGGAAGGAAAAGCGGTGATCGGCGCCAATGAGGTCAGCGCCAAAGACGCTGAATCGGCGAAATTCATTGAATACCGGGATGTCCCAGACGGCCTCCTTTTCAGTTTGTTCAATATCCGGCTGAAATCGGACGCGTATTATTTGAGTTTCAATGCCGTGAATGCGGGCCATGCGGACGAACGCTATGATTTATCCTATAACCTTCATGGCAAATTCCGTCTGGATTATCGGTGGGACAGGATCCCCCACCGCTTCAGCAACAGCGCGGTGACGCCCTACACGGAGACCGCCCCCGGGATCTGGACCCTGCCGGACAATCTCCAAAGCCAGCTTCAGGACCTCTTGGGCGACAACGGCAGCAACCTGCCTCAGGCCTTTGATCTCCTGTCCGGTTACCTACATAACGCCCACGCCACACCGCTGGAGCTCAAGCGGAGACGGCAGGATCTGAATTTCACATACGATGTGTCGGTTCCCGTGAAATTGTCCTTCAGGTTCCAAGATGAAAAAAAAGAAGATTACAGGGCCATCGGTGCGCCCTTGGGGTTCGGGAATGTGATCGAGCTCCCCGAAAACGTGGGCCAGAACACTCGGCAGGGGGAATTCAAGCTGAGCTATTTTAAGAAGGGCGTGAGCCTGGATTTCGGCGTGGCCCTCTCTAAATTTGAAAACAACAATTTAAGCATGTTGTGGGACAATCCCTACCGGCTCACGGACCAGATGCCTCCCGGGACGTTGACCTATCTGCTGGGGAACGGCAGTGGAACCGGCCAATTGGGGCTGGCGCCGGACAATAAAGCCGTAAAGTATTTCTTCAAAGGGAATTTCAAGGTCTTGAAGTCGACCAGCATCCTCGCTTCCCTGTCCTTCACCCAACGGTCTCAGGACTCCCGCCTTCTGCCCTACACCGTCAACACCGGTTTAGCATTGGCCTATCCTGGGGCGCTTTCCGCTCCAAGGGCAACCTCGGATCTTGGGGCGGACGTAGCGAACGCCAGCCTTGCCTTCCATTCGAGGCTCACGCGTTTCCTGACCCTGAACGCCGGATATAAATATTACGATTACGACAACACCAGCAAGGCCCTCTCCCTGCCGGGGCATGCAATATTGGACCAGAATTGGGCGGATGAACCGATTAATGTCGGTTTCCTCAGTAACAGCCGGGAGTCCTATTACGCGAACCTTTCGTTATCGCTCTGGAACAGCACCTCGATCGAGGCAGGCTTCAAAAGCCATGCGATTGACAGGAAAAAAGCGGACCTCAACGAGGGGAAGAACACCGAAGAGACTGTCTATGTTTCCACCGTCACCACCCCTCTGGCATGGCTATCCTTCCGAGGGACCTATTCCATTTCCGACCGCAAGTGGTCATTGGAAAATGGAGGCAATGTCATCTATCCGGTCCGGAACAATGCCCTGTATGCCTTCAGGCGCTATCATGAAGCCGAACGGGACAGCGAAGAATTGACCCTGGATCTGTCCCTCACGCCACTCGACAACATGGGTCTCTCGTTCATCTATCTCACGGCGCTCAACGACTATGATAAGTCGCAGTATGGCCTCAGGTCCGACGACTATCATTCCTTCTCGTTCGACGCGAACTATGCCATCGGGAGACACACCTTCTACGGCTTCTATGTCAAAGAAAAGAAAAAAGGCCTTCAGGGCGCGCGTCAAACGACCTCGCCGCCGCTCGATGTCATTTCGAACAATCCGTTGAGCGACTGGACGGCCCTTCTCTCCGACACAACCACCACCTACGGCGCTGGACTCGATCTGGCGCTTATAAAGGATAAACTCGATCTTGATATGTCCTACAGCTATTCCAACACGGACGGGGACTCCCTGCTGGATTCCCCCGCCGGAGGCAATCCGAATACCGCCGCCAATTTTATCAAAGGACTGGATTCGACCCGGTACACCGTCGCCAAGGCGCGACTATTTTATCAGTTGAACGATCGCCTGAAATTGTCCCTTGGGGGATGGTACGAGGAATACAAGCTGAACGATATTTTCCGAGACAGAATAGCGGTCGACATGCTTGAAGAGGGCTATGCCTTCTACCTCGGCGCGAGGGATCCGGAATACAAGTATCTGGTTTCATTCGTTCAGTTGATTTTCAGCTGGTAGCCGAGGCCGACACCAAAGATGTGATCCTATTTTAAGGGAGTTTGCCGATGATTCATGACGAAATGTGGCATGGGATCCCCCGCAAGGACATCCCCTGGTTTCCGACCGTGGATGCGGCCGCTTGCATCGGTTGTTCGTTATGCTACACGACCTGCGGGCGCGGCGTTTATGAAATGCGAGACAACAAAGCCGTGCCGGCCAACGCCATGAGCTGCATGGTCGGCTGCAGCACCTGCGGGACGGTTTGCCCGGTGGAGGCCATCAGCTTCCCGGATCGCGACATGATTTGGAAGCTGGAGCGCGAACATAAGATTTTCAAGGTCGTGCGCGAGGAGGCCAAAGAAAAGAAGGCGAAGCTGGATGCAGCCAAGGCCCGGGCCGCCGCGGAAGACGCAGTGGCCAAGCTGATCACGCACGTTCGCTTCCAGGTGGCGGGAGAATTCGGCGAAAAGCGCTTCCTGATCCAGATGGAGGATCTGATTCGGGATAAGCCGTTTGACTTCATCAACCTCCGGATGGATGTGCCGACCGTGCAAGGAGCCAGGCAGAAGACGCCCTCGTTCCTGTCCTTCGATGTTACTTCGATCGAACAGGAGGACATTCAGGGGTTTCTGCCGGAGATGCGCTCGCTCATTCGCGAGAACGGTTTGGTCCTCGTGAACGAGACGAATGTCTCGTGAATGGAAATCGACGGATACCTCATTAAAAAAAACGGCAGGCAGAAGGATTGAGCGGATGAAGACTATTGATTTCTCCAAGCGCGAAGACGCCGCGGGGGGAGGGCGGACGGCCAAGGAACCATGATCAGCCTAAGGAAGAAGGCCCTCGGGAAGCTTGTCAGAAGAGAGAAACGGAGCTGACATGTACCGATCTCGATTTTGCCGTTGTCAATGGAAGGTAGCATGATAGCGAAACGCACCCCCTGAAGGGCAAGTTGTGCTAACTTGCTCTTTGGCTGCAAATCCAAACAGGAGGTGCGCGGATGTATTTTATTGGGGTCGACCATCATAAGCAATGGTCGGTCATGTCGGTCTTGGGCGAAACCGGACCGGAGATCAAGTTTGGCCGGGTGGACAACCGCGGGGAGGCGGTACGGCGATTCCTAGAAGATTATCAGCCGTTTAAGGCGGTGATCGAGGCGGGGTACTCGTCGTACGTGATGGCGGACCTGCTGCGGGAGCTTGGGGGCGAGGTGAAGATGGCTAACCCGGGAGAGTTGAAGGCGATCGCCCACGCCCGGATCAAGACCGACAAGCGGGACGCGCGGACGCTGGCCAGGCTGTTGAGGAGCGGCGACATCCCGGAGGTCACACAGAGGGCTCCGGAGAACCGGAGGGCGCAGCGGGTGATGCGGTTGCGGGCGTTCCGGGTGGAGAAGCGAACGGAGCTGAAGAACAAGATCCGGGCGCTTCTGGCCCAGCAGAGAGAAGAGATTCGGCTGGAGGTCGAGAGGCGGGAGGAGGGACTGTTCAGCGGAAAGGGGTTGGAGTTCCTCGGCCGGTTGGAGCTTCCGCAGCCGGATCAGATGATCCTGGAGGATCTGCTCGAGAGCTACCGGGAGGGCCAGGAACATCTTCGGAAGACCGACGGGATCGTGGAGAAGCTCTATGAGGAGCTCGAGGAGGCGCGGCGGATCGACACGGTGCCGGGGTTTGCGACGACGTTATCGGTGTTGGTGGCGGTCGAAATCGGGGACATCAACCGGTTCGTGTCGGCCGCTCATCTTCACTCCTACGCCGGCGTGATCCCGACGACGCATGCCTCCGGGGGACGGACCTACCACGGGCACATCACGAAGGCCGGGAACAGATGGCTGAGATGGGCGGCCCTGGAAGCGGTCTTCCCGGCGACGAAAGCCTCTGTGGAGATGCTGGGACTGTATAGCCGGTTGGCCAGGCGGAAGAGCCCGAACGTAGCAAAGGTCGCGGTCGCTCGTCGGCTGCTGACCATCATCTACCGGGTGCTCAAGGAGAAAAGGGACTATATCGTGGGCATGAAGACTCCATCGGCTGCCTAGAGACCCCCGTAACGGGCCTGAAAAGGCCGCGTTCAACGGAAGGTTTAGGAGCCGATACCGAATGCTACGGTGTGCATCATTGGCGCGGATAGAAGGGTGGTATCGAACCGATGAAGGCAGAGTTAAAGATAAGAAAAGGAGGCTATGACCCGGGGGCTTGCGTTTCGCTATCATAGAAGGGGGGTTAAGCGCGCGCCCCTCGAAGTGCTACGGATGAATCCCGGCCATATCGCGTGTTTCAATTCGAAGGGAGGCTAAATCAATGATCACAAAAAACATTCCCCCGGACTGGGCTTTCGAGTTCCACGGCCATCGCTGTCCGTTCATGCCGATCGGCTATCGGATGGGAAAGCTCGCGTTGAATTATCTGGGCGCCGAACCGGAAAAGGATCACGGCTTCTTCGTCTTTCCCGAGATCGGGGAGGGCCATCCGCAGACCTGCATGGTCGACGGCATTCAGGCGGCCACCGGAGCGACTTACGGCAAGGTCTTGATGGAAAAAACGTTCTTCGGAAAGCTCGCGGCGACCTTTTATCATCCCAAGAAAGGGACCGTACGCTATTCGCTGACGCCTGAATTCATTGATGCCATGGGCAAGTTCGAGTTCTTTGTCTATCGGAAAAAGGGCGTGGAGCCGTCCCAGATTCCCCTGCCGGTTGTGGAGGAAGTGGTCAAGTGGACATATGAGCAGACGGACGACTTCATGTTCAAGATCGAAGCGAAGCCCGATTTCAAGTTCGCGCCGGTCAAGGGATCGTTCAACAAGGCGAAATGCAGCGTCTGCGGGGAGTATGTCTTCGAGCGTTATTTACGGACAAAGGATGAGAAGCCCGTCTGCATCCCGTGCTCCGGATATAAAAGGTAAAGACGGAAACCGCTTAGAACCGCGGTGAGGGGCATCCCATGGATCTCAATCTGACGCTGATCTTGACCCTCGTTTTCGTCTTCGTGATCGCTTTCGTTTTCTCCATGTTCGGGCAAGGGGGCGGCTCGGTATATTCTCCTCTCCTGATCCTCCTCGGTTACCCGTTCCTCCTTTCCACGTCCACGTCCCTGGTGCTGAATTTGATCACATCATTATCGGCCGGCTACATCTTTTACCGGAACAAGATGATCGACTTCAAAACCTCCATGATCTTCGTCCCGGGGATCTGTGCCGGCGCGTTTCTCGGCGGAGCGCTGAGCAAATCCGTCGATCGCACCATCCTCCTCTGGCTGTTTGTGATCTTCCTGATCGGCGTGGGCGCCAGGATGATCGCGACCTATTGGGAAAAAAAGAAGACCGGGGAAAGAGTCCCGGTGCGGCTCTCGCCCGCGATGTACGCACTCATCGCCGTCTTCGGTTTCGCCGTGGGCATCATCTCCGGCCTGCTGGGCGTCGGCGGAGGGATCTTCATCGTGCCCTTCATGGTCTACGTCTGCAAGTACCCGACGAAGTTCGCGGCGGGGGCGTCCCATCTCATCATCTCCTTCTCGGCCCTGTCCGGGATCATCGGCCACGCGGCCACGCATAAGCTCGACCTTCCCTTGATCGCGGTGACCGGCGTCGCCGTTCTCATCGGCGGAAATCTTGGGGCCAGGGTCAGCATGAAGTTCAAATCGGAAATGATCCGGGCCGGGCTGGGTCTTCTGATGTGGGCCCTGGCGGCCCAGCTCCTGGTGAAGCTCCTGTGAGCCATGTGGACATGGAAACGGATCCTTCTCGTTCCGGCCGTGGCCGGACTGGCGGCCCTCCTCCAGGCCCAATCGCCGGAAGATACGGAGCGTACCCGGCCCGATCGGGCCCTCGTCTTCGGCTTCACGGGGACCTGCCGCCTCCGAGGTGAAGTCCAGGACGGGTTCAACATCAGGACATACGGGACCGGGAGGCGGGAAGACTATCTCCTTTCGAGGCTGCGGTTGGATCTCGATCTTCGATGGCGGCCCTTGCTCCGGGTCCATGCCCAGATCCAGGACGCGAGGGCCGTCGGCCCCTCGTTCTCGGACGAGGATTTCTCGGGTGGAAATAATCCTTTTCACGACGCCTTTGACGTGAATCAGCTCTATCTCGAAGTTCGGCCGTCCGAAGGGATCGGGCTCAAGATCGGCCGGCAGGCGCTGTCCTATGGAGACCGCCGCGTTTTCGGCCCGGGCGACTGGGGCAATACGGGGCGCTACGCCTGGGATGCCGTCCGGCTCGAGCTCGACGGGAGCTCCTTCAGCAGCCATTGGCTCGTCGGCCGGTTCGTGCTTCACGATCCCGCCCGCTGGCCGAACCCCCGAGCCGGGGGGCCGACGGCCTACGCGTCCTACAACTCCATCAAGAACCTTCCTTTTCGCCTCGACTTTTTCTATGTCTATAAGCGCGACGGCCGAGGTTCGACCAAAGGAGAGACGGGAACGGGCGACCTTTCGTCGCACAGCGCCGGTTTCAGGGTCGAAGGGCAAGGCGGAGGCTGGGATTACAGCGCCATGGGTGTCGGTCAGTTCGGACGGTGGGGCAAGGACCATATCAGGGCTCACGGTCTCACGCTTTCCTTAGGATACACGTTCGACGGCGGATGGAAGCCTCATGTGACGGGGCAGTATGTCCTCGGCTCGGGCGACCAAAACCCGCAAGACGGGGTCCATGGGACGTTCGACGGCCTCTTCAGCGGCGCCGACACCGTCCTCTACGGGTGGATGAATCTGTTCTTCTGGCAGAATCTGCGGGAATTCCGGATCGATCTCGTTCTCAACCCGGCTAAGACGCTCACATTGCGGGGGGAGGTCCATGCGTTCGGGCTCGACGAGCCCAAGGACGCCTGGTACTTCCCGAGCCGGGCGGAGCGAAGGGACGTGACCGGCTCTTCCGGACGCCGGCTGGGCTATGAAACGGACCTGACGGCCGGCAAGAAGTTCTCGGACCGGTTCGAGGTTCTGACGGGTGCCTGTTTTTTCCTCCCGGGCGGATATGTTAAGGCGACCGGCGCAAGCCCGACGACGAGTTGGTTCTTTCTGGAAGCCATGCTTACGTTTTAAAGAGCCTGAGGATGATGCGCGAGTGATTCAGGGCGGAGAAGGATAAGAGGGAAAGAAAGCGGGCGCCGAAAAACAGCTTGACAGGCGGCTGAGAAATCAGCATATTAATATATACTAATAAACTGTTATACCTCCCCTCGCCTGAAAGGAGGCCGGATGTTCGACAAGGTCAAAGTCTTCAAGGCGCTATCCTCCGAGTCCCGGCTCAAGATCGTTGGGCTGCTTAAGGAACATCCCCACTGCGTCAACGCCATCGTTGAGAGGCTGGGCATGACCCAATCGGCTGTCTCCCAACACCTCCGTATCCTTAAGGAGGCGGGATTGGTCCGCGGTTTGAAACGCGGGAACTGGATGCATTATGAGATGCCTGTCGAGAGCTTGGAAGACTGCGGCAGGGCTCTGGCCGAGGTCTTCGGCGTCCGGGTCAAGTCCAAAAAGATCGCCGACGGGAGTCTCCATTGCCCGCCCTCCTTGTTGAAAGATTGCCGCCCGAAGAAGAGAACGGGCAAGAAGGTCGGATAGATGACGATCATCGATTTCTCGAAGAATCGCTCGTGCGAGAAAGGCCGCTTTGAGGCTGAGGTCCTTTTCGAGCAAGAGGCGGTCAAGGTCCGCCGGATCGAGATCGCGGCCGGCGCCCGCATCCCGCCGTGCCGGATGACGGAGGACGTGGTGTTCGTCGTCGTCGAGGGGCGCGTCGCTTTCATGACGGAAAACGAGAAAGCCGTCGTGAGTGCTCCCAACGCGGTCTTCATCCCGGGCGGGTCGACGACGCGCAGCATGGAAGCCGACGAGCCGTCGCTCGTCCTGGCCGTGCTCTGCAAGCGTGCAGCGGACGGCCTGGAGGGAGGGCGGTCGGCCAAGGAACCATGATAAGTCTTTGGATCATCACCGGGATCGCGTTGCTCGTTTCCCTGGCCGCCGACCGCCGCAAGACGCAAGCGGCCGTGTTCAAGGGGCTGAAGATGTTCGTCGGCGTCCTCCCGCTTCTCCTCGGTGTCCTAGCTGCGGTGAGCCTCGTTCTTACGGCCGTCACGCCCCGAATGCTCGAGGGGATCCTTTCGGGAACGGGGCTTCTTCCGTTCTTTTCGGCCCTCGGTGTCGGCAGCATCGCCCTGATCCCCGGCTTCATCGCCTATCCACTCGCCGCCGTTCTGCGGCAGAATGGCGCGACGGTGCCGGTGCTGGCCGCGTTCATCACTTCGCTCATGATGGTCGGTGTCCTGACGCTTCCGCTTGAAGCGCGCTATTTCGGCTGGCGGGCGGCGCTCCTGCGCAACGGGCTCGCGCTCTGCGGGGCGGTGATCGTTGCCTCCGGCATGGCATGGGTGCTCCGATGAACGGCCGGCCTGTCCGGAAGATGAGAAAGGCCGTGGGAAAAGCCTGGCCCTGGGTTATCTTCGCCGGTGTCGCCGCGCTCTGGGCCTACAGCCTGCCTCACGCGGATTTCATCTTTGGGAGAAAAGCCGGAGAGAATCTGGGTTCATTTCTAGTCGAGATGGCGTCCGTGCTCCCACCCATGTTCCTGCTGGTGGGATTATTTGAGATCTGGGTTCCCAGAAAGGTTATCGAGCGTTACGCGGGCTCGCGGTCCGGAATGTGGGCGGTTCCATGGATGATCCTTCTGGCGACCGTCCAGGCCGGCCCGCTTTATGTCGCGTTTCCGGTCGCCATCGGCCTGTGGCGAAAAGGCTGTGCGCCGCGAAACGTCTTTATCTACCTTGGCACTTTTTCCGCGATGAAGATCCCGATGCTGACGTTCGAGGTCGCCTTCCTCGGCTGGCGGTTCTCTCTCGCGCGGACCTTGATAAGCATTCCAGTGTTCATCGTTCTTGCGGTTGTGATGGAAAGACTCCTGCCCGCCGATTTCCTCCCTCCCGGGCTGGTAGAACAGGGAGGATCGGACATTGAAAGCTCCTTCTTAAAAGAGGGGAAAACTCTCCATGTCTTCTGACCTGCCTCCGCTCGATATTTCACATTGAGATTGAGTCTTTCGGTCCGAAGAGGCTTGAGATCTCTCGAATACAGGGGCCGTCGTGCCGCCGTCCGAAAGGAATGTCCGTTTTGAGGCGGAACGGGGGGAGCGGCGGACGTTGATCGCCTCTTTAAAGCGAAAAAAGGGAGGCGGTTTCAACAACCGCCTCCCTTTGTCGGAGATGCAGATCCGTCCCCGCCGGTCACACTTTCTTCTTGGCGGTGCGGTTGTCACAGCCGCCGCCGCAATTGCTCTTCTTGGCGTCGTGCTTGACGCAGGTGCCGCCGCAGTTGCTATCGCAGTTACCGCCGCAGTTCCCATCGCAGATACACGCGCCCGGGTCGTGCCCCGTGCACTTGCCGCTCTTGTGGGCTTCGAGGCAGGCCGCCGATCCGGCTTGATGTGCGGGAGCCTTGGCCGTTATCTGGGCCGTTTCTTTGGCCGCGGCCTTCTGGTCCTGGGCGAAAATATCGCTGAATGCGATGAGCGAGACGATCGCGACGAAGATAATCAGAACTCGATTCCATGTCGTTTTCTTCATCCTTTTCACCTCCTTCCGTATGAGGGTTGGTCACTCATTGAACCCCGGAAACGCTAAAATCCTTCGTCCGAAGGATTTTTTTCTCTTTCGTGTTTAAATAAAGTGGAGGAGAGTCTATACATAAATCGGGAACCGCGTGGAGAAACAAGCCGCCGACCCTGACGATAGCCTGATCCGGGAATTCATATCCGGACAGGAAAAAGCCTTTTCCGAAATCCTGGGTCGTTATAAGAATCTCGTCTTGAATGTGGCTTATCGATTTCTCCGGGACCGGACCGAGGCTGAGGACGTCGCCCAGGACGTTTTTTTAAAAATCTACCGTTCGGCTCGAACTTACGAACCCAGGGCGAAGTTCTCGACCTGGGTTTATAAAATCACCGCAAATGTCTGCCTCAACCGGCTGAGGAACGAAAAAAACGCGGCGAAATCCGTATCATACGACGGTCAGAACTCGGCCGATACCGGATCGTCGCCAGGGTGTTTTTCTCCTTCCGAAGAACACGAAAGAAACGAGCGGTTGGCCGTCGTCCACGATGCCCTCCAATGCCTTCCGGCCAACCAGCGTCTTGCCATCGTCCTTAAAAGATACGAAGGTCTTTCTTACCGGGAGATCGCCGAAATTATCGGATGTTCCCCGGCCGCAGTCGACTCTCTTATCCAGAGGGCGAATGGGAAGCTCAGGAAATTTCTGGAGCCATATTTCGCGGACCGGGATGTGTCCCGGAAAGGACGAAAGCCATGATTGGAAAGTGTCGACGAATCCAAAAACGAATCCCGGCTTTATTGGATGCGGAATTGCCTCCAAAGATGATGTCGGCGATTCAACGGCATCTCGACATCTGCCCGGATTGCCGCCGTCATTTGGCGGCGACGTCCCGGGCCTGGGATCTTCTGGCCGAAAGCGAAAAGATTGCACCGCGGAATGATTTCGACGCTCTATTCTGGGGCAAGGCTCGAGAACTCTCGAGCCCGCTGAAATCCCGGCCGAGCGGCATTTGGGCACGAGTTCCAATCCCGGCGATCGCCGCCGCGGGATTCCTCCTGGGGATCGCGGGCGGTTTTTTCCTGGGCAAAGTCGCCTTTATCGATAAGCAAGCGCCCGCGACTCAAGCCGTTCGACCGCCGATAAACGGAATCCTACCCTACTTGGACACATTCGCCGATTTTCCCGCGGATTCTGTCGGAGGGGCGTACATCACCATCGCGACTCAATCCGGTGGCGGTGCCCGGAGAGGAGGGGACAAATGAGGAACAAATGGCTTGTCTTAGCTCTTGTTCTTTCGGTAGCGATCAACGTCGGCGTTTTCGGCAGCGTCGGCTATCGCCTCGTTCGAGGAAACCCTTCTGCCGCCTGCATCGAGGAGTCTTCCGGCTCGGCCCCCGATCGCCTTGCGGCCGAGATTGGACTCTCTCCTGAACAAACGCGAGCCTTCGCCGACCTGAGAAATTCATTTGAGCCGCGAATCCAGAGCCTCAGAGACGGCCTTATGGAAAAGCGCGCCCGCCTCGTCGAGGCCATAAAACCGCCGGAGGCTTCGCTCGAAGGGCTTCTCCCTTATGTTGAAGAAATCGAGGCTTTACAGGCGGAGCTCCAGAAACTCGTCGTCGACCAGATGCTCAAAGAAAAAGCGCTTTTAACCGGCGAGCAGCAGAAAAAATTCTTCTCCATGATTTCGACGAGGCTTTGTCCCGCGGGCCGCCATCCCTTAGAGAGGAATATCACAAACGTCCGCTAAACCCATTATGCCCGAAAAAACAACGTTGCCTATTTGAAAGCCTTTCAGATTATCTTCGAAGAAAACAAGGCTCTGATCTACTCCCTGAGTTTCCGGTTGCTTGGCAACCGTCAAGAGGCGGAAAACCTCACCCAGGAGGTCTTTTTAAGCGCTTTCAAAGCGTATCCGCACTTCCGAGGGGAATCAAAGGTTTCCACATGGCTTTACCGCATCGCGGTAAACCTGATCAATAACGAATTGAAGAGAAAGAAACTCAAAAAGTTCCTATCCCTGGATTTCCTGACCGAGGAATCGGGCGGAACGCCGACGATCGAACCCGTCCATCCCGGTCACGGCCCTCCTGCGGAGCTCGAGAGAAAAGAAATGGAGCGCATCGTCCAGCGCTTGATAAGATCCTTACCCGAGAGACAAAGGACCGCGATTGCCCTGCAATACTATGAAGGCCTCGCCTACGAAGAGATCGCTTCGGCGATGGAGATTTCTCGTTCCTCGGTCGAATCCCTGCTTTTCCGGGCCAAACAGAACCTGGAGAAGAGTTTAGCCCCCTATCTGCTAGATTCTTGAAAAGAACCGCAAGTTTTTATGTCAATCCGGCTCTAATGGAGTGAAGATGAAAAAAGACGCTCATACGGAAATCCGGAAGGACCTCCTGAGTTTTCTGGGCGGCGAACTCCCGGAAAAGCGATGCGAGGCGGTTCGCTTTCACTTGAGCCAATGCCGGGAATGCAGCCTTTACATGGGAATTCTCGCCAAGGCCTGGAACGCTGAATCCGTCGAACGGCCGCCCGTCCCCCTTTCATTATCATGGGAAAGCCTCACTCAGCGGATCCAAGAATATGAAGGGAAAAGCCGGATAGAGCATGCCCGCGGGTTTCGCTTCCGCCCGCTCTCAGCCCGGCGCCTGGTCGCTTTCCCGATCGCGCTTTCTGTGGCCGTCGCGATTGGAATCTATATCGGCACTCCCACGGTAACCGCAACGACCACGGCCGCAGAAACCATGCAGGTTTTGTCGGGAGGAAAGATCGAAGCGTTCGGGCTTGAGCTGTTCAGCGTTCTGCCGCCCGGCTCGCTGGCGGAATCCCTGGCGAATATCGAATGAGACGTGACATCAATCGTGAGCTGACATGAAGAAGAAGCTCTTCATCTACGCCCTGCTCATCCTGACGGTCATCAATCTGGCGGCCTTGGGAACCTTTCTCTTCCGTCGATTCAGAAGCTCCGCCCGATCCGGGGCCGACCTCCGGCCGGCCGAAGGTTTCGAGCAGGTCAAGCAGGAGCTTTCCCTCTCCGCGGAGCAGATTGTGAAGTTTCAGGAATATAGAAAAGCGTTCCATGCGGAGCTCGATGCTCTCTCCGCCCAGCAGAACGAACTGCGGCGGCTGCTGATCGAGGAGCTTGCCGCTCCGGTACCCGACCGAAAGCTGCTGTCGGAGATCAATGAGCGCATCAACCGGCTGCAATTCAGGGCGCAGGAAAGGGTCATCGACCATCTTCTGGACGTCAAAGCCATACTCGGTCCCGAACAGCAGGAGAAGTTCCTCTCCATCATCCTCCAAAGGCTCACTTCCCCGACTGGGCCGGGAAAATACCTGAGAGGAAACTGAGCCATCTTCTTCCGACTCATGCCGCTATTTATTCGAAGAGGAGCTAATCGCGAGATGTACTTTTCAGATAGAACCAGGTTCATCCCGATATTGTTTCTGGCCGTATTCTTCCTTGGAATGCAGTCCCAAGTCCCCGTTCGTCTTACCCTTGACCAGTGTCTATCGCTCGCCCTCCGGAATAATCCTCAGATCCTTTCCTCTCGCTACGACGTCATGGAAAGCAAGGAACGGATCACCGAGGCGCGAGCAGCCTCCTTCCCGGCGATAAGCCTTTCGGCGGGCGCGGACAGGCTCCTTCGCCAAAGTGAACAGTCTGAAGGCTCCCCTGACCCTTATTCCAGCTTCAGCATCGGCCTTTCGGCCCAGTATTACCTGTTCAAGGGTTTGCGGACGGTTTCCGCGATCTCGGCCGCCCAATCTAACCTTGAGGCGGCATCTCATCAGCACGAAGGCAACGTTCAGGATTTGATCCTTCAGGTGAACCAGGGCTATTATCGCCTGCTCCAGGCAGGCCAGACGGTCAAAGTCGCCGAAAAATCGTTAGAGAACGCACGATATCATCTGGAGTTTGCCAAGGCCCGTTTCGAGGCCGGATTGGCCACCCGTTCCGATATCCTGAAAGCCGAGGTGGAGGTTTCAAACTCCAACTTGACCCTGATCCGCTCTCGGAACAATCAACGATCGTTCCAAGGATCACTCAACCTTCTCCTGGGCCAGTCCGTCGATGCACCCCTGGAAGTTGTCGATGATCTTCAAGACCTTATGCAAAAAGAGCCGACCGACTTCCGGACCCTGTTGACACTGGCCTATGAACACCGTCCAGAACTGTTGGGCATGAATTCCCAGCTCCAGGCCCAGAGATCGAACATCCGGCTGGCCCAAAGCAACCTCCTCCCCTGGGTTTCTGCCGATGCGAATTACAGCTTCAGCGGTTTGGGTCTATCATCGTTGAATAAAGGCTGGTCGTTCGGTTTGAGCTTGAGCTATCCGGTTTTCTCCGGCTTTTCTCTTGCCTCCCGGGTTACCCAGGAAAAGATCGCCTTCCAGGCTATGGATAAACGGAAATCCTCCCTCGAACAAGGGATCAGTCTCGATGTCTGGAACGCCTTTTTGGCGTTGAACGAGGCTAAAGAACGGATCGAAAATACACAAATATTTCTGGAGAATGCCCGCGAAAACCTCGGCCTTGCAGAAGAAGAATATCGGGAGGGGGCGGGTTCCATGATCGAAGTGATCGACGCCCAAACAAGCATGGTGGCGGCCGAAGTGAGTCTCATCGAGGCTCTCGCCGATTTCAAGATCTCCCTTGCCGCTTTGGATAGGGCTCTGGGCATCGACCTCTGGTCGAAGGACGTGGGAGAGGTGAGATGAGGAAGAAATACCTTTTCATCATCGTTGTCATTGTCCTCGCCGTTCTGGCCGTGCTCGCGGCCCGCCGCTATTTCGGCGGAAAAGAACGGAAAGGCCCCGCCTATACGACGGCCGTGGTGACCCGCCGCGATATCGGCTCCACGGTCCGGGCCTCCGGGATCATCAAGCCCATGGTCGGGGCCGAGGTCAGGGTCGGATCCCGTGTTTCGGGCGTGGTCAAACGGCTGCGCTCGCATATCGGCGATCTCGTGAAAGAGGGCCAGGTCATCGCTGAGCTGGACGACGCCGAGCTGCAGGCGAAGCTCAACCAAAACATCGCCGCTCTCGAAAAAGCAAAGGCCGACCTCGAGTATGCGAAGTTGAATCTGGAGCGACAGCGTTCTCTCCTGAGGAAGAATTTCGCCTCTCAGCAGCAGGTCGATCTGGCCGAGAATGCCGGCAAGGTCGCCCAGGCCCAGCTTGAACAGGCGGAGGCCAATGTGGAATTTGCCAGGGTCCAGCTCGGATACGCGAAAATATTCGCTCCCATTTCAGGCGTCATTGCTTCCATCGCGACACAGGAAGGCGAAACGGTCGCGGCGAGTTTCTCCGCGCCGACTTTCGTCAACATCATCGATTTGAACCGGCTCGAGGTCCAGACCTACGTTGATGAAACAGACATCGGCAAGGTCCATGAGGGGCTTGAGGCGGGCTTTACCGTCGACACCTACGCCGATGCGGATTTCAGAGGAAAGGTCACGGCCATCTACCCCAAGGCCGTGATACAGGACAACGTCGTCAATTATATCGTCACCTTCGCGATCACCGACTTCCTGGGAAGGACCTTGAGACCCGAGATGACCGCCAATGTCACGATCTTCCTGGCCGCGAGGAAGAATGCCCTGGCGGTGCCCACGGCCGCCATCGTCCGGGAACAGGGAGAGAGGTTCGTCACCGTTCTCGATGGCGACAAGACGGAACGGCGCATGATCAAAGCCGGCTGGAAGGATAATGTCTACACCGAGATCATCAGCGGAGTCAGCGAAGGGGAGAAGGTCATCATTTATGAGTAAAAAGGAGGAGGCCATGAACGATTTCATCGTCCAAGCCCAGAACATTCAAAAGATCTACAACCCGGAGAGAACCTCCGAGGTGGCCGCGGTCCGGGATGTCTCTCTGGACATACGGAAAGGCGAATTCGTCGGCATCATGGGGGCATCCGGCTCGGGGAAATCCACCGTCATGAATATCCTCGGGTGCCTCGACAGGCCGACTAGCGGAACCGTGCTCTTGGACGGAATGGAAGTGAGCAGCTTGCCCGACGATGAACTGGCCAAGGTTCGCAACAAGTTGATCGGTTTCGTTTTCCAGTCATTCAATCTTCTCGCGAGGACGACGGCCCTGGAGAACGTGGAACTTCCGCTTGTCTACTCCGAGCGGGCCAACATCGGCCGCTTGGCCCGGATGGCCCTCGAAGCGGTGGGACTTCATCATAGGGACCATCATTATCCCGGCGAGCTTTCGGGCGGAGAGCAGCAGCGTGTGGCCATCGCCAGGGCCCTGGTCAACGAGCCTGAGATCATCTTCGCCGACGAACCGACGGGGAATCTGGACAGCCGTTCAAGCTACGAGGTCATCGCCCTCTTCCAAAAGCTCAATAGGCAGGGAAAAACCATCGTCCTTGTCACCCATGAGCCGGACATAGCCGAACACGCCCGGCGCATCATACGGATCGCGGACGGACGAGTCGTCGAGGACAGGGTCAACGAAAATCCGAAGAATGCCGAGGAGGAATTGCTTGCGCTCCCCGGCAAAGAGGCCAAAGAATGAAAACCCTCCGCATCGTTAAATCCGCTTTCAAGAGCCTTGGCAGAAACAAGCTCCGCACGTTCCTGATGATGATCGGCGTCATCATCGGCATCATCGCCCTGACGATGGTCGTATCGGCGGGCATGGGAGCCAGGCAAAAGGTCATGGAACGGGTGAAGAAATTCGGGCTGGATAGTTTGATGGTTCGGGCCGGCGGCGGCCAGACCATGGGAGTCCAGAACAGCGGGCAACCTACGGTCACCCTGAAGCTCGAGGATGCCGAGGCGATCAAGCGGGAGATCAAGCAGGTCGCCGATATCTCCCCTCAGCTCCATCGGCCTCAGATGGAAGTGAAATACTCCGACAAGTCGACGACCGCCATGGTCCTTGGCGCGATGCCGTCATTTGCCGCGGTTTGGGACTGGGGCGCGGCCAAAGGGGATTTTATCGGCGATGAGGACGTCGCAAGTGCCGCCCGGGTCTGCGTGATCGGTCCCACAATCCAAAAGGACCTGTTCAGTGGGGCGAATCCCATCGGGGAGATGATCCGCGTTGGAAACGTTCAATTCGAGATCAAAGGCATCCTGGTGGCCAAAGGCACGAGCGTCACCGGAGGCGACATGGATAACCGGGTCATGATCCCAATGACGACCATGATGCGGCGGGTAGCCAACATCGATTACATCACCAATATCAAGATTCGCCTCAAAACGGCCAAGGATATGGACAAAGCGGTGGGGAGTATCCAAGCCTTGCTCCGCGAACGCCACCAGATATCACCCGGGGTCCCCGACGATTTCTCCATTTCCACGCCGACGGAGGTCACCGAAACGGCCGAGAAGGTGGCTGGGACGTTCAATCTCTTTCTCATCCTGGTCGCGGGCATATCGCTGATCGCCGGCGGCGTTGTCGTCTCGAACCTCATGCTGATCTCGGTAGGCGAACGACGGAAGGAGATCGGACTCAGGAAGGCCGTCGGCGCCCGGAAGAATAACATTACGTTCCAATTTCTTATCGAGGCCGCGGCCGTTACACTCACGGGAGGAATCATCGGCATCGCGCTCGGCGTCGTGGGTTCGAAGATTTTGGAGGCCGTTACGAAGACGCCGATGGCCGTGTCCTGGGAGATCGTCGTCCTCGGGGCGATTTTTTCCAGCCTGGTCGGGCTGATCGCCGGCATACAGCCGGCCAGACGGGCAGCTTCCATCCAGCCGATAGAGGCCTTGAAGGCCTGAGCCGAAAGCTGAGAGGTACGCGGGGGCGACAAATCGCCTTTGGGCCAGATCAGCGGGCCGAAGATGAAAATCGCTCGCAGTTTCAAGATCTCCCGCAAACAGCTCGCCGCCCATAAGATGAGGACGGCCTTAGCGCTGCTCGGTATCGTCATCGGAGTTTCGTCGGTCATCATCATGGTCTCCATCGGCAAAGGCGCGGAAAAACAGGTCTTAAGCCGGATTGAGGCTATGGGCACGAACCTCATCATTGTCAACGCCGGCCAGGTCCAACGCACGGCCGGGAGACAACAAGTGAGGGGGACGGTGACGACCTTGACACTCGAAGATGCCGAGGCGTTGATCGAGGAATGCCCGGCGGTCCGAGCCGCGGCCGCCGCTCAAGGCGGGAAACTCCAGGTCAAATACGAGAACCTCGCCACGAATACGACCATAACGGGGACGACCGCGGACATCCTGTCGATCAGGAAACTCAAGGTCGAACGGGGCTTGTTTTTCGGCGAAGAGGATATGATCGGTTCCCGCCGCGTGGCCGTGCTCGGCCGGACCGTGGTCAAGAACCTTTTCGAGAAGTCTGAACCGGTCGGAGAGATCATCCGCATCGGGAAGGTCATGTTCGAGGTCATCGGCGTCCTGGAAACTAAGGGCTCGGACCTCAGCGGGGTAGATCAGGATGACCAGATCTTGATTCCCATCAGCACCGCTTTGAGGCGGCTTTTCAACATCGCCTACATCAACACGATCCATATCGAGGCCGTGAGCAAGGACAAAATGGCCCTCGCTCAACAGCAGGTCCGCGAGATTCTAAGGGAGCGGCATCGTCTGAACAAGCAAGACAAGGCCGACGATTTCACTATACAGAACCAGACGGACCTCATCGAAGCCCAGCGCGAAACGAGCGAAGCTTTCACCATGCTTATCGCCAGCATAGCAGGTGTATCTCTGTTTGTCGGCGGAATCGGTATCCTGGCCATCATGCTCATGGCCATCAAGGAGCGTACGAACGAGATCGGGCTGCGCATGGCCGTGGGAGCAAGCCGGAAAGACATCCTGATCCAATTCCTGCTCGAGGCCTCGGCTCTGAGCGTCGGAGGCGGTATCGTCGGCATCGGCACAGGTCTGGCAGGTTCTCTGGTCACAGGTGCGATGACCAGGTTGGAGACGAGCGTTTCCCCAACGTCCATCGTTCTTTCCTTCACCTTCTCTATCGCCGTTGGGCTTTTCTTCGGAGTTTATCCGGCCCGCAAGGCCTCACGTCTCGATCCGATCACCGCCTTGAGGAGCGAATAAAGCGTGGATGAAATTGGCCGCGGTCAACGACACGGCGGCCGAGGCTCTCGCCCGGCTGGAAGAGACGGCCGCGTCTCGAAAGGAGAACCGGTCGGATGAAGATCATTGATTTCTCGAAAAATCACTCATGCGAGAACGGCCGCTATGAAGCCTCGGTTCTATTCGAGCAAGGGGCGGTCAAGGTCCGCCGGATCGAGCTCGCGGCCGGTGCCCATATCCCGCCGTGCCGGATGACGGAGGACGTTGTGTTCGTGGTCGTGGAGGGACGGGTGACCTTCCGGACCGAAGACGAGGAATCCGTCGTCCATGCCCCCAACGCGGTCTTCATTCCGGGCGGGTCGACGACGCGCAGCATGGAATCCGGCGAGCCTTCACTCGTCCTGGCCGTGCTTTGCAAGCGTGAAGCGGCCGGTTCGGGGGGAGATCGGTCGGCGAACGAACCATGATCGGTCTTTGGATCATCACCGGATCGGCGTTGCTCTTTTCCCTCGCCGCCGACCGCCGCAAGACGAAAGCTGCCGTGTTCAAAGGTCTGAAGATGTTCGTCGCCGTCATCTGCTGACGTTCGAAGTCGCCTTCCTCGGCTGGCGGATCCGTCTCAAGTCCCGACGCGCTTCTTTCCGGGCTTGAAAGTCCGGACGCCAAGGCTGATGACCGAAGAGAGATACCCGGGTTTTTTCCCTCCGCGTCGTTCCGGTTCCTGGACGGACTCCGAAGAGCGGCAACCGGCGAGCAGAAGATCGGCGGGATAGGCCTGCTCGCTCGTCACTTCGACATTCTGGAAGCCGCCTTTGCGGATCGCGGCCAGGTAATCCTCCTTGAGCATGGCGCCGGCGATGCAGGAGGCGTAGGCATCGACCGAATCGCGGATCACCCGAGGCAGGGGCCTCGAGAGTACCAGGTCGGAAACCATCATCCGGCCGCCCGGTTTGAGGACCCGAAACGCCTCCCGGAAGACGCGGGGCTTGTCCGTCGACAGGTTGACGACGCAGTTTGAGATGACGACGTCGACCGAAGCGTCGGCTGCGGGGAGGTTTTCGATCTCGCCGAGCCGGAACTCGACATTCGAATATTTCGCGGCCCGGGCATTCGCCCGGGCTTTATCGATCATCTCGGGCGTCATATCGACGCCGATGACGCGCCCCGAGCGTCCGACCTTGCGCGCGGCCAGAAAACAGTCAATGCCGGCCCCGGCGCCCAAGTCAAGAACGACTTCACCCTTCTTCAAACCGGCCAGTGCCGTCGGATTCCCGCAACCCAAGCCGAGGTCGGCTTCTCCGGGAATGCTTTTGAGTTCGCCGGCCGAATACCCAATCAACCGGCTGGCTTTTTTGTCCGCGGCGGTTTCTTTGCATCCACAGGAAGAGGGGCCGCAACAAGACCCTCCCGCTTTCGCCACCTGCCCGTATCTTTCCTGGACGCTCTTCTTGATTTCGACATCTTTAGCCTTCACGATTCATCTCCTTTTTTAGATGATATCTTTCATCAGGGGGCCGATCTGCGTGCGGACGATATCCGTCAGCTGATCGGCTTTGATCAACGACATGCAGCAGACGGCTCCCTCCTTCGTCCATTTCGATTTCGCCGCGCAGAAGATCGTCGGCTTCGGGAGTGTGGGCCACGATCGATTTTCGAATCGCTGTGACCGCTTTGAGCGCCGTGGGGTAACTGATGCCGACTTGCTGGGATATCTTGCGGGCCGAGACTTCGAGTTCGAAGAGTTTGAGGATCCAGAGCCAGGTCCTGGAAGAGATTTTGACTTTATTAAGCCAACGACCGGAGAAGTCGTGGAAAGTATATCCACAGTTTTTACAACGGAACTTTTTGTTACGGATTCGATAGACCTTATAGCTCCGACAACGACTGCAGAAAACATGGCCGTTTTTCCAGCAGAATTTACGCAGATAACGTCGAGCCCTATTTTCAGTGTTAACAATGAGTTCAAAAGCTTTTAGGTCCATCGACACCATTATAATCTGGTGTCAAATCTTTTATAATCGCCTAATATTTTTTTTGTTTCATGAACTCGTTTATCTAAGGAAACAGCCATGTCATCAAAGATCAGCCGGATCCACGGACGGGAGATTCTCGATTCCCGCGGCAATCCCACAGTCGAAGTCGATGTCGTTTTGGAGAACGGGATTTCGGTCCGTTCTGCCGTTCCATCCGGCGCGTCGACAGGTATCCACGAGGCGCTCGAACTTCGCGACGGCGATCCTGCCCGCTTCAACGGCCGGGGTGTCCTTTCGGCCGTCACGAACGTCAATGAAAAGATCTCCGCGGCCATCGTCGGACTCAATGCCTTGGACCAGGCTTCGATCGATCAAAAGATGTTGGACCTTGACGGGACGGAGAATAAGATCCGCCTGGGAGCAAACGCGATTCTTGGTGTTAGCATGGCGGTGGCCCGTGCCGCCGCTCAATTCAAAGGGACGCCGCTTTATCAATACCTCGGAGGCGATAATGCCTTTCTGCTCCCCGTTCCCATGTTCAACATCCTCAACGGCGGGGCGCATTCGAATTGGCAGGCGACGGATTTCCAGGAATTCATGATCGCGCCGGTCGGAGCGCCGAACTTTCGCGAAGCCCTGCGGTGGGGGAGCGAGACATATCAAGCCCTCAAAGCGATCCTTAAGAAAGCGGGCCAGACGACCGGAGTCGGAGACGAAGGGGGTTTTGCGCCGGGGCTCAAGAGAAACGAGGAAGCCGTAGATTTCATTCTTCGCGCGATCGAAAAAGCCGGCTATGTGCCCGGCAAGGATATCGTTCTTGCCTTAGATCCCGCGGCGAGCAGTTTCTATGATCAAGGTCTATACCATCTGCGATCGGAGAACCGCAAGATCACGTCGGAAGAGATGGTGGCCCTCTATGCGGACTGGGTTTCCCGTTTCCCTATTGCGGTCATTGAGGACGGCCTTGCCGAGGACGACTGGAAGGGCTGGAAGCTCCTCAATGAAACGATCGGGCATAAGACCGAGCTTGTCGGGGACGATATTTTCGTCACAAACGTCAAGCGGATCCGCCGGGGAATTGAGGAGAACGTCGCGAACGCGGTTCTGATCAAGCTCAATCAGATCGGCACGTTGACCGAGACCATCGCCGCGATACGCCTCGCCCGGGAAGCCGGTTGGGGAGCGATGGTCTCGCACCGCTCCGGTGAGACGATCGATAGCTTCATCGCCGATCTTACAGTCGCGATGGGAACGGGGCACTTGAAAACTGGAGCTCCGTGTCGCGGAGAGCGGGTCGAAAAATATAATCAGCTGATGCGTATCGAGGAGGGCCTGGGCGCCCGCGCGGTCTACGCAGGCCGGAAGGCCTTCGTGCGCTAGGCACTTCTACCTTGTGACTTCCTAACGAGCTAAAGAAATAACAAGCTCAATAAACGCTCGTTTATCCCGGAGAACCGCTCTCAAATTCGTCGTTTTACTCGGCGTTGTGAGCCTCTTTGCGGATGCGACTTACGAGGGAGCGCGGAGCATAGCGGGGCCCTATCTGGCGTTTCTCGGCGCCAGCGCCGCGATCGTAGGAATCGTCTCGGGCTTCGGGGAGCTTGTTGGATATGGGCTGCGCTCGTTCTTCGGCTACATAAGCGACAGGACGGGCAAATACTGGACAATGACCATCCTTGGATATGCCCTGAACCTGCTGGCCGTGCCCCTTCTTGCGCTGGCAGGACGCTGGGAAATCGCCGCTTTTCTCATGATCACGGAGCGAATGGGAAAAGCCGTCCGCACGCCCGCCCGCGATACGATGCTTTCTCATGCGACGGCTGAGATGGGACGCGGCTGGGGGTTCGGCCTGCACGAGGCAATGGACCAGATCGGCGCCATGATCGGTCCGTCCCTGGTCGCCCTGGTCCTTTATCTCAAAGGCGGATACAAAGCCGCCTTTGGCCTCTTGCTCATCCCGGCGATTCTCGCCTTGGCCGTCCTGGCCGCTGCGCGTTTCCTATATCCCTGTCCGCGCGATTTCGAAGAGGATCAAGAGAAAAAAGGGAAAAAGGGCTTCCCGCGGATATTCTGGATCTATCTTGCCGCGGTTGCTCTCCTGGCCGCCGGATTCGCCGACTTTCCCCTGATCGCCTTTCATTTCCACCGGGTATCGGTCGTCTCCGCCGAATGGGTTCCCGTAATTTACGCCATCGCCATGGGAGTCGATGCGCTTTCCGCTCTCGTCTTCGGCCGCTTGTTCGACCGGAAAGGGATTCCTGTCATGGTTTTTGCCGCGATCATCTCGGCGCTCTTTGCCCCTCTGGTTTTTTGGGGAAGATTTCATTTGGCTCTCCTCGGCATGGTGTTGTGGGGAGTAGGCATGGGAGCGCAGGAATCCATCATGCGGGCCGCCATCGCGGATATGGTCCCCGCCAACAGACGAGGTTCGGTCTACGGACTCTTCAACACGGGTTTCGGTGTTTTCTGGTTTTTTGGAAGCGCACTGATGGGATTATTATATGGCCTCTCGCTCCCGTCGATGATTGCATTCTCCGTCACCGCTCAGCTTGCTTCCGTCCCCCTATTCCTGTGGATTAACCGCCTCAGGAAAGCACAGGTCTATAGAAATATTTGCTGATGCGAATTGGCGCCTTGACCCGAGCGCCCGAATGACCTAAAATATTTGTTCTCCTGAGGCGATGGAGTTCGCCCAAACCGCTGCTAGGCACGCTAATAACTCCTACGATCGATCATCGGAGGAATTAGCATGAAAGCGGATATCGTGCCCCTGATCATGGGGGCCCTCGTTTTTCTTTCCAGCCTCATCTCCCTCAAGA
>Ga0315277_10000271_pt1 | contig 86824 bp, 83 predicted proteins | sample YL17G05_15_MG_FD_203695 | JGI IMG/M metagenome (GOLD analysis project Ga0315277, IMG submission 203695) | Sediment microbial communities from Yellowstone Lake, YNP, Wyoming, USA - YL17G05_15 | ecosystem: Environmental > Aquatic > Freshwater > Lake > Sediment | place: USA: Wyoming | collected...
GTGAAGCACTTGTAGAACTTCTTCGCCATGAGTGACCGCTCCTACGGGTAGCCGTCTCTTCCTGCCTCGGAAGATGCGAGGTGAGTAATGAATCTTCCCGGGCCAATCAATTCTTGAGGACTCTTGCCAGGACCTCTTTGGAGTCATAGGTCAGCTTGGCGCCCTGCTTGGCCAGCGATTCCTCCAGGTTTGCGAGGCTGGGCGGGTTCTTGAGGAAAACGGGCACATAGCACGTGGTCGTGTCGATGACAAGCAAGGCGACGCGCTCGTTCTGGTCGAGGGGTCGCTCCTCTACAGCCGCCTTGAACTCGACAAAAGGACGGATTTCCGGAGGCACGTTCTTGACCTCCGTGATGGCCAGCAGCTTCGCGATGTGCATCTCCGGACAGCCCCGTTCAAGTTTACAGGTTCACCTTGACCTGGTGGACCTCTAACCCGAGCTTCTCCTTCTCGAGGCCGAATGCGAGGCCTAGCAGCTGAGAAAGGTGCAGCACGGGGATTTTGAACTCCTTCAGCTGCACTTGGCCCGAGTCGTACTGCAGGTGGCAGAACGGGCAACAGTCGACAATGACATCGACGCCCGCAGCCGTCATGTTGGTCAGGTTCTCCTTGGTCATCTTGAGCGCCACATCTGGCGTCCTGGCCCTGACTCCGCCGCCTGCGCCGCAGCACGTGCCCTTGTCCTTGTAGGCGATGCTCGTCATGCCCGCAGCTTCGACTATATCGTCGAACACGTGCGGCCTCTCGGCATCATCGATCTTCTTGATGTTGCTCGGCTTCAGGAAGTGGCAGCCGTAGTGCACCGCCGCCTTGAGGTTCTTGCCTCCCTTCACCTTGGACTTGATCGCCTCGAGACCGACATCGCGGTACAGCAGCTCGACGAAGTGCCTGACGTTGACAGTGCCGTTGTACTCAGGGCTGCCGGAATCCTTCAGGATCTTGTTGATCTTCTTCCGCAGCTCTGGGTCGTGGTTCAGTTTGTGCGCGACCTCGAAGAGCGTGTCGAAGCAGCCATTGCAGATCGTGAGCACGTCGACGCCCATCTTCTCGGCAATCGCGAGATTCCTCGCGGCAACGCTCATCCAGTAGGTCTGGTCAAATGATCGCATGACGCCAGGCGCGGGGCAGCAGCTTGCGCCCTGCATTTCAACCAGCTCAACTCCGAGCGACTTGAACACCTCTCTCGAGGCGCTCTCGATCCCCGGGTACCTGAGCGGCATGATGCATCCGAGGAAGAATCCGTACTTGTTTGCCATCTACTGCTTCCCCCCCGATGCCACTAGCTTGTCGAAACCGCACGCAGCGGCGATTCTCTTGACCTCTTCTAGCGCCTTCGGGTCGGAGAACACCGTCGGCGGCGTGTCCTGGAGCCCGAGCTTCTTCCTCAGAACCTTGTCCTCGTCCCTCAAAGACACGAGGTGGCCGGTCTTGGAGATGAGCTCCGCGACCTTCCTGTGCGGCTCAGCCATGTAGCCCTTCCGCACGGCCATGTTCCTGAGTGCCATGATGATGTCGACTATCTCGACACCCCTCGGGCAGCGCTCGTAGCACGTGAAGCACGTTGTGCACAGCCACAGGTCTTCGGACGGCAGGACGTCCTCCTCGAAGCCCAGCTGGGCGCGCCTCACAACCTTTCTCACCCTGAACGCGGTCTGCCTCCCCGATGGGCAGCTGCCGGTGCAGGTCCCGCATTGGAAGCAGAGATTGACCGTCTTGCCCCCTGCTTCAATGACCTTGCGCGTGAATTCCGGATTGGGTTCTTTAGCCTCCGCCAAGAGACTCACCGGTCAACCTGAGCGGATGAGCCATATTTCAGTGTTTTGCTGAAAAGGGAGAAGCGTTACCCTTTTCGGTAAATCCACCCCTCCCTGGCCTCTTCCAGGAAACGGTCGATGTCCTCATGCTCTGAGCACCTGAGAGCGGTGATGGAATGGATCGACCACTTGGCCTCGACGGTGCCTTCCGCCTTCACGACGCCGTTCCGGACGAGGCTCTTGTTGACGAAGTAGCTTAGGTCGGTCCTATCTAGCATCGTCGGCTCGTAGATCATCCGCGCGACCTCGTGCGGTATGTCCTTCTCGTGCAGGTAACGGAACGCGAGCCTCTGCGCCCCGAACGCCAACCGCGCGTATCTCATCCCGACATCCTTGTGCAGCAGGATGTCCAGGCCGATCTCGAAGACCGACTCCTCCGCAGTCTTCTCCATCGCGAACATGGCGTCATCGAGCAGCGCGCAGTCCACTCGCCCTTGGTCGACCAGCTTCAGGTTCTCCTCATCCGTCGAGATGACGACGGCTACCGGCTTCCCGTCGACGGAGAGCTCCGTCGCCGCGCTCAGCAGGCATCTCTGCGAAACGATTGTGCCTGCCACGCGCAGGGTTCTATCGTCCTGCAACCTATGCTCATACGCCCTGAACCGCTTCAGCAGCTCGACTCCGTCCACCGTCAGCTTGCTCCCCTTGCTCGTGGACGCCACAAGGCTCGCGCCGGCCTTCTCCTCCACTTCCCTTACGTACTTGTGTAGTACAGGGGTCGAGAGGCCCAGCTGCTCCGCCGCCTTCTTCATGGTGCCCTTCTCGTGCAATGCTGCAAGAGCTTCCATCTGCCGATGGGTGATCTCCTGGCCGTCGCACACGAACACTACCTGGGGCCTCGCGTCAACCATCGTCTCACCTTCTCCTCTTGAGCCCGTATGTGCTCAGGATGAGCATAGCCGTTGCGAATGCCGCTAGTACGAGCAGCTGGAACCAGATGCCGCCAAGGCCCCATCCCCTGATCATGACCGACCTGCAGCCCTCGACCGCATATGTCAGAGGGATGAAGTAGGAGACCGGCCTCAACAGCGTAGGCACCGACTCCAATGGCCAGAACACGCCGGACAACAGTATCGAGGGGAACAGGATCAGAGGCAGGAACTGAATCGCCTGAAACTCGTTCTTGGCGATCGAGGACAGCAGGAACCCGAGGCCTTGGTTCCCGACGCCCAGCAGGAAGATAACCAGCACCACGAGGAGCACGTTCCCTGCGATCTGTACGTCGAACAGCAGCACGGCCGCCGTTATTATGACGCTCGACTGCACGAGCCCCACCAGCCCGAAGGCCAGCGCGTATCCGGCGACGATCTCGCCCTCGGTGACGGGCGTGCTGAGGAGCCTGTCGAGCGTGAAAGCGCTCCGCTCGTGAACGAAGGAGATGATCGAGAGCATGAATGTGACCATCATTGCAGCAAGGCCCATCACCCCGGGCGCGAAGAAGTCGATGAACCGTGCGTCTTTGCCGTAGACGAGGTCAGGCACGACCGAGATCGGCGCCGCAGACGCCCCTGCGCCGAGCGCTGAACGTATCGCAGTCTGAAGATCGTTGGAGATAGCCTGTACGATGTTGGGGTTCGTACCGTCCATGGTCATCCTGACAGATGCAGGCTGGCCGTTGCCCGAGCTTGCGGCCGAGATGACATCCTGCGTGAATGTCTCGTTGAACACAATTGTGGCCCAGATGTCCGCATCCTTGACCTTCTCGGTAGATGCCGCGATCATGCTCGAGGAGGTATAGACCTTCACGATGTGCAGCGTGTCACGAGTCTGAAGGTTCGTGATGATGGCCGTCGCCAACGACTGGTTGGCAGGCGTTTGATCGAGGTTCACGATGTACACGTCGACGTTCTTCACGTTGCCCCCAAAAGTGTACCCGAAGATCGTTATCATCAACAGTGGCATGAGCACAAGGAAGCCTACTGTGCGCCTGTCGTGCTTGAGCGACCTCAGGTTCTTCTTCGCGATTGCGAGCACTCTCTCCAGCCTCACGCTACCGCCCTCCTTGCCAACGCGAGGAACGCGGATTCGAGATCGCTGGTCGAGGTCCGATCCATCAACGATCTAGGCGTCCCCTCGCCTATCAGCTTCCCCAGCCTCATCATGCCGACTGTGTCGCACTTCACAGCCTCGTCCATGTAGTGCGTTGTGAGGATCACCGTCTTGCCTCTCGCCTTCAGGTCCGCGAAGTACTTCCAGAAACCGACCCTGAGCTCAGGGTCGACGCCCACGGTGGGCTCGTCCAGGAACACGACCTCGGGGTCGTGGATGAGTGCGCATGCAAGGGATGCCCTGTGCTTCATGCCGCCGCTGAGCTGCGACACGAGGCTGTCCCTGCGGTCCATCAGGTCGATGACCGTCAACAGCTCCTCCTCCCTCTTGGCGAAAACATCCTTATCGATCGAGAAGAGCTCCGCGAAGAGCTCGAGGTTCTCGTGGATCGTGAGGTCTGTGTAAATCGCCATCTCCTGGGGCATGTAGCCTATCCTCGCGACATTCTCCTGGATCGGCACCTTCTCTCCGAGAACGTATGCCTTGCCAGCAGTCGCCTTGAGCAGCCCGACGAGCATCTTGATGGCCGTGGTCTTGCCCGAGCCGTTCGGGCCTATCATGCCGTAGAGAATCCCTCGTGGGATGCGCAAGTCCAAGTCGTCCACCGCGACGATCTCATCGAACTCCTTCCTCAGCTTGTTGACGTGGATCGCGTCCTTCTCTCCCTCCAAATGCCTGATTGCTCGCCCTTCCTCGCTCATCCAGAATCACCTCGTTGTTCCGTTCTCATGCCATTCAGGAAAATGTCCACGAAGCCTCTCAGGATCCGTTCCTCCTCGGCCTGGCTAGGCTTCCCAATCTCTAGAAGGTCGGTTGTGATGAAGTACGCCTGCATCGCGCCCATGATCATCCTCGCGGCGATCCTTGGGTCGGTCCTCCGGATCTTGCCCGCGTCCATGAGCGACAGCATGAATGCTGAGACGAAGTCGATGCCCTTCTGGATGATCATGTTGGTGGTGGTCGTCTTGGTCTTCGGTTGTCTCCAGGCGTCCCCGAGAGCCACCATGAAGAGCTGCTTGTTCGCCCTAAGGACCCCAAGAACGCTCCTCAAGTTCTGGACCATCTGTTGTTCCACAGGGGTCCTTGGGTCAAGTGAGACTACCTTCTCTGCCTGCACAAGAGGAGACCTTTCGACCATGACCGCGTTGAACAGCGCCCTCTTCGACCTGAATTGCCTGAAGATGGTTACCTCGTTCACCGCGGCCTTCTTCGCGATGTCCTTCGTCGTCGCCCCGTTGAAGCCATTGTCGGCGAAGGCCTCGAGCGCTGCGTCGAGTATTCGTTCCCGGGCCGAGTCGAGGATGGTGCCAATCGCCTCTCTCTTATCCGGCATTGATGCAAGTAAGCACTTGCATACATATAGGCGTTACCCTGCGACTCGGAGAGGCATCCCCGCCTGTGCCGGGGCGTACTGACAGACGGATTCTCAGCATTCACGGCCGCACTCTCAAGCGTTAAATATCCACCTAGGCATTAGCTGCGTGTTCTTGAATGCCAGCTGGAAAATACATCATCAAGCTCTGCTTGCTTGGTGACGGGGCAGTCGGCAAGACGAGCCTCGTCAGGAGGTTCGTGTTCGACGTTTTCGACGACAAGTACATCAAGTCCTTCGGAACCAAGGTCTCCAAGAAGTCTTTGAAAGTCGGCGATACGACGGTCGACCTCATGATCTGGGACATACTGGGCCAGAAGAGCAACGAGGCTCTCCACGCAGCCTACTATCGAGGAGCTGCGGGCGCGATGGCGGTCTGCGACTACACCCGACCGGAGACCATGAAGTCCCTCAAGTCCTGGCTCGGCAGCATCAGGTCCGTCGCAGGCAACATCCCCATCATCATCCTCGGGAACAAGGCTGATCTTCCCAAGGATCTCACGGCCGCGGAGCTAAAGGCATTCGGTGCTTCAGTCGGATGCGAGGTCATCGAGACCAGCGCCAAGACCGGCTTGAATGTCGAGCACGCATTCGTGGAGATTGGCAAGAGACTCCTGGAGGCGTCGAAATGAGGTCCCTCCCGTTCTTCGTGATGCCAGGGATCGCCCTCGCACATCTCCGCGAGGAGCTTGAGATAGTGGAGGGGGACCAGCGCGCCAGGCACATGCTGTACAGGTACGGCCAGAGGTGTGGCCGAGCGCTCGTCGAGAGCTTCGGCTTGAGCTGCGAAGACCTTCCCGAGGTCAAGTCAATTCTTGAGCCGATCTGGATGGAGGCGGGGCTCAGCAGGATCAAGATCGAATCCATCGAGGAGAGCGAGATGGTGGTCAACCTCGAGGAGTCGGTCGAAGCCAAGGAGGGCAAGACATGCGACTTTGGCCGCGGCTACCTGAGCGGGATCGTGTCACAGCTCCTCGGCCAGAGATTCGAGACAGACGAGGTAGAGTGCGCCAGCCAGGGCTACATGGCGTGCGTGATGCAGGTCTACGAGGTCGTGGACGTGCTGAAGTCGCCGAGGATCAAGGAAGAGGACTCTTTGAGGAAGTACAACCTCGACCTCGGCTATTCGTACATAATCAAGGAAGAGATCCCAGACCAGGCATACGACATATTCGTGGACGCTGCCAAGCACGGCGTGCCCTGCCTCTGTGTCACCAGGGAGTACCCGGAGAAGATCAAGGACAGGTTCGACCTGAAGGCGGTGCCGTTCCTGTGGCTCTCGATGGACCAGGAGAAGGTCTACGCCCGCGACCCGACCAACGTCGCGTTGCTCTACTCAGACCTGAAAACGTACATCGCGGAGAACAGGGGCTGTATGGTCTTGCTGACCGGCCTCGAGTACCTCATATCGCAGAACGGCTTCCCGAAGGTCCTGAAGCTGCTCCAGCACATCAACGACAAGATAGCCGTCACAGACTCGGTCTTGCTCACCTCGATAAGCCCGCTCACGATTCCAGAGGCTGACCTGAAGATGCTCGAGAAGGAGATGCGCTCGTTCTAGCCGATGGAGGCCCTTCGGATGAAGTACGGAGTCATCGTCTGTCCCAAGTGCGGCATGGCAAAGGGTGTAGAGTCGAACAAGAAGACCACGACCTGCCAGTGCGGCCGCAAGATCGACCTAACTCACATGAAGCTACGATACATGACCGACTCCCCTTTGGAGCTCGCCGCGTCGGTCGCGAAGGCGAACGCCGCGCTCCGGGGGGGCGGTCCGATGCCGAGCGAGAGGAAATCACGCAAGAGAGATCCGTACACAGAGATGACTGAGAAGACGAAAGCCGTCAAGGACCCGCTCGAAAGGATGCGTTTGATCGCCGTCGAGCTTACGGTCCTCAGGTCGGAGTTCACCGTCGATGACCTCCGGAGGGTTGCGGCGATCATCGGCAAGGACTCGGCCGAGGACATGCTCGCGAGGCTCCAGGAACACAACCTCGTCTACGAGACAGACGCGGGCAAGTTCCGGGCGGTCTAGCTCTTCTTCAGAACCAGGCGCTTGGCGTCCTTGATCAGCACCGGCAGCGAGAGCGTGTGCACCTTGTGATATCCGTAGACCACCAACGCGGTCGCCGCTCCCAGGCCTATCACGTTATACGGTTCGCCCATGGCGAAGAATGGGACCATGAGAACGCTGTATCCCATGTGTATGAGTACTGCTTCGGAGAAGTAGCCTTTGACGTCTCCTCTCACAACGCCGATGCCGATGAGCGCCGTCGTCGAGCCGTGGAGGAGTACCAGCGTCACGCCGAGCAGTGAGTATGCCACGGCCTCGAACACCCCTGGGTCGTCGGCACTGAGCAGGCTCGTGTAGACAGTGGCGAATGTGAAGGTGGCCGCAATGCCGAGCCCGAGCGACAGGCCGTAGAATGCCGTGTCGACCCTTCGCTGGAACCTCGGGAAGTTCAAGATCACGAGCTTCATCGATTCCTCCATGACGGCGAAGAGCACGACCAGGGCGATGATGGTCGCGTCCGACGATATCGTCCCACCCCATTCCTCGAGGGCGAACAGGACCATCCCGAGCACTATCCCGAACGCGAAGAATAGGAAGACCTTCCGATCGTCGAAATACGGTTCCTTCACCTTGGGGTATGTGTAGCTGCGAAGGGTGAAGTAGAAGAGGCCCATCGAGGGCGCAAACCCCGCGATGGCGCTCGCGATCTGCAGTGCGTCGAACATGCTAGCGTGCTCGTAATGATGCTTCCTTGATAATTCATCTTCTGATACATTTATACGGGAGTTCAGTTCTTGCGTGTTTGAGGAATCACAGATGGCAAGATGCTCAAGATGCGGCAAGTCGATGGGCGCCGCCCAGGTATGCCCGAGCTGCGGCTACGGCCCGAGCCAGAGCGTTATTGGCAAAGGGTTCGGCAGAGTTGCGAAGTTCACTGGCGAGGTCCTTGAAACCGGCGTCAAGGTGACTGAGTCAGTCGCGAAGGAGGTCAAGCCCGCAGTCAAGACGGCCGTGGATGTCGGCAAGAAGGGCGTCTCGAAGGCGAAGAAGGAGACGCTCAGGGTCGCGAAATCGTTGAAAGGAGAGGGCAGCTGATCAGGTCCCTCTCCTTTTGCCGGATCGCTCATTCCCGGGGACGACATTGCCTGCGAGCTTGTCGAAGTAGTGTGCGACGACACAACTCTCAGTGCACTTGCCACAGTAGTCGCATTTGTCTTCATCAACGGTGATCAAGTCGGTGAGCGTGATCGCTCCGACCGGGCAGGTCCTGACGCAGATCCCGCATTTTGTGCACATATTCGCTCTGAGGGTGGCTCTCGCAACCTTCTCGAAGAAGTCAGTCGCATCCGCTGGCGTCTTCCCGACGACAGCTATCTGCCCGCCCGCGAAGATCTTGGCATTCGCTCGGTCGGTCGATACCATCGCGACTCCGAAGTCCTCGACCAACTTAACATGCCCAACGGTCTTCAGGAGCTCGGCGACATGCCCCAACGCCTTCGCCTCGGGCATCCTGAGCACCGCCTCGACTGAGTAGCCACCGGCGGCGCAAGGGCTCACGCCCTTGATGACATGGATCGCGAGCGTATCGGCCCTCTTCGTTCTTACCTCGAGTCTGATCTTCTCCGCCAGCTCGCGCATCTTCGGTGGAAGCTCCTTCCAGCGCCAGAAGCCGTACTCGACGAACTCCCTGGAGAGCCCATTCTCCTTGGCCCATGAATCGAGCTTCAGGTCCCAGGACCGTGCGAGTTCCGGGCTCAGCCTCGAGATTTCGGCCGTCTCGCTCGCCAACGAGGAGGGACACATCCAGCATCCGACTCGTTCGATATCCTCATCGTAGAGCGGGTTGTAGTCTAGCTCGCGCCACATGATATAGAGCCATACGTCAAGGGCAGTCCAATCTTTGATCGGATTGACGATGACCTGCCCGGGCACGAAGGGGTTCTCCTCAACCAAATCCGTGTGAGCCCTTGAGAACGACTCGAGCCTTCTGTTGCCCTCCACGGTCAGTGTGCCATGCGGGAACTTCTCCTCGATCAGTTTGGAGGCGGGTGCGAGCTTGCATACCTTGCAGCACCATCTGAAATCCTTCGCTGGCGGACCGAATGCAGGGAAGTTCTCATCGAAGGAGTCGCCGGCTGGAGCGGTCAGCAACCTCACACCCTTGCCAGGAACAAACTCCTGGACGTACTCGCAGGTCTGTGGGTGCTCCAGGCCAGTATTGATGAAGATGGCGGTGAAATCCTTTGTCAAGTTCGAGACGAGGTCGAACGCCACCAGGCTGTCCTTGCCGCCGCTGAACGAGACCGTGATAGGCAGCTTGCGTTGCTCGATTACTGCCTTCAGCTCATGCTCCGCTTTCGCCTTCTTCGCCTGCAGGTGCGGCAAGTTTGCCTTCAGAAGGTCCTTTGGCCATGCCCTCCTGCCAGGCATAAGCGGCCCTGCCTGCGTGAAGTCGCGGACCTTGATTCCCTTGCTAGAACTTCTCAGCTCGGACGCGTCGACCCTGGACGAGCCACATCCGATGAACTTACCCATCTGCACTATCACCTCATCACCCGTCATGATGCTGCGGTCGAAGTTGTCAATCGCATCGGGCGGGACGAACTTACCTTTCAGGTGCCCCTCGGCCTTCTTCAGGGTGACTAGCTTCTTCGGGCTCGTATGCGCCAGCATGCGCGCGCCATCAATCCTGAGCGTGAGCCAGTAGTCCTTCCTTTCGAGGTCGTAGCTGAGCAGGGCGATCCTGCGCCCGTCTGCGATCACCTCGTCCGCCCTGTCCTGCCCCGAGGATTTGTTGAGCACGACGATGTCCGGGATCAGCTGCTGCGCGCCGAACTGCCTCAGGAAGAGGTATCTCAGCCTGCGCTTCGTCCCCTCGAGCGCCAGCCTGATGTCCCCGGGCGGGGCGAGCTCGACCGCTCGTCCGTTGTGCCCACACCTACCGCAGGTCCTGCCTATCAGCGGGACGTTGCAGCTGTCGCACCAGAAGAGTTCGTAGCGATGTTGCTGGAAGTCCTTTCGCACGAGCCGAAGCTATGCCGAATGGTTCTAAATAACTTATCCGCCTGACTGCCTGGCGCTACTTGCTCCCAGCCTTTTCCTCTCCAGGCACGTCGCAAGCCTTGTTGGGCATGCACCCGCCCGATTCGGAGAACGCCGGGTACCTGAGGTGGGCTATGATGTTCCCCTCCCAGTCGAACATCTTCCCTGGGTTCATGATGTTCCTCGGATCGAGTGCCTTCTTGATGGCTTTCATCGTCCCGAGCGAGTCCGCTCGCTCCTTCTTCATGTACGGAGCTTTGGTGATCGAAACGCCGTGCTCGCCAGTGACTGTCCCGCCGAGCTCAAGGACTTTGTCAAAAATCTCACCGACAGCCTTCTCCCCCCTCCTCCAGCTGTCCTCGGAATAGGGCTCCACGAGCATCTTTGTGTGCAGGTTGCCGTCAGCAGAATGGCCGTACGTCCCAACGACGACTCCGTTGCGCTCCGCAATCTTCTGGAACGCCACTACCGCGTCTGGGATCTTCGATATGGGCACGGACATGTCGTCCGCGAGGGCAACTGACACGAACTTCTCTCCGTACCTGCTGAGAGAGGGCATAATGGCCTTCCTGGCATAGGTCCAGAAGTCGATTCTCTTCTTGTCCCTCGTGGACTCGGTCGACACCGCTCCGCTCTGCCTGCAGATCTCCTCGACGATATTCATCTCGTCCTCAACGGCCGTCGGATGCCCATCGACTTCAATCATGAGTATGGCAGCCGCATCTGGAAGGCCGACGTTCATGCACTTGTTTACCGCCTTGATGCAGACTGAGTCCATGAGCTCTATCGCGGATGGCATGAGAGGCTTCTTGATTATGTTGGAGACACACTTGCCCGCGTCATACAGCGTGTTGAAAGATGCGAGAGTCATGGCCGATGCTTTCGGCTTGAAGGCCAGCTTGAGAGTTATTTCTGTCACGATGCCCAGAGTGCCCTCGCTCCCAACCATAAGCCTGTCGATCTGATATCCAGAAGAGTTCTTTAGGGTCCTCGTGCCGGTGTGGATGATGTCACCAGTCGGTAGGACTACCTCGAGGCCGAGGACGTAGTCCCTGGTCGCGCCGTACTTTATGGCGCGCATTCCGGACGCGTTGGTGACCACCATCCCACCTATCGTGCACGCCTCGCCGCTCCCCGGGCTCGTGGGGAACCAGAAGCCGTGTTTTCCCAGGACCGCGTTCAGCTTGTCGTATATCACTCCGGGCTCGACCACGCAGTATAGGTCCTCGATGTGGACCTCCTTGATCTTGTTCATCAAGGTGAGATCGACAATGATTCCTCCTTTGATGGGTACGGCGTGGCCGCACATCGCAGTCCCCGCACCCCGCGGAACGATGGGCGTTCGTGTACGGTTCGCAAGCTTCACTATCTCTGATACTTCCTGCGTGTTCTTCGGTCTAACGACTGCATGTGGGGTCTTGTGATGAATGGAAGCGTCAAAGCCGTAGACGTAGAGGTCCGCGATCTTCGTGGACATCCGTTCCTTGCCTACGATTCTCTCCAGCTCGTCTACGACGGCCTTTCTCATTCTGACACCGGGAGCAAATGCGGCCCTCTGGTTAAAATCGTTTTCTTTTGCCGGTTCGGTGCTTCGGCAACGAATAAGTACCCCCACCCTGATGCCTCGGCCGGTATCCGGATGAAGATAGTGATATTCGGTCCACCCAGTGCTGGTAAGGGCACTCAGGCGCAGAAGCTGTCCAAGAAGTACGGCATCCCGCAGATCGCCACTGGCGACCTGCTTAGGGAGCATGTCGCGAAGAGGACACCTCTCGGGGTCAAGATGAAGGAAGTCCTGGACGCGGGCAAGCTCGGCCCCGACAACCTCATCATTCAGATGATCAAGGACCGGGTCTCGCTCCCGGACTGCAAGAACGGCTACCTTCTCGACGGCTTCCCCAGGACGATGGGGCAGGCCAAGGAGCTCGAGAAGATGACGGACATCGATCTCGTGCTCAACATCGTGGTCGACTTCGATGCACTCGTGGAGCGCGCGGTCGGCAGGAGGATCTGTCCCAAATGCAATGCCGTGTATCACGTGAAATCCAATCCTCCGAAGAAGGCCGGCGTGTGCAACAAGGACGGCTCCGCCCTTATCCAGAGGGATGATGACAAGGAGGAGACGGTCAAGAGGCGCCTGAACGTGTATCGAGAGCAGACCGCGCCGCTAGTCGAATACTATAAGACGAAGGGAAAGCTGGTCGACATCGAAGGCTCAAAAGGGATAGACGGCGTGTTCGATCAGATGGTCAAGGCCATCGACTGGATAGGGAAGTGAGCTTCCCCAGGCAGAAGCCCCTGGTCAACTCTAATTTCTTATATACACGAACTGGAATAGCATTATCCGCCACCGAAGCCCCGTAGTGTAGCGGTCAATCATGCGAGACTCTGGATTGCTCTCGCAAGGAGAGATCTTGCGACGGAGGTTCGAATCCTCCCGGGGCTACTTTTCCATTTATTGTCTGTCCAAGGCTTCGTTCGCGAGGCCGTCCACGAGCTGAATCCTCGGGTTCTCCCTCTTCACGTGCCGCAGCTCGAACGATTCGAACAGTTTCTTGCTCACGGCCACCTTGGTGGCGCATTTTCTCAGTTTCTCATCGAGCACTCGGTATTCACCGTTGATCTGCTTGACCATGAGCTCGCTGTCCGAGAACACGATGGCGGAATCGCACCTCCGCTCCATAATCATCTCCAGGCCCCAGAGCATCGCCTCGTACTCGGCCTCGTTGTTTGTGTGGATGCCTATGATCTTCGAGTTCTTCTCCAAGAGGTTGCCAGTAGAATCGAATATCGCATACGCGACTGCCGCAACGCCTGGGTTGCCCCTAGACGCCCCGTCCGTGTACAACTGCAGAGGTTCGAGTTCCTTGATTGGCTCACTCCCTTGTGGCTGACTCATATCTCGAGGTCGAATAAGAACCTGTGGCCGTTGGAATACGTCCTCCGACCTGACCATAGTTTGAAATACGACACGGCCCGTTTTTCCGTCGGGGGAGCAAGGCAGTGGGCAGGGCAGCCACGCCGATGATGGAGCAGTACTTCCGGATCAAGGAGAGCTACAGGGACTGCATCCTGCTCTATCGGATGGGCGACTTCTACGAGATGTTCGGCGAGGATGCCATCATCGGAGCGAAGGAGCTCGACATCACTCTCACTTCGAGGGAGAAGGGCAAGAAGGAACGGATACCTCTCTGTGGCGTCCCATGGCACGCCCTTGATTCGTATCTCCCGAAGCTTGTAGCCAAAGGCTACAAGGTCGCCATCGCGGAGCAGCTCGAGGACCCGAGACACGCGAAAGGACTCGTCGACCGCGATGTCGTCAGGATCGTCACTCCGGGCACCGTCCTCGAGAGCACCGTACTCGACAGCAAGGCGAACAACTACCTGATGGCGATCGCGCAGTCAGAGAGCGGCTACGGCCTCTCGTTCGCGGACATATCGACGGGCGAGTTCTTCGTGACTCAGATCGACGGCGAGGACTCCGACCTGAGAGTCCTGGCGGAGTTCGCCCAGAGAATGCCCAAGGAAGTCCTCTATCAGCAGAGCTTCGCAGCAAAGAAACTGACGGAGGAGTTCAAGGCGGCTGGTGCATCCATGACATCGGTCGAGGATATGGCGTTCCTCAAGGAGGCCTCCGAATCGCTCCTAAGACGGCATTTCAAGTTGCAGTCGATCGAGGGACTGGGTCTCGGGGAGAAGCCTCTGGCAATCTCGAGTGCCGGCGCCATCCTGAGGTATCTCGAGGCAACGCAGAAGCGCGATCTCGGTTTCCTCTCGCTCCCGAAGTTCTTCTCCTCCTCCGACAAGCTGGTGCTTGACCAGACGACGCTCAGGAACCTCGAGGTTGTCAGGAACATCAGGGACGGAGGTCAGGACTTCACACTCGTGTCATTACTGGATCACACCCTGACTCCCATGGGCTCGAGGCTGCTCAAGAAATGGCTGATGGAGCCTCTGATGGGTGTGGGCGAGATCCGGAGGCGGTCAGACGCGGTTGAGGAGCTGGTCTCGAACACTCACACGAGGCACTCGCTCGCAGATGCTTTCGATGAGGTGCGCGACCTCGAGAGGCTCATAGGTAAGGTCGGCTACGGGAGCGCGAATGCGAGGGACCTGATTGCCATCAAGAACTCCCTGGTCGCAGTTCCGGAGACAAAGCAAGCATTGGACAAGCTGAAGTCGTCGCTCCTGAACGAGCTTTCAGCCCAGCTCTCGGACGTCGGCGCCATGGCGGATCAGATATCGAAGGCGATCGTTGACGACCCACCAATTGCGCTCAAGGAGGGCGGTCTGATCAAGGACGGTTACGATCTCGAGCTTGACGAACTCAAGGCAGCTGCCAAGGAAGGTCAGGAATGGATCGCCAGGCTCGAGGAAGCGGAGAAGAAGCGCACCGGCATTAAGAGCCTGAAGGTCGGGTTCAACAGCGTCTTCGGATACTACATCGAGGTCTCGAAATCCTATGCGAAGCATGTCCCGAGCGACTACGAACGGAAGCAGACGCTCACTACCGGCGAGAGGTTCGTGACGCCCGAGCTGAAGGAGAAGGAGCGCGCGATCCTCTCCGCCCAGGAGAGGTCGTGCGATCTCGAGTACGATGCGTTCGTGAAGGTGAGAAACGAGGTCGCCAAGAACGCCGAGAAAGTCCGGGAGATTGCGCGCGCGTTGGCGGCAATCGATGTATTGAATTCGTTCGCTGAAGCTGCTGTGCTCAACCGATATTCAAAGCCGGAGGTAAACGACTCCGACACAATCATCATCAAGGACGGCAGGCACGCCGTTGTGGAGAAGGCGCTCCGCGGCTCCTTCGTTCCCAACGACGCATACCTAGACACCAACCTGAACAGGTTGGTGATTCTCACAGGCCCGAACATGGCGGGTAAGTCGACCTACCTGCGGCAGATTGCGGACATAGTGATCATGGCACAGGCCGGATCGTTCGTTCCCGCGTCCGAGGCGAAGATAGGGCTCGTGGACAGGATCTTCACGCGCGTCGGTGCGTTCGATGACCTCTCGCGCGGACAGTCCACATTCATGGTCGAGATGACCGAGTTGGCGAACATACTCAACAGCGCCTCAAAGAGGAGCCTGATACTCCTAGACGAGATTGGTCGGGGGACGAGCACGTTCGACGGGCTCGCGATCGCGTGGGCCGTGTCGGAGTACTTGTACGATCACTCGAAGGTGGGCGCGAAGACGCTGTTCGCGACGCACTACCACCAGCTCACGGCACTCTCCGACTCCCTCGAGGGGGTCAAGAACTACTGCATGGCCGTGAAGGAGCAGGGCTCGGAGGTCGTGTTCCTCCGAAAGGTCGTTCCAGGGAAGGCGAACAAGAGCTACGGGATCCAGGTCGCCAAGTTGGCAGGTGTGCCGCACGATGTCGTCTCGAGGGCGGAGCAGGTCCTGAGCGGGATCGAGGAGGACAACATCCTCGAGGTCAAGGCCGGGAAAAAGGTCCACAAGCAGGCGCTCTTGCTCACTCCGGAGAAGGAATCCACCATCGAGGAGGAGCTGAAGAAGATCGACCTCGTGAAGCTAACGCCTATGGAGGCGTATGTGAAGCTGAGCGAGCTGAAGAAGAAGCTCGGGGGTTCGCGCAGTGGATAGGATCAAGGTTCTCGACGAGGCCACCATCAACAAGATTGCCGCTGGCGAAGTCGTCGAACGCCCAGCGTCCGTCGTCAAGGAGCTAGTCGAGAACTCGCTAGACGCTGGTGCATCATCCATATCCATAGCGGTCGAGGAGGGCGGCAGGAAGTCGATATCCGTCAGGGATGACGGTTGCGGGATGTCCTCGGAGGACGCAAGGATGGCCTTCGAACGACACGCCACGAGCAAGATCGCTGGGATCGATGACCTTCAGACACTGATCTCCTACGGCTTTCGCGGAGAGGCGCTCTCGTCTGTCGCCGCAGTGTCCAGGGTCCGGTTGAGGACCAAGGAGCATCACGCAAAGGAAGGCTGCGAAGTGGTAGTCGACAGCGGAAAGGTCATCTCAATCGCACCCATCGGATGTCCAGGGGGCACCGAGGTGTTCGTTGAGGGCCTCTTCTTCAACGTGCCAGCTAGGAGGAAGTCGATGAAGGGCAAGAACGTCGAGCTGGCACACTGCCGCGAGGTCGTCGTCAACTATGTCCTCTGTCGGCCCGGGCTCTCGTACATGTTCCAGTCAGATGGAGCGACCGATCTCGTTCACGTTCCCGCAGAAGGAATGAGAGGCTCTCTCGTTGCCTCCTTCGGTCCCAAGATCTCCGAGAACATGATGTTCGGCCAAGCCGAGGCTGAAGGCATTCGCGTGGAAGCGTTCCTCGCGAGACTCGAGCATACGCGCTCCTCGCCATCCGACCTCAAGCTGTTCGTCAACGACAGGCCGGTCAAGAGCGGCAAGCTGGTCTCTACGATTGTTGGAGCCTATGGCTCCAAGCTGATGAAGGATAGGTATCCCATGGGCGTCATTCGGGTGTTCGTCGACGGTTCCGAAGTCGATGTCAACGTCCATCCGACGAAGCGCGAGGTCAGGTTCGATGACGAATCGCGTGTCATAGACGTCGTGACCAACTGCGTGAACAACGCTCTCGAGCGCTCAGATCTCTCTTTCAAGTACGACCTGACGAAGTTCTCAGAATCGTTCAAGGCAGAACCAGGAATTCCATCGACTGAGATGGTCCGGGCTGTCCAGACGGCCCTGGAAGTACCGGAGAAGGGGGCGAAAGGCGATGAGCAGCCCCTTATCATCCCGCTCGCCCAGATCATGAGCACCTATATCCTTGCAGAATCGAAGGGCAACTTGCTGCTGATCGATCAGCACGCCGCGTCCGAGCGTGTGGTATACGAGACCGTCTTGAAGGCTCTGGACGCGGGCAAGGAGATAGCGCAGACCCTCCTGACTCCGTTGGTCGTCCGTCTCACCTCCACCGAGGAGCGAGTCCTCGAGGAGAACCGTGAAGTCATCGAGAGTGCGGGCTTCGCGATCGAGCCGTTTGGGAAGGGCTCGTTCGCCATGAGGTCGATTCCGACTGTGCTCGGCGTGGCCCAAGGCGAGTCTGCGTTCAGGAACATACTCGGAGATCTCGCCAAGATGGCTCCTGAGAAGAAGCTGGGGCTGGACGTCATCTGGAGAGTCGCGTGCCACACGGCGATAAGGGCTGGTGATCCGCTTTCGCAGGGACAGATGAGGCAGCTCGTATCGGAGCTGATTAAGACGGAGAGCCCTTACACGTGCGAGCACGGCAGGCCGACGATGATCGTGCTCTCTCCCGCCGATCTCGAGAGGCTGTTCAAGAGAAGACTCTGACCTGAATCAGGCGTGCTGGAATATCTGTCTGCCGTCCGGGAGTACGATGCCGTACTTCTCGGTCACCTTGCCAACTCGGGCGGCAACGTCCTTCGAGAGCAGCGGCGGCTTGTATGTTGACAATATCTCCTTCGTCCTCTTCTTCGCGAACTCGATGAGATCGTCCTTGGAATGGTCAGGCTCCCCAGGCATGTGATAGCCAGTGACCTGCGGGATCATGAGCTCCTTCCGCATGTACTTCAGCGTGTGCGGGTCCGAGAGGAAATTGCCGCTCGGGCCCTGCCTCTTGACTGCGTCTAAGGCGAGCGTTCCTCCGTCGACTTCCACTCCGGCTTTGAGGCGTTCCAGCCATCGCCACATCTCGGCATCCATGATGAGCTTCTCAGTGCAGAACATGCTGGAGCGGTCCAGTCCCCCGAGGCCGACCACGAGGTCGGAGCCAGTCAGGATCGAGGCCATCGCGGTCATCGCTGACTGATATCCCCCTTCGATCGATGTAGTCCTTGAGGCGTTCCCGGGCCCACCAGCGCATGATGGCAGGCCATAGTGTCTCGCCATCTCTATCGCTGCGGAGTCCATGAGGATGCCTTCCGGGGTGCCGCACAGGAACACGCCGGACTTGAGGTCCGAGACGCCTGAGAATGAAGAGTATATCGAAGGCGCACCGGTCTTTGCAGTCTGGGAGATGGTCAACCCACAGAGGTTTTCCGCATTCACGACTGCGAGGGTTCCTGCTATCGAGACAGGCGTGACCGAAGCCGCGATGCCCATCGAAAGCTGGACGACTGGTATGCTGGCTTTGGCCAAAGTGACCATCGCCTCAGCTTCCCCTTCGTCGTATCGCAGGGGCGAGATCGGTGTCACGACATCAGAGAATATCGGCCTCTTGGCGAGCGCCTCCTTCGAACCGAGGATTGCCGATGCAACTTCGATCTGGAAGTTCGCTTCTTTTGCAGTGGCCGCCCCGTGCTGGATGTGCTTCGATGTGTATGCAATCGACGCGATGAACTCGAAGTAGGATGATCTGTCGGAGGGCATGTCGGTCGCGCCGACCGGAGGCCATACGAAGTCGACTTCCGGCAATGCGTCCGCGATGATCACGAGATCTATCACGTCCTTCAGGGTCGAGGGCCTCTTCTTGCCGGTGCGGATATCGAACATCGCTGCGGGCTGTCCTTCTATTGAGATGAGCTGCAGGCCCTCCTGGGGTATCTCATAGTCCTTCCCGCCTCTTGAGCAGATCTTGACTTTCCTCGGTGCGACCTTGAGCGCGCCGGTGACCATCCGCTCTTCGAGGAACACCAGCTGCCTTTTCGGATTCGTTTTCGCGCCCGCATCGGCGAGCATCTTGAGCACCGAAGGACTATCGATCTTCACGCCGACCTCAGAGAGAATCCTAAGGGACGTCTCGTGGACCTGCTCGATGTCGCTCTTGGACAACACGCTCATGCTCGCTCTGGTCATCTGCCCTCCTCCTGCGCTTGCCGAAGTAGTCTCCGTCAGCTCTGATCCACCGGGAATGGAAATCACTACATTAACTTACTGTATCATTGGAGGTAATCGCATTTAAACGTATTTCCGAGCGCGCTCGCGTGCATGTGTGCGAAAACTATTACTCCTGCGACCAATCTCCCGCATGAAATCAGGTGGTGAACAGATGGGCCTCAACATGGCAATCACAGAGCTCGAATCGGACAAGGCATTGTGCAAGGGGAAGAAGCTCTCACCTGTCAAGGTGTTCCTGGAGGAACCGGGCAGGTGGGAGAAGTACGTCGAGGTAGAGCGGATTGTGGACCTGAAAGTGGCGGCCGAGAAGATCGGCAAGGAGAAGCTCGACGCGATCATCAAGAAGGCGAGAATCAAGGTCGAGGGCGACGAGCTGTACCTCGAGAAGATCAAGGATCCAGTGGACCAGAAGGCGCTCGTTCCCTTCGTCAAGGAGGTCAAGACCAAGTGGGTACTCTTGGAGAAGGTCCCTGCAGAAGCGAAGAAGGACGTGATCGGCTCTGCGAAGAAGGAGAACACCGTGACAGAGTGGGACCTGCTAGAGTTCGACGAGATGTACTCGACCTGCGGCAAGTGCGGCCTCTCCTGGGACAACAAGAAGGGCTGCGTGGGCAACTTCGGGCCGTCAGGGTCTCCCGTGCCCGAGCTGGCCAAGAAGCACGGCCTGTCGATCCTTTCGAAGGTGAACGAAGCGGCTGAGCAGAAGAGGATCTTCACATCGAAGGACGCTGACAAGCTCCTGGAAGAGGTCAAGGTGTTGCGCGAGAAGTCCCCGGCGGAAGGTAAGATGATCGTGCGGAGAATCGAGGGCACGCTGAACAGGCTCGAGGCAATGGCGAAGTGCGCCAAGGACTACAACGTTGGCTTCTATTTCTTCTGACGGGTCTGGGAACACGCTGGCCGAGGAGAGCCTGGAAAGGGACCGGGTACTGCTGGTCAAGGGTCCTGAGGGCGCTCTCTCCCTCGAGCTGGTGCCGCTCCGGGAAGGCGTCGCGAGGGCGTACCTCCGCTTCTCCCCGAGGAACCTGAAACCTTCGCCCGAGATGGCGAAGAAGCTCAGCGACGAGCTCGGGCGGTCAGGATGCTCACGAATACTGCTTCAGGACTCGAAGAAACGATTAGTCCAGAGAACCCTTGCCCCTCTTGGCTGGACGATCGGGAACGCAGTCCCCCGGACCTTGGACAGGAACTGCTCGATGGTGACCACCTATGACCTCCCAATCGATGAGAGGCTGATCGATTCGAACGGAGGGAAGCCGGACATCTCGAACACCTCTCAGATGTCAGGGATAAGCATGGTCATAGGAGAGAGGAAGGCATGGGCATTCTACACCGACGATGGCGACACTGCCAGGGTCGTGTCAGAGGGCGCGCGCCGGCAAGGGTTGCTGGTGGCAGAGACCACTGAGGACATGTCGGAGGCGGCCGACTGTCTTGTCCGGTTCCTCGTCACCTCGAAGAAGTCCTGGGCGGTGTTTTCGACCGACCTCGGCAGGTTCGTGAGGAAGTACGATCCGATTGCGATGTACCGCATGGTGCTCGACCGGCCAAAACCGTACGATCACAAAGTCCCCTCGCTCTCAAGCAGCAACAGGAAGGCTATGCTACGACTGTTCTCAGAGTACTATGACGAGTCGCTTGTGCAGTCCATGTTCCGGCTGAGACGTTACCGATTGGCAGGCAACTACGAGTTCTTCGCAGTCGACGGTGGGTTCGCGATCGTGCGGTTCGAGGGTGATTCTGGACTCATATTCGACATATACGTCACGCCTGGGCGGCAGGGTGAAGGCCTCGGGGTTGAGCTGATGCGAGCTTCCCTTACGGCGCTCGCCGGGAGAGTCTCGTCTGTGTACCTGCACACGAGCTATCCGAGGGCGAAGAGGCTCTACGAGAAGTTCGGGTTCAGCGTCACGTACTCCCAGCTTAGCATAAGGCTCGACGAGGTCGCGCTGACTCCACCGGACAGCAGGTAATCAAGGTAATATACGACGAATCCGTTCCTCTGAGCGAGCCTGTTATCCGCTCTATGGGGGCAGCGAAGTGATCGACAGGGAGAGGATTTTCCAAGCCGTTGAAAGGTACAATCTGAAGAAGGCGAAGATAGGGATGGTCGCGTCCCACTCGGCACTCGATGTTTGCGATGGCGCTGTCGAGGAGGGTTTCCGCACGGTGGGCATATGCCAGGAGGGCAGGGAGAAGACCTATGCCAAGTACTTCAGGTGCCAGCGGGACCCGAACGGCAAGGTGCTCAGAGGCATGGTGGACGAGTGCTGGACGCTCAAGAAGTTCAAGGAGATGATGACGCCCGAGTACCAGGAACGGCTCAGGAAGGAGAACGTGCTCTTCGTGCCCAACAGGTCATTCACGTCGTACATCGACCTCAAGGAGATCGAGGACGACTTCGCAGTGCCGTTGGTCGGCTCGCGCGCACTGCTCAGGAGCGAGGAGCGGGGCGAGGAGAAGGACTATTACTGGCTCCTCCAGAAGGCCGGGCTGCCGTTCCCAAAACGCATCGAGGACCCAAAGGACATCGACGGGCTCGTGATCGTGAAGCTTCACCACAAGGTCAAGAAGCTGGAGCGCGGGTTCTTCACGGCAGCATCATACCAGGAGTACCGGAAGAAGTCCAGGGATCTGTTGTTCAACAACGTCATCTCGAAGGAGGACCTTGCGACCGCGAGGATAGAACAATACGTGATAGGTCCCGTGTTCAACCTCGACTTCTTCTATTCACCGCTCGAGTCCAAGATGGAGAGGATCGAGCTGCTCGGAGTCGATTGGCGGTTCGAGACATCCCTCGACGGGCATGTGCGGCTTCCGGCGGCGCAGCAAATCACTCTCGAGGGAGCCCAGATGACGCCCGAGTACACAGTCTGCGGGCACAACTCGGCCACGATGAGGGAGTCCCTGATCGAGGGCGCGTTCGACCTCGCGGAGAAGTATGTGAACGCGGCACGGGAGCACTATCCGCCAGGCATCATAGGCCCCTTCTGCCTCCAAACCTGCGTGGACAAGGACCTCAAATTCCATATCTACGATGTCGCCCCCAGGGTAGGGGGCGGGACGAACGTGCACATGTGGGTAGGACATCCGTACGGCAACACTACCTGGCGCACAAACATGAGCACCGGAAGGCGTCTGGCGGTCGAGGTCCGCAGGGCGATCGAGACCGGACAGGTGAAGAAGATCGTCACCTGAGCGCGCTCGAAAGACAGCCCGGACGTGCAATACTGGCATGTCCACTCGTGCTCAGCGCCTATGCCCAAAGCTTATAAAGGGGCAATCTATTCGCCGGAATACCTTTTCTCAAAGGGGGTCTTTGGTTCAGACTTCGTAGAGAGGGGAGGGAAATCGAATGAAGTGCAATAGAATGAGCAAGCTATCAGCAGGCTTCATGGTGCTTATGATGGCACTGACAGCTCTGGTCGTCTTCCCTGTGGGCAACGTGGGGCAGACACCGACTGGGAAGAACATCTATGTGCCCGTTGGATGTGGCGGAATTGCGGTACCTAACGCGTGGGTCAACCTCACCAACGTGCACTCGGGAGCCGTGATGGCTGCGGTTTTCCAGACCAACTCGTACGTCGTCACCAACGCGCCTCCGGGTTATTACCGGGTGGATGTCGTTCACAATGACTACTACGACCGGCTCGGCGTGACCGAATTCAGGTTCGACGGGTTCAACGACTACACCGTCAACCCGCCCATCAACCTTCAGGCGTTCCCGTACAAGACGAACGAGTGGAACATCACCGTCAGGAACTCCGCCGACAGCAGCCCGCTCTACTGGGCCAAGGTCGGCTTCTACAGCCCGACGGCCAAGGAGTTCGTGACCTATGGACTCACTGACCCGACTGGATTCGTGTCCCTGAGGATGTTCAATACGTCCGTCATGGGAGACTTCGAGCTCGTGATCATCAAGCCGTCCTTCGTGACGTACATCGAGCCGGTGCTCGTGAACGCTAACAACGTGACCACGATCAGCCTCGGAGCATCCTACCAGGTGTCAGGCTTCGCGATCTATTCCAACGGACGCCCGGCGATCGATGCGGTGTCATACCTCGTCAACACGAACCCGGCGACGCACCCGCTAAAGAGGGTTCTGAAGAGCTACGGTAGCTTCGTCACGTTTGACGCGGTCAACGGCAACTACAACCTCGTCGTGGACGCCCCCGGCGCCAACGCCTACATGCAGGCAGTGACGGTCGCAGGCTCGTCAGTGGCCCTGACGATCCCGAACCTCCCGCCGCAGACACAGCGCACGGAGCTGGTCTCCATCGCCTTCGGGGCCGACTACGGCTCGTTCTCCCTGAACGTCAACACGACCTGGGCATACGACAACGCATACCCAGGCCTCATGTACAACGACATGGGCAGCCTGAGGATGCAGGTCGACATCGCACTCGGCGACGGGAACGGCGTACTCAGCGTCGGAGAGGTCAGCGCGTTCTACGCGAAGGTCAACAACTACGGGACGCAGTACGTGTCAAGCAATGGGCTCGTGCTCGTGAACGACACGGTCTTCGTGTCCGCCCTGACGACCACAGGTTTCAGCATGGATCTCGCGGCTGGTTCTGTGGCGAGCACTGACGGGGTGAACTACACCTACTCGTGCCAGTACACCGCGCACACGGCAATCGATGTGGGCGCACCGAAGTACGTGGCCAACCTGACTGCGAAGTACGACACCGACCTGGTCAACTACAGTTACGCGATTGCCCCGGACACTGACTACGAACTCACACACAACTCCAGCACGACCAGGGTCAATACCACAGGCTACCTGAGCGTGCTCGTGGATCCATCTAAGGTCACGGGCGGAGGGCAGGAGGTCGTCGAGCTATGGCTCGAGCTGTCCGTGAGGCCAATCGCAAAGGCAGGATTCGTGACCGGCCAACCATATGCGTACGCGGTCTACGAAGATCTTAATGTCACCAGGTACTATGTGTCGGTCGGCAACGAGACCAACCTGACCGTGAGCGGCTCGTCCGATCCGAATGGGAACCCCCTGACATACACATGGAATTTCGGGGACGGTTCAGGCACGGTGAATACCACGAACACAACCTGGCCGCACACGTACGCTGCCGCCTCGGCCGCGCGAACTGTCAATCTGACGGTCACGGACATGGCGGGGCTCGTCAACTGGAGCGAAGTGGTCGTATACTGCGACAACCAGAAGCCAAGACCTGACATATCCGTAAGGAACGTGACGGTCAACACGACGGACAACTCGATCGCGATCGACCAGAGACAGGTCGTCTGGTTCAACGGCACTCTCTCAGCCGACGACGCTTTCGCAGCCGGCGACGGCCTCGGTCTGATACACCACTACGAGGTCGAATACGGCGACGGCAACGTGTCCAGCTGGGTGCTCTGGAGCGCGAACGAGAAGAACGTGTCCCACTCCTACGAGCGCTCCGGGCCGTACACTCTCGTGCTCAACGTTACGGACGTCGTGGGCCACTGGGCCAACACGACGATGACGATTAGGGTCAACGATACTTCCGCCCCGCTCGTGTCGTTCACTGCGAAGAACGAGACATGGGGCAGTACGCTCGTCGAGAGCACACTCGTCCACTTCGACGCCAACGACACCACGGACAACGTCGACGTAAGGGACAACCTGTACTTCTCGTGGGACTTCGGAGACGGCAACTGGACGAACGGTACGGGAGCCGCGGGCGCATGGAACGTGACCCACAACTACACCAAGGTCGGCTCGTACATCGTCCGCCTCAACGTGACTGACAAGTCAGACAACTACCAGGCGCAGGCCAAGAACGTGCAGATCGTCTCCGGGCCGAGGCCGAACATGAGGATCGACACGGTCTACTTCGACCCCGAGGTCTTCACCGAGGGCAAGTCGGGCTGGATATACGTCAACATGACGAACACCGGCAGCGCGAACGCGACGCAGATCACCTTGACGTTCTACTATGAGACTGCCTCGGGGACCGAGAAGGTCATCGGGACCTCAACGGACATCACGCTCAACGGGACCGCCGTGACCCTGGTCCAGCCGGGCCAGCAGGTCCAGGCGAAGTTCTCGTGGAGCCCAGGCGCGAAGGGCACGTACACCATCAAGGTGAACGTCACTAGCAGCGAACAGCTCCAGGAGCACCAGTACCTGATGAGCGGCGATAAGGCGCTCAAGGTCAACGAGGCTGGCTGGAAGAAGGTCGCCCTGTGGGGTGGCGTCGCCGCGGTGATCATCCTCGTACCGCTGTTGCTCTACCTGAGGGGCCGCTGGTCCAAGCGCGAGAAGAAGGGCCCGAGGCGCGAGAAGAAGGAGCAGAAGGGCGGCGAGGAAGAGCTATAGCGCAGCCCCAAACACTGACAAACCTCTTAACTACACTTTTCATTCATCTTTCTGGTCAGCTCCGATGCCGAAGCAGTTGCGACTACTGGACAGCGGCTTCGTCGATTCAGCCGAATCTGTAGCCCTTGACGAGGCAATCCTCGAAGCTCATATAGCGCGCAAAGCGCCGGACACGCTCCACTTCTACATCCGCAAGTCACCGACGGTCTCCGTGGGCTACTTCCAGAAGATATCCGAGTCATTGGACCTCGACGAGTGCAGGCGCAGGGGCGTGGCGATCGTGCGCCGGAAATCCGGCGGGAGCTCGATATACACTGACCGGGGACAGCTGATCTATGGACTCGTGGTGAGCGAGGATGAGCTGCCCAAAGACAGGGCCGAGTCCTTCAAGCAGGTCTGCACCGCCATCGCGCGCGCTATCGGCTCATTCGGCGTGGACGCGATCTATCGACCCATGAACGACGTGGAGGTGGGCGGCAGGAAGATATCAGGCAATGCGCAGCTCAGGAGGAAAGGTTCGCTCCTCCAGCACGGGACAGTGGTCGTCGACACCGACCTCGTTGCAGTCGACGCCATCCTGAAGTTGGACAGGTCGAAGAGCCCGTCCATTGCTCGTCCTTCCGACCGGATGACCACTCTGACAAAGCTATTGGGCAGAACACCCGGAATTGATGCAGTGAAGGACAGGCTCGCGCGGGAGATCAGCTCCATCCTCACCGCGGAGCTGAGAAGCGGCAGATTGACAGTGTTCGAGAAAGGAATCGTCCGAAGGCTCGTCAGGGAAAGATATTCCCGAGACGAGTGGAATCTCAAGTTCTGAGACTACATCTCTGACGGAGCTTCGAGCCCCAGGCAGTTCAAGGCGTTCTTGAGCGTCCACATGCTCGCCTCGACCAGTGCGAGCCGAGCATCCCTTGCACCGCCCTCGGCCTTTAGGACAGGGATGAACCGGTAGAACTGGTTGAATTGCGCGGCCAAGTCCTGGACGTAGACCGCGAGGACATGTGCCCTCCTGTTCTCCGCGCAATCCTCGATCACAGCCGGGAAACTCGCGATCGTCTTGACGAGCTGCTTCTCGTAGTCACTCGTGAAGTGCTTCGCATCGAACTTATGGCTCCAATCGCCCGCCTTCTCGAGTATGGAGCACGCGCGCGCGTGCGCATATTGCACAAACGGAGCACTTGAACCCTCGAAGTTGAGAGCGTCCTCCCACTTGAACACTATCTGCTTCTCAGCCTGTACCCTGGCGATATTGTACCTGAGCGCCCCGATGCCGACTATCCTAGCGATCTCGCGCATCCTCTCCTCGGGCAGGTCTGTCCTGCGTTTCCTGACCTCCTCATATGCGCGTTCGATGGCCTCGTCGATCAGGTCGTCCATGAAGACCGCCCTGCCCTTCCTCGTGGACATCTTGCCCTCAGGGAGCGAGACGAAGGCGTAGTACACGATCTCGGGCTTCTTCTTCACGCCCATTATGGATAGGGCTGCCGCGAGCTGCTGCATGGCGAGCTTGTGATCCTCCCCGAGTATGTTGATTGCGATGTCGGCCCTCGTGAACTTGTCCATGTGATAGGCGAGGTCTCTGGTGGTGTAGACGGATGTGCCGTCGGAACGCGTGAAGACCCATTTGGTCTCCCTCCCTGTGATGCCGAAGCTCTCGAGCTCGAGGTGGTATGCGCCATCCTCCTCGACGCAGTGCTGAGACTCCTTGAGCTTGGCTATGATCCGCTCAACGCTGCGGTCAGCGACGAACTTCGATTCCCAGGCGAAGCTGTCGATGTAGATGTTTATCCTGTTGAGCGTCGCCATGATGGCCGAGAGGACCTTCTCGCAGACCTCTCTGGCCAGCTTGACGGTATCGGGGTCGCCATGCTCGAGCTTGTAGAGCATCGCGTCGACCTCCTTGAGCGCCGCCTCATCCTGCTCGATCTTCGCATTGGCCTGCTGGTAGTAGAGGACGTATCTGTAGTCGTCCTTCTCTTTCTCAGGCTCCTTCTCAAGCTTCAGGTGCTTGACGCCCCAGGTCATCATGACGACCTGCCGTCCGACATCGTTCACGTAGAACTCCGTGGCCACGTCATAGCCAGCGTGGCGCAATATTCGCGCGATGGTGTCGCCTATGATCGGGTTCCTGGCCCTGCCGACGTGGATCGGACCCGTGGGGTTGACGCTCGTGTGTTCAACAAGTGCCTTCACACCCTTCTTCTGGTCAGGTGTGCCAAAACCCTTCTTCTTTCTGAGCGCAACATCGAGCGTCCCTTGTGCCAGTTTGTCGAATGTGATTGTGAAGTTCACGTAGCCACCTTTGGTCTCAGCCTTCTCGATCATGCCGCGCGGCTTGATCTTGGAAGCGAGGTCCTTCGCGATCGCATCAGGGGCTTTCTTGAGCTTCTTCGAGAGCGGGAAGCAAGGGAAGGCAATGTCACCCATGCCCTCGGGGGCCTTCTCGAGCACGACTGGTGCATCTGCCCCGAGCTCCTTCAGCGCCGCGCGCACTGCGGCTTCGATTTCCCTCTTAGCGTTGTCATACGCGTCTTCGGCCATCCTATCAGTTCACCCGGAATCTCAATATTCCAGCGACGCCCCCGAAGGCTTTCATCAGGAGACCGCCCTCTTCGGACTCACCGGACACGAAATCCACCTTAGTGTTGTTCGCTTCCGCGAGCTTGTGAAGGTCGCCCACGAGGTCGTCCACCTCGTCCACCTTCATGATCGCTCCGCACTTGTCGCACTTGATGTCCTCAGTCGAGTCCTTGGCCATCGCGTCCTTCTTCGCGCCGCATGCGGGGCAGGTCAGGCTCAGCTTGACCCTCCTCAGGTCTTCGGAGATTATGAGAATATCGACCGCGCCTATGAGCAGAGCGTTCTTTACGTGATCCTCACCGTAGACAGAGAGGCCACCGTCAGGCTTCCGGATCTCCTCAAACAGGCGCTGCATTATGTCCTTCTCCCTCATCAGGTCGAGGTCCTTCAGAGCCTCCCTGGCCTTCTCAACCAGCTCCTTGAGGCCGTACTCGTCGGTGTAGCCGACGTCGAAAGTGTCTATGATCTTCTTCTGGAGTTCGTAGTGCAGGTACTCGCTCTTGACGAAGTATTCCTTGGTCGGCCCAGGTCCGCCAACCAGGATGCCTTTCACGTCCTTCTCTGAAAGGAACGCCTCGTTGGCCACGTCCGCGACCTTCTTGTAGTACTCGTGTGCCGCGATCTCTATCAGCCGCTCGAACCTGCGAGCCGATTGGCCGCCTCGCCCGTGCTTGCTCGGCACCAGGGACTGCATGTTCTTGATCGGGACGATTCTCTTCCCGTTCAAGACCCCGATCGTCGCCTCGCTCCTGTCGATCACGATGAGCCCGTACTTCTCCTTCGTCTCGAGCATTCCCTCGATGGGCGCCGTGAAGAACTGGCTGTCGCAGCGGTAGATGAATGTCGGGACCGGCTCCGGCGGTTCGAGGACGAACTGCACCATGTCCGTTTGGTCAGCGCCTATCGACCTGTGACCTACGAAGAAAACGAGCCCGTTCTCTGGCGGCTGCTTGAAGTTCTTCAGACGCGACAGGATGGACGATATCGCCCCCTGCACGTTCTTGCGCGTGCTCGCGGACTTTATGTTCGAGGATTGAGAGTATTCACTACGGAGGTAGTTCGAAACGTCAGAGATCTGCTTCGACGGGGGGACGTAGAGCGAGATCAGTTCCGTGCCTCTCCCCGAGAGCTTCCTAACCTCCTCGAGGCTTCTGCGGAACTCGTACTTCTGTAGGTCTGTCAGCTCGGTCATCTGGAACAGCGTCCGAAGCTATTTGTACGGGTTAGAGTCTTCGCCATTATAAAGGTTGACGACGGTGGAATCCGTAGTTCTTTCGCTGGGTGGCTCGGTCCTGATACAGGTCGAGCCCGACACGACCTATATGAGAAAGCTTGCGAAGATTCTGATCGGTCTCTCATCTAGCTACAAGCTTTATGTCGTCACGGGTGGCGGGAGGATCGCAAGGTACTACATCACGGCGGGAAGGAGCCTCGGGGCGGACGAGAGCTTCTTGGACGAGATGGGCATCGCTGTCACTAGGCTCAACGCCCGCCTGCTGATCACCGCGTTGGGAGAACACGCGTGCCACGAGCCGCCGAAGGATTACGACGAGGCGTTGCATGCTTCGAAGAACCACGCGATAGTCGTGATGGGCGGCGTGAGCCCGGGAATCACTACCGATGGCGTTTCTGCACTGCTTGCGGAGCGCGTGAAGGCTAAGAGGCTCATCAATGCCACATCGGTCGACGGCGCTTACACGGCCGACCCGAAGAAGGACCCGGGGGCGAAGCGCATCCCGAAGATGACTCACAAAGAGCTAGTCGAGCTCGTAGGGAAGACGCCTTCAGGCGCGGGACCGAGCAATATCTTCGACCCTGTCGGCGCCAGTGTCCTTGAGCGGTCGAAGATCGTGCTGTCGATCGTGGATGGAAAAGACCTGCCGAACCTGATGGCTGCACTCGAGGGCAAGCCATTCAAGGGCACGAATGTCGGTTAGACATTCAGATCGGTTCGAGGTCCTCGCTGCTTATCTCGTCGAGCCCATATGAAGCGAATCTCTCTCGCAGTTGCCTGTAGGCAGGCTTTGGCATGCCCTTCTTGTGAAAGTAGACCTTCTTCGCGGCTTCACTCTTGCTCGTCATCTGTCCGATCATCTCTGCATCGAGCGCATCCAAGGCGTAGTTCGCTGCCATGTGACCTATAGCTACCTTCCTGGCTAGTGCGACCTCCGTGAATCGCGGTGCATAATGTCCCCCGCCGATGCAGACGACCGTCGGGTAGCTATCGTCCTTGATTTCCAAGATCGACTTCGCGATCGCCTCTGCGGCGTCCTCCCTTCCCCAGAGCTCTTCGTAGCTGCCAATCTCGATGTAGAACGCGGGAGCGTTCACGCTCGGCCCGTGATGGGTCGTTTCGAAGGAGACGTTGAATTCGAGCCCCTTCGCGTTCGATGCGAGGTTCCTGAGTGCGGATGTCATGAAGTGTGGGGATGACCTGCAGAGCGTCCCTGGCCTTCCGCCGAAATCAGCGGTGGAGAAGTTGCCGATGGGATGGACCGAGAGCGTCGGTATCCGCGATTCCGCTCTATGCCTAGACGCGAATATGACAACATCGACATGATCGCCGAGAGCCGCAGCTGTACGGTCATCGACATGGTCCTCGTCCAGGTGGATCCTGTCCACAAGGATCATCCGAAAGTCGTCTTTCGCGAAAACAGGATGACTCTCGAAGGAACCCCTCTCCGTCCAGCCAGGCACCTCGAGCAGTCTCGCCCTTATGTTCATGGAGGCGGGATCCTCAGAAGATGTGACTATCAGTCTCACGCGACCCATACCGGGCTTGCTGGCAATAACTCTTTTCCGATTGGACGAAGGCCCGAAAAGGCTTATAACCCTACCAGGGTTCTCCAAAGACGAGATGGCTCCACCACTTACGACGACGATCGGCAGCCTGTTCAGGTTCAAGGACGACCTGCGCGAATCGATAGGCGAGGCGATCAAGTTCCAGCTAGGGCACCGGCTCGACATCCTGTCCGACGGCGAGCAGAGGACCGACATGGTCTCATACTTCGCGGAGTCGTTCAACGGATTGGGGATCGAGGGCGGCGCGCCAATGGTCACTGGCAAGGTTGGGCTCGCGAATTCCGCCGAGAGCTTCTCCAAGGTCCAGGACCTCATATTCATCCGGTCGATGTTCCCAGACCTGAAGATCAAGGTCGCTATTACCGGCCCGACGACTCTCGGCATGACCTGCGGCTCGCGCAAGATCAAGTCGCATTACAGGAGCATCATGGACTTCGCGTTGTACGAAGACCTCGCGGGGGCTCTTGCGCCCATCGCGAGGGCGCTGACCGACCGCGGGGCATATGTGCAGCTCGACGAGCCGTTCCTGTCGCAGGGATTCAAGGACATTGCGGACCGCGTGAAGATACTCGATTTCATCGCCGAGGGCTTACCGCGGGAGATGGTGAGCGTGCATGCTTGTGGTCCCGTAGGCAAAGTCGGCGTGATCGACCACCTGGTGAAGCTCGACAACGTCTCCGTCCTCAGCTTCGCCTTCGCCGGCAAGGTCGAGAGGAGCAATAGCGACCACGTGAGCAAGAAAGCCTTCGAGGACAACGGCAAGAAGCTCGGGGTTGGATGCATCTCGGTCACGCCGATGAAGGCGGAGGATGTCGACACCCCCCAGGCCGTGGCAGCCAAGCTGAAGGAGATGTCAACCAAGGTCGGCCGCGAGAACATCGCCTACGTGCACCCCGACTGTGGTATGAGGGCTACGAACAAATCCATGGTGCCAATCATCCTGAAGAATATGCGTGCCGGTGTCGACCTTTTCGGCTGAGGGCCCGGCTCGAGGCAGAGGCGCTTGACATCTTGTCTGCTGAGCGACAAGGAAGCAAGGAGGAACGTCAACTACCTTGCGTCACTTGACTTCATTGTCAGCCTGGGCTTCGGCCTGATAATGCCGCTCTTCCCGCTCTACCTGACATTCCTTGCGGGTGGCACGACCGAGGTCGGCATCCAAGTGGGCATCCTGTTCGCATCGTTCATGATGACCAGGGCGCTCCTCGCCGCACCGTTCGGAAACCTCTCCGACAGGGTTGGTAGGAAGAGGCTCATCCTGATTGGGAGCTTCTTGTACGCGATTCTCGCCGTGCTCTTCACCCTTCCTGAGGAATGGTGGGGCCTCATATTCGTGCGGGGATTGCAGGGCGTCGCGAGCGCGATGGTCTGGCCCGTGAGCGAGGCGCTCGTGATAGACTCCTGCCCGCAACACCTCAGGGGTTCATCGCTAGGCAAGATCGTGATGGCCTCCAACCTCGGCATGGTGGTCGGGCCGTTCGCAGGCGCTGCTCTGTTCGGCATAGCGAAGCACGTACTCGGACTCTCCGAGGGCAACAGCTACCGGTTCCCGTTCTACTTCACTGCCATGGTCTCTCTCGTTGGCGCAATGTTCGTCTGGAAGTATGTGACTGACGCCCGAGCGCCGCGAGGACATGAGAAGAAGCTGAGTTTCGCAGAACTCTTGCGGCCCACGGGGATGGACCGTCAGGGCCTGAGGAATCTAAGAGTGCTTTACGCTAACGCGATGATGGAAGGGTTCGCCTTCTCCAGCATCGGACCCCTGATGGCGCTGTTCCTGCTATTCAAGTTCCCTGAGCTGGGCGGTGATACGATTCCCCTGATAATTGGCGTCTCCATGGGCTTGGGAGCCCTAGTTGCGTTTCCGTCAGGGCGGGCGGCGGACAGGGTTGGGAGGAAGAAGATGTTCGTTCTCGGTGGGTACATGGCGTTCACCGGGACGATCCTGATACCGCTTGGCGGCATCCTTCCATTCGTGATACTATTCCTAGCGATGAGGAGCATGGCATTTCAGGTTGCCAGCCCGGCATTGAGAGCTTTGCAGGCTGACACGGTCCCGGAGGACGTGAGGGGGAGACTGATAGGCATGCTCGAGACGATGTCCAATTTTGGCTCGGTCATAGGCGCGATCGTAGGCGGCTCGCTCTGGGACTACTTCCACGGGACGGACCTCGGGCTCGCTGCACCTTTCGACGGCACTTGGGTGCCGTTCCTAGTCTCAGGCATCCTCGGGCTGTTCACCGTCTCGCTCGTGCTGGTGTTGGTGAGTGAGAAGGGTCGGACCGATGCGACCGGACAGAAGACCGCGAGATCCTGAGGCAACGGGGAACCCGCGCGAAGGTTTATCGGAGATGACGAACCTTTGTCTGTCCAGGTAGAATCGATGACTTCAGATGCGGCGCTTCGGTGGATCGTGAGACAAGGTCAGATTGCCGAGTTGGAGTCAGGGTTGCAGGGCCCACGGCGCAGACAGCAGAGGATCGCATCTACCGCGGAAGAGGAAGACGAGAAACGCAGCCTCTTGGTCGGGGTCGTCATTCTGGGTCTTGTGGCTGCCGCATTCTTCCTGCTCTTCTTTGTCCACATATGAGCTCGTTTTTTTCCATTGCATGTGGTGCTCGGCTTTAAATAATGGAATTCTGGTTCAATCGGTCGCATGGGTGGCTACCTGACCGTCTCGGAAAGGATCCTCTTCCACTTGAGCAATTACGTCAAGTACGAGGACAAGTACGAGGCGCCCTTCGACATCACGCAGGACGGCATCTCGCAGGCCTGTTCCATCTCCCGCGCACATGCGGCAATAGAGCTCAAGAAGCTCAAGGCCACGGGCGTGATCGAGGAGAGGCTGATGCACGTCCGGAAGGGCAAGGCCCGGAGGAAGGTCTACTTCCTCACGATGGACGGTAAGGCGAAGTCGACCAAGGTGCTGCAGTACGTCAAGGACAACGACATCACCCCGATGGTCGACCCATCTAAGGTCTCACCTGAACTGACCTCGTCAAGGACGAAGTCGGTGAAGCGCTCGACCCCGCTCCCGTCGGTCAGGGAATTCTACGGGCGAGACAAGGAGCTGGCAGAGGCGAACAAGGCAATCACCAGCCCATCCATCAAGATGCTGTCGATCAGGGGAATACCCGGGATCGGCAAGACGACGCTGGCGGCCAAGCTCGCTTCTGACATGTCTGGCCAGAGGGTGTTCTGGTACGCCGCCAAGTCATGGGACGCTCCGAGGACCGTTGCCGACGCGCTCGGCAAGTTCTTCGCAGACAACGGCTCGCGGAAGCTTGCCTCGTACATCTCATCCGGAAAGCTGGAGCTCGGGGAGCTGAGCTACCTGCTCAACGAGGAGCTGACGGAGAACGGCTTCGCCTTCGTGTTCGACGACGCCGACTGCTCGAAGAGCCTCCAGGAATTCCTCAAGATGTTCAGACACAGCAGCGGCTCCGCGAAGATAATTGTGACATCGGAGTCAGCGCCAGAGTTCTACGACAACACCGACGTCGTCGCAAGGAAGGAGATACTGGAGCTGGAGCTCGGAGGACTGGACAAGAAGGCCGCCCTGCAGCTTCTAGGGAGTAGGGGGATCGAGGGGAGCACGGCCGAGGAGCTGGTTAGGGTGACGCATGGTCACCCGTTGTCACTGGAGATGGTCACGACATCTACAACGACTGAGGCGAGGTATCAGGTCTCAAAGTTCTTCGAGGATAAGTTCTACTCCGACCTCGCGGAACCTGAGAAGTCCCTGCTGCAGTTCGCCTCCGTCTTCCAGAAACCGCTCCCATCGGAGGCTATTCCAAAGGAACTCAAGCACGCGAAGAAGGGCTCTATGTTGAGGGAGGTTTCCCCTGGCAAGTTCGAGATCCACGCCTCCTTGAGAGAGTTCGTCCACAATTCCATGACCCGAGACGAGAGGTCGAAGTGGCACAGCGTCGCTGCCGACTACTATCTTAGGGAGGGTGATGCGCAGGAGCGGTTGTTTCACCTTGTCCGCGCGAACCGACACCTCGAGGCCGAGATGCTTATTTCGAGATCAGGAGAGGAGCTGCTCGGGAAGGGGAATGTCCAGCAGCTCTGGGAGATGATATCCTTCTTCGAGCCAACTAAGCCCAAGTACAAGCACGCGGTCTTTGTCCTCAAGGCACGCGTCGCAAGCCTGGTCGGGCAGTACGACGCTGCATGGTCAATCCTCGAGAGCGTCTCAGCGGAGGCCGAGGGCAAGCACCGTGCGGAAGCGCTCGTCGAGATGGGGGAGATCAAGAGCAAGAAGGGAGAGCTCGAGGCTGCCTCAAAGCTCTTCTCCGACGCGCTCGAGCACGCGCGCGATTTGCTGTGCGAGAGAGCTAAGGCGCTCCGCGGGCTCGGGGTCGTCGAGGGCAAACTCGGCAACTATTCGAAGGCACAGGAGTTGCTGGAGCGGAGCGCCAAGGACGCAATGGCAGCCATGGATTCCAAGGGGATGCTTCTAGCTCACTTGGAGCTCGGCAACATCTTCATCGGGAGGGGCATGTACGAGCAAGCGATAGACCACTTCTCGAAGTGCGCCGCAGGGTTCGGGCCGGTCGATTTGACAAACGTCTACTTGAACATGGGTGTCGCGAGCGCCTTCCTCAACAGGATGGACGAGGCGAGGCTGCACCTGGAGAACGCGGTCAAACTCGCGGACGAGACCGGACAGCCGAGGTCGAGGGCTTGTGCGCTTACGTCGCTCGCCGAGGTGCTCATCAAGAACGGACAGGCGGAGCTCGCAAAGGAGCATTGCTTCAAGGCACTAGAGGTTGTCACCGAGCTGAACGACAAGCTGGGGGTGTCAGCGGCCTACGCCAACCTGGGCATGGCCGAGCGCGCTACGGGGAACCTCGCATCGAGCGAGGAATACTATGCTGAGAGCCTCGCGGCGCTCCAGGGGATGGAGGCTCACAGGAGCCGCGGGCTGCGGATGATGGAGTTCGGGCTCCTGCTGGAGGAGAAGGGCGATAGGGAACGTGCCAAGGAGATGCTTCGGGGATCCAAGGAGCTCTTCAAGGGAATAGATGCGCGCGACCTCGTGGCTCGGATCAACGAAGAGCTGAAGGGCATGTCCAAGAAAGGATGAGCCCCTAGATCTGCGGAGTCTTCTTCAGCCAGTCGATGTCTGAGACGTAGATGTCCCTTATGTCGTCCAGGCCCCAGATGAGCATTCCGAGCCTTTCGAGCCCCAACCCCCACGCGAGCACCGGCTCCTGGACGCCCAGTGGCTCCGTGACCTCCGGCCTGAAGATGCCCGAGCCGCCCAGCTCCATCCACTGGCCGTTCCAGTAGATCTCGACTTCCATCGAAGGCTCAGTGTATGGGAAATACCCTGGCCTGACCCTGATCTTGGGTATGCCCATCCGTTTGTAGAACTCCTTGAGCACGCCAACGAGCATGTCGAAGTTGGCGCCCTCCTCGCACACGATGCCCTCGATCTGTGTGAACTCCGGGAGATGCGTCGAGTCCATCGCCTCGTTTCTGAATATCCTGCCTATCGAGAAGACCTTGAATGGCGGCTTCGGGTTCTCGGCGATGTACCTGATGGTGTTGACGGTCGTATGCGTCCTGAGCAGCGCCCTCTCCGCCTCCTCCCTGCTCCACTTGTACCGCCAGCCGAGCGAGCCGGTCTTCCAGCCGTTCTCGTGAACCTGCTTCACTTTCTCGATCAACTCGTTGTCCTTCGACAGGTCGAGCCTCTCGGGGTCCTGGATGTAGAACGTGTCCTGCATCTCCCTCGCAGGGTGGTCTTGCGCGGTAAATAGCACGTCCATGTTCCAGAACGCGCTCTCGACATAGCCGCCTGTGATCTCCTTGAAGCCCATGTTGAGGAACACCTTGCGCACCCGCTCGATCAGCATCGTCATCGGGTGGTTCCTGCCTCCATGGACGGACGGTGCGAAGGCCTTCACGTCGTACTTCCTGACTTCCACATCCTTCCACCTGCCTGTCTGGATGAGCTCGGGCGTCAGCTGCGCGACCTCCTCCTTGATCTTGATGTCGAGCGCGGCGATCCTCTCGCCGTCCTTGGTCAACGAGACTGTCCTCGATGCGACATGCCTTTCGACGACGATGTCCTTGCGCGACTTGAGCTGGTCGAGGACTTCCTTGCTCATCTCCTTCTCCGAGAGCACGCCCTTCGCGAGCCTTTCGATCGTTAGTTCGTCCTCGCCCTTGCCTTGGAGCGCCTTCTTCCCATTCTCTGTGACCGTGATAAGGGTCTCCTTGCCGTCCTTGGAGACCTCGCCCCAGCCCTTCTTCCTGATCCAACCGAGGGCTATGGAGATCTCCTCGTCCTTCAGCTTCCCGCTGCGCTTCAGGTCGGCCATAGAGCCCTTGCCGTGATGGTCCCTGACCAGGATCTCAATCGCCATCCTTTCCGGAAGCACCTTCGAGGCGACCTGCGCGTTCTTGAGCGAGTAGCTTTTGGTGATGGTCTCGTCTATCTTGACCAACCCTTTGGCCTGCAGCCACGAGGAGGCGTTCATCACCTCGACGACTTGGCTCAGGCCACTACTTTGCTGAACATCCTCTGGGCTAGCGCTCCTGAGTTCGTGCAGCGCCTTGAGAACCTTCTTCTCGAAGTAACTGAGCTGGTCCACAACGTCCTTGTCGGACATGCGCAGGGCTCATCGGGCGAACGGTTTATCTACTTTTCCGGAGTCATCTGGCTGTCTAGTAGTCGATCTCATCTTCGTACGGCTTGATGTCGAAAACAGGGCTTCCGTCGAACGCGTCAAGACCCTTGACGGTGACGATGTTCTTCCTTACGCTGATGAGCTCTACGAGCTCCAGCCCAAGCTTGTTCGGTCTCGTTGGTGAGCGGCTCGCAAAGACCCCTACGAGCGGAACCGTTGGGTCATGGCGCGGGTGGATCTCGAGGACGGTCTGACGCTGCTTGTGGAAGCCGAATATCACCCAGATGTGCCTGAAGTGGCTGAGCTTGTGCAGGCCCTTCACATAATCGGCCTTGAAAACCAGCTTGGACTTCACCTTGTCCCAATCCTCGGGGGTCTCGGTGACGCCGTTCCTCACAAACGCGATGGCCCTCAACTTCAAGCGGCTCAGTCCCTCACGAAGAAGTCTTCGATGACGTCCTTCGCCTTCGCCCGTTTCCTCTGGTGCTCCTCGAGGAACTTCCAGACCTTCTCTGTCAGGATGGCCTTGCACTCGCCGCACAGTATCTTGCCTGCCCTGCAGTCAGCGTATAGCTGCGCGAGTCTCTTGTCGTCCGGCTCGAAGAAGTAGTTCTCATACTGGTGCACCGAGCAGATCTCCGGGTCGCCCCCGAGCTTCCTCTGCTCTTCGATGGACACCCTGCCTCCAGTGAAGGCGTTCCCAATCTTCTTCTTGACGGTCTTCTTGTCGTCAGTCGTGAAGATGGTCGTGTCGTTGCCCGTGGAAGTGGACATCTTGTCCTGCCCCTGGAGGGAAGGCATCAGCTTCGCATGTATCAGAGCTGGCTTGTAGTAGTCAAGGCCTTCCGCGATGTCTCTCGTGATCCTGAAGTGCGGGTCCTGGTCGATGCCGCACGGGATGAGGCACGGCACCTTCCTCTTCTGCTCGATCGACTCGAGGAAGCACGGCACCGTCTGGATGCTTGTGAAGAATATGCTCCCGACGTTGTTCGAGTTGTCGAATCCGAACACGGCCTTGATCGTGGAGAAGTTGATCTTCTTGGCCGCCTTGATCGCTGTGGGGTACATCGTCTTGATGTATTCGGTATCGAGGAATATGTTCGTCAGCTTCGGGTCGAACCCGAGCGCTATGATGTCCAAGGCGTTCTCGTAGCCCCACTTCTTGGCGTCTTCGAGGGTGAGGTGGTCGTAGAACATGAACTTCTCATCATCAGTAAGCTGGAACCAGAGCTTGACCTTGAAAGTGTCCTGGAGGTACTTCGCGAACGCCCAGGGCATCAGGTGCCCGAGGTGTATCGGTCCTGAAGGCCCGCGGCCTGTGTAGAGAACGAACCTGTTCCCCTTGTCGTACTCGTCGAGGAGCCACTCGAGGTCTCTCTGCGAATAGAATATCTGCCTCCTAAGCATGTGATGGAGGGGACCGTACTTCGCCAGTCTAGCCAAGAGCTGCTCGTCTATGCGCTTCGTCCCGAACCGCTTTATCAAGGCGTCGTAGTCGACCTCGCCCGAGACCTTGTACGGCGTGACGATGAAATCCTCTGTCATTCAGCCACTTGCCATGGGTTAGAGTGTACGATGTAATAACTCTTTTTCTAGCCTAGGAATGGCCAGACTCGTTGAGTAACACGGCTCACGGTTTCTGCAGGAGATAGTAGCCTGCAGCCTTTTCCCTAGCTCTACGCTTCACGAGGCCCTTTGCTTGGAGTTCGTCGAGTGCTCGCAGAACGAAGTTCTTCGGAGCTTTCGCGAGCCCGACGATCCTGTCGGCGTTCGCCATCTTCTCTTCGCTGTCTAATCCCGCGGTCTTCATCGCGTTGTAGACCTTCTCCGCCCACATCGATAGTCCTTCTGGCATGGTCGATCATCCCTCGTTAGCGCATTGACCAGTCCCATCGCATGGGCCTGCTGGTCCTAAGGCTACTGTGGGCGCATTCAACTTGCCTGTCTTAATACTTTTTATGATTGGAAATAAATAGTTGCCTATGCCAGCCAGCATGGTGCTCGTGTCGTTGCGGGTCCCCATCGAAAAGCTATATCTCAGCATAGCCGATTCCCATCTATTGCGACAGGGGTCTTTGCGGGTTCGGTTATGAGAACGAGAGGGATGGTCATTCTGGTTGCCACGATCGCCTTGGCTATAGCCTTGGCTTTCGCGTCTGCTCCAGCATCGGCGATCGGCCGTGACTCAGGGGAGTTCTGGACATATGATGCGCTGTGGGAGATTGACGGCGTCCCGACCAACGGAACAATAACATATCACTTCGAAGACCGTGACTCCCTCATCGTCGGCAATGTCGAGTACGACATCAACGTGTACAGCGTCGAAGGCAGTCTGTGGGGGAGTTTGGACTGGTTCGACTCATCACATGTCGTCTCGGCAGCACTAGGTGGATTCGTCTACGAGACGACAGACGGCATGGCCATCTTGGAGGAAGACGAGATAATGTGGACTAACTCATCTTGGGGCGTGGGTTCGAACACATTCGCAAGCTACGATCGGAGAGGAATTGTATCACTCTATGATCCGCCGCTGATGTCCGCGTTTGATCCTCGAACCACTGGACTGGGAGATACCTGGCTCGAGACCGTCAATGTCGAGACGACAACGGAGATCAGCAACGCCACGGGCACCCTATTGAACTCACATGACCATGAGACGATGACAATCTCATTCGTGACATCTTCTGCTCTCGAGACGGTCGTCACCTCTGCAGGCGAGTTCAAGGCTCTCAGGATCACCGCTACCGTCGCGCAGGGAGAAGACGAGGGTAGTTACGAAGTCTACTACTGGTCTTCGGAGGTCCAGAACTTCGTCAAGCGCGAGTCGTTCGGCCAAGGGCATGCCCAGCCTTTTCTCTCCCTCACATTGATGGACTACAGACTTGTTTCCTTGAACACTGTACTATTCGTCATGGTCGGCATCGCGGTCCTCGCCGCCGCGCTCATGATTCTGACGGCTGTGCTACTAACACGAAGGAGACCTGGCCAGCCAGCCCCAGAACAGCCCGCGACACCGCCGGTGCCACCGCCATGGTCCCCCAGCTCTTGATTTGCGAAACAAGGTGAGTAGATGAAACGGAAAAAGAGACGCGTATCGGAATCCAAGACGGTTGTTGCCAGAGTCATGATGCCGCAGGATGCAAACATCGCGGGCAACGTGTTCGGCGGTACGATACTGAAGATGGTCGACGAAGCAGCGTACGTCGCCGCGATGAAGCATGCCAGGTGCAATGTGGTCACCGCATCCGTCGACAAGATGGACTTCCTATCGCCTGTGCACATTGGTGACCTCGTGACGCTGAGTGCCAACGTGAACGCCGTTTGGCACACCTCAATGGAGGTTGGCATTCGGGTCGAAGCGGAAGAGCCTTCAGCCGGGAAGAGTCGGCACACAGGGTCATCGTATCTCACAATTGTCGCCCTGGGACCTGACGGCAGGCCCACGCTGGTCCCCGAGCTTGTGCTGGAGACGGAGGACGACCAGAGACGCAACCGCGAGGCGATGCGCAGGCGCGCGCGCCGGCTCGAGGAGAAGGCGGTCGAGGGTTTCAAGCCGAAGAGGAAACGAGAGTAGTCTCCGAAGGGTTCATAAGGTCCTGGGCCCGGGCATTCTCCTGGTTTTTATATCTGGAATCGTTCCACCTATCAGAGGAAGACATAATGGCAAGGGCTTTCTTCAACCCGCTGACCAAGGAGGAAGAGGACGCCGTTCACCGCGAGTCCATCAGGATACTCGAGGAGGTCGGGATCAAAGTCACGAGCCACAGCGTGTTCTCGATGCTGAAGGAGCGCGGGGCGAAAGCGGACGAGAAGCACCAGGTCCTGTACATGTCCGAGGGCATGGTCAAGGAAGCCCTCGCGAGGGCGCCAAAGGAGTTCAAGATGTGCGCCCGGGACAAGAGGTACGACCTCGAGCTCCCTGCAGTCAACGGGATCCAGGGATGCAACGACGGTCAGCCGACAGAAGTCTGGGACATTGACAAGCAGGCCAAGAGGAAGGCGACCGCAAACGACCTCATCGACCTGACGCTGGTGTGCGATGCAATGCCGGAGGTCGAGCTCTACTGGCCCGAGGTCGTCGCGAACGACATCCCGCCCGAGGTCTCCAACCTGCACGAGTATGTCGCATCGGTGTTCGCCACGGGGAAGCATGTCCAACACGGCGCCGGGAACATTCTCGACGCCAAGTATCTGATCAAGGTCGCGTCTGCGATTGCCGGTTCCGAGAAGGAGCTAGCCAGGAGGCCAATCGTGTCGATAACTCACACGCCCATCACGCCTCTCAGGTACGAGGAAGGCGATGTGGAAGCATGCGTCGAGTTCGCCAAGGCCGGACTCCCGGTCATCCACCTGTCTATGGCGATATCAGGGTCGGTGTGTCCCGTGACTCTCGCCGGCACGATTGCGATTGTGAACGCTGAGAACCTCGCGGGCGCTGTAATCTCGGAAACCGCGAAGGCCGGTGCTCCGATCATGTACAGCTCAGAGAGCGGCCCGATGGACATGCGGACTGGCGTGTTCCTTTCTGGATCCACGGAAGGCAGCCTGATAAACGCCGCAGGATGCCAGATGGCCAGGCGCTACAAGCTCCCGTGCCAGGTCGGGGGCATAGCGGCCTCGGGCCCGATGCCGGGCTACGAGATAGGCTATCAGAAGGCGATCAGCGCACTGATACCTGCACTAGCTGGTGCTGACCAGGTGGTCGGAATCGGTGGGTTCGACCGCTCAGGTTGCGAGTCCGTTGAGCAGATCGTCATGGACTGCGAGCTCTGGAGGAACGTGTTGCGCGCGTGGAAAGGAGTGAAGGTCGACAGCGCGACCCTCGGCTTCGACGCGATATCCAGGGTCGGCCCAGGCGGATACTTCATGAAGGACACTCACACGCTAAAGCACTTCAAGAGCGAGGTACTCATGCCGAAGCTCGCAATGAGGCCAGCAGTTCTTGGCTCTCGCGACGAGCCAATCAGGCTCGCCGCAAGGGAAGAAGTGAAGAAAATACTGAAGGAACACAGGCCCGAGCCCATTGACAAGAGCATCGAACAGCAGATAAGGGGAATCGTGAAGGAATACGACACCGAGCTCCACGGCAAGGCGGTCCTGCTCACGTACCTCGAGCGACTGAAGTGATTGACTACTTGCGCAGAAGGTGCTCGTGGGCGCTCAATGCGGCCTTTGCCCCTTCTCCAGCTGCGACCACGATCTGCTTCTCGTGAACCGTCGTGACATCGCCCGCAGCATACAGGCCAGGTATCTTCGTCCGGCACTGGCAATCGACGATGATCTCCCCGTATTGGTTCATGTCGACCAGGCCTTTCAGGAACTCCGTGTTCGGTCTCAGCCCAATCTCGACGAACACACCCTTGACAGCGATCATCTCCTCCTTGCCTGATCCCTTGTCACGAATCCTCAGCCCATCCACCTTGTTCTCGCCAAGGACTTCGAGGATGTCGTAGCCTGCCCTTTTCTCCAGGTTCTTCATCTGATTCGCCTTGTCGACGACGACCGCGTCCGCACTCCAAGGGCTCCTAGAGACGATGAACACCTTTGAGGCGACCTGGCCCATCTCAATCGCTGCTTGCACGGCGGAATTGCCCCCTCCTATGACTGCGACGTCCATGTTCGCAAACAGCGGGCCGTCGCAGGTCGCGCAGTACGATAACCCCCGGCCGACGAACTTGCGCTCGTCGGGCAACCCGAGCTCCATTGGTCTCTTGCCAGTTGCGATGATGATCGTCCGAGCCTCAATCGTTCTGTCGCCGGCGGTGACGGCCGTGAAGAGGTCCCTTCCGATCTTGAGCTCCTTGACCTCGTCCATCACGATAGGTATCTGGAACTGTCTCACCTGTTCCTCGAACTTCCCAGTGAGTTCGCGGCCCGTGATGTACTGGTAGCCCATGTAGTTCTCGATGCCAAGGGTCCACGCGACCTGCCCTCCGAGGTCCATACTCACGATAGCAGTCGATAGCTTCTTCCGAGATGCGTAGACTGCGGCAGTCATTCCCGCGGGACCCGAACCTATGATGAGGACATCGACAAGCCCTTCAACCTCTGAGGGACCACCCAGGCTGAACATCAAATTCGAAGACCGCTGTGCATTCATATTATGTTTGTCCAGAAAAACATCCGGCCGTCAAGCTCTGGCAGTCATCCCATAAAGTTGAAACCCGTTGACCGGCATCCGGCCACCGGTGCTAGAGCATGAACACCTTTGGCGACAGAGCATATGACAAATCGCTTGTGCGAGGCGCACGGGCTGCGATCAATGACGTGTTGGCAGTGAAGAGGAACGAGCGCGTCCTCATCATCACGAATCCGGACAGGGAGGTCCGGGAGATCTCCATGGCGCTGTTCGACATCGTCCTGGAGAAGAAAGGAAGTCCAACCCTCATGTTCCAGAAGGCGAAGGGGCAGTTCGACTTCGCTGAGGAAGAGGTTGTCAAGGCAATAGCCGCCGCCCCTGACATTTGTCTCTCCATCAGCAGCGACAAGCTGGGAAAGGACCAATACGGGCTCAAGCACGGTTACAGGGGAAAGGGGAAGAAGAGGTATGATAGCATCTTCGAACTCATGTATGAAGAGCGGCAGATGCGCGCGTTCTGGTCACCTGGCATAACGGCAGACATGTTCAAGAGGACCGTCCCGATCGACTACACTCAACTGCGATCGGACGTAGCGAAGATCTGTAAAGCGTTCTTGCGCGCAGAGAGCGTGAGGATCGCGGCCCCGGGAGGGACGGATATCACGATCGGGGTCAAGGGCAGGAAGCCAAAGGCAGATGATGGCGACTTCAGAAAGCCCCGTCGGGCCGGGAACATACCTACAGGTGAGGTGTTCGTGTCACCCGCGCTCGGAACAGCCACGGGGGCAATCGCATTCGACGGATCGATAGTGCTCAACGAGGGCGAAATCGTCATCCGGAAGCCGATCGTAACCGAAATCAAGGGCGGATTCATCACCGACATCTGCGGTGGCTCCGAGGCGGAGGAACTCAGGGAATCGATCAAGCTCGGCGAGAAAAAAGCACTGATGATGGGCAAGACAGGACAGATGAAATCAGCGGTCGTTGAGAAGTACGCAAGGAATGCGCACCACATCGGCGAGCTCGGAATAGGCCTCAACAGGATGGCACGCATCGTCGCCAACATGCTCGAGGATGAGAAAGTGTACGGCACGTGCCACTTTGCGGTCGGCAGCAACTACGACAATGATGCCCCGGCTATGATCCACCTGGACGGAATCGTGAAGTCACCAAGCATCATTGCAGTGGAGCGCTCTGGAGCGGAGAAGCAGCTCATGGTCGATGGGCGGCTCGTCTGGGACTGAGAAGGTTTAATTGGTCGTTCCGGCTTCCTCTGAGAGATGGGGGAACGGCTCCAGCTCGGCGCCATGGATGAGGACCGGTACGACAGGTCGAAGCGAATAGGCTGGCTCGATATCGTAGCAGTTCGGAAAGCCAAGGTTCTGATGATAGGCGCAGGAGCGCTCGGCAACGAGGTGGCCAAGAACCTGGCTCTCTCTGGTTTCAGACGCATCACCATAGTCGACATGGATCATGTCGTTGGCTCCAATCTCAACCGCTGTCTATTCTTCACTAAGAAGGATGTGACAGGTCGGGTCAGCAAGGCCGAGGCGATCGCCAGAGGCCTGAAGTCACTGTCCGATGATGTGGAACCAGTCGTGTATGTGTCGAAGATCGAGGAGCTGGGAGAAGGCATCTTCGCCGACAACAACATCGTTCTCGGCTGCCTTGACAATATCCCGGCGAGGGTACATGCAAACTCCCATACCTACTCAAAGGGAAAACCCTACATCGACGGTGGGATGGAAGGCTTCCTAGGGAAGGTGATGGTGGTCCTGCCACCTGATGGCGCCTGCGTCCAGTGCGGGATGAACCGGTCGCATGCCAAGATCGCCAGCTTTAGATTCAGCTGCACTGGAAAAGGAGTCGTGTTCCACGAACCACGCCTGGCGGCCGAGATCACGACGACTAGCGTCATATCAGCCGTGATGGTCAGAGAGACGCTCAAGATCTTGTCAGGAAGGCAGGACATGCTGCTGGCGAACTGCCTATACTATGACGGCCAAAGGAACGTGGCTGAGGAGATGGAGATACCCATCGATCCCGACTGCCCTGTTCATCCCAAGCCCCGGTCGGCTACAAGTAGACGAAAGTGATATAAGTAGTCGAACTGTCCAGTAACTCGGTGGTTTTTTGGCGATGAGGCTCAAAATCAAGAACGCCGAGACCGGCGCCACTGTCGAGATGGAGCTCGAGCCCGAGAACACGATCGACGAGGTCATCGAGAGCGCCGCGACTTTCTGGAGCAAGGACATGGGCGCCTATGTCCTGAGGAAGGGGAAGAAGGTCCTCAGAGGCGGGAACTCCCTCAAGGATGCTGGCATAAGAGCCGAGGATGTGCTCGAGCTCATCCCTGACCCCGAAGGCGGATAACGGAGATGCCGCTCCCTCTCGACGTTCTCAGGGAACGCTTGCGAAACGAGATCGAGATGTGCCAGCGCGAGCTGCGGCACCATGTGAAAGTCTCCGATCCAACACTGTCCTCCTTCCCGGTCATGATCAATGTGACCTTCCTGAGAGTTCCTGGTCCGGACTGGGAGGAAGGGAAGGTAGTTCACAGATTCGTCCACAGGGTCGCCATCATAGTCAGCGAGGAATATCCCGTTGAGAAGCCGATTGTGAAGTGGCAGTCGCCGATATTCCATCCCAACATCATGCCGCCGGAGGACGGCGGGTACGTTTGCACGAAGCTGCTGGAGAACTGGGACTTCAGCTCAAACCTCGTGACGTTCATCAAAGGCATCGAGTCCCTACTTGTGAACCCGAATCCAGCAAATCCGTTCGGGAATGACCGTTGCACGAGCGCTGCCGCGTACTTCAACAGGAACAAGTACAGGCCGCCGTTGGTGATGGACCAATCGGACAGACGAGTGAGGATCGTGGGTGATGCGAATGGCTAGGCCCCGGATTCTTGGGGAGACGAAGCGTGCGATCGAGGAGCGAGAACCCCCGGCTCGCGAAGACCTCCGCCACGCCGAGTGGCTCTCTGAGGAGTCAAAATCAATCTATGAGGAAGTGCTGACTTCGGCCAAGCCATTCGAGATGTACCTTTCCGAGCTGGCAGAGAGGAAGATACACGACCATGCTGTCAAGGAAGCCAGTAGAAGGCTGGAGGTGATGGGTTTCCTTCTCGGGGAAGTGAACATATGGAAGGGCAGAACATACACTGTCGTCCGTGATGTCGGTACGACGCAGCTCAAGAGCTCGTCCTCAAAGGTCAGGTTCGACCCTGAGGCATTTCCCAAGCTCTTCTTTGAGCTTGACGACTCGGGGTTCGACTATGTCCTGGTCGGCTGGTATCATTCTCATCCAGGCCACACCTGCTTCCTATCAAGGACAGACCTCGACACTCAGAGGAGCATGTTCAATCAGCCGTACCATGCAGCGCTCGTGATCGATCCCATCAACAAGGATGTGAAAACTTTCAGGCTCACGGAGGATGGCTACGAAGAGATGCCATTTGCTGTGTTCAGGAGCGATTCGCATCAGGTCCGGAGACCCACGTCCAAACAGCAGCGCAAGCTGAAGGTCAAGCCAGTCGTGCAGCCGTAGCCAAATCGTCTGACCGGGCCAGCGTGTCGTGCCCGAAAAGCTTTTTCAATTGCCCGACTCTTAAGGGCCGATTGGAGAGAGGGGAGAGCCTGGGTATTCTCAGGAGTTGCCTGGTTGTCGCGTCATGCTCAGCGGTAATGCTGGCTGCACTCGTTCCTTCAGCGCGTGGAGCGGCTGAGGAGCATTTCCTGGACTATAGCGAGGACAACTTCAAAGCCATCTTCATCTCGGGAAACCTGACTGCGGCGGTCACGCACGACTGGCCTCGGATCGTTTGGTGGCACAGCACCGCGCCATTCAGTCCGACGTTCGAGGTCAGTATGTCTAAGATGTACCTCTACAACGACAGCAACGGGGACGGTATCTTCGCGATGTCCGAGGCCATCTACACAGCATACCTGGACCAGAACCATGTCACGTGGAATGCCACTACCGTGGAGTTCCACAACGATACTCTATCAGGAGAGTATGCCCAGTTCCGAATGAATGCAACACTGTCGCTATACAAAGGCCTCGTGAACCAGACCGTGGATATGCCTGACTGGGCGAACATCACATTCTGGTTCCGCATAACCGAAAACACAACATATCATTCGAACTCCCTCGGAACTTATCCAGTCCGGGGCAAGATAGACCTGAGCCTTAACTTCACAATCGATGTTCTGAACCGGGTCAATTCCTCCGGAATCGTCCTCGAACAGCTTCTCCAAGGAGGCGGCAGCAACGAGATGTTCATGCTCAAGGAGAGCGGCAGCCACACGCAACCCTTGTACAATGCCGTCTCCGCCAGGGTGGACGAGACCGGCCTGGGGCTCAACCATACGAACGCGTTCCTGGCAACTGACCTAGCTAACCAGGAGATCGCCTTCTCGAAGGACGATGGTACTGTGCAGGCCCATTACATCTGGGACTCGCAGCCGAGAGCGGGGGCGAATGAGAGTTCTCCCCCTGTCTTATTCAACAATTCATATTTCACGACGGGCACAGGTCTGATGCTGCACACCGCCTACCAGATCGGCAACTCCACAGGTCCGCTCTACCATGAGGCGACCATCGGCATTGACGAGGCTGGCTTCGTGTTGAGGATAACAGATTGGCTCAAGGATAATCTCGTCAACATCCTGTTGGTCACTGGAATAGTCGTCGCTGTTGTAGCCGCGCTCGTCATGATCGGCGGGAGGCTGAAGTCAAGGCGAAAGGCCAATGAGCCAAATCTGCCAGAGGAACAGAATGGACGGGTGCCCTGAAACCTCATACCCAGATTGGGTGCCTCTTCCTCATTGAGCCTTCGCTCTGTCCCAGCTTCTCCATCAGCTCGGCGACGATACTGTCCAGGAACACCATGGCGGCCTCCTCGAACAATGTGCCCAATGGCGCAAGGCGCTTCTTCTCATCATCCTTCGGCGGCTTCAGCAGTATCACGAGGTTCGAGGCGCTCGCGAGCTTCGAGTGAATGTTTGCTGTTATTGTGACGACCTTAGCGCCTACCCTCCTGACTATGTTTGCAGTTTGGATCGCAGACATAGTCTCACCGGTGTAGGACACGATGATCACCGCGTTGCCCTCTTCGACTATGGGCGTTATGGTCTCGCCGACGAAGAATACCTCAAGCCCCATCTGGACGAGCCGGATGGCGAACCCCTTGGCAATCAGGCCCGACCTGCCTACGCCGTACAGGAATACCTTGCGGGAGCCGAGGATCGTATCTACGAGCTTGTCAGTGCCTTCTGGCAGTTCGCCGAAGGTCTCCTGGATGCTTTTCAAGATATAGTCGATGCTCTCCTTCATCTCGACCCGGCCTTCTCCTTCTTGTTGGGCATCTTGCCCTCCTTGGAGACCCTCTTTGCGAGGACCCTCTCGAGGATAACCTTCATGTACATCGCATCGTGCTCGAGCAGCGGCGAGCCGGATATGATCGTAATGGGCTGGTTCCTATCGACGATAGCCTCAGCCAGTGGTTCAAATCTCAGGTCGCCCTTCTTAATCGACGTGAACCTCTTCTCGTTGCCGCTCTCATGCTCTACGCCCGAGAAGTGAGTATAGAACTCGCCCTCGGTGTGGTCCCATATGTCGTCGAGCAACTTGTCGAAGTCTTTGGGTTCCTTCAGGATGCCAGTCTCCCGGGCATGGTAGTGCGCAAAGTTGACGACCGGAATGACTCCATCGATATCCTTGCTGGTCTTGATCACTTCGGACAACGACCCGAATATCTCTTGCCTGCCGCTGAGCTCGAGCCCGATTGGCACGTCGATTCCGTGCTTCTTGTACCACTTTGCGAGCCCCTGGACCTTCTCCTTGATACGCTTCTGGGCGGTCTTGGGAGTGATGTCTCCGTAGAGGCCCATGTGGGTGACGACCGCGGTCGCCCCGAGCTCCTTCGCCATCAGCCCACCCCACCTGATCGAGTCCATGCTCTTGAAGCTCAGTTCGCCCTCACCGACCAGATCCATGTAGTACGGCGTGTGAATCGACAGGGCGACATCCAGCTCGTCGGCCATGAGCTTGAGCTGCCTGAGCTCCTGATAGCTCTTGGCGATGCCGCTCGTGAGCGTGACCAAGGAGTCGCCCTTCTTTATCGGCTCGTCGAGGTCTGATATGATCTGATCTTTGTCGTCCTTCTTGCGGGTGATCTCAATGACCATGTCCGTGGTGAGGTTCCGGGGTTTCACGCCGACTTCCTCGGCCTCGCACGGTCGTTCCTGCACGTGCGCCCGGACTAGCTGTGCCTCCATCGCTGTCAGGCCGAGGTTGTGGACGTCCTCGATGCCGTCCTTCAAAGTCCGTCCCTTGCAGGAAAGTGGAATTCCCGCAGGACCAAAACGAATCATCTGAGCCCCCGACCCAAGCCGGATTTTCGGTGTATGCTGTACGCCTTATATATTCTCTCTTGAATGGATGGTTCTCTGTTGTCATTCCAAAAACGCATATCCGCCCCGCGCCCCTCAATAGTAGCTTGTCGGCGCCAGCCAGGCGCCCCGAGCCAGCATTCCGGGCGCATCCAAATCTTTATAAACGGTACTCACATTAGACCGCCCTGCTCTCTAGATGTCGGAGGAGTCAGAATGGGCGCGAAACTGAAGAAATCGAACCCCCACCTTGTTAGCCTCATCCAGAAGCTCAAAGAGGCTGGCAGGACCAACGAGGCACCTGTCTGGCGAGACATCGCTGTGCGGCTGGAAGGCCCCGCTAGGAACTGGGCCGAGGTCAACATAAGCAAGTTGGACCGGTACGTAAGCGAGAACGAGATCGTGGTCATACCCGGCAAGCTCTTGGGCTCGGGCGAGATCGCGAAGAAGCTCACCGTCGCCGCTTACAGGTTTTCGGGGCAGGCAAAGGACAAGATTCAAAGAGCAGGCGGAAAGAACATGTCGATCGAGGAGCTCGTGGCATCGAACCCGAAAGGCTCCAAGGTCCGGATAATGGGATGAGCAAATGGCTGTCATAAACGCAGAAGGGCTCGTCCTCGGCCGAATGTGCACGCATGTCGCCAAGCGGCTTCTCAATGGCGAGGAGATCGTCATCGTGAACGCAGAGCGGGCGGTCGTGTCAGGCAGGAGGGCGCAGCTCCTGGAGCATTACAAGCACCGGAGGAAGAGGGGCAAGAGCCATCTTACCAAGGGTCCCTACTACCCGCGCCAGGCCGACAGGATCATCAAGCGGTCCGTCAGGGGCATGGTGGAATACAGGAAGTCGTCCGGAAGGGCAGCCCTGAAGCGCCTAAGGGTGTACCTCGGAGTCCCAAAGGAGTTCGCGAAGGCCAAGACCGAGACGTTGGAAAGCGCCAGGAAGCCTCATCTCTCGAGGTTTGTGTACCTGGACGAGATCTGCAAGGAGATGGGCTCAAGCTAGGAGTTGATTCACATGAAGGTCGTCGTGGCAAGTGGCAAGAGAAAGAGCGCCGTGGCCAGGGCTACGGTCAAGAAAGGCCAGGGGCTCGTGAGGATCAACAACGTGCCGGTCGAGATTATCGAGCCGCACTTGGCGAAGGTCATGATCATGGAGCCGCTCACGCTCGCGGGCGAGAGGAGCTCGAAGGTCGATATCGATGTCAACGTCAGCGGAGGGGGCGTCATTGGTCAGGCGAACGCGTCCAGGACCGCGATTGCGAAAGGCCTTGTACAGTTTCTTCAGGACGATGACCTGCAGTCGATGTACGTGAAGTACGACAGGTCACTGCTCGTGTCTGACCCGAGGAGGAAGCTCCCGAAGAACCCGCAGGGACGCGGCGCGAGGAAGAAGCACCAGAAATCGTACAGGTGATGCGGACATGATCATACCGGTAAGATGTTTCACATGCGGAAAGGTCATCGGCGGAGCGTACGAGGATTTCGTGAAGCGCGTAGAGCTCGGGGAATCGCCCAAGGACGTGCTGGACTCGCTCCACCTGGACCGCTATTGCTGCCGCCGGATGCTGCTCACGCACGCGAACCTGATCGACGAGGTGGCGCCCTACTGAGGCGCTGCCCGCAACCCATTTTTCACTAAACCGGGCCCGTGGGGTAGCTTGGTATCCTTCCAGCTTGGGGTGCTGGTGACTCGCGTTCAAATCGCGACGGGCCCACTTAAGAACTACTGATTACCCGGGAGCATCTTGGGCGCGGTCGCGACCTCCCTCAGATCGGCTTTCAGAAGCATGATCACGAAGGTCGTGCCCTTCCTGTGATCCCCTTGCACCCTGTCCTCGGCCGATATCTTGCCTTTGCAGGCGTCGATGATGAACCGAGCGGCGAACATCCCGAGACCAGTTCCAGGGATTGACGGAGTGATTCGATGGAACTTGTTGAAAATCTGCTCCTTCTCCTTGTCCGGGATACCGACTCCATAGTCGGATATCCTAGTCCTCCAGTACGCCCTCCCGTCCTCCACGTAGGAATCTATCGAGATGTCTATCAAGACACTCTCGTTGGGGTTGAACTTGATGGCGTTCGTCAAGACGTTCAGGAGCGCCCTGGACACCAGCATGTTGGCCCTGACGTATCTCGGTTCCTGAGCCTTCTCCATGTTCACCGTGACATTCCGTTCGGAGAACATCCTCTTGGCGTCCTCGATGGCCTCAGCCAACAGGTAGTTCAGGTTCTTCACTTCGTACTCTTTGTCTGTGATCGACTTGATCCTCGAGAGGTCGCGTACCGAGGCCGAAAGCTCGTACGCGCCATGCAGGTTCTTCACGATTATGCTCAGCTGCCTCATGTCATCGTCCGATAGGTTCGGAGATTTGCGAAGGTTCTCGCCGAAGTGCATCGCCGCGGTCGTATAGTTGATGATGTCGTGCGAGAGCAGGTCGTTGAGGAAGTCGGATTCGGTCCTCGCCTCATCCATCTGAGCCTGCATCTCCCTCCTCTCCGAGACATCCCTGACGACTAGTTCGATGCACCTTCCGGCAGGGAGGTCGGCGTATCTGGCAGATAGTTCCCCCGTCAGCCGAGAACCGCTCTTCCTCGCGAAGTCGAGCTCGAGCTGGTGCACAACCCCCTCTTTCTCTAGAAGCCAGCTCAGCTTCTCCCAGCCGTGTCCCTTGTCTGGTAGGATGGACTGTATCGTCGCGCCCATGGCTTCCTCGGCCGTCTGGAATCCCAGCATCTTGACGCCAGCCTCGTTGATTGAACTAATCGCACCCTCAGGAGTGCAGATCAGGATGGGGTCCGGTGACAAGTTGATGAGATTCCTGTAGTTCTCCACCGACCTCTGTAACTCCCCGGTCCTCTTCCTCACCTGGCGTTCGAGAGACAGGTTCAGGCTCTGCAATTCGAGGTTCTTCATAAGTATCTCCTCGTTGAGCCTGAGCACGTGCTCCGAGATGGACTCGTTCGGGAGTTCGTAACGCGGCACGATCTTCGGCAGCTCCTCGATGGGCGCCACCACGAACCGGCACTCATTCATTCCTTGGGCGGCGCACTCCGTTTCGACCGTCCTGAAGTCGAGATCTTCAGAATCGGTGAATGTGAGCTTGCAGATTAGCGCGAGAACACCCGATGTATACGAGCAGACGCTCTCCCGCTGCAGATCATTGTTCACCTGGAACGCCCAAGCCTCGATCGCATTCGGAGAAGATATTTCGACGATTTTCTTTTCAGCGTCGAACCTGGTGAGCTTGAACACGCCATAGCCCCGATCAGAATAGAACTCCAACATCTTCTCAAAAGCTGCCCTTGGTTCCATGCCATCGACAGCCTTCTTCATGGCCGACAAGTACTCTCGCGCTCCCTCCTGGCCGGCCCTGAACATGAAATCTTTCTCGAAGAATCCGATGTCCGCCCTCAGAATCTTCTTCAGCGCGTAGAGGCCGCCAGCACCATCCATGATAATGCCACGCCTGCCGCTGAAGTCGAGTCTGCCCGGACCCGGCTCTTCTCGCGGAGGCGGCTCTGGAATGTCCTTGCTTTGTTCGGGCAGGTTCTCACCTTGTGTGTTGTTGATATCACTGGATGGGTGATGCGTGCTTGTGGCTCTATCTTGGTGTCAGGGGGATTAGGAATTGGAAAACCTCCTGAGGCTTAATACTTATTGAGCTAGCGAGAAACCTGCTCGCTCACGCGGTCAGAAACATGAAAGCGTCAGGCTAATCGTGTGGCAGCCCAGATAGAACTCGCGACCTTAAGAGCATGGACCGTCTCCGGCACGTCGTGAACCCTGACGATGTCTGCTCCCTCCCTGACTGCCACGACAGCGGCTGCCAAGGATCCTCCAAGCCTCTGGTTCGCCGGGAGCCCCGTGACCTTCCCGATGAATGATTTCCTCGAGACGCCCACGACGATGGGTTTGCCCAGTTCTTTGAACTCCCTCAGCCTCGCAAGTATCTCGAGGTTTTGCCCTGCTGTCTTGCCAAAACCTATCCCGGGGTCGATCATGATCCGCCTCGGGCTGATACCTGCGGATTCTGCGGCATCGACCCTGTCTGCCAGGAATTTCGAGATGTCCTTCACGACGTCCTTGTACCGCGGCTCAATCTGCATAGTCCTTGGCTCGCCTAGCATGTGCATTATGATGACTGACGCATCGTGCTCTGCGACGACTTCAATCATCCTGGGATTCCTCAGACCCGATACATCGTTCACAGTGGATGCACCTGCGAAGAGCGCTGCTTCGGCCACCTCTGGTTTCATCGTGTCAACTGACACTCTGCCTGGATGGAGCGTGCCGAGTTGTTCTATGACCGGTGTGACCCTTCCTATCTCAATTCTGGATGGGACTGAAACGGCGCCCGGTCGGGTAGATTCGCCCCCCACGTCGACTATGTCAGCGCCGCATCTGAACATCGTATTGCCCCGAGCAACTGCAAGTTGCGAATCTGATCCAAGGCCGTCTCCCGAGAACGAGTCAGGGGTCACATTGACGATTCCCATCACCCGTGGGGCGTCAAGCTTCAGAAGGCATGTCCCCAACTTGACCGAGTCAGGCTTAGGTATGCTCCTTTTCCTGCTCGTTCTCTTGCCCTTGACCGCCCTGCCAGAGACCAAACAATCAACCCGCCAAGTCTAAGTGACCAGTAGATCATCGACGAGCTCAGCTATGTCTCTTATCTCGACATCCACCTTGATGAGGTCCTTCCCTAGGCGCAGGTTCGACACGCAGAACGGGCACGCGCTAACGATTAGGTCCGCAATGTCCGAGGCTGACTCGACTCGCCTCGAGGCAATCCTCTGCGCTGCATCCGGGTCGGCTGCACGAACTCCTCCTCCGCCCCCGCAGCAGCGTGCCGTTTCCTTCGTCTCCGCGAACTCTACCAGCTTGATCTCGGGGATCATCTGGAGGACCTTCCGTGGTTCATCATAGATCTTGAGATGGCGGCCTAGGTGACACGGGTCGTGGTAGACGACTCTCTTGGGGAAGGGCTTGAGCTTCAGGTTCTGTTTCGCCAGGAACTGCACCAGGTGCTCGGCCTCGAACCCCATCTCGACATGCTTTGGATACTGTTCCTTGAACATCCTTAGGCAGCCTGAGCACGTGAATAGTAGCTTCTTCACGCCCTGCTTCTTGACGGCGGCCACATTCGCTTTCATCAGTCTGACGATGTCCTTCTCCTTGGCGCCTATCCGTTGGAGCGTGCTTCCGCAACAGACCTCCTCGACGAGGGTGAAGTCGACGTTCAACTTATGCAGTATGGAAATTGTGTGCCTTGCTATCTCAGGAAGCCTGTATCTCGCGGTGCAGCCGACGAAATAGCCGATTTCAGCCTTCTTGATGGGTATGCCGAGATCTACTTTCCCAGTCTCACCGTACGGGTTCTTGGTCGCCTTGATGTTGTCTATGATCTTCTTGTGGGCGGGGAGGACGCATCCTGCCTCGACGAGGTCCGCTCTCGCGGATTCGACGATGTCAACTACCTTGATGTTAGAGGGGCAGCGTCTCTCGCAGTCTTTGCAGGTCGTGCACTGGTAGAGTCTCTGTACCACAGACTCATCTGCTGGTATCTCCCTTCTTGCGAGTCCATAGGCGAGGATCACTTTGCCCCTGGCAACGGACGGGTCCCATTGGTTGTCCTCGAAGTATGGACAGACGCTCTTGCAGAATCCGCAGAAGGTGCATGTCAGCATCTCCTTCTCGAGCTTCTTCGCGCGCTCTGCCTTGATGTACTTCCTTCTTGCCATGGGATCAATCGTTCGTCAGTAGAGGTTTACGGTGAATCTACTGGATTCTCGGCACAGTAATCACAGCGTCCATAATAAAAGTGACCTTGGACTTCGGCCCTAGCTCGCGGATGGCCATATCTACGGCTTCTTGGACGCTGTTGACAGGTGTAAGGTGCGCCTTTCTTGCGGTGTTGGGGTCGAGCCTGGTGACCGCATACATCTTGCATTTGAGCCCAATCTCGGCCATCTTGGCCGCTTTATGATAGCCGAGCTTGTACCCTTGGGCGATCTTGTCCAGCGCCTCCTTGGGCGTGCTCGCATCCCCCAGCAGGTTAAGGAAGTTCGGCGGGCCGACGCCGTCCCTGCAGGCGCTCACCAGGATGATGATGCCTCCATCCTTGACCGCATACTTCGCATTGTCCAGGGCCTTCTGAGACTGGTACAGGTCGATGTCGTACGGGAACGCGGTGACCGCGACCACGATATCTGCCTTGTGTTTCAAGTCTATCACGAACACGTCGTCCGCCATCGCCTTCGCCTTCTCAAAGGATGCCTTGAGGTCGCCTGCATACGCGCAACATGTCCTGTGGTTCTTGTCGAGGACGGTCATAATCGCGAAGATCTTCTTGTCCTTGAGAACCTTCATCGCGTCTTCCATGTCCTCGGCCACGGGGTTTCCCTCGAGCTTGAGCGATTGAGCGTTCATGCTAAGCGCGAGCTTGTGGTTCACCTCGATTGTCTCGTAGGCTGCGACCCCTGGCAGGAAGGACTTCCTCCCGCCTGTGTAGCCGGCGAAGTAGTGCGGCTCGACACTGCTGATGACTATGATCCTGTCAGCGTCCACGACCATCTTGTTGATCCACATGGGGGTGCCGTTCTTCGAGTTACCCAGGAAGACGCATTCGCTCTTCTTTGCGTCGTGGCTGTGGACGTCGTCCTTGATCGCGGGGTACAGGTCGCCGAAGATGTAGTTGTACTCCTCCAGCGTGGGCTCCCTGTGCATGCCCGTCGCCACCAGGAACTTTATTTTCTTGTTGATGAGGAACGGCAGAATCGCTGTGATGATCCTCCAGGAGGGCGTGGGGCGAGTCGCATCATTCACTATGATCAGTGTGTCCTCGGCACCGTTGAGGAACTTGGGCAACGACATCGAACCCACAGGGTTCTTCACAGCATCTAGAATGATCTGCACTCTGTCATCTGTCTTGACGTCCTTCTGGTAGACGATCTCGCCAAGGTTCTGGTCCGGGACATCGACTACTTCCTTCCCTCCCCCGTAAGGTATCTCCACTCGCATCCGGACTACCGGGCAGGAATAGGGGTTCCCGTATTAGTACGTTAATATTTCGCACGGTGGATCAGACCTTTCAGACGCACATTCTGAAAAGCTTAATAACGCCATAAGAATCTGTATTTCGCATGAAGACTCTAGGCGGCCTGGGCGAACGGGAAGCCATAAGGATCATCGAACGGCTCATCAAGAGCGACGCCGAGATCGGCATTGGGGACGACTGCGCGGCAATCGACATCGGCAACAGATACCTCCTCGTCACGACCGACATGATGGTCACCAAAGCGCACATACCGAAAGGCATGGGACCGTACGACATCGGCTGGTCCATCGTCGCGGTCAACCTGAGCGACATCGCGGCCATGGGCGGCTCTCCGCTTGGTCTCGTGACTGCAATCGGCATCACGAGAGGCCATCCGATCGAGTTCCTCGAGCAGATGGTCGATGGGATGAACGACTGTGCGCGTAGGTTCAATACGAGCATCGTTGGTGGTGACACCAAGGAACACGACGACCTCGTGCTCTGTGGCACAGCGTTCGGCGAGGTCGCCAAGGGCTCCATACTCCTCAGGAAGGGCGCAAAACCAGGCGACTTGATCGCCGTAACAGGAAGGCTCGGCAGAGCGGGCGCTGGCTTCTACTCGCTCAAGCGCCAGCTTGGTCTCAAAGAGGCGGAGGACGCCTTGAAGCGGCCCTGGCCGAGGACCAAGGAGGGCATGGCGCTGAGTGCTTCGGGCATAGTGACATCCTGTATGGACATATCCGATGGTCTCTCTTCATCGATCTTCGAGCTCTCGAGGAATTCGGGGATGACGTTCGAGATCGACTACCCGAAGATCCCGAAAGCTCCTGAGGTAGAGCAGGCATTTCACGACCTTGAGAGGCAGAAGGACCTTGTGTTGAACTTCGGGGACGACTACGAGTTGCTCTTTACCATCAAGAGGGAGGCGGAGGATCGCCTCGCCAAGATCGCAAGCGAGGTGGGCTGCCCAATGACTGTCATTGGGAAGGTCACGAGCGGGGAGGAGAACATCCTCATAGACAACGGCAAACGAGAGAAGCTGGAGAACCTCGGCTATGAGCACTTCCGAACCCGCCAGCAATGAGGCCATGTTCTATGCCCGCGAGGGCGACAGGGTCAGATGCAGCCTGTGTCCGCACTCATGCCTGATTGCCGAGGGCAAGCGCGGACTCTGCGGCGTGAGGGAGAACCTGGCGGGAAAGCTGTACTCGCTGATATACGGTCTTGCGTCATCCATACACCCAGACCCCATCGAGAAGAAGCCGCTCTTCCACTTCCTCCCGGGATCGATCGCGATATCTTTCGGCAGCATCGGCTGCAACCTGTTCTGCATGCACTGTCAGAACTACTCGATCTCGAAAGCAAAGTTCGGCCAACTCGGCCTGACAGAAATAACACCTGAAGATGTCGTTGGCTACGCGCAATCGGCCGGGGCTAGATCTGTCTCCTGGACATACAACGAACCGACAATCTGGCACGAATTCACAACGGTCGCCTCAAAAGCAGCCCATGAAGCGGGCCTCAAAACCAACTACGTCACGAATGGCTTCATACAGGAGGAGCCACTGCGATCCCTCAAAGGCGTAATCGACGCGATGAACATTGACGTGAAGGCATTCAGGGAGAAGTTCTACAAGGACGTCTGCGGTGGTAGACTCGCTCCGGTCTTGCGGGCTTGTGAGCTCGCTATCGAGCTGGGAATCCATGTTGAACTCACGTACCTCGTTGTCCCTGAACACAATGATTCCGAGGCAGAGATTGCCGAGTTCTGCAAGTGGTCCTTCGAGTCGCTAGGTCCGGAGGTGCCTGTCCACTTTTCTGCGTTTCATCCCGACTACAAGCTGACAAGCGTGCCGCGCACTCCGCAGCGGACTCTGGACAAGGCCTACGAGTTGGCGAAGAAGACCGGGATCGAGTTCGTCTATCTCGGAAATGTCCATGCCGGAGATAGAGATGACACCTATTGCCCGAAATGCTCGACGAAGGTAATCGAACGTGATGGATTCCATGTGGAGTCGACCGACCTCAAGGGCAACAAGTGTGGGAAGTGCGGTGCGGATCTCAATATCATCGTGTGATATGGGATGTGGATTGTCCGACTGGCCCGATTCTGCGTCTCAGATCGGGAAGAGCAACATGAGAATGTTGCCGAGCAAGACCGAGACAACGAGGCTCGCAGTCATGGGTATTATGAAAGGTATCTTTGGCGTCACCCAAACGCGCGTATGACCTGCCTTCGCGAGCGCCTCAAGGTCAGTCTTCAGTTCCTCGCCTCTCTGAGGCCTCGCGAAGACGGCGTGCCGACCGTTCTCCATCCTTTCCATCAGCCACACGTGCTTACCCACGATGTCTTTGGAGTCCATCCTGTAGCCGAGAAACGCCTGAGGGAACCGATGATCCCCAGATTTCAGGTTCTTTGCCAGGAACCCCAGGGGAACCAGGGCAACGATTATGGCTGCGTTGACAAGGATCACGAAAGCAAATGGAAAGAGTATCTCAGCAGCGTCGGTGTCTCCACGGACTAGCGGAAAATCACCAACCGATGGGTAGAACGGGAATAGTATGGACAGCGCGAGGAGACCCTTTGCATCCGCCCCTCCCCTGATGATGTCGAGCATGTACATGACCACTATCGCAAGCATCATTGCTGGAATGCCCAAGAAGTGTTGAGCATAAGTCTCCCACGGGTATGCAAGACCGAGTGCGGTCAATGAGAGAACCGCGATGGCGTACTTGACGAAAGGAGCCATCTTGGCGCCAAGCCCGTCGCCCGGAGTATCCCAGTAGACATCGCTGAGGATGGCAAGGATGGGCACCAGCACCAGCAAGAACTCAAGGTCCTGCTCGTCTGCCAGGACTTGGACGGGCAGCAGAAACAATGCTACAGCGGAGAGAGCTATCCAGACGACATTCGGAACTTTGCGAGTCCTCCAATCAAGAGCCGACGCGTAGCAGAGGAATGTCGCGGCGACGACGATCTTGACAATCGTGATTGCGTCTCCAGACTCCACGCGAAAGGATTAGTGTGTGCATACTTAAGATGTTCTGGAACTAGAGTCAAGCTCCAGGCCGAGCGAATAAGCGATTTCCAGGGCCTTCTTGAACTCGGACATCCTCAAGGGCCTAGCTATCTCCGGGAACTCCCTAGCCCTGTGTTCCGGACGATACTGCGCCATCACATTGACCTTCACGCATCGAAGGTTCTCGGAGATCCAGTTGAGCACCGGCCTGGTACAACACTCGATATGACCGGGCAGGACAAGGTGACGGATGATAACCTCTGCTTGATCCCTGGCGAGCACGTGGTTGCGTTTCACGATCCTCATATGGTCTGGTGCGTTCGAAAGCCTCAACGCGCACGCGTCGTTCCCATACTTGAAATCGGTGAGATAGACATCTATCACACCGTCCAGAAGTCTCATGCTCTCCTCCGTCAGGTACATGTTGGAATTCCATACCTGCGGGAGGTTGGCGGTGCACTTCTTGAGCACTTCGAGTATGAACGGGAGATTGGACGTCGGTTCGCCTCCTACCCAGTTCACATTCCTCGCGCGGCTGAGGCCAAGCATCCCGCGGTCGGCCTTGAATCGTGACTCGATCTTCCTCGCTACTGATTCAGGGCTCATCTCGACTCCGCTTCCAGGTCTGGTACTTATGTCCCAGTTCTGGCAAAAAACGCAGTTGAAGGTGCACCCGGAGAAGAAGATCGTGTAGGATGGGACAAGGTCGGGCTCCTCACCCAAGTGTAGGAAGTCACTACTGATCCTTGGCTCCAGGACTCCGCAGTATCCCTTCATGCCGGCGCTTCTGTTCGCCTTGCATCGTCTCTCGCAAAGCTCACACTGGTCGAGCATTCTCTTGGCAAGCTCAGCCTTGACATCGAGAAGGGAGGGATTGTGGTCCTTCACCTGCGAACTTATTGTGGCGCTCATTGCGGAATCATGTGCCCGCAAGAGATTCTTTGTCTCCGATTCGAGGTCGATGTCTACTGCGACATCTTTGGCCTTGAGATACTCTGCCTGTTCGTCTCCATCAAGAATCCTGTAGTAGTGCAGCAGGGAGTCCCCGGACATACACTATCGTAGTGGCTTGCCCGCACATTTAATACTTCCAGAGTTCCTCGCCGGGACGATGCGCGCGGAGGCACTCGAGAGGATACCTGACCTGTGGAAAGCCACCTACGACCTTGTCGCCCAGGTACCGGAAGGGCGCGTAACGACCTATGGAGAGGTGGCAAAAGCCCTCGGCGACATACTTGCCAGCAGATTCGTGGGTCTCGCAATGAGCCGCAACGACGACATCGTGCGCGTGCCCTGCAGGCGCGTGGTTCAGTCGGACGGGGGCATAGGTGGTTACACCGGCGGAGGCCCGCGAAAGAAGATGCGGCTGCTCAGGGAAGAAGGTATCCAGATCAAGGGAGACAAGGTGCTGGACCTGGAAGGAGTGTTGTTCGACGATTTCCGGACCTCGTATCCCCTAAGGGAATTGAAGAAGCGTCAGCTTATGCTGAAAAGGCATTTGAGGACCTCCGAGTTCAAGCCCCCGATAGATGCGGTGGCAGGTGTCGATGTCGCGTATCAGGACCAACACGCCTACGCCGCGATGGTCATGCTGGACTACAGGACCGGAGAGGAAATGGAAAGAAGGGTCGTAGAGGGTGACGCGCGATTCCCGTACGTGCCATCATATCTCGCCTTCAGGGAGATACCGCTCATCAGGCCCCTCATGAGGGACCTGGGCAAGAGGACCATTGTGATGTACGACGGCAATGGCACCATTCATCCTGAGGAGTTCGGAATCGCCAGCCAGGTAGGGGTGACATTCAACAGGCCGACGATCGGCGTCGCGAAGAAACTGCTCTGCGGTGAAGTCAGGGGAGAGCCCGGCAGACCCGCGCGCAGGATCACTCTCAACGGAAAGACCATAGGACATGCATACTCCAAAGGCGGCGTCGGAAAGCCCGTTTTCGTTTCAGTGGGACACGGTGTTTCCCAGGATCAGGCGCTTGAGATCGCCTCTAGATTCACAAAGCACAGGATACCGGAGCCGACGAGGTTGGCCCACATCACTGCTGAAGAGGCGCGCAGGGGAACAAGTCACAAATAGGCGCAAGTGTGTCAGCATCGACCGATGCGGATCGCTGTATTCGGCGCAGGTTCCCTCGGAAGCGCCCTCGGTGGGCTTCTGGCGGCGAAGCATGAGGTAGTGTTGATTGGCAGGAAACCGCAGGTAGCTGCTATCCGTCGGGCTAATCTCGTGCTGATCGGCGACAGGAAATCGACGGTGCGTGTAGAGGCGCATGATACCGTTGAGGGATTGGCCCCTCCCGATCTACTGGTCATCTCCACGAAGGCGTATGACACAGCTGAGGCGATCAGGACGTGCAAACGATGGATCGGCGACGAGACTCTGGTCCTTTCGCTTCAGAATGGTCTAGGAAACCTGGAGTCCCTCAGGGAATGGAAGGGTGTGAGGGCATTCGGAGGTACAACGACCATGGGCGCCACACTGGTGTCCCCAGGACTTATCAGGATATCGGGACTGGGGAAGACAGTGATCGGAGCCGACAGGGACAAGCTGGGCGCCGCCAGGATCTCGGAAGCATTCGGCGTCTGTGGCGTGCCTACCTTCGTGAGTAAGGACATCATGGGGGAAATCTGGGCGAAAGCGATCGTCAGCTCGGCGATCAACCCGTTCACAGCCATTCTGAGGGTCCGGAACGGCGCGCTTCTGGAGAGCAAGGCGATAACCAAATTGATGGCAGAGGTGTGCCACGAGTGCGAGGCAGTTTCATCACGCGCAGGCGTTGCGCTGCCGCAGAGATCCATCTACGCTCGCGTGCGCGGCGTGGCTAAGGGCACGGCGAGGAACAAGTCGAGCATGTTGCAGGACATCGAGAGGCGCCGGAGGACTGAGATCGATCACATCAACGCAGCGTTCTCTCGCCTAGGCGACTCATATGGCGTTTCCACACCAGTCAACGACACGCTGGTGGCAATGGTCAGAGGGCTGGAATCCAAGAAGACAACGCAGAAAAGTTAATATCGTAACATGTTGCATCTCTGAGCCGTGGAAAGATGGTGGATGTAAAAGAACTGGCAGCGAATGCCAAAGTGCTCAGGAAGAAGGGCCTGGGCATACGAGAGATTGCCGACGAACTTCACCTTTCTGTTGACACGGTCAACTACTTGATAGAGTACGGGGCAGAAGGGCTCCCTCCATCGGATGTGAAGATCGGCTGGAGATCGGTCGGCGTGTCCGGGTACAGGGTAGGCTTGATGTCCGAGCTGCTTGCGGATATCGCCCTTGAGGAGCTCCGGAAGCGTAACAAGGAGGCGGATGTCATCCTTGGAATATCGATCAACGGAGTGCCTTTCGCAACGATGCTATCTGAGATCATGGGCCTTGACGTCGGAGTCTACAGGCCTCATGCAGAGAGCGAGAGCGGTGGAGCGCTCAGCTCGAACTTCGCCTCGGTCGGCGGAGGCAAGAGGATAATCGTCGTCGACGACGTGCTCAGCACTGGAGCGACTATCAAGAGTGCTATAGCCGATATCAAGGAGGCAGGCGGCGAGCCGGTCCTCGTGGTCGTGATTGTCAACAAGAGTAGCCTGAACGAGATAGACGGAGTGCCGCTCCGTGGTCTGATCCGTGCACGGTCAATCGGTGGGACGATCCTGGGCGGCGGAGCTGGCAAAGGCTTCCCGTACAGCTAGAACCTCTTCGCAGAGGCCTTCAGCGCCTCCACGACCGGCATCTCCTTGCCTAGCATCAGCCTCTCCAGGGCTCCTCCTCCGGTGCTGACGTATGATACCTTGTCGAGCAAGCCAAGCTTGTTCGCAGCAGCGCACGAGTGCCCTCCGCCTATCACGGAGAAAGCTTCGGACGAGGTGATGGCCTTGAAGAGCTCTGAGGTGCCCTTGCTGAACTCCTCCTTCTCGAACACGCCCGGAGGTCCTGAGAGGAAGATCGTACTTGAGACAGAGACGATCTTGTTGAACTTTTCAATGCTCTTGGATCCTATGTCCATTATAGCCGCATCCGCGGGGACTTCATCTATTGGGAACTCGACCCTCTTCCCGTCGATGTTCACGGCCGCATCGACTGGCAAGTGTATCTTGGAGCCCATCAACGAAAGGAGCTTCTTCGCGCGTGCGATAGTCTCATCAGTCACGTCCTTCTTCGCCAGTGCTTCGGTCTTCGAGCCAATGTCCTTGCCAAGGATCCAGAGATACGTGTAGCCCGCAAGTCCTGCGATGATTATGCCGTCGACAATAGCCCTCTCTGCCAGTTTCTCTATCACAGGCAGAGCGTCCACGAATTTCGTCCCTCCAAAGATGAACGTCGAGGGCCTCGCGGGGTTCTGGAACACCTTGGTCAGGGTCTTCACCTCCCTCTCCATGAGCCGTCCAGCGGCAGATGGCAGGGCCACAGTGAACCCGACCAGGGACGCGTGCGATCTGTGACTGGATGCGAACGCGTCGTTTACAAACAGGTCGAACTTCGGCGCGAGCTCCTTCACGAGCTGCGACCCTGCGTGTTCTTCAGGGCTCTTCTTCGCCTGTTCGTCAGGGAAGAACCGCACGTTCTTCAGTAGGATGCACTCCCCGTCTCCAAGGCCATCAATCGCGTTGAAAGCGTGTTTGCCGAAGAGGTCGTCGACGTACTTCACCTTCCTGCCCAGGTACTGGCTCAGGAAGGTCGCGTGTTCGTTTAGTGGGATGTAGTCGTAGTCTCCGAGCCTGCCCTGGTGAGCGAGGATTGCCACGCGCGCTCCCCGATCCAGGAGCTCCCTCACAGTGGCTATAGATGACTTGATCTTGGAACCGTCCTCGAGCCGCAAGGTCCTCTCATTGACAGGCGAGTTGATGTCGATCCTCAGCAGGACCCTCCTCCCCCTGACGTCAAAGTCATCCAGGGTGTGAAAGCCCATGCCACTGATGCCAAGCGGCGCCGTCCGCGACCCCCCCCTTCCAGCAACGTTCCCATCAGTTGCTGATTCTCGGCGCATACAGCTAGAATCGTCCGAATGATCTCCCAAAGCACTAGCCTCCGGCGCTCTTAGTCCCGCTCGCCCTTTCGGAACCGGCAGTCTTCTGGCACTGTACCAGATTGAACGTTCGATATAAAGCACTGCCGAAGCTATCGGGATAGAAAGTATTTTGAGACGGAACTCGTTTAGCAAAGCTGAGATGGACTTCAGCATCGTTTTCTATGACGCTGGAAACCAAACTGGATGTGTGTGAATTGAACGGGACTCAGCTGGAAAGGTTGCTTGTCAAGGACATAATGAGCACCGCGACAGTGACGGCGGAAAAGGGGGACACCGCCTCGGACGTGATCGCCAAGATGAAGAAGGGGCACCTGAGGGAAGTGCCCGTGCTGGAGAACAACCGCCCGATCGGGCTCGTCAGCTACAGCTCATTGCTCCACAGGCGCAGCCTCCCACTGTCCTCAAAGGTCGAGCAGATGATGCTCCCGTGCCCCAGGCTTGAGGAGGACATGCCGCTCACGAGCGCAGTTGAGGAAATGATGTCAGCCGGCGTCCGAGGCGCGCCCGTGGTACGGGCGGGCAAGATGGTCGGGTTCATATCCAGGACCGACATAATCAGGATCATACCCAAGCTCGACGCGCTCAAGGACAAGAAAGTCTCCGAATTCATGACCGCCAGCCCGGTGGCCGTCACCGAGAAGGAGAGTGTTAGGAAAGCCCAGATCCTCATGAAGGGTCTGATGGAGAAGACGCTCCCTGTGGTGGACCAGAACAACAGGCTAGTCGGAGCGATCGGCATGCCCGAGGTCATGGATGTGTTCTGGTCGTCCAAGTCGAACGCCAGACCGCCCAATGAGATCGCAGGAGGCGAAAGGCAGGCGACGGAGGTCAGCGTCGGTAGCGTGATGAGCAAGCCGGCAATCTCGATAGCTGCCTCGGACACTGCCGGGAAGGCGGCGTCTCTGATGCTGGATCGGTCTTTGGCTACATTGTTCGTGAAGGAGGGTGAGGAGCTTGTAGGAGTCGTCTCCCAGGCGGACCTGATGGAGCAGATCATCAGCCTGAAGCCGAGGGAGGGCGTCTACATACAGATGACTGGGCTCACAGAGGAGGATCCGGATGTCTACTCGGTGCTTTATGAGCTCATCGAAAAGTCGATGAAGAGAATCGACAAGGTTCAGCCCCCGAAAGTGCTCACGGTCCACGTCTCCGAATACCACCACGAGGGAATGCGTAGCAAGTTCAGCCTGAACGGCCGCCTGACGACTGGCCATGGGATGTACTATTCGAGGGCGACCGAGTGGGACCTCTACAAGGCAATGGATGTGCTCCTCAATTCGCTGGAGAAGACTGTCAAGAGGCAGCACGAGAAGCAGCTGGACCAGAGGAGGACGAGTCAGAGCTCATAGGTCCCAGTACTGCGAAGCGATTTGCTTGCATCGCAAGATGACCGGCCTACCGAGGCAGCTGTTGTCGACGATATCGGTGAACTCAAGCGGAACGTCGACCCCTTCAGTGTCGCCGATGACCCCAGCCACGACCTCTGACAGTGCAGGGATGTTGTACCCACCTTCAAGCATGAAAGTTATCCTGTTGTCGCACTTCTTGGCGAGCTTGATCAGCTGTTGTGCCTGCCTGAGGTGCCCCGGCGATGACAGGGTGAGGGAAGCGAGAGTGTCCTTGTAGTGCGTGTCGACGCCCCAGCTGACGAGGATCGCGTCTGGTTTGAACTGCTCGACGACTGGGAGTATGACGTCCGAGAAGGCGACATCGAATGTGGAATCCCCGCATCCAGCTTGGAGCGGCATGTTGAGGGTGAACCCTTCGCCCTCGTCCTCGCCGACATAGTCGACTCGCCCAGTCCCAGGAAAGATCTCCAGCTGGTGGGTAGAGATGTACAGCACAGTCGGGTCCTTTGCGAATATCTCCTGTGTACCGTTGCCGTGGTGAACGTCGGCGTCCACGATCGCGATCCTCTCATCTCCGTTCTGCCTCAGGTGCTTTGCGGCAATGGAGATGTTGTTGAAGTAACAGAAGCCCATGCCATAATCCCTCCCCGCGTGGTGCCCAGGCGGGCGGGTCAAGGCGAATGTCGGCCTGTGCTCCTTCTTGGCGTGCATCGCTGCATCAATCGCGCACTCCGCAGACAGGGCTGCGATATCGTAAGTCTCATGATGGACCACCGTGTCGAGCGTGATCGCACACTCGCCACAAGTCCTGATGAAGTCGACATAATCCTTGTCATGGACCAACAGAAGGTGCTCCAAACGCCCTTCCTTGGAGGGTATGACGTTCTTCCACAGCGCATATTCCTGGAGCTTCTGAATTATGCCCTTCAGCCGCTCCGGCGATTCTGGATGAAAAGGGTCCTGGACATGACCTAGAAATTTCTCGTTGTAGAATACAGCCACATGTGTCCGAAGTCAGCTCTCCGTAGATAAGCATTGTCCAGCAGGGGGGCGGCAAGGTGCGCAACAGAGATATCCGCCTCCCGCCATGGGGTTTACCAGGTGTCTCAAGATGGAATCGTCCGTGATGTATCTCGACTCGCCCGGGAAGAAGAACACCGACAAAGTCCTGGAAGTCGTCGCCAATCGAGTTAGGAAGGGCGGACTGACCCACGTCGTGGTCGCAAGCGATAGTGGGGAGACCGGTATGAAGGCCGTATCGGCCTTGAAAGGGACTGGAGCCAGGGTAGTAGTCGTCACATGCCATTGTGGTTCCGAAAAAGAGGGCGTGTGCGAAATGAGCAACAAGATGGAGGAAGAACTCTTGAAGGCGGGAGCGAAGGTGGTCAGGGCGACGCACGCTCTCTCCGGAGTTGAGAGGTCGATCAACAAGAAGATCGGAGGTTCATCACGGGTCGAGACAATCGCGGAAGCCCTGAGAGCACTGTTCGGCCAGGGGATGAAGGTCGCGGTTGAGATAACTGTCATGGCTGCGGACAATGGGGCGATTCCCTGTGGTGAACTGGAGATTGTCTCAATCGGCGGAACGGGAACTGGTGCGGACACCGCCATCATCGTCAGGCCAGCTCACTCGAACGGGTTCTTCAACATGCAGGTCCGGGAAATATTGGCGATTCCCAGAAAACACTAGATCAGGCTTCGAAAGAAATATCTCTGGATAGTCGGGTACATCCCATCGGTGCTGCAATGAACACGGAACAGTTGGCCCTCCTGATCGTCGCAATAGTCCTAGCCGCAATCATATTCTACATCAGTGGTGCGCTCGTGAGCCAGGATTGGTCGTTGAATGCCGCCTACGCTCTCAGGATACTGGTGGTGTCTCTTGTTGCGGTTGTCGTAATACCAGTATTCCGCGATGCTGCGGACCATTTCGCGCTCGGTGACTTGGGACTTCTGTTCGCATTCGTGCTCCTGATCATAATCGTCAGGTTCGTGCTAGTTGACGAGCTTACGGTCTCGGACGAATGGCTTGCGTCCATCGTGGTCTCTCTCATTGCGGTCGTGCTGATATACATCGTCGACGAGGTTGCGTGGAGCCTCTTCGATATGAACCTCCTGTCCGTGCTCTAGAGGCTGATGAACTCCTTGCTGGCCTTCGTGAGGATATGAGCACGAGTCTTCGTTACCAGGATGTCGTCCTCTATCCTGACGCCCCCGAAGTCCTTGATGTACACTCCAGGCTCTATCGTCAGGACCATCCCTGTCTTCAAGTCCAAGTCCCGCTGCTGGGACAGGCCGCCAGGGTCATGGACTGAGATCCCGAGTCCATGCCCTGTGCTGTGGATGAACCGCCCCTTGAACTTGGATCTCTCGATGATGTCCCTGGCGGCTTTGTCGACCTCCTTTCCCTTGGCCCCGTCCCTCACGACATCTATCGCTGCGAGCTGCGCCTCGAGCACAACCTCGTACATCTCCTTCTGCTTCTTGTTCGGGGAGGAGCAGACGAATGTGCGCGTGATGTCGGACACGTATCTCCTGTACGAAGCACCGAAATCGAACAGCGCAAGTTGCCCCTTCCTCAGCTTTCTCGCGCCTGGCGTGTAGTGCGGCTCAGCCGTCCCAGGACCGAAGGATGCATTGGTGTCGAACGATGGGCCGTCCGCGCCAAACTGCATCATCTTGTAGTTCAGCTCCGCTGCGGCTTCGGTTTCCTTCTGGCCAGCCCCGACCAGGTCAGGGATCGAGTCGGCCGTCTTGGACGCGATCTCGCAGGCCTTCCTTATCCTCGAGATCTCCTCTGCGTCCTTGATCATCCTGGCCGTCCTGATGGCACTGGACACGTCCACGAGCTTTGAGCCTGAGGAGTGCTTTCTGATGATCCTGTAGTTCGCGTGGGTCAACTCATCGGGGTTGATGCCGATCCTCCCCAGCCCCTTCAATCTCTTCTTCAGCAGTTCGTCGAACTCCTTCTCGGTCTTGAAGGTGGTCGTGTGTGCCCCCGCCTGCTTAGCGCTCAGCTCCTCGAGCCTGGATGTCAACACCTCGATGCCCTTTCGCCTGATGATCGCCGCGCATCCCTCAAACAGGCCGTTCGTGATTCCGGTTGCATAGAAGAAGCTAGAGTCGAGGTTAGGCTCTGTCCCGTTCATCAGAACGATTGCGTCGACATTTTTCTCGAGGGCGGAAAAGATTCTCTTCTCCTTCGTGGCCATGTGATCACTACGCAATCGCGGAATCACTGTGAGCGTATAAAACAATGGTGCTGGCTATACGCCGACCCAGGTGGTACCGGTGATCTTCTTGATGGCTGATATCGCCGAGAGCGCTGCCAAGTAGCTCGTCTTCGGATTCCTTGGTGACGGGACGTTCCTTGTCACGACGTCGAGCTCCCCAAACTTTCCCTTGGCCTTCAGGTGATGTTCATTAGTCTGAACTTGTGGGTCGCACATGATCCTGATCCTGGTCTTCTCGAAGCCGATTCCGGCAAGGGATATCGTTGCCGCGACGTTTATGTTCTGCGGGAAGTGCTTGACGGCTTCCCTGGCAGACCCTGAGAACAGCTCGGTCCTCTCGCGCAGCTCGGAAGCCTTGATGCCCTTCGACTCGAGGTATGGGCTGGGTCCAAAAGCGGATGGGGGTTTTGTAGTCGTAAGAGTGACCTCATCCATCTGTTCGAGGCTTGCGGCGCAAAGCGCATCGATGCCTCCTACGGCGCCGCTCGGCATGAAGATCTTGGCGCTCTTGCGCTTGGCCAGCCTGAACGCGTCGTTCTGGAACTCTTCGTCCTGAAAGACCCCCACGCTCATGATGAGGACGTCAACTCCGGCGGAGAGCGCGAGCGGTGCGTAATACCTCGCTGCGTCCTGGCTCGCGGCCTCGACCACGAGCTTGATGTCCCCCAGGATTGGAACGATGTCGGCCACGTACTTGACCTTCTTCACCTTCTCCTGTAGTCGGGTGGCGCACTCTTTGGATCTATCGGTTAGATAGACGACTCCGATTTCCGGGAGCTCCTCGATCGCGCGCGCAATCGTGGTCCCGATTGCCCCACAGCCGATGACGCAGATGTTCACGAGAAAAACAGTATGCAGTATCCTATAAAAGCTTTCACGGGCAACATAGCTGAACGGAAGCAGTCCGCATGTTATTTGAGCCCAATACGCTCTCCACCGTCACCGAACTGACACTATGACTTCCGCAAGCGCCGTCGACTTGAGGCGAAGGGCATCCGAGATGGACAGGATCCTTACGAGGCTCTACGGCAGGAGTGAGATCGAGGGCGTCGACGACCCTCTCGACACGCTTGTCGAGACCATCCTCTCGCAGAACACGACAGATGCGAACTCGCACAGGAGCTTCATGGCGTTGAAGAAGGCCTATCCGAAGTGGGAGCGGATGATGGGCGAGCGTCCGGAGAAGATAGCCAAGATAATCCGCTCTGGCGGCTTGGCCGATATGAAGGCTCGGAGGATACTTGATGCGCTTGCTTTCATCAAGAAGGAGAGGGGCAGGCTCGAACTGGATTTCCTGAGAGAGATGTCCCCGACGGAAGCGGATGCCTGGCTCGCCCAGATGAAAGGCGTCGGCCCGAAGACGCGAGGCATCGTCCTACTCTTCTCGTTGAGGATGCCTTCGTTCCCCGTGGACACGCACATCCATAGAGTGACAAAGAGGGTCGGGCTGATCGGCAAGAAGACGTCGAGGGAGCAAGCTCAGGAAGAGCTTGCTAAGCTCGTTCCGTCCAATGAGTTCTACAACTTCCATATCAACATCATCGAACACGGGAGAGCGATATGCCAGGCCAGGAAGCCGAACTGTGGCAGGTGCAAGATCACCCACCTATGTGACTACTTCGGCTCACCGCCTGCGGCACAGAGTTGATATATTGAGGACAGGCCTCTCAGACGCCGTGAAGTACAAGGTGCTGGAACATACGGCAGATGCTATGGTCGAAGCCTATGGTGACACTCTCTCGGAGAGATTCGCCAGCGCTGCGTATGCGATGTTCGACCAGATCACAGACGTGACGAAGATCAAGCCGACTGGAGAGCTGAGGATCGTGCTCTCGGCTGATGGCAGGGACCAGCTCCTGGTCGACTTCCTCCAAGAGCTCCTGTTCATCAACGACACAGAAGGCTTTGTCTTCAGCCAGTTCGATGTCGAGACCGATGGCAGGAAGCTCGAGGCGATCGTGAGGGGCGAGGTGTTCGACGAGAAGAAGCATTCGAAGCGGTCTGTCGTGAAGGGCATTACGTATCACAAGCTTGAGTTCGACGACCGGGAAAAGAAGGTCACATTGCTGTTTGATGTGTGAGGTTTTCCGATGAAAGGTTCCGCCATCGCATATCCGATCCAAGGACTGATAAAGTACCATGGCCTCAAGGACGAGATACTCCGAATCCCGTTCCACGACTCGATATCCGTGTCCACGGCTCCGACTGCGTCGCACACGACGATCGAGTTCGGGAAGTTCAAGAGCGATATAGCCTGGATCGACGACAGGAAACTCGAGGGAAGGGAACTCGAGCGCGTGACAGCCGTGGTCAACGAGGTCAGAAAGAGGAGCGGGATTGACAACAAGTTCAAGATGGTTTCCAAGAACAACTTCCCGTCTAACATAGGCCTCGGCGCCTCTGCATCTGGCTTTGCAGCGCTCGCGGTCGCATCATGCAAGGCGGCTGGGCTGAAGCTTTCGCGGGAGAAAATGTCGGTGATTGCGCGACGAGGCGCGGGCTCTGCGACAAGGTCCGTGACCGGTGCGTTCTCAAGGTGGGTGGCAGGCCACGAGGACGAGGAATCGTATTCGTACCAGATCGCGTCAGAGGACTTTCAGATGGGGATAGTGGTGGCGCTCATCCCCGCATTCAAGTACACTGAGAACGCCCACAAAGCGGTCCTCAGCTCGCCGTTCTTTCACTCCAGGCTCGCCTACATCCATGGTGCGTTGGCGGAGATGGAGAACGCGATCTGCAAGCGGGACATCGAGAAGATAGGGTTGCTGGCAGAGAGGGATTCATTGATCCTGCACGGAATCACTATGACGGGCTTGGACGAGATGATACTCTGGAGGCCCCAGACTGTGAGCGTGATTCTCGAAGTCAGGAAGATGCGTTCCGAAGGGATCCCCGCATACTTCTCAATAGACACCGGCGCGACAGTCTACGTCAACACGGAGCCGAAGCGTGTCGGAGAAGTCCATGAGCGCATCAAGAAGCTTGGAGTGGATACGATTAGATGTTCAGTCGGAGGAAGCTCGAGAACGACTGAGAAGCACCTTTTCTAATGTGAACCGTTTCCGTTCTTCTGCTGTTCGATCGCATCAGAGAGCGACAGCTCCCCAACAGCTACCTTCTTCGCCAGCTCCTTGGAGACCGTCAACGAGCCCTTGCTCTCCAGCCGGCTGATCCTCTGGATGTTCTTGATCTCGCCTGGGCAGGGGTCCACCTCCTGTCTCTTCCTCGGCTTGTATCCAGGAGTCATCGCGATCTCGACAGCCGCGTCCTCGTCCGGAGTCTGTGAGCGCTTTGTCGTGTTCCTCTCGTCAACGATTTCTAGCATGTGCCCTTCGTCCCAGAGCGCGTTGAAAATCCTGTTCCTCTTTGTTCGGTCGCCGTGACCTATCCTGACGACCACATTGGCCGAAGGATACTCCTTTACGACATCGTCAACCAATCCCTTGACCGCCTCTGGATAGGGGGCTGTTGATCTCATCAGGACGTAGCCGTCTCCTAGAACAGCGAACCCCGGTCTGTTGCCCGGGTCGATGCCAATCGTGAGGTCCTTTACCGGGTTCTCGCCAGAGAGAAGTCTCCTTGCCTTCGCCACCGCAGCCTCCGGGTCCGGGTCCGTCACGATCTTGTCGAACGATACCTTGCCCATCTCGGGCTCAGTCGTGATCACGGCCCCGACATTTGCGGGTATTGGGTCGAAGAAATCCAGTGAGACGAACTCCAGCCCCTGCTCCTTCAGGATCTCGATTGTCTCGAAATATGTCCTTGAGTCCTCGGTCAGTAGGCCAATCCGACGCATCTGGGACGTATCTGTTGCTCCCTGGCTAAATAGATTTTGTCTATTCGTTGTCCCTGAACCTTCGGAACACCGACTTCTTGGGCGCGTTTCTCTGGTAGTCCCCAGTAGAATCACCGAACTGCCTGAGCAATTCCTTTTGTGAACTCGTCAGTTTCGTTGGCGTGACCACTGTGACGCGAACGAACTCGTCGCCGTTTCCGTAGCCCCTTGGATCGGGCATGCCCTTGCCCTTCAGCCTGAAGACTGTCCCTGTCTGCGTGCCTGCTGGTATCGTAACCAAAGCCGTGCCATCGAGCGTCTGGACCTGGATCTCGCTTCCCAGCGCCGCGTTCGTATAGGAGATGGGCGCATCGACCCAGAGGTCGCTGCCGTCCCTTGTGAACAGGGGATGATCGGCGATATGGACTACGATGTACAGGTCACCGGCAGGCCCTCCCTCGTGACTAGCCTCGCCCGCCCCGCGGATCCGCAGCCGCATGCCCTCGTCGGCCCCTTTCGGAACCGAGACCTTGATCGTGCTCGTGGTCTGGGTGACGCCCGCGCCACCACACTCGGGGCACTTCTTCAGGATCTGCTTGCCAGTGCCTCCACACGCCGGGCAGTTGGCTATTGTGACGAAGCTGGTATAACCGCGCTTCTGTCCTCTCTGGACTTGGCCGCTTCCCCTGCACGTCGGGCATGTCTTGAAGTCCCCGGGTTTCGCGCCGTGACCACCGCAGGCCTTGCACGCGATGGAGTGCGGAATTCGGATGTCCTTCTCCACTCCCGCCGCAGCCTCCTCGATAGTGACCTCGATATCGTACCTGAGCGACCTGCCTTCCTGAGGACCTCTCCGCACATTGCCCCTTCCGAAGAACTGGTCGAATATGCTCCCGCCAAAACCGACCCCCTCGAACCCGCCGAAGATGTCGCTGATATCGTTGTAGTGCGTGAAGTCCGACCAGTCGAAGCCCCCGGTCCTGAAGGCACTCTGGACTCCCTCGTGGCCAAATTGGTCGTAGCGCGATCGTTTCTCGTCGTCAGCGAGGACCTCGTAGGCTTCGGAGATCTCCTTGAACTTCTCCTCGGCGGCCTTCGGGTTCTCCTTGTTCATGTCGGGATGATGCTTCATCGCGAGCTTGCGGTAGGCCTTCTTGATGTCGTCCTTGGAGGCTCCCCTGGGAACGCCCAAAACCTCGTAGTAGTCCCGTTTCGCGGCCATTCTGAAGTCTCCTCAGATGCGCAAGCATCGAAAGTAAAGGGATTCAAAGGTAAGAGGTTTGGCACCAGGCCCTACTTCTTGTCGTCGTCATCGACGATCTTGTAGTCGGCGTCGACATAGCCCTTGTCGTCACCGCTGGGCTGCTCTGGCTCCGACGCCGGAGGAGGCGCCTGTCTCTGAGCCTGCTGCTTGGCGGAGGCCTCGTAGACGCGCTTGCCGATCTCGAGCAGGGCTTTCTCCAGCTCGTCCAGCTTCTCCTTGATCTTGGCGTCATCGTCGCTGGGAATGACCGCCTTGAGGTCTTCCGCGAGCTTCGTGATCCTTTCCTTGAGATCCTGAGGCACCTTGTCCCCGAGCTCCTCAAGCATCCTTGGCACCTCGTATGCCTTCATCTCCGCCTTGTTCTTGAGCTCCGCCTTCTCCTTGCGCTTGCGGTCGGCATCGGCAAACTTCTCAGCGTCCGTGACCATCTTGTCGATGTCGTCCTTGCCAAGCTTGGTGGTAGCCGTGATGGTGATCTTCTGCTCCTTGCCTGTCCCGAGGTCCTTCGCGCTAACATCGATGATGCCGTTGGCGTCTATGTCGAATGTGACCTCTATCTGGGGCATGCCCCTTGGCGCGGGTGCAATTCCTATGAGATGGAATCTCCCGAGTGTGACATTGTCAGGAGCCATCGGCCTCTCGCCCTGGAGGACGTGTATCTCCACGCTCGTCTGGCCGTCTGCGGCGGTACTGAACACCTCGCTCTTCCTGGTCGGGATGGTCGTGTTCCTCTCGATGAGCTTGTGGTATACTCCGCCGAGGGTCTCGACGCCGAGCGAAAGAGGCGTCACATCGAGCAGCAGGACATCCTTGACGCTGCCCTCGAGTATGCCTCCCTGGATGGCCGCGCCCATCGCGACGCACTCCATCGGGTCGACTCCGCGCACGATCTTCTGTCCCACGTAGTCCTCGACGAACTTCTGGACGATCGGCATGCGGGTCGGGCCGCCCACCAGGATGACCTTGTCTATATTGTCCGGGGTGACCTTCGCGTCTTCGATCGCCTGCTTGAGCGGCTTCCGGCACCTGTCTACCGTCGGCCGGACGAGCTCCTCGAGCTTCGCCCTCGTGAACTTCATGGTCATGTGCTTCGGGCCCGAGGAGTCAGCACTTAGGTACGGCAGGTTGATCTCCGTCTCCAGCGTGGAGGAGAGCTCGATCTTCGCCTTCTCGCCCGCCTCCCTTATCCTCTGGAGCGCCATCTTGTCCTTCGACAGGTCGACGCCCGTGTCTGCCTTGAACTCCTTCGTGATGTAGTCGACTATGGCGTTGTCCATGTCCGTCCCGCCCAGCTGCGTGTCGCCACTCGTCGAGATGACTTCGAACACTCCCTGGCCGAACTCCATGATCGTGACATCGAGCGTTCCACCGCCGAGGTCGAAGACCATGATCTTCTGCTCCTTCTCGGTCTTGTCGAGCCCGTACGCGAGTGCAGCAGCCGTGGGCTCGTTGATGATCCTGACGACCTCCAGGCCAGCGATTGTGCCCGCGTCCTTGGTCGCCTGTCTCTGGTTGTCGTTGAAGTACGCGGGGACCGTTATTACAGCCTTCTCGACCTTCGCTCCGAGATACGCCTCCGCGTCACGCTTGATCTTCTGGAGTATGAACGCCGATATCTGTTGGGGTGTGTACTCCTTGCCGTAGATGCGCACCTTGTGGTCCGTCCCCATCTTTCTCTTGATGGCCATCACTGTGCCCTCGGGGTTGGACACCGCCTGCCTCCTGGCAGGTTCCCCGACGAGCATCTGCCCGTCCTTGGTGAAAGCCACGTATGACGGGAACGCCTTCCCGCCCAGGCTCGTACCTTCAGCGCTCGGTATGATCGTCGGTCTCCCGGCCTCGACCACCGCTGCCGCTGAGTTGCTCGTGCCTAGGTCGATTCCGATTATCTTGCCCTTTGATGTCATGTCCTATTCACCTCTATTCTTCCTTCTCTTGAGATTGTGTATCGTGATCCTGCTCAGCTTCTTTCTGCCGTAACTCTTCGGGTTCCTTCTTCTTGGCCACCTTGACCCTTGTGGGCCTTATCGGCTTGTTGCCGAGGGTGTAGCCCTTCTGGAAGACCTCGAGGATCTTTCCGTCGTCAATTTCCTCGTGCTCCTCCCTCATGATGGCCTCGTGCATGAACGGGTCGAACTTGCCTTCCGCCTTGATCTCCTTGAGCCCTTCCCGCTGGAGCGTCTGGAGGAACTGCTTGTGGAGCTTCCCGAGGCCCGACTTGAGGCTCTCGGGGCTTGAGTTCTTCCTGGCGTCCTCGAGGGCCTTGTCGAACGAGTCCAGCACAGCCAAGAGGTCCGTGATAAGCCTCTGGTTCGCCAGCCTGACCTTGTCCGACCATTCCCGTTCCATGCGCTTCTTGTAGTTGTCGAACTCCGCCTGGAGACGCTTGAGGTCGTCCGTGAGCTCTGCGATCTGCTTGTCCTTCGCAGCGATCGGGTCCTCCGCCACCGGTCTGACTTCCTCGGCCGGCTCGGCCGTGTCGCTCGGTTCCTCTTCGGGCAATCCAGTCTCCTCCAGGCGTCTCACGAGTCCTTCATCTTCGCGAGGCTATTCGCTCTAGATTGTGTAGTTCAATAAACTGAAAAGGTTTCATGGGGCTGGCTTAGTCCATCCCGCCCTCGTCGCCCATGTCAGGTCCCTTCGGGCCCTTTCCGCCCTGTCCACCTTTGGACGCGATCACGTCATCGATCCTCAGGATCATGACGGCAGCGTCGGTCGCAGAGCTTATGGCCTGCCTGCCGACCCTGATGGGCTCCAGGACCTTCTCCTTCTTCATGTCCACGACCTTACCAGTCAATACATTGATCCCTGCATACTTCTTGCCGCCCTTGTGAGCCTGCCTTAGTTCGATCAAGACGTCTATCGGATCGAGGCCTGCGTTCTCGGAGAGCGCCGTTGGCACGACCTCCATCGCACTTGCGAACGCATCGATGGCGATCTGCTTCCTGCCTCCCACACTGGCCGCATAGTTGCGTAGACCGAGCGCCAACTCCATGGCTGTTGAGCCGCCGCCTGTAACAAGCTTGCCGTCCTCGAATGCAACAGAAACGACGCTGATGGCGTCGTTCAGTGACCTGTCGATCTCGTCCACGACATGCTCGGTGCCGCCCCTGATCAGGACCGAGACGGCTTTGGGGTTCTTGCAACCTGTAACGAAAGTCATCCTGTCGTCCGCGATCTTCTTCTCCTCGACAAGCTTCGCGATTCCGAGGTCGGCTGCCTTCAGGTCGTCAAGTTTCGTGACGAGGTTCGCGCCCGTGGCCTTTGCGAGCTTCTCCATGTCGCTCTTCTTGACCCTTCGGACTGCGTAGATCTTCTCCTTTGCGAGGTAGTGCTGCGCGAGGTCGTCGATGCCCTTCTGGCAGAACAACACGTTCGCCCCGGACTTCTTGACAATGTCGACCATCTTCTTCAGCATGCTCTCTTCCTCATCTAGGAAAGCGTGCAGCTGGCTCGGGTCAGTGATCTCGATCTTTGCGTCGATCTCGGTCTTCTTGACCTCCATCGCGGCGTCGACAAGCGCGATCTTGGCACTCTCGACCCTCTTCGCCATCGCCGGGTGAACTGCTTCCTTGTCGACAATGATGCCCTCGATCATCTCGGTGTCGTCCATCGAGCCACCCTGCTTCTTGACTACCTGGATATTGTCATCATCGACATACCAGGAACCATCATCTCTCTTCTCGGCGATTGCGCTGACCGCTCTCACGGCGACATCGGCGAGCAAGTCCCTGGAAGATGAAACGCTCTTCGAGATCATCGAAGTGCGCGCAATGTCCATCAGCGTCTCCTTGTCGTCAGGGGAGACCTTTATCGCGAGGCCCTCTAGAATCTCCCTTGCCTTGTTGGCAGCTTCCCTGTACCCGCCTGTGATGACGGTCGGGTGCACGTTCTGCTCGATGAGCGCCTCGGCCTTCTTCAGCAACTCACCGGCAATTATGACGGCCGTGGTGGTGCCGTCTCCGCATTCCTCATCCTGCGTCTTCGCAACCTCGACGAGCATCTTGGCCGCCGGGTGCTCCACGTCGATCTCCTTCAGAATCGTCACGCCGTCGTTGGTGATGACGACGTCGCCCATGCTGTCTACGAGCATCTTGTCCATGCCCCTCGGGCCCAATGTGCTCCTGACGGCATCTGCGATTGCGCGGGCTGCAGAGATGTTGTTGAACTGCGCGCCCTTTCCTTTCTCTCTCTTCGTTCCTTCCCTCAAGATGAAAATCGGTGTCTGTCCTTGCATTTTGATACCTCCATTTCCATAATCTGGCTTACTGAATCTTCCGCCTCCAATCAGGCGGTGCGAGACTCGTATATGTTAGAGCTTCTATATAAGCATTACCGCTGATTCCGAAGGCCCCGAAAGCAGCTTGAGGAGAGAATCGTTTCCCTTACTGGCAAGCGTCGTTTGCCCGGAAGGTGCCACCTACTTTGGGGTCCATATGTAGGTTTTGAACATGCAGCACTCTTTGAACCCCAGCCGGCTGTACACAGGGAACCCCATTTTGCTTGCCTCGAGGATTGCGGTCTCGTAGCCCATGTCTTTTGCCGCCAAGAGGGCTTCGCGAGTGACTGCCGTAGCTACACCCTTTCCTCTCGCCTCCGGGATGGTTGCTACGGCGTAAATGCCTGCGAGACCTTTATGCGGGACCATCATCGATGTTGACACTGGTTTCCCATCAAGCATTCCGAGGAACCAACGCCGAGTCGGGCCGATGCCAAATCCCATGATGATCTCGCAGGATTCCTCCAAGTTCTCCTCTTGGATCTCGAAACCTCTTCCCAACGTCTCAACGCAGATTTTGAAGGACTTCAGGTCCTCGACGGGGTGTATCTCGAGTCCCGCCGGCAATGTCTGGCGGTTCACGGTCTTCAGGTCCATGACCATTCCTGGCGATGCCCATCCGGGGATCAGGCCCTGCTTCCGGAGATGATCACCCAGTTCTGGCGGCGTGCTCGAGGGGCCGAGGAAGAACCTCATCGGGAGTCGCTTCTTCTTGAAATAGGACAAAGCCTCGCCTGTCCTTCTCGCCATGTTCTTCGATGTGAATCTCGGACCGAGAACGAAATTCATATGCACGTTCGGAACACCAGTCGAGACAATGGTCATATCTTGTTCTTTCCGTAAGACAGACTTCGGAGTGCTGGTGAAAAAGTCTGCCAGGACGTCATAGTAGGTTTCCTCAATCGTGCGCGCCAACTCTGCTTTGGAGAATCCTCGTCTTGTCGTGATTCGAACCCCCCACAATACAGACCGCATTCAGTTAGAAAATGATTTTGGTCGTTTGGAGGCTAAACCACACACGAATTCCAGGGAAGGGGAAGCTTCTGTTGGAGTCACTGCAGCACTCTTTATGTAGGCAGTCTCTGTATGCCCGCCTCTGTCGATGAAGATAGTTCCTTTCATAGAGTTGCGCGGCCGCACATTGATCGAGCGCGCTTACCAACCCGGTGAGATGACCGAGCTAGCGTCGAAGCTCACTGACAAGTTCGAGCGGGTCTATGTCTCGGACCTCGACGGCATCGAGAAGAACAAGCCGCAGCTCGACGTGGTGCAGGAGATCTGCGACGAGTTGCCGACTTTGTACGAGGGTGGCATGCGCTACGCATCGAACGTGATCGACCTCCTGATCACCGGAGCGGAAAGAGCGGTTGTCGGCACGGCGACCCTTGTTTCGCTTGAAGACTTGAGAGGAGCCTTTAAGCTCTCCGAGAACATTATCTTGAAAGTAGACTACAGGGATGGGATCGTGAGTTTTGACCCGCACATTGCTGGCCGAGCCTTCCTCGACCTTTCTCGAGATGTTCGAGAGGTCGGGGTGGACGAGATAGTCGTCCCGATGGATCTGGCCAGGCAAGCTGCGGAGGCCAAGGCTCAATTCGGATTCTCCCTCGGAGTCTTCGCACCAGTGTCCGAGCGCTCCCGCCTGGAGAAGCTCGGAGCGGACTTCATCGTGGCGAAGGACTACGGGAGCTTAGGAAAAGATGAGTGACCTTCAGAACAGCATCGTTCTATTGTTCAGGCGGAAGGGGAAGGAGTTCCTCACGGAGAAGGAGTTCGTGTTCTCAGCGTCCATGGACATGAGATGGTTCTCGCCCAAGGAAGCGCAGAAGCTGTTAGACCTCGGGCTCACAGGAGGCTATCTGCAGAAGAAGAACGGGAACATAGTCCCCACGTTCGATTTTCACGGAATCAGTGTCCCGCTGGACTTCAAGCCTACTAAGGCCGTGCTCGAGCAGGAGCCGAAGGCGAGGCAGGACCTGTTCTCGGAGATCGTGGACAAGATTGTGAAGTCCAAGGCGGTCCCGAAGCGCGAGGTCGTGTCCAGGGTGAACAAGAAGCAGGAGCTTCTGGGGATCGACGTTGAGCCCGCCGCGCTTCTGGTCGCGTCCGACTACGGTATCTCCGTGGAGAACTCGTTCATAGAGAGAGCAACATCGGAGATATTGCACAGAGACTTTCCGAGCAGATAGAGCCGTGTGTGAGCTTGGATGGCTGGCCATTTTCATTCTTGGATGCAGCCTCCCGCAAGGTCGAACAATGCGGAATCGCTCAAGCCTCTGGTCGTTTCCTCTTCCCGAGCCACTTGCTCATCACGACATAGTCGTCGCCCCACAAGTGCTCCTTGAGAGTCGCTTCCGGGACCATCCCCCACTTCAGATAGAGGCCAAGCGCTGGGATATAGCTGTTGAACGCGTAGAGCGTCATCTTGTGACATCCTCTTCTGTGCATCTGCCTCTCGACTGCGGTCATGAGTTTCTTGCCAACTCCCTGACGATGGCGTTCGGGGTCGACAGCCATCCAGTCTATCCGTCCTACTCCGCCGAGCACTTGTCCGAGGGCTATCCCGATTATCTCTCCGTCCTTGACCGCAATTATGCAGTAGTGGTTCGGATCCTTGAGGGCCACGTCAAGCGTTCGTATTGCAGTTAATATATGGTGGTCGAGGGATTCCCTCGAATGGGCCCCTTTCACATAGGTCTTCATGGTCCATCTCATCATCCTCCTCACGAACTTGGCAGCTCTCTCGCGGTCTTTCTTCTCCAGCTCTCTGATGACAATCGTAGAACTCGACAATTCCTGTGCCCCCACCCGTAATCGACTTTCATTCCTATGGGCTTTTTGAGGACCGGGGCCTACTCGGACTCCCCTCCTTGAATCCGACTAGCAAGATAATCGTTAATTCGCAGGAACCCCATACAGAATGGCCGTGTGAGCGTTGATCGTAGGGAACCTGGTAGATGTCCGCAGGAAGAGGGTGTTCCCGGCGAGAATATCCGAGAAAGACGGAGTCATAACCAGGGTCGAGGAAACGGAAGGCCAGTTCGACGGATACCTGATCCCTGGGCTGATCGATTCGCACATACATATCGAGTCGTCGCTTCTGTGCCCATCGAGATTCGCTGAGGTGGTCGTCCCTCACGGGACCACGGCCGTCGTGGCGGCACCTCACGAGATCGCGAACGTGCTAGGTCTTGCCGGCATCGAATACATGACACGGGACTCAAGCACAACCCCGCTGAGGGTATACTTCACCGCTCCCTCTTGCGTGCCCACAACCAGCCTCGAGACCTCAGGGGCCGCCTTCGGGCCAGCTGAGATAGAGCTGCTGCTCGCCCAAGACAATTTCGTTGCCCTCGGAGAGCTGACGGATTATCCAGGCGCTATAGGCCGCGACCCAGAAGTGATGGCGCGGATCGAGGTCGCGAGAAGGTTGCACAAGCCGATTGATGGCCATGCCCCTCTCCTCAGCGGGGCTGAACTCAAGAAGTACATAAGTCTGGGCATCTCGACGGACCATGAGTGCACTTCATCCGAGGAGGCGAGCGAGAAAGCCTCACAGGGAATGGTGATAATGGTCAGGCAGGGAAGTGCGTCGAAGGACCTTGAGGCCCTCACGCCCTTTGCGAAGAAGCACGAGTTCCTCCTGGTGTCGGACGACGTGAGCGTGTCCGAGCTGATCCGAGGCCACCTGAACAGGTCCCTGGCCCAGGCGGTCGCGCTGGGAATCGATCCGATGCATGCGCTCAGGGCGGCGACAATCAATCCCGCTCTTCACTACAACCTTCCCATCGGAGCAATCGAGCCGGGGAAGAAGGCGGACTTGGTCAAAGTAAGCGACCTCGAGTCGTTCGATGTCGAGGAGGTGTATGTGGGTGGGAGACTTGTCGCCCGCAGTGGAGTGCCGCTGTTCGATGTTAGGCCAAAACAGATGGTCAGTTCGCTACCGCTCCGGCGAAAGCTGCCTTCAGACTTCGAAATCGTGGCGACTGGCCGGTCGGTGAACGCAAGGGTGATCGGCCTCGTCAAGGACGAGATCATCACCGACAGCCTCGTGTCGGAGCTCCGGGTCGAGAACGGCAAAGTGATGCCCGACGTCGAGAAGGATGTCCTGCGGCTGTCTGTTGTGAACCGATACCTGGACGCGCATGTCAGCAGCGCTTTCGTCAAAGGGTTCGGCCTGAGGGACGGGGCGATCGCATCGAGCGTCGCCCATGACTCGCACAACATCATCGTTGCGGGTGCGAACTCTGAAGACATGGCGATTGTCGTGAACACCCTCATCCAGGAGGGCGGTGGGTTCTGCGTCTGTGCCGGAGGAAAGTGCCTGACGCTGAACTTGCGGGTAGCTGGCTTGATGTGCACGAAGCCAGCATTCGATATCAAACGCGTGCTCGACGGGCTGCATGAGAGGGCACGGGCGCTTGGCTGCGCCCTCGAGAATCCGTTCATGACGATGTCGTTCCTCAGCCTACTGGTCATACCCAAGCTCAAGCTGGGCGACAAGGGACTGTTCGATGTCGAGGGCTTCCGGTTCGTGGATGTCGTGGTGTCTTGAGCATTCCGTCCTCTGATGGCGAGGCGCTCGAGTATCACCATTTCTACCCTACCTCTTTTCTCACTGTGAGCTGTATGTGAATTCTTGAGGCTGGCAGTTTTTCTATCGAACGATTGCTGCAATAAGCTAAGCTCAATTCCTTTGTTGAACGGACAGCATCTGCACTTCCTTCAGAGACTGATTCTAGGCCAGCGTTCCTAGACCAGGAAGAGCAGGATGACAGAGACAATGGTCAGGGAAAGGCCGGCCAGGAAAAGCAATGCCGTTGCAGACCAGAGTCGATGACGGGTCGGGTACAACGAATAGAAGAAAATACAGAACGCAGAAAGAAGGAAGGCTGTGGCCCCTATCAGAAGAGTGTTTTTCAGTGCCAGAGGTGTGGCCTGACCGCGAAGCTCTATGATCCTGTAGACTGTGAGGCTCAAAGCTCCCAAGGTGCCTGGATAGGAGGCGTTTATGATCGGCCTGATGAATCGGTCTTGGACGCCGTCAGTCACGACTACGGGAAGGCAATCTCAATTATATACAGCTGTCTGAATCCAGAGCTCAAATCTGGACATGCTCGTCCAGGTCTGCCTGTTTCTCGAGGCCCCATCAGCCACCCAATACAACCGTCACGCCAACCATGATCAATCCAAGCACGGCAAATCCGACGCCTGCTTTGAGCCTGTTGAAGTTGGCATGTCTGGCCCATTCTACACCAACCACGAAAAGGATCACAAGAGCGATTGCGTTGGAGATGAGTCTGGCAGTTTCGAAGTTCTCGAGAACAAAGAAAGGTGCTACGACAGGGAACGTGGCAGCGAAGACTATCAGAAAGCATGAGACCGCACCCATGATATCGGCCTTAGAGACGTGAATCTTCGCGGGTGTTGTTTGAGAAACGGCTTTCAGCACCTCGTCGTGAATTCTTTGGCGCTCGGCGGTGTCCAGACAGCCAATCAAGGTGTTCCCGAGCTCCTCCCCAACGGCGTCCATAGCCTCTTTTCTGTTTGGGCTAGACTTCGCGGAATGGATGATCCGTGAGCATCTGCCTTTGTTGAAGACACTTGTGAGCACGTAGACTACGCCATCTATGATGCCCCACGCGGCGTTGCACCCTAGTGCCGCGATTATCACCTTCTCGTTTTTCTCATCCTCTTCGACCCAGGTGATGCTGTTCGTGCTGATGATTGCAAGGACCATTATCAGGGCGAACATTATCTCAGTCAGCCTCTCCAATGGGGAGAGATACTCGAATGCGAATTTGCGGCCTATTCGATCTTGTTCTGTCACGCAAACACCACTCCGTCCCCACCAATGGGTCTGATTGGATAACGTCCTCCTAGTCGAATGCTCCGTGACTCTTCTTCACTTCTTCTCCGGCCCTCTCAGCCATCCCGAAATCCCCAACTCCTTGACCGTTATCTCAACTGGCTCTGTTTCGTGCGCCTTCTCTGTTCCCGATTCATCCTGATACAGGATCCTGGGTCTTAGAGAGAATTGGCCTTTGATAGTGGGTTTCAGAACAAGCTTTATGACTTCAGTCATAAGAGCGTCGAGCCGCTTTCCCCTCAGGTTGAGTTGATTATCCTCGATTCGACAGGCATCTGGCTTATCGAGCACATCGAAGCCTTGCGGGATGAGCTCTTCTATTCTTGTCAATCTGGCTGCTCCCCTGCCGGCGTTTATCATTTCAATCTCGATTTCAAGGTCCTGATTGACATGAAGGTGCTTTGGATGCGCGATGAAAGTCACCTGAAGGTCGGCGTGCCCAAATTTCTCCAGCCCGGTCGCAGTTTCATGGGAGGGTGTTGGAGATGCGAAGGCGGCTGTGCTCGAAATGACCTCGGGAGGATGAAGTACCTCAGTCAGTGAAAGAGCAAGCTCACGTTCCTCCTTCACCTTTCCTAGCAGTCTCAATACTTGATCTCTCCTGCTATTCTGCTTGGCTTTCTCATAAGCGGAAGCAGAAGCCTGGAGGACTTTCTCAGCCATCGTGTATAGCTTTGCCTTCTTCTCCTGGTCTTGTTCCATGGTGGCCTTGCCCATGTGCACATAGCCGTCGAAAAGCAACTTGCTGGCCTTCGCGTAGTCCGATTCCTTCTGATGGCCAGCCTTCAAATAGTGGTCAGCAGCGCTCTCCAGATGTTTGGTCGCCTCTGCGTGAAGGGTGGTATCCCCTGAGTCGACGAATCTTGTCCCAAGGCCAAGTGCTTTGCAGAATCGGCTGTGTCCCGCAACCAGTAGCTTTGCCTTCTCGCCTGTGCTTAGATCCTTAGCTTCTTCAAAAAGCTGAGACGCCTCATCGTAATGATCAGGAGATGTTTCTGATTCCGCCCTTGCCATGGCTTGCCAAGCCCTTGACAGGGTAGCTATCAGCTTGATCTCCTTTCGATCTTGATCGGACTCCAAATCCTCCAGAATCTTCTCGAAGAGAAGGGTAGCATCTGCATACTTCTCAGCGCTCGCGGAGACGTCTCCTTGTTTGTCGAGCGATCTTGCCTTCTCGAGGACGATTCTGGCCTTGCAGTAGCCGCGTCTGAGGTTCGCAGCCCTCTCGAGGTTCCTTACAGTTTGCTTTTCCTCAGGGTCTTCTATCTTCGCTACCTGGTCATGCAGACTGTTCTTGGATTTCTGGAATAGCTCTTCGGCCTCTTCGAAAGCCTTCACAGCCTCCTGATAGTTTTCACTCCTGCTCAAGTCCTCGGCATGCTCAACCTTTGCCCAGGCAGAGTAGTTCGTTGCGAGGTAGCTCCATCGCCTTGAGGTTTTGTGCATGGCGGAAGCGTTCTCGTAACGTTCCTTTGCTAAACCGGGCTCTTGTCTCATATGATGGTATTTCGCGTGCTCGATTTCACTCCACGCGTGCATGTATATAGCATGGTCGGCGTAGAACTCGCTGAGGCGCGGAACGTTTTCGGCAGCCTTTCGATAATCCTCAGCGGCAAGGTCAAATCTTTCAGAGGCTTTCAGATATTCTCCTAGCATGTCGTAGGCTTGGGCAGCTTCCCAGTTACACTCCGCGCTCTGGCTTGAAAGGCCGGCTTTGGTATACCACACGACTGCCTTTTCCAGGCACTCCGCCACCAGCCCCAAACAGCTTGTGTCGCCAGATATTGTGCACAGCTCCTTGGCCCAGTCCCCGGTCGTGTGGTGACCGGTCGCGATTTCGCCACTGATGTCAGGGTTGGTGTCTTGGGTAGCGTTCAGTTCTTTCTCGCACAGAGCTAGCGCTTCCTGCTTTCGGAGAACCGCTTCCCGCAAAACGCTAATCTTCTTCTCCGGATTGGTGGTGATCTGCGCAATCTCAAAATGGGCCTCCGCGAGACTGAGAAGGTCCAAACCCTGAGGATAGTACTGGTTCGGGTGGATCTGCTT
>Ga0315277_10000272_pt1 | contig 86661 bp, 59 predicted proteins | sample YL17G05_15_MG_FD_203695 | JGI IMG/M metagenome (GOLD analysis project Ga0315277, IMG submission 203695) | Sediment microbial communities from Yellowstone Lake, YNP, Wyoming, USA - YL17G05_15 | ecosystem: Environmental > Aquatic > Freshwater > Lake > Sediment | place: USA: Wyoming | collected...
CCCACAGCTTTCCTTTCCATTTCAGCCTCATGTTTCGGTTGGGGACACTTATAATATCCAGACTCCACCAAAAGCAATCATCTAACTAAAAGCAACATAAACGAAACAAGTCATAAAATCCGAAGCACAACGAAACTAAACAAATCGGTTTATTCTGAGTCGAACTTGGCACAAAACTATTTTGCTAATTTGTCTCAGAATTCCTGGTTTGGACACAAGAGGGACACACTCCACCAGGGTAGCATCAAAAGTTCCTTGAACGGATTCGATTGCTCATCAAGAGACTGAATGGCATACTTTTCAAATCGTCAATTGTTATGTTATATAAGTGAGCGCACTTTAAACCTACCATGAAACATAAGTTTCTTACGAACCGGGAACACTCTTGAATCCTCATGGGTATCTTAACCGAGGACTTGTTTCACAGTTGAATACAACAAAAAGTATAAGCTCTCATACTTCACGAATTCGTGCTCAAGCCCGATACTGTTTTGTAAAGTAGGGGAAGAACTTACAAAAACACCAAGGTTAGGTTTGCCCTCCCCATCAAAACAAGAAGAAGCCCCCATGCGGGGCTTCTTCTGACAAAACATGATTCAGCCTCAGTAGATTCATCTTTATTTTAGCAGGCTCATCTTCTTTGTCTTTGCAAAACCTCCTGCCTCCAGCCTGTAGAGGTAGATCCCACTGGATACACTTTCTCCCTTTTCATTTCTACCATCCCAAGTTACCTTGTTTGTTCCTGCGCTCTGATACTCATCTACCAATATCTTGACCGTTTGTCCCAGCAGATTGTAAATCGTGAGCTTAACGTGAGAATCCTCGGGCAGGCTGTAAGAGATCTCCGTCTGAGGGTTGAAGGGATTGGGATAGTTCTGAAGAAGCTGAAACTCCTCCGGCAGCGATACTCCGGTTTCATCTTCACTTATTTTTGCCAGAGGATATCCGATGGAGCTGTCGAGTTTGTCCGCCAGGTAGATGAGCCTCTTTGACGACCAGGAAGTGATGTGTCCCAGACAATTCTGCAGTCGGACATAGACTATGAAGAGCTTAAGCCCTCGTGAAGCTGCCCGGTAATTCCCGGCTTCTAAATGACGATGCACCAGCGCCAGATCGCGTTTCAGCTTCTCGGCAACGCCCTGTTTTTTGATGGAGCCGTTCTCTCTGTATAGATCAACCACATCGGAAAGTGCGATCACCCCCGCCAAGGGATCAGCGAAGGAAGCTAAATCGATCACCCTCCCTTCGGAAAAGTACGCCACCGGTGAATGGGAAACCATGAAGTCTCTGACCACGCCATAAACAAAGAAGTTGGTCACAGAGAGGTTGGAGACTTGAAATCCCGGTATCTGGGTGAGGAAAGGAACCACCCCATCTGGCACCGTAACAGTATAGGTGGCGGTTGGATTTAATGGGTGGCCGTTTACTGTGATAGTGGAGTAATCCACTCTGGAACCGGGTGGATTGGTCAAGTTGTAAACGAAGGAGATATTTGAGCCGTGCAGAAAAAAATCCTCCACGTAAGGAAGGTTGTAAACCGCAAACTCCAACCCGTGTATGATCGACATCCCGTCTGTCTGGAAGGTTGCCAGTTTCAGACCTAATCCGGAGGCCTGGTCAAAACCATACGGCACTGCTTGAAATATATCTGCCCCCTTAACTGGTCCGGGGTAAATGGTCTGGGAGATGAATCCCTGAGGTTGAAAAGCGATATCCGTTCCGGTTAGGTTTCGGAAAGCATCCGAGACTAAGTTTCCCAAAGCATTGTCTTTGCATAATCCCTTACCCAACGGCTTCTTGATCTCCGATTGGGCTTGGGCAATAACCTGCGAATACACCGGGCCAAACCTTGGGTCGGCTTCAATCCCTGCTGCCAAATTATCTATCATAGCATCGAGGTTCGGTTCAGCCGGAACGGATGAATCCACCGATTCGATCTTGTACTTCCAACTCTGGATTGTCGCCTTTGTTTTACCCTGGCACAAAGATAATTCTCTGTCCGTATGTGGGAGGGTAGCCTTCTCGCCAACCATAATCTGTAATTTACCCAGATACCTCCCGAATTCCCCGGCTTGAAGTATAAGGGTGTTACCTATCTGTATCGGCGATTCGATCACCCTATGTTCATGTCCCCCCACTATGACGTCGATACCGGAAACGGAAGATGCGATCATCTGATCGTAGCTGCTTCCCAAATGGGAGAGTAAAATCACCATATCGCAGTCATGGCCCACTCTTAACGAATCTACCCACTCCTGAGCCACGGTCAACGGTGGAAGAACCACCACGGGTGAGGGATTGGAGATCTGATTGGTCATGTCGGTCAGAAGGCCAAATATCCCGACTCTCAAATCCCCATATTCTTTTATGACATATGGCTTGATGAAATAACCCAGTTCCGGGTCATCAGTGATATCCAGGTTGGCACACAGTACCGGAAATCCGGTAGCGGGGAATCCTGCCTGGTTTAAGACATACTTCAAAGTCGAGGGGTACAAATCGAATTCGTGATTCCCCAATTCAAAGGCATCGTAGTTTAAAGCTTTCATAATCTGGAGCTCAACTACTCCCACGTACTCTTGAAACATGAAATCCCCGACAAAAGCATCTCCGGCATGCAGCAGTATGACATTAGGATCGGTCATCCTGCTGGTGCCTATCAGAGTTGCCAGTCTGGCCATTCCACCCCAGGTCCAGTTCCCCTGGACATCTTTTGGACCATAAGGCAGAAGATGGGAATGGGTGTCATTCACATGCAGTATGGTCAGCGTATCGACCTGAGCCTGAGATATGGAAAATAATCCCAGAATCCCTATTAGGCTGATTAATACTTTTAACTTTTTCATCTTTCTGCTCCTTCGTTTTTAACAATTAATGATTTCACCGGCTTCATCCGCCCAAATAGAACTGTTATCGTTTCCTCCATCACCTCCATTCTTTTCCTACAGGATAGAACCGGGTTGGTCCAACATAATTCCCCTTTACCCCTCGGCGCCTGAGAGGGAAAAAACATCGGAATTTCCCATGAGACATCGAACGAATTCTTCGCAGGATTGTTCTCAATGAAAATTAAATCCTTCGCTTCAGCTTGATATCTCTCTGAACTTCCGATTTGTCGGATCAACTCTGGTCCTGATTTTACCAACATCAACATCTGATTTTTCATTATTCCTCTATAGGTTTCAAAGTTTTCGGAGAAAAGTAATTGCAAGAGTTATGCCAGTAAAAATCAGGGATAAAAGAAAAGAGGCAAATTCAATTAACCCATTATGGATGAAAAGGATAGAGGTTACTCGATTTGAGCAGATTTTCTAATGCCGAAGTTTGTTGAAGAGCGTTTGTTATGGAAAATTAGACGGGTATGTAAGATTCTATATAACTGTATCTGGACTTTTGCCGGATGACAGAACACTTATATCTTCTTGGATCGACAAATGAGCGGGAAACGCATTAAATGTTCTCGACTGCGTTTTAGTTATAACTCCGTCCTCCAGTCGAAGGACCCGGTCGGCAAACTCCACAATTCGCAAGTCGTGGCTGGCAACAATCACGCATCGGTTTCGTTCTTTGGCATACTCATGGAGAAGTCGGATAATATCAAAACCTTGTTTAGTCTCCAGACTTGCGGTAGGCTCATCGGCGATGATCAGTTCTGCCCCGTTGGCGATAGCCCGAGCCACCGCCACCCTCTGTTTTTCACCCTGGCTCAAGTTTGCTGGGAATTTCCTAAACAGATGTTCGATATGGAATTGTCCCAGCAGATCCTTGGCATGCCGTTTGGCTTCGGTTCTGGTTTTGCCAGCAAATCGAAGCACCAAAACAACATTCTCTGTTACATTGAGAGAATCGATAAGGTGAAAAGTCTGAAAGACAAAACCAATCCTCATAGCACGAAGTCTTTGTAATTCTTTAGGGGTATAATCTTCGATATTTCTTCCAAAGAGTGATACTGCTCCTGATGTTGGCTCGACTAAACCGGCTATCAAAGTGAGCAGAGTGGTCTTGCCGCTGCCGCTCGGTCCCAAAAGCAGCACCAGCTCACCAGAAGACGCTTCAAGCGAAATATCCCGCACCGCAGCCGTTCGATTTCCGTTGCTACCGAATATCTTTGAGACTTCATCAAGCCTCACCACCGTCGACCCCATTCCCGTTCCGGTCATGAGAACACCTCCAGAGTATAAATTCTCCTTAACCTCTGCATGGAGACAAACGAGCTGATCAAGCTCATCCCCCCCAATCCCAGGAGAACCACAAAGATCTGCTCGGGGGATGATTGCGAGCTGACCTCAGGCGATATTTTTTCTATCAAAGCTACCAGGGGAAAGAAAAGAACCAGCGCCACCCCAAATCCAGCCGAGGAGATAAGCAGCGCCTGCTGGATGATCAGCTTCGAAAGGAATCCGTTGGTGGAACCGATCGTTTTCATCACGGCAAAATCCTTTCGCCTCTCCAGTATGTTGATGGAAAGAAGCAGGCTCAAAATAGCGGTCAGAACGATAACCCCGATCGCCGCCACCGTGTAAATAAAAGGAAGAAACCCTGACTGCATTTCCCGGATATTGTTCTGTAAGAACGTTTGGTGATCATAAACCTCCACTCCCGACACTTTCTTCTGAATTTGCCTAGAGACTATTTGTCTATCCTCTCCCTCTTTTACCTTGACCAGATAGCAGGTGACGATGCCGGGAAATCCGATTAAAGATTGGGCACAATGGAGGGTGACGAAAGCGTATTGGGTTACAAAAGCATTGGTCCTTTTGCTTATGCCGACTATCCTTAAGGTATCCCCCTGTATCTGCGCCCAATCTCCTACCTTGAAATGGTATTTTTTTGCGAACGCCTGATCCAGGACGATCTCCTGATCGGTTTTTACCGAACGACCTTCCGCTAGCTCCGGAGGACCTCCGAATCGCGAGGTTGGATCATAACCAGTTAGAAACACCGTTGCCGCTTGATCACCTTTTTTGACTGCGGAAAGTAGCAAAAGAACCGGAGAAACAGATTGGACTCTGGGGATCTTCTGAATCTGCTTTCCGTGGCTAGCAAACAGAACCGAGGAACCGCGCAGGATATTGGTGGCGTTTCTCTGCAATATCCACAGATCGGTTTTATTCTGTCGAATGTATTCCACCGAGCCGTCTGCCACCCCCCGGTAGACCGACAAGAGAAAAAGCATCAGTACGATGCACAAGGCAATCCCGCCCACGGTAAGCGCCAGCCGAAGCGGCTGGCTCCTGAGAATTCGTATAGAATATAGGTCTATAGTTCACCTCTATCCTTTTACCCGCAAATAATCGTCTGCTTTGGTAACTGGCTCTGGCGGTGCCTCTTTTCGGTTAATCCGCCACACCTCAAAACTCCTGTAGAAGAAGGTTCTATCAGTGCTAAAGAGCTTTTCGGAGACCGATGTATCTGGATCGATCCGGTCCATTAAAGCTGGCGAAACAGTGCGGGGAACCAAAAGGGTCCAGAAGGCTAATTTCGTATCGCGTCGAGAGACCCGCTCGATCTCTCTGACTGTCTTTTCAAAGTCGCTCTCGGACATGTATTCGAAGATGTCGGACAGGTTGAATTTGGATAAACTCCTCGGCTCTAGACCCCGGAGATACTCATCCAGACCCCCGCAGAAAAACCGCATCCTTCCCAGATTCTCTTTCAAAAAATGGAAATTTGATTCTCGCAGATAGGGATGTGCTATTTCCAAATCCCGGTATCGTCCGGTCAATATGTATTCTATGAACGGATTGCTTTGGATCGGAATCTCGGTCAGCCCACGCCGGGTGCGTTTCAAAAGCTCATCACCGATATTTTCCACCGACACGTATCGAAAATAGGAGGGACGTCGTCCTACATGTCCCAACAGGAATCTGCTGAAAAACAAGCGGAAGAGCCAGCGCCATCTTCGGTTGTTCCAAACTTTTTCGTAGAGATTTCTCTGTTCTTCAAATGAAGATGCGGATAATAGTTGTTGAACGGTCTTTTGATCATGAATCAGAGGTAGGACGATTCGGCGGAAAATCGAGAAGTAGTGCTCGAATTTCCCGCAGTGGATGATCCCCGTAATCAGATTTTCGTTCTGCCTATCCCAGTATTCCCGCGCCTCTCGGCTCAAATAAGGTTTGAGACGAGAATAAAGTTGAAGCCGGTTACAGCAGGGACGTGCACCTATAAAGCCAATGAAATCTTTATAGTCGAGCTGTTGGATAGCCCGTATCTTCAGCTCCACCAAATGTATCTGAGCCGGGTTCATATCGACAGCAGTTAAAGAGCGGGGATTATGCAACATTAACGCAAAGCTGTTATCTCCGCCCGAGGCAATGGAGACGACATCGTCATCCGGGGTAATCTGCAAAGCACTAGTTAGAACATAGGGGTCTTCCCAGCATTGAGCATAATGGATTTTCATCTTTTCATCCTCCCGGCCTTAGTGAACCAGTTTGGTCTCCTTCCCACCGATTCACCCAGATGAACGTACGTTTCAATCTCGTTTTCCGTGTTGGTGCAAAGGTCATAGTCCAGCTCAATTTTTCCTTTTTGGAAAAGCAGCACCACAGTGGAGCCGCCTAATTCGAAGCCCCCCTTATCTGCCCCTCTGGAAACGGACACACCCGGTCGGTATCGCTGCCGGATGGAGCCGACGGTGAAAGCCCCTATCTCCACCATGGCGATTTGTCCGAAATGCTCCGATTCAAAAAGCGTGAGCATCCGGTGATTCTCGGTGTAAAAGGGGATAAGCCAATCCAGAGCATAAGGACCTACTGCATAGTATTTCCCTTTTATAATAACCGCTTTCTGCGGAACTCCGGAATCGGGGAAATTAAAATGATGGTAGTCGCTAAGGCAAAGCCGGCTTATCACCATCGAGCCAAAAGCGAATCTCTCAGCCAGCTTATCGTCAGCCAAGAAACTCCGCAGGTTAAACGGGCTTCGCTTTATCCTGAAAATCCTGTCCGGATCGATCTGCGAATAGGCTAAAACCTTGCCGTCAGCAGGCGCAATGCAAACGTCCGGATCGCTGCACAGAGGTCTTTGGGAAAGATCAATTTTGCGCGTAAAGAAGTCGTTGAAACTGGCATAAGCCGACAGGGGGGAAAGCAGCTCGCCAGTATTGATATTCATCCTCTTGGCGAAAGGTGCGATTCTCCACCGGCTCCATAGCTGCCGGTGATACCAGCCGTATAGCCGGGAAACCACCTTCTGACGAAATATGAGATCCGTGGTTAACATCCCCAGTCGGGTGTTGTATGACCAAGAAAGAAAACCCTTGGCATAGATTTCCTCGGTCAATAGTTTCCTTCTTCCCCGGTCATAATATGTGACAGAGACTCTGGTATTCATCGATTCAACTCGTAAAGTACATATTCCCGCTGTGGCACGGGGGCATTTTTCCCCAAAAGCCCGTGAGCGAAATTACCTTTTAATCTCAAGGTCAAAAGCAGCGTCTCGAACCCCTGATTCAACATCTGGTTTATTATGTAATAGAAACCCGCTCTTCCCAAACCGGTATTTCTCGACAGTTCCTCCGGTGTCACCCCCCCGATGTAAAAGTTGATTCGGCTGACCTGTTTTCGTTTGTAAATAAACTTTAATTGTGCAAAGGAATTGTCTTTACCGTTCATGGAGCGGATCGCATCCCCCAGTTCCAGAAAAGCCGTAGCAAATCCAGCCAGGTTGTCTTTCTCATCGTAAACCAGCACGCTAAACCTTGGGTTAAAGGCATATCGGCTTTTGGCAAATAGCTGCTTAAATTCTTCGAATGGGAGCGGGGTGTATCCAAGAAAACCGCTGAAGGACTTGCTCATCACCGCATGGAGTTTTCTTATTTCTTCATCATACTGTTTTGTGTTGAATGTTTCGAAACGATATCCTCGATCTCTCAGTAGCTTAAAGCGTTCTTTTCCGCGAGAGATCATTTTTTCCAAAGTATCGCGTCCGGTTATCTCCACCGAATCCCACTCCTGCTTGACAGCGAAGCTGTATCGCTCGAAGAACTCCGGATAATAGGGTTGATTGTATGGCTCGCCGTAAAAAAGGTTCTGTTCGAAACCTCGAGTCATAAAGCGGTAGCTGTGCCAGATGTCGAAATTCATCGGACCCCAGATGCGATCGATCTTCATCTCATCATGCAGCCATCGGGTCGCTGAATTAAGAAGCTCCTGTGCTACTGTGTATTCGTTAATGCACTCAAAGAAACCCACCGTGCCTATGGGCGTTCCATCTTTATCCCGTAAATCGCGGTTAACCATCGCCGAAACACGACCGACCACATCATTCCCTGCCATAGCCAGAAAATGTCTATGCGAATTCCCCGACTTTTGGTAAAAAGAAAACTCCGGTGAAAGCAGCGAAAAAACCTCTTTCCTGAGAGGTGGAATCCAATTTTTATCACCCCGGTAAAGCTCGTAGCCAAATCGGATAAACATCTCTTGCAAAGTAGCATTGAATGTAAAGTGTTTTATTGCCATCGTACCTCTCCAATGCTTCCGTTGATTGATATCCGGGCACCATCCTGAATCAGCCTGGTGGCATCTCTCACACCTACGATGGTGGGAATCCCCAGCTCCCGACCGATAATGGCGGTGTGGGAAAGGACGCTCCCCTTTTCCACCACGATCCCTTTAGATGAGAGCATTAGAAACACCCATCCGGGATCGGTCGACTTGGCAATAAGAATGTTATTGCCGCTTGCTACGGGAGAATCCGGGCTCAGCATCACCCGGGCTGTTCCTTCAGCCACTCCGGATGAACAGCCGATTCCCTGTAATGTCTTACTGGCTTGATTTCCAACTTTATTCTGACCGAATGAGCTTAAATAAGGTATACCCTGTGTTTCTATTCGTTCCTTAGGTACGCGTTGAGTAAATTCCAAATACTCCGCTTTTCTTAACTCCACCAAAACCTTGAGGTTTTGGGTCACTGCTGTCCCTTGCACAAAAGCGAAAACCTCCTCTATTGTAAGGTAGTAGATATCCGAAGTAGATTGAAGCACCCCTTTTCCTTCAAACAGCTCCCCCATGCGGCGGAACAGACGCCGGACAATTCCATAAAGTCTGCTCCGGGCAAATCGCATATTTTCCCGGTTGGTGATGGCTAATCGGGCATTCCTTAGCACGAATCGGAAAATGAAACGCTTGAAAGGATTCTTAAGATGCTTTCTGAGGATCTCCTCAGCCTTTGTACGAATCTTCTCTTCCTGGATTTCGATGGTCTTCTGATAAATTCCCAGCTGGTCGTAGTTCTTGACCAGTCCAATTAACGCAGCTGGATTCTCAAAGAAGGTAGGCTTTTCTAACTTGAGTTCCTCTGTGCCTCGATCCCCAAAGATCCGCAGGTGCGCAACTATCTCATCCTTCAACTGTGAATACCTAGTATCATTTTCGATTTTCCTCCAGATGGCTTCATTGTCTTTCTCCTTGAATAGTTCGATCAACATCGGGTCAAGGTGAATGACCTCGACCAAGTGCAGAAGCGAATTGACTGGCTTCACGCTCTCCATATCCTTCTGACCACTCAACAGATCATTGTGCAAGTTTGAGTATTGGTCCAGTCCCCATCTGGCGCAGAGCTGTTTCAGCCAGTCATAGTATTTCATGGCACAAAAATCGTTGTACAGGGTAAGATGCCATTTATCGGTAAGCTTTTGATCAAGAGATTCATACACCGCTATCAATTCATCTTCTGTTAATGCTGAGACATCCATGTTCCTGAAATGATCATATATGGGATTAAAATGCTCAAAAAATCTCCTGGCAGTTCGCTTCACGCTCAATAACCTATAGAGAACATTGAGCCAGACACCAAACCGGTTGAGCCGGGAGAGTCTGCTTTGGGGAATGCTGATTTTCTGTGAGATTCCGATCATCTGATCCCACGAATCCTTGTGCCTTTTAAAACCGGGAAGATAGGAGAGCATTTCGTACCAGCTCAAAAGATTATAAAAGATACGACCGTCCAAAAGTCCTATCATGTTTTTGCAAAAACCGAGACGGCCTTTCAACTCCTTCTTGAAGGGGACGAAGCCGAGGGTGGCATTTCGGAAGACCTTCTCATAGGCGTTTTGGGCAAAGGAGGAGGTTAGCGGAAGGGTAAGCTCCGGATAGCTTTCGACGATATTCGAATTGTCCCAGATGCGCAACTTTGGTGAAGAAGCATGTTTCGCACCAACCACAATCGGTCGGGCTTGAAGGATAAATAATCTCCCTTTTTCATCACACGCCCACTCGATATCCTGAGGTATGCCGAAAAGTCTCTCCGCTTTTACCCCCAGATCGCGCAGTCGGAGAATCTGCGGGTCAGTCAACACTTGCATTATCTGCACTTCCGCCGGAACTGGTTCTAGACGATTTCCATTTTTGGTTGTCGCATCCAGAACCACCCGTCTATCTTTTAATTTCACTTCCTTTGATATGTGGTTTGAATTCCAGTCGATCTGGTAGGTATCGGTTTCTACCATATTGGCAACTACCCCTTCGCCCAGACCATATCCAGCCGAGATGGTACATTGGCATATCCGGCTTTCCGGGTCATTGGTAAAAAGAACCCCCGATGCAATAGACTGTACCATTTCTTGAACGATCACTGCTGAGGAAATCTCGGTGAGGTTGATATTCTTTCGATTCCTATACAAAAGAGCCCTGGCGGAAAAAGCAGATGACCATACATTTTTAATCGTCTCGACAGCTTGTGAAGGGTGGACATTTAGAAAAGAGTCCATTTGACCTGCAAAGGAGTTCTCTTTTGAATCCTCCCCTACGACTGAAGATCGAATGGAGAGGAGAGCCTTTTTGCCGAACAGTTTTTCAAGTGTTGTCGATAACTCCGTAGAGAAATGCTCCGGCAGCTCAGCTTGAGAGATGATCCGGGCAATCCAACCTGATGCCTCATCTAAGCTTTTTTTGTCATTAAAATCCAGGTGGTCTAATACCCTTTCTATTTTCTCTTTTTGGCTGCCCAATGTATTGTTATAAACTCTGCTCGACACCACCACCCACGGAGGTACGGGAAAGCCGGATTGTCGCAGCCGGAACAAGTTCCAACCTTTTCCACCCACCTCCCGCTCGGTAATCTTTCCAAGACCGGCATTATACCAGATCAGATTCTTTGATATAGAGGACATTGGAAGGTCTCCCTTTAAACAAAAAAGATGTATTGAACAATCCGGGCGATAAACACACTCAGAATATATCGCTCAGCAAACGGTTTGAGCTTTGAGGTCACCGGATTTGGTCTGAAGATAAATCGGACATGACCCCACAAAGTCAATCCATACCCCGTTAACAATATTGCCAGAAATACTTCCGAGAAGGAAAGGGTCAGGTAGAAATATAGGCCGATTACGAAAGCCATGGTTTGAGTGCTGCCTGCTACCAGAACCGCCCCGGTACGCCCGAATATCTGAGAATAAGTGACATAAGCATTTTCCTCCTCGGCTGAGCGAACCTTTCGGGCGATCTCCCAGGCAAACGACATCGACCAGTACATGGCTACCAGAAGAGCAATCAAATCCCATCTCATATTTCGCCAGGGTATTTGATACTGGATTGAGAATAAAATAACCAAATAGGAAAGCATAATCGGGATGATAGGGTTGTGGGTTGTCAGATTAAGCAAGAGGTGCTTGCGCAGGATGCGTGGGATGAAGAAATATTTAAACATCAGGAACGCGTATCCCAAGACCCCCAGTGACATCCACAGCACCTTACCAAAACACAGATTGACAACCACATAAAGGGCAATTACAACAGTAAGGCTGAATCCGATATCTGATTCAAGTACTTTACCTGCAGGTACCGGGCGCTCGTGGAAAAGCTCCCGGTCTATCTCTCTGTCCTTAAGCTCGTCCATGAGCCGCAGAATCAGAAGCAGAGCAAAAATACTCCAGATTCCTACTAATGTGCCGGGAGAAAAAATCATCGTCGGTACCCCGTGAATCCTTTCCAGAAAGAAGAAGAAGCTGATAGTAAGCAGAGCAGCTGCAAGCAGACGGGGAAAAACAGGATACATCTCCCCAAGGTAAATCCGCATTCGCTTAGGAAATCCTTCTTTCGGTAAGTACCACATGATTTTCTCCATGATTTTGTGTGACATCTATCGTTTTTGTATCTGTTAGACTTACACCGTGATCGTGCGCTTCTGTATTTGTTTTTGCAGTTATCACATTCACAGCCCTTGGCAGAATTTCTATCTTGAAATCTGATGCCTTCTGACAAATCTCCCCATCACCCAAAAAGGACATTGGTTTTTCCGTGGTTATGATTAATTCCTTCATCCTCCATGTTCTAACACCGGATGCATAGATGTGCCTGCCGGTAAGTACCTTCAAAATGACCAGAAGTGTCTGTATTAAAGTTTCTGAACTTTCAATAAGACAGATGTCGAGCATACCATCGTTGTTGACTGCACCGGGTGACATGAGGAAGTTTCTGCCCAGAAATGGTTGATTATTGACTGTAAGCGAGAGTGCATTCGCTCTCATTTGACCACTCTCAAACTTGATGCTCAGAGGATTTCGATATCTTCTGGTTTTAAGCAAAGCCCCCATCACCGCCAGCATGTAAAGTTTGCTTCCCATCAGCTGTCCGATCAGCTGGCCCGTTTTGCCATTGGATTTGATGGCATTGGCAATACCGGCAACCTCTGAGGGTAGACCGATTCCTCCTGCGGTGACATAACACCACCCGTTCACCCGGATGACATCGGCTGGCTGAAGATGACGACCAGCGATTATACCACAGGCATTTTCCATATCCTTTGGAATATGATAGTAGGATGCTAGATCGTTTGCCGTTCCGGTAGGGATGATCCCCAGTGTGGTCTTTGCTCCTATGATGCCGTTAAGCACCTGGTTCACCGTCCCATCACCTCCTACTGCAACAATCGTGTCAAAACCATCCTTTACAGCTTGCTGGGCTATCGTAAACGCATGGTGAGGATAGACCGTCTGCTCAATATCCACCAGAGAATCGGCAAATCTACCGTTGAGCACTCTTCTCAGAAAAGCACCATCAACTTTCTTCGATTTTGGGTTTACTATGAATTTGATCCTCATCGTATTTCCTCTTGCTATGGCTATGCTACATTCTTCAAACGTTTCCCCCAATCGGCTTGGAGGGAATATCCAAAAATGGCTTGACAATACGCTTTAAAATCCGGAACGGTGATGCTGGTCCCCCGGAGTGCGAAACCAGTATTGCCGTTGTCAAATGTCCTGTTCACGCAAAGATAGGGTTCATAAATCTCCATCGCCTGCCAGATCCTTCTTTCGTGACCAAGGAGAGATTGTTTTGCTTTATGGTACCGTTCCACCAGCATGAATTTCACTCGGTGCAAGTGTTCGCCGGTTTTGTTAAAATAGTCCACTGCTTTATCTACCACCTCTCCGGTGGTGGTAGAATTTCCTTCCCCTGCGGTCAGATGATACGTTTTTCCTATCCCCTGCTCAGTCTTTAGGAAAACATGATCGATGGCATCCGCAACGAAATCCACCGGCACGACATCCAGAGGGTTATTTTCGGAACCGGGCAAAACTTGGATAAGACCATGATGAATAAGCTTCAAAGGAGGATACAAAACGTTGAATGCAGTGGTCCTGCCGGTTTTCGAGTCACCCACGATGATGCTAGGGCGGAAAATTGTAATAGGCAATTCGTTCATCAACTGGCGGACTATCTTCTCCGACTCTAGTTTAGTTCGTTCGTAGGTATTGGAAAACTGTTGTCCGCAGTCTAATTCGGTTTCGAGGATCCTCCCCCCCAGGTTTCCTGAAACATAGGCGGTGCTGACATAAGCTACCCCCTTAAGTCTTCCCGTCTTTTGAGCGCACTGAGCCAATGTCATAACATTTTTAGTGCCGGTGCAGTTTATCAAACTGGCACATTCCAGTGGAAGCTGGAATTGAACCGTGGCTGCAGAGTGAATGATATGGGTCACCTCTTTAGCCAGGCTGTTATAAAGATTCTCAGACAGTCCCAACCTGTCCAGGGTGATGTCACCGCGAACCACCTGAATGCATCTTTTCGCTTGATCTTTGTCTATTTCTGGTGTTACCACCTCAAGCATCTGGTCAACCCGTAGCTCTGCTTCTCTGTCAGAACCACCTCGAATGAGCAAGACAAGTCGGGTTATGCTGTGATCCTTTAGAATCCGGGGAATTAGATTCCCACCGACTAAGCCGGTTGCTCCGGTGAGAAAAACGATTTTGTTCATATGGCTCATCTGCTTCCTTTCTCAAAACTTTCACTTCAGGATAATTGCAAAAGACGTGCCGGAGAGAAAAAGGAAACGGCGAGACCAGAACGAAACCGGTTAACCTCATAGGAGTTAAAGGAATAGAAGAAATGATATTTGAACGGTTAATCTATCTAAGGAAGTTCCTATCGAATGAATTGTTATAGTAAAGTATACTGGCATGTAAGATAATATATAATGGTAGCATTTAAGGCATTGAAAGCACTTAATTACCTGATTAGTGAGCTTTTGGATTCAGAATAATTAAAGAAATAATGGAGACGGTTAGGCTTTGACCGGATAAATCCCGATACCGACCACATATTCGTGAACGATCTTGATTTCTGGCGCGCCGGCATATCTTTCATTTATCCGCTGTACGAATTCTTTGGCTAACCGATCTCGTGCTAATGGCTCCAGCGAATAATAGAATGTGGCCCCGGCACCTGATTTCATAACATGATCATATACTTCCTGACCGGTATGACAGACAAAGTTAAAACTGTCTTGCTTTATCCACCCTGTTTTAAATCCTGCCGCCCTTAGGTGTTTCTCCGTTTCATTCTTATCTTTAGGAAATTTGAATTTTACCGCTTTCACAAGCGATTGCGGCTCCTCCCGGATGATTTCTTCAAATGTTTCGATGGGAACAAGCGGTGATCTATCCAGATGAGCAACGAATCCGACCAACCCGCCGGGTCGTAATGCCTGTTTGAGCAAAGGGAATATCTCATCGCAGCCCACGTAACCGATGAGCCAAGTTAATACTGCCACGTCAAACGATGCCGCAGGAACTTTTCTCAACTCTTCCAAGATGTCTCCCCTTCTGAATTCCACATTAGAAAACCCCCGTCTCTGGATTCTCTTTTTTGCTTGTTCAATCATACCAGGCGTCAGATCGATTCCCGTTACCTTACCTCCAGAGCCGACATTTTCTGCTAACTTGGCTGAGGAATATCCGGTTCCACATCCGCAGTCCAGGGCGGTGGAACCGGTCTTAACCTTTAATCTTTCGAATAGATAGTCAATCGGACCCGAGGCAACTTTCAGCCAATTGTCCTCATAGGTGGAGCTGACGCCATTGTATCCCAAAACGATTTCCTCTTCACCTGCAAACTCCAGCTCTTTTCTTTCCAAAATTTGGAAGAACCTTGGCAATTCATCCTCCACCGGTATCGGAATAGGAGGTACGATTTCTACTGGCACTGGCTTTTTTTCTTTCGCATGCCCACTAAAGAAATCCTGAAGTAAAAATGCCAGACAGAACCGGCAAGGATGTTTGAAATCAGACTGCATTCGGGTGATGATGTTGCTGAGGTCTTCTCTCTCCGCATTTCCATATGATACTGGAATCATATTGCAGGGTGACGCTTCCCCCGTGCCATCTATGTATATGTGTGAATGTGCAGCCCCGCATCCGAAAAATTCCGGTGACTCCATGTGAGCAAACGATGATATGGCAATCCCGTCTTCCCTATTATTATACTCACCCATGTATCGGAAAATCTTCTCGAATTCCTCCATTCCAAAGTCGAGTTTAGCAGAGACAATTTTCCCTGCTGGTGCCGGTTCAATCAACTGCAGTTCGTTGACTCCCAGGTTCTTGTTTAGTTCGACTAAATTTCGGAAATTCTTTTCCTCCAGCAGTCTCTTCGAAGGGACGGCACAGGTATAAGTATAGAAACCCCATTTCTTTGCCCTCTCAATCCCCGATATCGCAATCTTAAAGGCACCACAGACTCCACGCTTTCTGTCGTGCTCTTTTTCGTCGGCGCTGTCTAAACTAATGGAGACGGAATAGACTCGAGTCTCTCTGAGCCTTTTGGCGATCTCGTCTGTAAATCCATAACCGGTGGTGGCTAGTATGCCGCAGGAATCATCTTGCAGAGAACTGCATATCTCCACGATATCGTGTCTTAAGCACGGTTCACCGCCGGTGAAGTTAATCACCATAGCACCCAACTCCTGTAATCGTTTAACTATCTTCTGTAAAGACCCTGTGGAAAGGTCCGAAAGCTGACGTCCGGCATTATAGCAATGCCAGCAATTAAAGACGCATCCATTCGTGACCGCCAAATCCACCGACTGAATGGGTGTCTTTTTCTCCGTACCAAAATATGTCGAGAGAAATCTGTCAAATGCCGGACCGGGAAATGGAGGAATGAACGTATTGATTACGAATTGATTTCCGTAGGGCCTGACCTTCTCTATTTCCAGAAAATCCTTTAAGTACCGGTAAAGCGATGGAGTAAAAAAGCGCATATCAACGCTTTTGGTAAATTCCGAAAGAAATTGATCATTTTCCTTCATACCGATTGATCTCCTTTTCCTTCATTGTGACTATATCCCCAAAAACCAACAGGTGCTGTAACGCCTTCCTTATTTTTAGAACCTATATCCCAATGAAAAACCAAGGGCTTGATGATTTGCCCAGTAGCATGGTTGCAGTTTGATCTGGCTAAGAGCATGCTGCTTGTTATACCAGTCGACCGATTCACCGGTGGTACTGATATCATGAAGGGAACTTGCTACTACGGTAACACCGCCGACCAAAAAAACCATTATCGGTCCAAAGGTGTCCCAACTATCATTACCCCAAATGTCGATTCCGAATTTTGATACGCTGAAAATGGCCACCCCACCCGCGAGACCTCGAATGATCAGTCCCGATACAAAACGATTCGAATTTTCTGCATAGAGATGTCCTAACCTAGGGCCAAACAAAAGCCCGAATGATCCTAAGGCAAATCCTGCACTGCCTCCATCTTTTAGGAGCGGGATGCTGACTGCCACCGGAGCTAACGTGCCAACCAGCGAATAACTCAAAGCTTTGGATTTCGACTTGGGGGTCAAAGGGATGCCAGGTTTAGCCTGTACCGACAAACTAAGAAATAACATTAGACACAGGCTCAGCACCCCGATCTTCAGAATGTTATTATTCTTCTCCATTTTTTTCCTCCGTCAAAAGTTTTCACCAAAGAGGAATTGCAAATGACATGCCGGAGAAGATGAGAGATTAAAGAAAAAATCTGATCAGTTAACTACTTAATAATGAAGCAGATAACAAACCTATCTTCAAGGAAGAGTCTTTAAGTGCGGGAATTGAAGGTAGAATATGGTATAGAAGTTTAGACTGACTGTATTAATATATATAACAGAAATGTCTGGGGAGTAAAAATATCCTTCTCACTTTTCTTACCCCCTCATATGACAATTCGGCAGAAAATTAAACGGATGCGGTTCTCCGTCTGGTAGAAACGTGAGAAGCATAGATCAATCCTCTGAAGTGCTTGAACTGATGCCTAACTCTTTGATCAATCGGTTCAAGTATGTCCGCTGTATGTCCAAAAGCTTGGCAGCTTGAGACTGATTATTGCTGGTTAACGACAAAGTCTGGGAGATAAACTCCCTCTTGAACTTTTTCAATGCTTCCTCTAACGGAATTCCGGGGGAGATTTCTTCCTTTCCTCTCTGGCTCAATTGGGGTGGCAGAAGATCCGGGGTGATTGTATCAGATGATGCCAAAACGACCGCTCTTTCCAAAACATTCTGCAATTCCCTTATGTTCCCGGGCCAATGATAGGTTAGGAATATCTCCAAAGTCACCGGATTTAAGGTGGCTATTCTTTTTTTCATTTCCCGGTTGAACTTTTGCAGGAAATGACTGGTTAAAACCGGGATATCCTCTTTCCTTTTGCGCAGTGGAGGAACTGTAATGGAGATGACATTTAAACGGAAAAAGAGATCTTCTCTGAACTTTTTCTCCGACACTCGTTGGGTCAAATCCTGGTTGGTAGCAGCTATTATCCTGGTATCCACTTTTAAGGTTTGAGTCCCCCCCACTCTTTCGAATTCTCCTGATTCCAAAAAATGCAAGAATTTGGTCTGAATCACTGGGGTTATATCTCCGATCTCGTCCAAAAATACGGCTCCGGAGTGGGCATTTTCCAATCTCCCTTTCTTCCTTTGATAGGCTCCAGTAAAGGCGCCTTTCTCGTGCCCGAAAAGGTCGCTTTCCAACAGCTGTTCAGATAAAGCTACACAGTTAACATAGACGAATGGCTTGTCTTTCCTTAGGCTTAAGTTGTGAATGGCACGGGCTAATACCTGTTTTCCGGTGCCGCTCTCTCCCAGGATCAAAATGGTGGACTTAGTTTCAGCCACCTTCTGGATAATGTCTTTGATTTTTTGTATCTCCGGGCTCTCACCCCAGACCATATCATACTGGCTGGCTATCTCCTCTTTTAGATACTCCTTTTCCTGGAACAGATTTTTTCTTTCCAGTGCTTTCTGGATAGTCAAAAGAATATGATCCGGCTCACAGGGCTTGGGGATGAAATCATAAGCTCCCCTTTTGATTGCTTCCACGGCTTTCTCGATTGTAGCGAAAGCGGTCAACATTATCACCAGCGCCTCCGGCTCTTCCTTTTTCATCCGATTAAGGGTCTCTATACCGTCCAACTTTGGCATCATTAAATCCAATAGCACCACATCCGCCCCCTCCTTTCTGAATAGGTCCAGACCTTCCTCCCCATCCTCAGCCGTCAAAACGCGGTATTGATGAAACTTCAGTCTCTCAGCCAAGAGACTTCTTATCTGGGGATCATCATCCACGATTAGGATTTTCTCATGTGACATAGGTATCTCCTATTTTATCTACCCCCAAGGGGGCCAGAGTCCCAACTTGTATCAACTTTGCGGTAAGGTGAAGCTGAATTTGGCACCTTTGCCTATGCCGGAAACCGGGCTTTCCACCTTGATCTCCCCCCCGTGTAATTGCACTAAGTTCCTTACAATATCCAGACCAATGCCCAGTCCTTTTTCTTTTACCTTCCCGGCGGGTGTAACCTTATGAAATCTTTCGAATATCTTATCCAAGTTCTCTGCTTGTATCCCCACCCCGTCATCGATGACCGAAATCTCCGCCATCCTCTCCTTCAATCTTTTGGCTGAGACTATAATCTCTCCTCCGGAGTCGGTGTATTTTATGGCATTATCCAGCAAGTTAAGCATAATTTGCATTAAACAATGCCGATCGGCAAAGACGAAAATGCCTTCAAGTCCGTCGGTTAAGAGTCTTATACTTTTTTTCTCTGCGAGAATTTTCGCGATATCGCAGGCTCCCCCTACCACCTGAGCTAAGGGGAGGTTCTCCTTGTTCAATGTCATCCTTCCCGATTCGCTCATCGACAAGGTCAGCAGGTTGTCTATCATCCGGGAAACGTGTATGGCGCTCTCCTGGATCAAAAGCAAATTCCTTCGGTTCTCCTCCGGGACCTCGCCGCAGACCCCTTTCAGCATGTTGTCCACGGAAAATCGGATGGCGGTTAAGGGGGTCCGCAGGTCGTGGGAGACGTTGGAGATGAATTTGGTTTTAAGCTGGTTCAGCTCCTCCCATTTTTCCTTTTCCAGTTGTTCGGTTAAAATCCTACCACGCATTTTCATATTCTGCAAAGACCGGCTTACCTCCTGTACCATCAGGGAAATCAGCTCCACATCATCCGCAGAATATCTAAGCTCCGATTTCTTGCTGCCGAGTAAAAGCCATCCGAATTCCTCTTCCTTTTCTATTAAGGGGTAACATAGCCGGATATCAAATTTCTTCAGCATCTTATTTTCAGACAAGATCGGCAGATTTTCCAAAACCGTCGCCCCCTTAGCTCCCATAATTTCCCTGCTCTTAAAAATGTCTGGAGATAAATTCATCTTCTCGGTTTCTATCTTCTCTCTTTCCTCTCTGGAAAAACCGATGGATTTGGCTATCCGGAATCCTTCCAAGTCGTCTTCCTTAATAAATATCATTACCCGCTTAACCGCCAAGAGGAGATCGATTCTGCTGAAGAGCAGATCCAAAAGTTCATCCAGGGTAAAGGCAACGCTTACCTTGTGGGTAAACTCGTGAATAGCTTTTCGGTAATCGTATCTGACCCGGTAGAAAGTTTTATCCACCAAAACTCTTATTCGATTTTTTGCCGGAGTAAAAGCTACCGCCGCTGCTAAGGTTGCCAGGATGGGAAACAGGCTTCCTTGATAACCGGTAAGCTTGTGGGCGATCTCACCCAAAAGACCAACCACAAAAAGATATATGCCCACAATAAAGCCGGTCAGAAGGGAATAAACCAAGCTCCGGTTTATGACTACGTCTATGTCCATGGTCTGATACTTCATGATGGAGAAGGCAAAGGATATCGGGATCAACAAAATGAACAGGGACTTTATAACCTCCGGAATCAAGGTCCGACCGACCAAGATGTTAGGGATGGTGACCAAGAAAAGAAAAGGAAAACTCCCCACCGCAATTCCCCAGAATATCCATCGGATTTTCCTCTTTTCCTCCAGGAACTCCAGTTTCCTGTAGGTTCTATAAAGTGCGAAAAGGCCTAAGAGGACATAAATGACCAAATAGACGCGAAAGAAAAGAAAAAGAGTTTGGAACGCCTGGAACCATGAGACGGAGCTCTCGTAAATCGATCTCCAGTAAAATAACTCCATCAGGGCAATGAGAGCTATACTGGGTAGATATGCCGAATAGATAATGGTGCTGCTCTGGGTGGGGATTTTTTCCTCCCGGGGGAAGAGGACTGAGAAATGAAAGAAAAGAGCCGGAAGGAAAGTGTAAGCGATGATCTGAGTAGTGGGCAGGATAAAATCAATCTCCCTCGGACCAAAGGGGAAGCCCGCACGGGGTATAAGCAAAGTTAGGGACAAGGATAGAGAGGAGGCCAAGTAAACCTTGACCATTTGGCTTTTGGGTTTTTTCAAAAAAACGAAAACCCCCATCACCCAGGTGAAAAGCCCCGCTAGGAAATTGATTACTAGAAACAACCAGTCGTATTCTCTTTCCAAAGCAATCTTTAAATCAAACTTCTCTCCACCTCTTTGTACTGTCAGGTTGACTGTTTGTCCGATTCGCTTTTGCCCGATATAGAAATTCAAATCACTTCTGCTGCGTATCAGATTCTTGTTGATCTCCAAAAGAAGATCACCACTTTGAAGTCCGGACCTTTTGACCTCATCCCCAGAAATTTGACCTACCCGGATGAATCCATTATGCTTCTCGGAAGTGATCTTAATCTCGGGTTGTTCACTCAACCTGACAGTACCCCAGAGCCCCAAAAGCAGGCAGAGTAAAGCCATAAGAAGAAAAAGAGTGGTTGATTTTCTTTCTTTAGCAGCCATTCTATAGTTATCTGAGCAGATGTAAGATACTGCTGAAAAGGTAAATTAATTCAGGAACGAAATATTATCACCTAAATCCCGAGAAGGCTGGTCAATTGTAAAATAATCCTCAATTTCTTGGACTGTCAAGGGAAATGTTCTTGCATACTTTAATCGCAGTTATGCTTTTTTGAGGTTTAGATGTGGAGTAAACTTACCACCCGACATGAGATGAGGAGTATATTTCTCGATTTACTCCTTAGCTGGAAAGACACTGAAACGTCGGAGCTAGATTAAGTGTGATAGATTGGAGATTTTCTACAGTCTTAAGGTGTAGAATAAATTACCACCGGGTGTGTGTCATGAATTAAATATATTGATGGTTAATGACTTGGAAGCTGAATGCAGAGATGTCGAGGGTTTGCAAAAACATGGCTAAACTGATATTTATTGAATCAGAGAGGGGAGCTTGGGGTGGTGGTGTAACCAGAGGTTTTGATAAGTGGTCTCCGAAGATTGTTTCAGCTTTATTTCAATTGGGCTTGGGTTTTCGTGGGTCATGATGGTTTATTGCAAAGATATTAACTTTTTGTCTTTCTTTGTAATAGCCTACCTGACAACGGATTAGATCAAGTCACCACAGAGGGTTCGAATCCTGTTTCCCGCTTTTTTATTGGCTGGATCTAAATAGATTCTTACTTTTTATAGTAATTTATTTCATCTTCTTCAAAGCCTTCCCATCGCTAATTCTTCGCTCATCCATTGTGACGTTATAAGCTGATTGAATTGATAAACCGTGATAGAAATACCGATAGAAGATCACAGAGACTTCCATCTTTCCATCGGTTATTCTAAGTTCTTCCCGGTCGCCTGTCCAAAAACAGCACAATCTGCTATTGGAATTTCATGTCGCTCAGATTTGGCTGTTTACGTTCCGATCTATTCTAATGGAGGGATAGAAAAGGCAGCTTTAGCCTGGAACTCTCTTATAAGTGATTTTCTGAAGCTGAAAGATCGCAAAAGGTCGGTCTGATCTCTGCAGCTTTTTATATGCTTATCGTTTGCGATGACTGTCTTTTCTCTAAGAGTGGTTCTGTCATTTGACCTAAGTACCATAGACTTTGTGAAGGAGGCAGGCATGTTGGAACCAACGAAAATAGCCAGATACACTGTGCTGATCTTTTTACTCTTATTTGTGATGGTTTCGATTTCTTCTGCTGCAGGGCTTTCCCGTGCCGATATCGACTCCTTGCGAAAACAGGGAGAGATCGAGGGTTGGACCTTCACCGTGGGTGAGAACCCGGCTACTGTGTATTCTTTAGCCGAATTGTGCGGGATGAAGGCACCGGACAATTGGTGGGTGGGAGCAAAGTTCAATCCCTCCATTTCCTCCAAAAGTCTGCCGGCTGCTTTCAGCTGGTGCGACTCCGGAGGATGCACTCCGGTAAAAAATCAGGGTTCTTGCGGGAGCTGTTGGGCTTTCAGCACGGTGGGTGCGCTGGAATGCAACATCAAGATCAAGGACAAGGTAACGGTTGATCTATCCGAGCAGTGGCTGGTCTCGTGCAACTCCGACGGTTGGGGCTGCGGCGGAGGATGGTGGGCGCACGATTATCACCAGTGGAAGACCGATCCCTGCGGCGGAACCGGCGCGGTTCTGGAATCCAACTTCCCCTACACCGCTTCCGATGCCTCCTGCAACTGCCCTTATACGCATAACTATCTTATACAAGACTGGGGTTTCGTCGGCAGCAGTTACGGTATACCGCCGGTAAGCTCCATTAAGCAGGCCATCATAGATTATGGTCCGGTCTCCGTTACGGTCTACGCCAATTCTGCAATGCAGGCTTACACCGGCGGTATATTCAATGGTTGTGCCACCGGGGATATAAACCACGGTGTGGTTCTGGTCGGCTGGGACGATAATCAAGGAACCGGTGGTGTTTGGATAATGCGCAACTCGTGGGGTTCGGGATGGGGCGAGGGGGGTTATATGCGAATACCATATAACTGTTCCAGCATAGGCTATGCCGCCTGCTACGTGGTTTATGCCGGCACGGCTATGCTAAAGATCAGCCTTCCGAATGGTGTTCCGGAGATCATAACCCCCGGTAAACCAGACACCATCACGGTTCAAATCGAGGAAATCGGTGACTCATACGTTCCGGGTTCCGGTCTTTTACATTACCGCTACGATGGTGGTTCTTATCTCACTTCTGCTTTAACGCACTTAAGCGGCGACCTGTATAAAGCCATTCTGCCGTCGCCGGACTGCGACGACCAACCGGAATACTACTTCAGTGCCCAGGGAGCCACCTCCGGGGTAACATATAGTCCGTCCGATGCTCCTGCCACCGTTTACTCCTCGCATGTCGGAGAGCTGACCATGGTGTTTGCCGACGACTTTGAAACCGATCTCGGATGGAGCGTGCAAAACGATCCCAATCTTACCGATGGCGCCTGGAACCGGGGCGTTCCGGCCGGAGGCGGCGAGCGTGGCGACCCGCCTGCGGATTTCGATGGCTCGGGCAGTTGTTATCTCACGGATAACGTGTATGGTAACTCGGACGTGGACGGCGGAATTACCTGGCTGGTCTCACCTTCGCTGGATCTGAGTGCCGGTACAAACGCCATGGTCCATTACGCTCTATGGTATACCAACAATTTTGGAAGCAGTCCTAACAGCGATCTTTTTAAGGTTTATGTCTCCAACAACAATGGTACCAGCTGGACTTTGGCCGAAACCATCGGACCGGCTACCTCATCCGGCTGGACGGAACATAGCTTTATGGTTGATGATTTCGTCGTCCCCACCAGCCAGGTCCGGGTTCGTTTCGAAGCCTCGGATCTAGGTGACGGCTCTGTGGTAGAGGCAGGTATTGACGATTTTGACGTTTCGTTTTTGTTTTGCGGAAATGGGTCGCCTACTGTTTTCAATATTCCCGACACCGCCATCTTCGAAGGGGGCAGCTTCCCTCCCGTAAACTTGGACGATTATGTGAATGATCCCAACGATGATGATTCGGTCATGATCTGGTCGCATCGGGGACAAGTGGCGTTGCTGGTTGTTATAACTGATCGGGTGGCTACCATAACTCCACCCTCACCCGGCTGGAAAGGCTCCGAAACCATCTGGTTTAAGGCTTGCGATCCTGGAGGACTGTGTGATTCCAATCAAGCTACTTTTACTGTCATCGCATTTAATGACACGCCTGTGGTCTTGGATATTCCAAATCAGACTGTCGCGGAGAATGTCAGCTTCGCTTCGATCAGCTTGGATAACTACGTCAATGACCCGGACAACCATGATTCAACCATGAGCTGGACTCGTCGGGGTCAAGTTCATTTATCGGTAAATATAATTAATCGTGTGGCTACCATAACCTCACCCGATTCGGAGTGGAATGGCTCCGAGACCATCTGGTTCAAGGCTTGCGATACCGGTGGTCTGTGTGATTCCAATCAAGCCACCTTCACCATTACCCGGGTGAACGATCCGCCCAAAGTCGCTGACATCCGCGACACCACCGTCACCGACGGAGAGAGTTTCGGTTTGATCTATCTGGATAATTATGTTACCGATCCGGACGATAATGATTTAGGCATGATCTGGACACATCGGGGTGAAGCGGAGTTATCGGTTGTAATAACGAATCGGGTGGCATCCGTAACTGCACCCGATCCGGAGTGGAATGGTTCCGAGACTATCTGGTTCAGGGCCTGCGATCCTGGCGAGCTGTGCGATTCCAATAAAGCTACCTTCACCGTTACGGCATTCAATGACACGCCGACGGTCTCGGACGTTCCCGATCAGATCATCGGGGATAATGGCGGCTTTACTCCCATCAGTTTGGACAACTACGTACAAGATCCGGATAATCCTGATTCAGTCATGACCTGGACTCATTGGGGCGAGGTGGAGTTGCTGGTCGATATAACCGGTCGGGTGGCTACCATAACCGCTCCCGATTCGGACTGGAACGGTCTCGAGACCATTTGGTTCAAAGCCTGCGATCCGGCGGGATTGTGCGACTCCAACCAGGCAGGCTTCACCGTATTGGTGTCGGGTGTTACCGATGAAGACTCCTCACTCTCCGGACCTTTTGTTTTCCTTTTGAATCAAAATCATCCCAATCCTTTCAATCTGCAGACCAATATCACCTACAGCGTATCGACGCCGGGCCAGGTTAAGTTGACGATTTACGACCTTTTAGGCAGGAGGGTGAGGACGTTGGTAGACGAGAATCAAACAGCGGGAGAAAAATCCCTCGATTGGGACGGCAGGGACGACAAAGGCAACACCGTTGCCAGTGGGATTTATTTCTATAAAATCGAAGCAGGAGAGTTCACGGAGACGAAGAAGATGATGATATTGAAATAGTCGATAGACCAGCGGAGCAGAGGTGGTGGATGGGGTATTGGAATGGCTCGGAGTGGTATTAAGATCTGTTTCCGGGATTATGGTGGATACCGCTTCACTCCATCGGATGGACCTCAAATCAGAAGCATCTTATCCGGATTGCTTTTTATCCTTGGGAACGAACTCTATGGAAATCGAATTCACGCAATGTCGGGTGTTTTTCATCGTCAGTCCTTCCCCCATAAAAACGTGCCCCAGATGAGCCCCGCATTTTGCGCACTGGATTTCGGTTCGGACACCGTCCGCATCCGGAACTCTTCTGATCGCCCCTTTGATTTCATCATCGAAGCTGGACCAGCCGCACCCGGAATCGTGTTTATCTTCAGATCTATATAGGGGCGTATTGCATCTTTTACAGATATAGATGCCCGGTTGGAAGTGTTTATAGTATTTGCCGCTGAATGGCCTTTCGGTCCCTTTATGAAGGATAACCCTTTCTTCTTCCGGCGTAAGCTCATTTAGGTTCATAGTTTCAGCCTAATCCCATTGGACAATCTGATAAAACCTCCGTATGTTAATAGATACGTTCTTGACCCAGGAAGTCTTTAGCACTAAAGACACAGGAAGAAGGGTGTGTTGATTAATTTAATGTCACCATACAGTAAAAAACTCTATTTACGACCATTGTTTTTTTCTAATCTTAGACCTGACCAGAAAAGTTTCGCGTTATAGTTTCGGCAAAACTCTTTTAAGACCAAGGAGAAGGGATGATTGATTTAAAAGGCAAGGTCGGTTTAATTACCGGGGCATCCCGGGGTATCGGGAAAGCCTCAGCTCTAATGCTGGCACAAGCAGGGTGTGATCTGGCGATAAATTACTGCCATAACGAGAAAGATGCTGAAAAGGTGGCTAAGAGTGCCGAGAAGCTTGGAGTTAAAGTTAAAATATATCATGCCGATGTTTCCAAAAAACGACAGGTGGATGAAATGGTGGCTGGTGTGGTTAAGGAATTGGGCAAAATCGAAATACTGGTGAATAATGCCGGCATCTGGAAATATGCGGCTATCGATCAGATGAGCGAGGAGCAATTGAGGGAAACCATAGAGGTGAATCTGAATGGTACCTTCTATCCCATAATCGCATGCGTCCCCTACATGATAAAACAGAGATGGGGGAATATCATCAATATCTCATCTACCGCCGGACAGAGAGGTGAGCCTTATCATTCACATTACAGCGCTTCCAAGGGAGCCATCATCAGCCTGACCAAGTCTCTGGCGGTGGAGCTGGCGCCGTATAATATCAGAGTAAATTGTGTCGCTCCCGGCTGGGTGGACACCGATATGAGCCACCCCTCTTTGGTAGGAGTAGATAAGGAGAAGATCCTGCATGTGATTCCAATGGGAAGGGCGGGCACCGCCGAAGAGATAGCCGGAAGCGTTTTGTTCTTGGCATCGGAACTTTCCACCTTTATCACCGGAGAGATAATCAACGTCAATGGGGGAGCGGTGTTGTGTGGTTGAGTTCTGATATTAATGGTATTAATTAACTTTGCCCGATGGTTGAAAATGATCTGGTTGAGGAATTGATCACAGGAAATTCCCTTTCCCTCCCCAACTTTATTTAAAGTATCCAAAACATATTCCTGGTTGATACTATAAATCTCAGTGGTTCTATCGTAAAGTAAATAGCAATATAGCAACATGGAAGGTGGCACCAAGAATCATATGGAATTCTGGCTGAGATAATAAAAAAAGGTTTAATCATATGGGGCTGGGTGTCCCCCTTGCCTTTTGATCACCTCCTTTACCGGGAATCGATTTCGATGAAGATTAAGTCATATCTGTTCTTCTTAGTTACGGTTGGATTATTTCTATTATCCACCTTTGCCCTTAGTCGGGGGCAATGTCCGGAACAAATCAACGACAGCGGAATATGTGACACTCTGCACCTCGAAGTTGCTCCCCATGACGTTTTCTTTACCGGTCCGGGGTATTTATCCCGCGTCCTTCTGCAGATTACCCGGGATAATCCGAATCTTTCGGATTCCATCGCCGGCATGGTTTTTCCTTTTTGCTTCACCCATAGCAACCCGACCAAGTATTGCAGTTTAAGTTATTACTGGAACAATTCCACCAGCTTCAACAACCCCAGAAACATCTTCCGACACTTCCCAACGGAGGAAGACACCATCCACAACTGGATGATGGATCTATATCAAAGGGAGAATGGGGAAGAATGGAACTTAATCGATCTCAACTTGAACGGAATTTCCCATTTCTGGCTCGCCTTGATACCGTTTGGAATAGAGGATGCGAAATTCGGCTCCTCCAGCCGAACACTTTTAGCCACCTTAACCTTCAAGGTAGAAGATACCATGACCGTCTGCCTGGATTCGTGTTTCTGGCCCCCCTCCAGTCGTCTCAAGCTCATCCGATCCGATGCCCTGGCTTATATTCCCCGACATAACTTGCCTTATTGTTTTACCGTCAGACCCTGGAATGCCCCGAGAATTCTGCATACCTCCCCAACTAAAAACCAGCTGAACGTTTCGTCATCCTCCGACATCTCGGTGACGTTCGATACCACCATGAATGGTATGACCATAAACCATTCTACCTTTATGGTCTATGCCAGATCAACCGGGAAACATCTTGGGACGATCAGCTACGATAGTCTTACTAAGACAGCTAACTTCCAACCTTCAAGCGATTTCATAGCGGGAGATATGGTAACTGTGATTTTGACTTCGGATATCCTGGCATCGGATGGAACTCCAATGAAAAAAAGTTATAGCTGGTCTTTCACCATAGCGGCTAGTTATGGTGGAGGTACTTTTACGCCACAATCCACCATTCCGGTAGGAGATGAACCCCAGTCCGTCTTCGCTGCTGACCTGGATAAGGATGGGGATATAGACTTGGCTGTGGCTAATGCCAATTCCGATAACGTCTCGGTTCTTTTGAATCAGGGGAAAGGCGTCTTTTATCCCGATTCCTCCTATCCGGCTGGCGACCAACCTTGGAGCATTATGGCTGCCGATTTGGACGATGATGGTTACCTGGATCTGATAACTGCAAATTCGAATTCCAATAACGTTTCGATTCTATTGAACCGGGGGGACGGCACATTCGCCCCGCATTCGGATTATCCCGTTCGATCCCAGCCTCACTGCGTTGCGGCAGCCGATCTCAATGGCGACGGCAAGCTCGATCTGGCCATAGCCAATGCGGGCACTGGCGATGTCTCGATTCTGCTGAATCAGGGAAATGCCGTCTTCGCGCCACCATTGGTTTTCCCGGTGGTTGATTACCCGACCTCAATGTGTGTAGGTGATATGGATAAGGATGGCGACTTTGACATTGTCACCGCCAATGCCCTCACCGATCAAATTGCCGTTTTAAGCAATAACGGTGATGCAACCTTTGCCCCCTGCCTGCTCTATCCCGCAGGTATAGGTCCGTATTCGGTGGTGGTTGTCGATTTGGATGGTAATGGTGCCCCGGATCTGGTAGTGGGACACGGGAGCCCTGTTCCCTCTAAAGTTATTACCATATTGCTGAACAACGGTGACAGCACCTTTTCTTCACCTTCATCTTATTCGGTGGGGAATTCACCTCTTTCAGTCTGGGCTGCCGATATGGATGCAGATGGTGATCTGGACATAGCAACCGGGAATTCAGAGGACGATAACCTGTCTTTTCTCTCCAACCATGGTAACGGAACCTTCAGTTATAATTCGGTCTTTCCGGTAAGTGACTACCCTTCCGCTCTCTTTTCGGCAGACTTGGATGGGAATGGATCTATGGATTTGATCGCCACCAACCGTGATTCGGACAACCTTACGATACTCCTGAATTTCGTTCGGGGCGACATCAATGGAGATGTGGTTATCAATATCGGGGATATGGTTTACCTGTTGAATTATCTGTACAAAAACGGACTCCCGCCTTATCCTTTGGCAGCCGCAGACGTCAACTGCGATGGAGCGGTCAATGTCGGCGACGTGATATATCTGATCAATTACCTGTTCAAAGGTGGAATTCTTCCCAATTGTTAGTATTTCCTCATTTGACCAAAAATCCTCTAACCTCAACTCATTTTTTAGATTTTACACTGGTTTTTCTTGACTTTTTTAATTTTTGAGTTATACTTATATAAGTTATGATTATAACCGTTAAAGGAATAACTCACCTTATAACCCGAAAGGATAAGCTGATGCTAAACCCAATTGCTAAGGAGTTTAAGCAGGTAATGCTGTTGTTGTTGTGGCTGGTGATGGGAGGGATGGTATCAACTGCTGCTGTTTGGGGATACCAACCGGTTCTTTCCCCAGGTGAAGTCAGTGTTACCATACCCATGGGAACCTATGAGATTAAGGCCACCGCGTCGGGAAGTGAGATTTATCTCGAAGATTTTGGCCGGCTTTCGGTTCCGGGAAAGCCCAATCTTCCCTCCAGGATCTTCTCCATTGCTATCCCGCCTGGAGCAGAAGTGGCTCAAATCCAATTTGATCAAGGTGAGGGAGTGGTGCTTTCCGGAACCTATCAAATTCCCCCCACTTCTCTGGTACGGGTAGTGGGACAAGAAAATTCTTTGTTTTATGAACGGGATAAACAGACCTATGAACAAAACTTGAAATCGGTTTACTCAAGCGACGATCCGTATCCGGAATCAGTGGGGGAAATGGTTCGAACTGCCGGCTATAGAAAGTACAACTTGGTGGACGTGCAAGTGACCCCTTTCTCCTATCACCCGTTATCCGGACAATTGACCTTTTATCCCCAACTCACCGTTAAGATAAACTATACTTTCCCCCGTGACTTCGATCCCAAAGATATCATGATCGATGATCTTCCCCGGACCGAGCAAACCGCCAAGCAGATCGTCTTGAACTACGATCAGGCTCAAGGCTGGTATCCCGCCGGTACCAAAGGGAAAGAAAGCTACGATTTCGTGATCATCACTTTGGATGCCCTGACCTCTTCGGTTACCCCCCTGGTGGACTGGGAGACCGGCAAAGGGAGAAGCGTCAACGTGGTAACTACCTCCTGGATCAATTCCACTTATACCGGCTACGATCTGGCTGAGAAAATAAGAAATTTCTTAAGAGACAAATATCCTTCAGGTCAATGGGGCATTGAAGATGTGCTTTTGGTGGGTCATTACGATGACGTGCCCATGCGCCGCTGCTGGCAGGATCTGGGATATGGAAAACCGGAGACAGATTTTTACTATGCCGAGCTTTCCCTTCCGGACAATCAGTCTTGGGATTCTAATGGGAATCACCGCTGGGGTGAAAACTCCGATAATATTGATTTTTATAACGAGGTGATAGTGGGAAGAATCCCCTGGAGCACCCCTGCCACGGTTCTGCACATCTGTCAAAAGTCGATAGCTTACGAGCAGAATGACGACCCGGCATATAAGAAAAACATTTTACTTTTGGGTGCTTTTTTCTGGGATGATACTGATAATGCCGTCCTGATGGAAAGAAAGGTGAATCGGCCGTGGATGTCGTCTTGGACCAAGACCCGTATGTATGAGCAGGGTCATTCTATGTATATCATGGATTATAACCTCACCTATAATAATGTTAGAACGGTCTGGTCATCTAATCACTTTTCTTTCGTGAACTGGGCCGGACATGGTTCACCGTACGCCAGTTACATATTATACTCAACGGGCGAGGCATTTGTCTCCACCTCCACCTGTTCCTACCTAAATGACGACTATCCCGCTATTTGTTTTGCGGACGCTTGCAGCAATTCGGACACCGATGCCCTGAACATAGGACAAGCTATGCTGCAGCAAGGTGCGGTGGGCTTTGTGGGTGCCACCAAAGTGGCTTATGGCATGCCGGCCTGGCATGATTCACTGAATGGATCCAGTCAGTCGTTGGATTACTTTTTCACCACCTATGTCACTTCCGGAAATCTAACTCAGGGTCAGGCACACCAGCAGGCTTTGAGGACCATGTATACCAAGAACCTGTGGTATAGCCTGAAGTATGAAACATTCGAATGGGGAGCTTTATGGGGAAACCCGGATTTGGGAATGGCTCCGGTCATTACCAACTATCCGCCTGAGGTTCCGCCGCAACCCTCCGGACAGATTGTGGGTCAACCGGGAATAGATTATGATTTCTCCAGCTACACTACTGATCCGGATCAGGATAGTTTGTTCTACCAGTTCTCCTGGGGTGACGGGATCAGCGATTGGATCGGACCCTACCCATCCGGAGATACCTGTACCACATCCCATACTTGGAACAACTCGGGAAGTTATAATGTCAAAGTCAAAGCCAAAGACATACATGATCGGGAATGCAACTGGTCCGATTCCCTGACCATCCAAAGATATATCAGCGGAGATTGCAACGATGATAGAATTATAGATGTAGGTGATGCGATATATCTTATTAACTATCTTTATAAAATGGATGTAGCACCGAATCCCCTGATGGCTGGTGATGTTACCTGCGATGGGAAAGTGGACATCTCAGATGTGGTCTATCTTCTGAATTATCTTTTTAAGGGAGGAACGGCTCCAGTCTGTCAATAAATCTTACCCCCCCACTCCCCCTCTCCATTTCATGGGGAGGGGATACGGGGTGGGAGAGGTTAAGTTTTACAGCTCCAAGGAAACAAAGTACAAAGCCCTGTTTCGTTCAATCAGTAAAATAGTTCTATCTTTACTTCGTAACTGGCTTATCAATTTTTCAAACTCGTCCACATTGAGAGTGGGGTGATCCCCGATCTGGCGGATCACGTCACCAACCTGCAATCCGGCTCTATAAGCGACGCTACCTTTTTCTATGGCGGTGATCGCTACTCCCCGCGGATCGGAGAGCCCAAGTTGTCGGGCAACGGATGAGGTGATTTCCGTAACGGTCGTGCCCAGCTTGCTTTGGGAACCCTTGCTGGCACCGGCAGGAAGTGTTTGGGGTGAAAGTTTTACGTTCATCTCTTTACCGTTGCGGAAAAATCCAATGTCTAAGCTTTGATCCGCTCTGGCCAAATAGCTTAAATCCTCCCAGTCGCTGATGTTTTTGATCCTCTGGTCGTCCACTCTGAATATCACGTCTTTTCTTTTTAATCCTGCCTTTTGAGCGGGACTCTCTTCTTCCACGTCCGATATGATGACCCCCTCGGATTTCTTTAAATTTAAGTTCAAAGCCAGGGCTGAATTTACCTCCTGGACTCTAAGACCGATCCAGGTGGGAGTTACTCCGCCGTGCTTGATCAAATCCGAAAGTATCGCCTTGGCCCGATTGATCGGTATGGCAAAGCCGATTCCCTCCGAGCCGCGGCTGGTGGTGAAAATAAAAGTGTTGATCCCGATTACTTCCCCGGATGCATTCACCAGCGGTCCACCGGAGTTTCCCGGATTTATGGCAGCATCGGTCTGGATCATCTTGCGGTATATCTGCACCTGTCTCTGTTCCCGCTTGATGTCCCGATTAAGCGCACTGATCACCCCCACGGTAACTGAAGGATTGGGATCGTCTAAAAGATACCCAAAGGGATTGCCGATGGCGATAGCCCATTCCCCGATAATCAGATCGTCGGAATTACCTAAAACCACTGCCGGGAGATTCTTGGCTTCGATTTTTACCACCGCCAGATCGGAAGCTTCATCCATTCCCACCACCTCTCCTTCGTATTCATCACCGGTGGTTAAGGTCACCTTCAACTGATCTGCCCCGTTTACCACGTGAGCATTGGTTAATATGTACCCCTCTGGATTTATGACAAATCCGGAGCCTATACCATATACCTTCTCCTTGTATTCTCTCGGGCGGAAGAAGCTCCCCCAGAAATCGTCAAAAAACTGATCCCCGAAGGGGGAAAAGAAAGGTTGTTCTCGGACCACCCTCACCTGGACCACGCTGATGGAGACCACCGTTGGACCCACCTTCTGGGCCGCCTGGACTATGGCGTTCTGGCGGGAATTGGCGATCTCCTCCTGCACCGCCGCTGCAGTCCTCACCATGGAGGGAACGACCGGAGAGGTTGTTATTTCTGATGAACCGGAAGGTCCCGCGGAAAAATGCGGATGGAAAAATCCAAAAGCGTAAAGCAAAATCAAAACGACAGCCCCTACCATTATCCCCAATATGATTGAGAAAAATACCACTCCTTTTCTTTCGCTTAATGAAGTCGACATTTTCAGATCCTCTTCTGGCTCATACTAAGAGGTCGGGAAACTGAATGAATTGAACACGTTTCCCGACCATTAAAGGAATATTATGATTAAGCTTTTTTTTGTAAATAAGAAGGTTTACACTCCCCGGCTTCATCCGATTTTATTCTAACGGCGGATGCAAACCATTTCTATTTCTCCTCCCTCTCGTTGGTATCAATATACTTCTCCGGTTCTTCTTCAAATTTCTGCTTGCAGCTTCTATCGCAAAAATAAAACGTTTGGCCATTATATACGGTTTTGAAACGAGCGTTCTTCTCATCTACCTCCATCAGGCAAATCGGATCTAACACCATAATTGCCTCCTTCCCGAGGTTTCGTTCTCCCGACTTCGATCAGCGCTGACAAGTCCTTGTTTTAAACTGCTTATCATCCTGAGAAAATCGAGGTGCCGAACCGCGACTGTAAAAGGTTAGTGGGTTTGAAAATCTCAGCTCGCACCGGCTTTACCAAGCTGCCTTGTTCTACTATTAATATACAAAATTATTGGAAAGAAGTTTCAGGAGAGAATGGGCTCTTATATTGATCGATGGGGGCATCGTCTCATTCCCAATCCGTTGGTTTCGCAGGTTTTAACTACCACATCCGCTTTTTTGTTCTCTGTTTTACGGCTCAGGCTTAAAAGGATGTGAGATCCTACACCCGTGGTAGAAACCAGTTTCCTGAGTTGGGAAGGATCATCAATCTGTTTTCCGTTAAAGCTCAGAATCCTATCTCCTGGAATCAAACCAGCTTTATAAGCGGGACTACCTTCGATCACCTTGGTCACTAGCACTCCCTCTTCAGCTGTACCCATTTTCTCACACTTACCCGGCTCGGTATTGCAGTATATCCCGATCCAGGCCCTTTCCACCTTTCCTCCCTTTTGGAGCAATTCCGATACTCGCAGACAGGTTTTTGCCGGGAGGATAAAGATCACTCCGTTTTCCTCCTTGGGTTTTCCCTCGGTTAAACCCAAAAGCTCTCCCTTACGGTTGAAGATAGGAGTTCCTCCGTGGTAGGGGACTACCGGACCGTGCCAGATCATAAGACTCTCATCGTAAGCATCCGAACCCCCAATCCAGGATTTGGTAATGGTTCCCATGCTGACATCCAGGCCCTTGGAGTAATCCGTATTACCTAAAGCAATGCCCAGAGTACCGTTTTCTATCTCCTCCTGGGGTACGATACGAGTGGGTTTGAGCGCATTAGCCTCTACCTGTATTAGGCTGACGTTGGTTTCAAAATCACAGAACATGCCCACGATCTTATCGTCGTTGATCACCCGACCATCCTGAAGCTTTAGAGTAACGTTATCTGTGTTGGTGAGGATGTTCTCCGTGGTGAGAATAAAACCCCCGTTTAGGATTACCCCCGAACCGAATTTAACCTCTCCGGAGCTCTCGTTTTTAGCCATGATCGAGACCACCGAAGGTCCTGCCTCTTTCGTCACCCGGGCTAAATCCTCTTCCAAGCTTTGAAGAGAACCTTTGCCGCATCCCCCCAAAAGAATCGCCATCCCGCAAAGCCACAGAATGAATCCGGTTTTTTTCTTGTTTAGCGTCATTTTTGAAAAAACATTACCAATTCTCAATCGCTTTCCTTCTCCCTTATAAATGAATGAACCTCATGGCTTTTACGTTGCAGATCTTTGGCATTAACTCTTAACTTTAAAATCTCTTCTCGCCACTCTTTGCTACTTCCCTTTCAACGTATAGATGGTTACCCCGCCGTCATCTACCGCAGAAAGCAACCCTCCTTCATAGATCACCAAATTGTTGCTGAAAGCCTCCGCCCTTCGAGGAGAAAGAAAACCCGGTAGAATGCTCAGAGCGATAAGGATAACCAGGACAAATGAAAACACGTAGGCGGGAACCGGACCAAACACCGGCGTGCGGATTAAACTGGACCACTGTTCCACTTCAGCCCATAACCTTCTCCATAAGGGCATGGCTGGAATCCTGAGTTTCAAATCCACCCGGTAATCCTTCCAGAAATCCTCCGATTCCTCGAAGGTAAGGGTCTCTCTTAATACCTGCATGGAGTTTTGTAGGAGGGAAAATTCGTGGAAACAATCGGGGCAGGTCTGGAGATGCTCATCCAGTTTTTCTTTTTGGGGCAGGTCCAGATCGGCATAACAACAAACCAATTTTAGCGCCTTTCTACACTTCATGTTTTATCCCCATCTTTTTTAAGATTTGTGGATGATGTCTAGAAAGTTCACTCCTCAGTTTTGATCGGGCTCTGTGTAAATACCATCTCACCGTTGCCTGCGGCATGCCGGTTATTTGAGCAACCTCCTTTATATCCAATCCTTCCAGATCTCGTAGGACGAACACCGCTTTCTGTCTGGGATTCAAGTTGGTCATCGAATCGTCGATCGCCCACTTGATCAGACTTCGCTGGTAGATCCTCTCTACATCCTGCTTCTTCTCCTTCAGCTCACCGAAGATGTTGTCCAAAAGCTCGTGCTTGTGCTTTTTGTGCTTCCGTATGAAATCTATGGAAGCATTTATGGTTATGCGATAAAGCCAGGTGGAGAGCTTCTTGGTGGTGTCAAAATTGACCAGGTTTTGGTAAGTCTTAACGAAAACTATCTGGGAGATGTCTTTGGCATCCTCGTAATCACCCACCATCTTGTATGCGATCGACGCCACCTGGGTTTTGTATTTATCCACGATTTGCTGGAAAGCGGACTGATTTCCTTTCTTCGCCTTCTCTATGATCTCCAGCAGATCTTTATCTTCAGCACTTAACTCGACTTCCGCAGAATCAACGGTTGTATTTCTGGAGTCGACATCTTCTTTTTTTTCTTTAGCTACTTTCCGCTCCCCAAACTTGGCTGAGACCATTTTCTTCTTCTCGCTTTCTGATACGATTGATGCCGGAAAACCGTTTGTCGGAGCAATTTCAAACGCTCTTGCGGTTTTCGGTAAATATGCACTCCGCGCTCTGCGGAGCACAACACCGGCATTCAAACTGCACGGTAGTATGTTCAATATGGAACTGATTCGCAAGTTGCAGACGGATTTGATCGAGAATCTTTTGAGCAGAATGAGTGCTCTGTTCGTTTATCACTACATGACAGGATAAAGCCACGTCCCTTGAGGAAACGCTCCAGACGTGCAGCTCGTGCAAATCTTCCACTCCCTCTATCTTTCTTAAAACGGATTCTATTTCCTCTAGTCTCAAATTTCTTGGCACCCCTTCTAAAAGTATGTCAGTGGATTCCCGGATGATCGAGAATGCTCCTCGCAGGATAATTAAACCGATCAAGACGCTGACGATGGGATCTACTATATAGAGCTGGGTAAAGAGCATGATTATGCCGCCTACGATCACACCCACGGAGGCGATCATGTCCCCAAAGACATGAAGAAATGCGCTCTTCACGTTCAAACTGTGTTCGGAAATCCCTTTGAGTTTAAAGAATACCACCAGGTTGATCAAAAGTCCGATCAGGGCGATCGAAAACATCTCCAGGCTTTTCACCGGCATGGGATGGTTGATCCTCTGGTAGGCTTCTATAAATATCCAGACTGCAATCATTAGCAATGTAGCGCCATTTATGGTAGCCGCGATCACCTCCGCCCTGAGATAACCGTAGGTTTTTCTGCGGCTGGCTGGAAGAACAGACAAGGCCAATGCTCCCCAGCTTAAACCCAATGCCAAAACGTCGGCAAAAATATGTCCGGCATCTGACAGAAGTGCCAAGCTGTGGGTTAAAATTCCGCCCACCAGCTCTAAGATGAAAATCCCCATCGTGAGAAACACGACAAATTTCATCTTTCTTATCACATAATGATGTGAATGACCTGTTTCGCTCATTTGATTAAATCCGAAATCAAAACATTGAAAATTAAACCACCCTTATTTCATCGCTCCCGTATATAATTTAACATTTTTTTCAAAAAACACAATAATTATTATTAATTACCCTTAAGGGGATAAACCAGCGATATTATGCGTTTGATTATTATTACGCCCAGCCTCAATCCATCTATAATATTATACAATTCAGATTGACTTTTATTCGCATTTAAAACTGAAACTTGAAATTATGTCTATCCCTAACAGGAAATAACTATGGGGAAATTCCTTAATTATTAATGTCCTTCCTTCTGAAAATGATCTTGAATACTGCGATTTGCAAAACAGCGTGCCTGCCATCTTGCTGAGCAAATGGTCCCCGACGGATTATCTATCGCGTACAAGTTATCCTTGGTATCTTTTTACCAGAATCGAGAGAAGTCGAGGAAGAAGATATTGGTTATGCAGTCAGAGGATTACAATCCAAAATAAGAAGAACAATTCAGGTTGAAGTCGAATATCCCATAAGTAGCGGGCTCTGATACTCCAGGTATCTCGATTCAATATTTATCATCCGTACAAAATTGTCTGTTATTTATTTTCATTTTTCCTCCATCCATCTCCTCTGTTCCATTCGTCACTTCGTTATTCCCAATATATCGAGGATGAACGCATACTCAAATGCCGTATCCTTCAACTCGTCATACCGACCGGTGGCGCCAAAATGTCCCGATTCCATTTTCGTTTTAAGCAGAAGTAGATTCTTATCGGTTTTATAAGCTCTCAATTTAGCAGTCCATTTGGTTGGCTCCCAATACATCACCCGTGGATCATTCAAACCTGCAGTTATCAACATACTGGGGTAATTCTTGGTTTGCACGTTGTCATAGGGGGAGTAAGATCGCATGTAATCGTAATAAACCCTTTCTTGAGGATTCCCCCACTCCTCATATTCGATAACTGTCAGGGGCAGGGACGGGTCCAGCATGGTATTGATGAGATCTACGAAAGGAACGTTAGCGATAACGATTCGGAAGAGGTCCGGTCGCATGTTGGTGGCTGCTCCGATCAACAATCCACCGGCACTGACACCATTGATCACCAATTTATCTTTGGAGGTATATTTCTCGAAAATCAGGTGTTCCGCACAAGAGATGAAATCGGTAAAGGTGTTTTTCTTGTGTAGCAGCTTACCGTCATCATACCAGTATCTTCCCATCTCTCCCCCACCTCGGACGTGAGCGATGGCATAGATGAAACCTCGGTCTATTAAACTCAGATAATTTGATGAAAAACCGGGTTCAGAGCTTAGACCGTAAGCGCCATAACCATACAAATACAGTGGATTTTTACCGTCTTTTATCATTCCCTTTTTGTAAACTAAAGATATGGGGATCATCGTTCCATCGGAAGCTTTAGCATAGATTCTCTCAGATTGATATTGCTGGGGATCATATCCGCCCAACACCTCCTGCTGTTTCCTCAATTCTCTGGTTTTGGTATCCATGTTATAATCGAACACCGACCGGGGAGTGACCAGAGAGGTGTAATCAAACCGGAGCGTAGTGGAATTGAAATCCGGATTTCTCTCCGACCAGAAGGTATACACCGGTTCGGGAAAATCGACGTAATAATCCTCGCTGTCGGTCAGATTCATGATCCGGATTTGCTTCAGTCCCCGCATTCTTTCATACACCACCATATGATTTTTGAAAACGTCGATGCCGTCGATCTTCACCGAATCCTGAGGGGGAACAACCTCCTTCCAGTTGGCTTTGGAAGGATCCTCAACCGGGGTCTTCATCAATTTGAAATTTCTGGCATTATCGTTCGTGACGATATAGAAATCATCACCATGATGGCTGACCGAATATTCCATCTCATGCTGCCGGGGCTGGATCACTTTGAAACTGTCGCTAGGGCTATCTGCATTCAAATAGCGTACTTCGGAGGTGGTCTCGCTCCCCAGGTTGATCAACAGAAATCGCCGGCTTCTGGTCTTCTCTAGGTCGGCTTCAAATGCCTGATCCTTCTCGTGATAAACCAGGAAATCCTCATGTGGATCACTTCCCAGCGAGTGCCGGAAAACCTTATATGGCCTTTGAGTCTCATCCACGATGGTGTAGAAGATGGTATGGTTATCGTTGGCCCACTCTGCGGAATAATAGGTATTCGGGATCTCATCAGTAAGCAGTTTACCGGAACTCAGATCCTGGACATATAGGGTATAATCCTCCGAACCGTTAGTGTCGGCCGAGAAAGCCAAAAGCCGTTGATTCGGGCTGATTTTGAATACTCCGATCTCCAGGTAATCATGCCCCTCAGCCAGGGCGTTCTCATCCAGCAGTATCTCTTCCGGGGCATCCAAGCTACCTTTCTTTCGACAATGAATGGGATACTGTTTCCCCTCCTCCACCCGGGTATAATAATAGTAATCATCCAACCTTTCCGGTACGGAAAGATCGGTCTCTTTTATTCGACTGCGCATCTCCTTATACAGTCGTTCCTGAAGTTGTTCCGTGGGTTTCATCACCACTTCGGTATATTGGTTTTCCGCTTCCAGATATTCCATCACTTCCGGATTGGCTCTTTCCCTTAACCAGAAGTAATTATCCATGCGAACATCTCCGAATAAGGTGTCCGCCTCAGGAATTATCTTAGCGACCGGTGGAAAGATACTTTGTCCCTGAACAAATGCGGGAGTCTCTATAGATATAATGCTAAATAGAAAGATGATTATCCATAAGGCAAAGGGTCTCCTGTTTGTTAACATCTAATACTCCTTTTCTGTTCCCGTCAAATCGAATAGTCACAGATAGCAAGATGGTAGATTATGATTGGATTATTATTGTGTGAGATTTATGAATCAAACAAAACTAAGGTCTTACTGGGATTATATCTTTAACCTTCTTTAATCGAGAAAAATCTAAAATGTCCAAAGAAACCGAACGGGCTCAGAAGTCCTACATTGGGGTATTAAAAGCAAACATTAATACTAGGTAGTCTTTAACTCCGATGTGCAATGTGGACAACGAGTCGCTTTGATAGGGATTACAGACAAACAGTAAGAGCACTCTTTGGTGGTAGGCACTGATGTTGGAGCCTCTTTTTGCCGCTTGAGTTTGTTGATGCTTCGGATAAGAAGAAATATGGCAAAGGCAACGATGACGAAACTAATAATTGTATTCACGAACATTCCATAGTTGAATGTCACCGCGCCTGCTGCTTTTGCTTCAGCCAATGAAGAATAAGGGCCAGCTTTTATTCCCTCTCTTAGAACTATAAAAAGATTGGAAAAATCAACGTTGCCCAGAAGTAAGCCAATCGGTGGCATGATTATGTCGGCGACCAGCGAGGTGACGATGGCTCCAAAAGCTGCACCGATTATTATTCCGACCGCCATGTCGATGACGTTCCCCCGCATGGCGAACTCCTTGAACTCTTTTAACATCTTGCACCTCCTCTGTGATGGGATGTTTCATTCCGTACATCGTGAGCGACAATATAAGTGAATCTATTTCAGAAACACCATCTTTTTTATTTGGGTGAATTCACCCGCTTCCATCCGGTAAAAATAGATCCCACTCGAAACCACCTCTCCCCTATTGTTTTTACCGTCCCAGCTTACCTTCTGGCAACCCGCAGGTGACTTTCCCTCGACTAAATCCTTCACCTTTTGCCCCAGAAGATTATAGATAGTTATCTTAATTTGACTCTCTTGAGGTAGGGAGTACTCTATCACCGTTTCAGCATTGAACGGATTGGGAAAATTCTGTTGCATTGAAAAAGACAAGGGAACGTTGCTCTCCTCATCTGCCACGGCACTGGGATAAACTCCCAGATCACTCAAAGCCCGGTGCAAAAGGGAACACGCCTGCGCCTCTTGTATGAAGTAGAGGGGAAAGTCGAGGAATATCACTTGATAATCACTCCCCAGGTAACGGAAGGCTACCGCTTTCCCCTTTGAACCGGAGGTGTCGTAGGCTGAATTGAACCGGTAAACGACCTCACCGGTAAGCAGACTGTCTATATAACCCACCCCGGGCACTCTACCCAAAAGCTCCAGTCCGCCAGAAGACTGCGCTACTCTCAGACTATCCACTTGCAGGTCGGGATAACCAAAACCCTGGCTCTGCGTTCCGATGAATTCCTCAGAACGATTACCGGGAGACCAGGGAGGGACATATGCCGATTTCACCTTCAGATAATCATACTGGATCTCACCGGGAAGAAACTGCCTTATCTCCGGTTCTCCATCGTTTCCTGTTGATAGATCTCTCCTTCCCTCAATGATCAATTTACCCCCATTCTTCATGTACTCTTCCAAGACCAGATAAGTGGAATCATTCGCATCTCCCAGCGAGTGATTGCCCCGGTTGTCTTCCGAATAAACTATCACCGGAGAGTAATGGACCAGATCGCTGACATGCAGTTGATTCTGGGGATAACAGTTGGGACAGCTGTGGTCGGAATAAGTGTAGGTATAACCCTGTAAAGCCCGGTTGTAAAAAGCGTTTGTGCTGTCGCCGTCAACAAAATTATAGATCAAGGTTTGGTCATAAGTTTCGTCCACCAGTAAAATCCCTTGATCCAAAGTGAAATGATAGGTGGTTGCCAAAACCTCATTCTTCCCGATGCTCTCGTAATCGTCTGAATTGACTGCCGTTACGGTTATGAAATAGGTGGTGTTCTCCGTCAGTCCACGCAGTGTGTCAGCCGGAACAGTGACCAGATGAGTGCTGTCGTAATGTCCGCTGGTGGTTCCGAAGTAAACGTTGTAGTGGGTCACATTCTCTACCACAGGATTCGGTGACCACTCCAGGTAAATCGTATGCCCATCCCCTGCATTCCTGGCATCCAGATTCTGCACCGGCGAAGGTGAATTGCCCGCCATGCACAAGGTAGCCAGACACATCTTTACCACTTCTCTCATATAATAAAAATCCAAACTGTCAACCACATCATAGTTCTTGTGCCAGCCGTTATCAAAGAAATCACCTTCTAATGCACATACCGCGTCATATCCATGTTGATAGAAAGAATAATGGTCACTGCCTGCAGTTTGGCCTCCATAAACTGGACGTAGATAAGTATAGGTGTTCGCCATGCTGATCATCACATTGACATAATCCATGGCACTGAGATCTGCGTAGATCATTACATCCTTGTCCGTATCGATGCTGTGTCCGATCATGTCAGAGTTAATCGTCAGGTCTAGGTTGGTGTTGTTGTTATGGAGATACTGGGCAAAAGCATAACTGCCGAAAAGCCCCTGTTCTTCCTGAGCAAAGGGGACGAACATTACCGTGACCGGCAGAGGATGCTGGGCTATGATCCTGGCCATCTCCAAAGAGGCTACTGTTCCTGAAGCATTGTCGTCTGCGCCTGGAGCCCAGGTATAGGAATCGGTTCCCTCACCATACACCACTGAATCATAATGTCCGCCCACCACGATCACCCGATCCGGCTGAGCCGTTCCCGGCACTACTGCTACGACGTTATATTGAGGGGAGTCATAATTGTAGTAATGCAGCCATAAACTGTCTATGCCGAAGCTGACAAATTTTTGATATAGCCAATCTCTGGCTCTATATATCGAATCAATATAGGAATATCGGGTCTTGAAGTTTTGCAATCGCAAATCCCACGTGTATAGAGAATCCTGAGAGATTAGATTTAACAAACTATCTATGTCGATTGAATATTTGATAACAGGTTTAATCAGCATAGCTGGCGGTTTGTACTTCAAAGGCAAAGGTTGACGATGAACCGGAATCACGGTATATCGTAGATTTCGTAACTCTGCTGCTATTTCCGGTGTAGCCTTCAGTAACTTCCAGTTTGTATCTTTTAAAAGAATCTGTCCGTAAAATTCTAAATTAACTTTCGCCAACTCCTCCCGGGAGGTCACCAGAAAGTATTCCTCAGTCCAGGGATTCTCATCGACGATTTCGTATTTCAAACCAGCTCGGTCCAACTCGTCCAGCTTTGATTTCTCGAACTCGGCTAAAACAAAATCCTCAAACCGGTGATAGACCATAACCCCTACCGATTTTGCCTGGACATAGTCGTCAGCTGTCTCTAAATTGAGTTTAATCAAAACGGGTTCTGCAGATGCATGGGTAAAACTCAAGGCCCAGATAAAAGTTACCATGACCAGAATGCAAAATATTGTTTTATTTAGCATGTTCTCTCCTATTTAAGCGTACCTCTGCTGATGCACTTAATTACCAATAATTGAGAAATGTAGTATCTGTTTTTTAATTCGATTTTCGCATCATCTCTTCCTTTTTGATACGTATCCGCACACTGTCAGGCAAGCTATAAATATAAAGGAGACGGTTAATTTATGAAAGAGTATTTCGATCCACCGTTTTAATCCTGACATGGAATAAACACCTGTCTCGGAAATAAGGTTCAAGTCTCCCTGAATGTCAGAATCGCCTTCCCCATCTCTTTATCCGCTTCGGATGAAAAGAAAAGATAGAAAAGGATGCTTGAGATTATGTATAACCCCACGGTGATCAAGAGCGGAAGGGTGAAGGAATAAACCTTGATCAACCTTCCGCCAAAATTGGCGCTGATCGCCCAGGAGAGACTCCAGGAGAGCATAATCAAAGCATTGGTCAAAGTATGTTCTTCTACCTTGACCTTTTCCATGGCAAAATTGGTGAAGATGGGCTGGCTCATGTTCATCAGGGCACCCCGAAAAAGAAAGGAGCATACTGCCAGAGGTAAGCGGTAGGTAAAAGCTAAAGTCAGCATGAAAGGAATGGAGGAGAGCTGGGTGCCCACTATGGTTTTGATCATGCCTATTTTCTTGGATAGAAGCGGTCCCGCCAAAATTCCCCCCAGCATGAAGACCTGCAGAAGGGCAAAGAATATTCCGATGGTGCTGGCGCGGAGTAAGAATCTCTCCTTGAAATATAAGTTAAGGAAGGGAATGACTAATCCTGCCCCCAAACCCAAAATAAAGAAGGGGAGGCATATCTTGAAAAGCAAAATGCCCTTATCGGTCAAAAGCTTTCGGTTCCATGGTCTTTTGGGCTCGAGTTGCTTCTTTGATTTTGTTTCAGCCGTTATCAATAAGAAAGGGATCAAAGACAAAAGGCTTAAACCGGCGGAAAGGAATAGGGAATAGCGAAAAGCAACCGCTTTGGTCACCGCCAGGCTGGAAAACAGACGGGGCAGGTATCCTCCTCCCAGGCTCCCTGCTATCGCCGCCACTAAATACGTACCGAAATGCAGGCTGAAAAGATAGGTCCTCTCTTTGGGAGTGCTGTTCTGCATCAAGAAAGGTGCAGCCGCCACCCGGGCTATGCTGCTGGCCATCCCCAGAACTAAGCTGACCAAAAGGAGCCCGGACCGTTCCGTTAGATCGGCTTGCAAAAGCGAAAAGATGCCCACCAACAGAACGGAGGTGATCAGAATCTTTTTAACCTGGAATTTGGGAATGATCAAAGCAGCGGGAAGGGAGATTATCGTCATCCCCCAGGCGGTCATCGACAAAATCTCACCGATCAGATCTTCGGTGAAGCCCAATTCTTTGAAATAAAGATTTAACAGCAAACTGAAAACGGAGAGATTCAAGCCCAAAAAGAAGATTCCAACCAAAAATAACCGGGCATTGCCGGAGAAAAGCTTTAGATGCTTCCAGTAATCGTTGATTATGTCGAAGATCTTTTGTGCCAAAGCAGATCCCGGGGACTATGGTCATTTAATTAAATCTTTTACGCTGGTTACGTTATCCCTAATTGAATCAAAGGCTTTTGTATCTATATCTTTTAACCCAGATATGGAAAATCGAGATTTTTGTTCTTTTTGATAATTTCCGGAAACCTTCCGGGAACTAATTCGTTATTATAATAGAGGAGGTCGCTGGAGGAACAGATGGTCCCTGTGGGTTTCTTATATTATTACGGCGATGACAAAGACGTGTGAGATTTCCCAGCGAGCAGGCTAAAAGCGGAGAGAAATTATCCTCTCCGCTTAGCATTTGCCCCGGACGATACCTATCCTGTAATCCAGCGATCTCGTTGAGAAGAAGACTGGTAAAGTCAATAGTTGCCCCTTCACGGCAAACAAGGTTCAAATAGAATGTTGACATGATATTGTTTTGTCCCTCTAAATGAAGCAAAGCCTAATGCCTTGAAGCTGATTGATCCCTGTGCTTTTAGGTTGACAAAAACTGGAAAATAGTTACATTACTATCAGAAGTAGAGCAGTAGAGAAACATTGTCTCTCCTCTTATAAATTAGACACTTCTTTGAAGGAAAGAGAGATTCACTCAGAAGGATCCCTTATCAGAATAAGGTGAGTTCCACCTTTGTAAGACATGACCATCTGGGCGTTGCTCTAATAGCTGCTCCAGTTATCAAGCGATTTTAATGTCCGATGTATCTTGAGTGAAGCTAAAGCTATCAAACCTGTAGTGTCAAGATTATCAATAACATTCAATCCAAATAAGGAGAGAATCATGTGCAAGCTAAAAATCGTTTTCAGTCTGTTGCTGGTGATGGTCACCCTGCTTTTTGGCTTTAGTCCAACTTTGGCTGACCCACTGTTAATTCAGCTTTCCTTGAAGAACTCCCCAGATTGGTCCAGTGCCAAATCGTTGAGTCTGACTGCTTACCACCGCTGGGATAATTCTGTTTTGGTAGAGCTTGATAGAACGAAATTGGTGGAATTGGACCGGCTTGGATTGGAATATCGGATAGTTGATGAGAATCCCTGGTCAGAGGAATACTTTGCGGTATCTTCCCGAGCGGGGGTGACTAAACAGAGTCTTGAGCTTTACGGGAAAATCATCTATGATGATCCGAGTTGGAAATTGATGAAATCGTCCAAGGAGTCTATCTCAGCACTTAGAGGCTTCGGATATGATGTCGTCCCGATCCATCATCAACCCATACCCTTAGAATATAAACCTCTTGGTGCTTTAATCCCACCTTCGATAAAATACTCCCCCGGCATAGACAGCCTGTTGAACCTGATTTCGGCTGACTCTCTTTATGTCTGGGACCTGAGGTTACAGAATTTCAAGACCCGCTATTCCTATATCGATTCGATCTACAAGGCTCGCGATTGGCTGCGTCAGAAGTTTTTAAGCTTTGGCATAGACAGCTTATGGCTTCATTACTATAACTACGACTCCCCCCAATATAATGTGGTTGCGGTGGTACCGGGGACGGTGCAGCCGGATAAAGTGATTGTGGTAGGCGGGCATTACGATTCTGTAGTGTATGGCAGCGGGACCGACCCCTATGTTTGGGCTCCAGGAGCGGATGACAACGGTTCCGGGACGGTGGCTACCCTGGAGATGGCCAGAATCATCGCCCAGCACCCTCTTCCGGTTACGGTGATGTTCGTCCCCTTTGCCCAGGAGGAACAAGGTCTCATCGGCAGCTACTATTTTGCCTGGTATCTGCGTAATCTCGATACCGACGCCCGGTTGATGATCAACACCGATATGATCGGGCACAGCGTGGACAATGATACCGATGTGGTTATCTTCGGGGACCCGAGTGCGGAAACCTACATCAACGTTATGATGGATATGGCGAACACCTACACCTACCTTCGACCTCATTATGAAGGGCAAAGCGGCGGCAGTGATCATTATTCCTTCTATCTGATGGGATACGATGCCGTGTATGCAGAGGAAGGTGAATTTCACTACGCCGGTTGGCACACCAACTATGATCTGGTCGACAGTCTGGATTTCGATTACATGAAAGAGGTGACCAAGATGTGTCTGGCTACCTTATATTTGGTCGCTAATTCCCCCTCACCCGTGGAGAATCTGCAGGCTTTGAATGGCCGGGATGGACACACCGCTTACCTAAGCTGGTCGGCTAATCCTATCTCGGAGAACGTGGATCATTATAATATCTATTTCGGAACCAGCAGCGGTAACTATGACAGTCTTCACCAAACCAGTGCCGTCTGTGATACCCTCTATAACTTGACCGAGAACACCACATATTACATAACCGTCTCTGCGGTAAATACCGGAGGTTTTGAAAGCCCCGCCTCACCGGAAGTCTCTCTCGAAGTGTTTCCGGTAACTATGGATCAGGGAATTTTGGTGGTGGACGAAACCTACGATCTGACTCTTTCTTATAATTTCGTAAACGGTGACAGTATCAATGCCTTCTACGACCGAGCGTTACAGGATTACACCTACACTTATGCAAATCATAGCTGCCCCAATTGCAGTCCGCAGAACCAGTTGCATATGAAAGAGTTAGGACGTTACTCTGCAGTAATACTTCATTCCGAGGACAACCGGGGTATCCGGTCAATGGGAGCGGATGATGATTCCTCCTACCTGGTTTTAAGAGAGTACATGAACTATGGTGGAAAGGTGATAATCGAAGGGAGAAGGAATCTTTCCCGAGGCAACGATGGCGAAGCTACCATCAGGGTATTCTCCCCGGGTGAAATCCCCTATGACTATCTGAAGGTCGGGAAAGCTTATATACCACCCTGGTCTCCAGGCAATCGTACCGAAGAATTCGTCGGGGCATTCAGCCAAATTCCCGATTATCCGGATCTCCAGGTGGATAGTTTGAGAGTGGAGCAATGCGCAGGCGGCATAAACCCGCCTTTGGGAGGTAAAGTGCCGGGGGTGGGGTATATCGACAGTTTGAGAGAGGGAGATGTAATCTATGAATTTCATTCGGCTAATGGTGGTTCCGCCTCCGAAGGAAAACCGGCAGCTTTTCGCTACCTGGGTAGTGATTACCAGGTTATCTACTTCGATTTCCCGCTCTATTTCATTCAGGAACCAGCGGTAACCGAACTGTTGCATCAGGCTCTAAGCGATCTCGGAATATCGACGTTCAAGTGTGGAGACTGTAACAACGACGCGGTGGTCGATGTGGGGGATGTGGTCTACGTCATTAATTACCTGTTCAAGAATGGTCCGCCCCCTCAACCCATGCAGGCTGGCGACGTTAACCAGGATACGGTGGTCGATGTCGGGGATGTGGTCTATCTTATTAATTACCTGTTCAAGAACGGATCGGCGCCTTGCAGGTAATTTCAAACATACCTTTGAATCAAAAATCCGAATGGAGGGATCTTTAAACGGACCAGAGAAACAGCGGAAACAGTTAACCTTTAAATCTTATTTTTGACACTTTAACTTTTCCTCATTACAGATGTTGTGCAATAGATAAACAGAGAAGCAGGTTAGATTCAATGACACGGAAAAAATTAATTCAAGTGTTGGCAACTTTGAACCGATAAAATAAATATGAAATAATCTTCACCAATAATCAAAATAGCACGTATATATGGTGAAGAATTGAGGGGAAAGTTAAGATAGGTTTTTGTTAGCTAAAGGATTTTAAAGCCACGAAAGCTTATTTTTCAAAACTTTCGTGGTTTTTTTATATGCAGAAGAAAGGAGGTGATTGGATGATGCAAGGTACGGTAAAATGGTTCAATGAGTCAAAAGGGTATGGATTCATTACTCCGGATGACGGAGGACAGGACCTGTTTGTGCACTTCTCTGAAATACAGGGTGAAGGATACAAAACTCTTCGTGAAGGTGACGCTGTCAACTTCGACAAAGGACAGGGACAAAAAGGACCTCAGGCAACTAATGTCCAAAAGATATAGTTTAGATAAAAAAGATTCTAAAATATGTCAATGGTTAGTCCGGAGGCTCCCTTAGCCCCGGGACTAAAGAAGTGGCGGGAATAATATCCCGCCACTTTAATTTAGGTGGTTCCCCGATTTGGATCCCCTGTCTCGCTCATGGGGTTTTTCTTTTACCCACTATTTATTTGATTTGATCTGTGACCGTTGCTTTGCTCCTTTTGTACAGATCACAGTTTGACCAGATTGTCTGCATCGGAGCACAGCTTCAACTATGTCAGTTGACAGATTCTTTGGTTGGGTTACAAAGCCATACATGACTCATTTGGTTCTGTAAGCTTGACTTCTTCTCTCCATTACCGCGTTCACGGGTGTCCCGCAAACTTTTCTTTAAGGTTTACCAACTCGTCATTGATCATCAGTTCATTTATGTGGTATCGCTTGTGCAGCTCCTCCATCGCTTTCATATTGCCGATGTTGGCTTGTCCACGCAGAAGCTTTAGTCTTTCCTGGTAAGGGGTTGGCTTCTTTATCACGGATTTCTCCTTTCCTGTAGCTTTTTAGGTGGATTTAAAAAACTGTAAGATCAATTTAGGTGAAGAATTCCCCTCCCCACGCGATTATTCCTACGCTAACCCAATCTTGCCCCATCTTTTTTGCCCGATTGACATTTATAATATAACTGATTGCTCTTAGCTTGTCAACCTAAAAGACCAATTTCTATTAAATACTTTTTTCTGCTGCTTTGTAATTTCGGAATAGGCATGGGGGTTTGTGATTTGCAAAAGATAAGGACCAACTATATCCGTCTATGAAGTCTGCGGGGAAATTGCATCTGATGGTAATTTCTTTCCAATCCAGTTGAAGCCCAAAGCAGACAAAACGCCTAAAGAGGCGATAATCCCCCAGAGTATCACTGGCTGGCTACCTAAAAGGTCAATTAGAACCCCTCCGAGCAATGGTCCGATAGACCAGCCCAAGGAGAAGAAAAGTCCATATCCCCCCATATACAAGCCATGGTGCTTATCCTTGGATAGATTTGCCACGATAGCCATAGAGGCAGGAAGGACTGTTATCTCTGAAAATGAGATGATGAGAAAACATAAGAAGAGCCACGAAAACGAGGCAGAGAAACCCACCAGAAAATAACCCAGGGCATATCCCAGGCTGCCTAGGCAAATAACCCGGATTAGGTTCCTGTTTTGGGTAAACCTGGAAACCGGCAGTTGAAAAAGGATCACGATCAGACCATTGGTGGCATAGAGAAGACCCAGTCTCGACTCGGAAATCCCCACATAGTCCACAGAAAAAACCGATATGGTCGCTACCAGCTGCCCGATCACTAAAAAAAGCAGCAAACCGATCGCACAGTATTGAAGAAAAAGATGATCCGATTTTAGTTTTTTTATGTCCTTAAAGGTAAATTTCTCTTCCGACGAATCGACCTTCACCGTTTCCGATAAAAAGAACAGCACTAAAAATGAGGAGATAAGAGTCCCCAAAGAAGCGAAAATGAAAAGGATGGGATAAGAGGCAGCGGCAAGGAATCCCCCGATCATCGGACCGACCGCCCAGCCAACGTTCCCCCCGATTCGCAGAATGCTGTACGCCTCCACCCTCTTCCCTTTTGGAGCAATATCTGCTGCCATGGCATTGGCAACCGGCTGATAGAAACTGCCGGCTATCCAGTTGAAAATTAAGAGCAAAGCCCAGAGAAGAAAGCTCCCCCCTTTCCATGCAAGTCCTCCCATTAGAAGAAAAATAACGCTTCTTATTAATTGAGCTGAACCCATAATCTTGACCCGGCCAATTTTATCCGAAAGATCCCCACCCCAAAGGCCAAAAAGTGACTGGGCTATAGCTCCCACACCAAAAAGAAGACCTACTTGCGACATGGGGATATTCATCCGGTTGTGAAAGTAAATGCTCAGGTAAGGTATGACCATGGCAAATCCCATGGCGGAAATCATCCATCCGAAGAAAAGAATCCACATCCGGGAATCGTAGCTTTTAACTAAAGTTGACAATCTGGAAAATTTGAATGGTTGCATATAACTCCAATACAAAACCCATTTTTTAAGATGGGTTGAATCTGCCTAAAATATGGTGGATAGAGCGAACCTGCAACACAAATTTTAACTTGAGAATAAGCTTATCGCACACCAATTCCGAAATCTTTTACTTGTAAGGAATATCTGCACCTTCAGTGGATTACTTTCTACATAAGCGAATTTCGCTTATCAGTTGTTGCGGTATTTGAATCAACCAATAGATTTTTGATACATCTAAATAGTAGCGCTCATAACTGAACTTTGACTGAGCGCTTAGAAACTCAAGGGGGTAATTTCAAATGCCGATAACTCAAAAAAACTAATGAATACTTCAACCTCTTAAAAAGAAGGCAATATGTCATTATTCTTGGAAGTGATCGAGTGGATGAATCCCGGCGAAGGCGAGATGATCCACCGAATTCCCGAGCAGGGTTCAGCCGATATCAAATTGGGTGCCCAGTGTATTGTCCGGGACAGCCAATCGGCAGTCTTCTTCAGCAACGGAAAAGCCTGCGATGTCCTGGGAACCGGTAGACACACTCTCTCCACCCTCAATTTGCCCATCCTTACCAAGGTTTTATCTCTCCCCTGGGGTTTTAAATCTCCTTTCCGGGCAGAGGTATATTTCATAAATCACCAGGTTTTCACAAACTTAAGATGGGGTACCAAGGACCCGGTAGTTTTCCGGGACTCTGAATTGGGAGTTATCCGGCTGCGTGCCTATGGAGCTTACACTTTCCGGATCGCAGAATCCCTCCTCTTTCTCAATACCATGGTGGGTAGACAGAACATCTATACCACCGCACAAATAGAGGATTACCTAAGAGAGGTAATTCTTTCCAGGGTCAATGATCTCTTCGGGGAGAAACTGGATACCATTTTCGAGCTGCCCAAAAGATATCAGCAGCTGGCAGCCGAAGCTAAGACCAAACTGATCAACGAGTTCGACCGGTATGGCATGGAGCTTCTGGATTTCTATATCTCCTCCATTACTCCGCCAGACGAAGTCCAAAAAATGCTTGACGAGAAATCAGGCATGAAGGCGGTGGGCGATTTGGATAAATTCCTCAAATTCGAGATGGCTAAGGCTTTAGGACAATCGGGTTCTGGAAGCCCCGCCCAGACCGGAGTGGGCATGGGTGCTGGAATGGGAATCGGAATAATGGTTCCCAGCCTCCTCTCCAAAGCCCTGTCGCCGGAACAGAGGGATTTGAAGAATGATCCTCTTCCTACCGTAACTTGCCCAAAGTGTGGTGCCGATACCCCGGAACAATCCCGATTCTGTTACAAGTGCGGTCACCAGATAGTGGTGATCAATCGCTGCCCCAAATGCGGAAAAGACCTTCCGGTCGAAGCCAACTTCTGTATGGTCTGCGGTCTGAATCTGGCAGAGAAAATAAAATGCAAAAAATGTAACGCTTTTCTTCCTATTGGAACAAAATTCTGCTTCAACTGTGGCGAAAAACAGGAATAAACGGTGCAAAGGTTAAAAGTATCTGCTAGCTGTCCTTCATGCGGCGCTCCGTTGGAATTGCAAGAAGGGGCTAACGTATCCCGTTGCCCCTTTTGCAATCTTCCTTTCTTATTTCAATCGCCTAATAGCATTCTAACCTACTATCTGGAGCCGCAGGTAAACCAAAAGGAGATACCTTTTCGTCTGGATAGATTTCGTAAGGAAAAAGGGGAAAGCTTGTCCCGAAGAGTGGACGAGATAAAACTCTATTACCTGCCCTTCTGGAGGTTCACTTGCGAAATCTTCTATATGCAGGTGGACGATTCCTCAACCGAGCCGTTTCATGAAAAGACCGAAAATGAGATTCTGACTAAGGATTGGGACATAAACTTCCCGGCAAATAACTCCAACGATTTCGCATTGAACACTCTGGGATTAAGACCGGAGTGGCTTAAGTTAAGACTCTTGACCGATAAGAATCTCATTAACGCTGGAAATGTTCTGAACTTGGAACTCGACTCCTCTTCTGCCAAAGAAAAAGCTCTTAAATCACTTCAGCTCTTGATGGAGAACAAAAGATCGGGTGGCAAGGAATTGGTTTTAAGACTATTGGATGAGACTTTGTCCTTGATATATTTCCCCTTGTGGATAGTGAACTTCATTGCAAAAGACGGCAAGTATCACCAGATCATCGATGCGATAACGGGGAGAACCCTAAATCAGAATCCGGGTTACTTTGAGTTGAAGGAAAATTCAACCCAGGAAACAGAGAAAATATCTATGCCTAAGATCATTCCTCATCGCTGCCCTAACTGCGGGGGAGACCTGCCGGTTACCCCTTTCCATTTGATTTTCCCCTGTGATAACTGCAGCCGGATCTGGGAGATATCCGCAAACGGTTACCTGCCGGTTAAAGGTGAAATAGCTAAAGTCAAAAATCCTGAGTTGACCAAACCATCGAAATCTGTCTGTTACTATCCCTTTTGGGTCTTCGCGGCAAGATCGGCTAAGGAAAAAGATTTCACCATCCAAAAATTGGTTGAGCTTATCCCCTCGGAGATAGGATGGTTTAAAGTCAAGGACAAATCCAAACCTTTTCTGTTTTATGTTCCCGCCTTTGAGATAGGAAATTTAAGTAAAATCCCTGCACTTAGCCTGGTTCTCACCCGAACCCAACCGGACCTGGAAACAGAATCCTGGGATAAAAACAAACTAACCGGTGGAGTAATGTCCGCGGAGGATGCCCAAAAGATAGCGGAGATTCTTTGGATTCATCTCATTTCCGAAAAGGTGAATCTTTCCTCAGATGAGTGGAAAGAGCTCGTATTGGAAAAGGGGAAATTAGTCTGGTATCCTTATTACGAGGAGTGCAACTTCTTGGAGGATTTAGTAACGGGTTACACCTTCCAGACATATCGCCCTCAAGCTTGACAATCCAACGTCAATCCCAAAGGTGTATTTTCTCTCTTATTCCCTAATATATTGATATTCTAAATGAGTCAAATACCCCGCTTATTCTATATAATCCGCTATTTTTCTTACTAAGCTAATTCTGACCTTGTAGGAAATCGAACCATCTATATAAATAGCTATGAGCTAAAGAATTCCTTTATCCGTTCCCGGCTCATCTGAACAATTCCCGATCCCTTTCCCTCTTTATCAAAATTCAGGTAAACCGCCAGGATATTGCCAATTTTACATCCGGAATGAGACATCCCCCAAACCTTTGCACCGGAGATAGTAGCTCCAGTTAGATCGCACCGGTTGAGATTAGCGTCTCTCAAGTCGGCATTGGTGAGTTCGGAATCATTCAGCACCGCTCCCCTCAGGTAAGCTCCTGTCAGAACAGCACCTTTAAGTTTTGCTCCTCGCAGACAAGCTCCTTTTAGGTTAGCCCCTTTGAGATTGGTCTCCTCCAGGTTAGCTTCTTCCAGGTCAGCTTTTTCCAAGTCCGCAATCTTAAGATCCGCTCCCGCCAGATCGGTTCCTTTAAACTGACCAGCTTCTAAGTCTGCTCCCACCAGGTAAACACCCCTAAGATTGGCTCCTTCTAAGTGTATCCTCCCATCTTTCCCGGGTCGCAATATCTGCTTCCTGTACTTTTCTTGGTCTGGAATGTGCTCCCAGCAGAACTTTGATTTAAATAAAGCTATATTTTCACAATTCGATTGGTGACACTTTGCCATGTTTCCTTACTCCACTTTTAGAATCGTTCCAAATATATTCATTTCCCCAATGCTATTAATCTATACTCCGGTAAAAAGGCTTTTTTATAGGGGGAGCCCAGACTAATCCCAGGAGGTATTCTTGGGAACGAGCTGTAGCTACGCTCTGTGAGTTCTGGGTCTCCCCCGAAAACGATCTCTTCTCGTTGTATAATTTACAAATAAATGTCCATTCTCCGACTGCAATAACTGCTTAACCTAAGCAGTGAAATCATAGACCTACACAGTTTAGCTTTTGATTCCAATATTCCCTATTTCTATTATAAAGTCGCCAGTTGTAAAATAGGTTGAGATTGAGTGCCTGTCAAGAGTTAAATATTCCTCACTTGGGCTCCACGCAATGTCATACCAGAAAACTATATGTCATGGTTTACCTAACGAGTGAACGATCTTCTAAAAGCAAGAAGCTTTTACCGGGGCCTGTCAAACCGAAAGAAAGGTGAATAAAGTGAAGCCAAACAGACTTACGAGGGAGATCAAACCGGAATGATAAGCAAGGTATATGCTACATAAAAAGAAGGATAGCCTGATTGAGCAAAGGAGGTGAGAACCGAAAACTCCATCGCCTCAATCAGCTATCCCCCAAGAGTTGACTATATTACAAATTATGTTATCGGTAACTTCCAAATTTCCTTGACATCAAAATACATGAAAATCAGACTCTCACAGCTTATGCCCCGTGGTTAAGGAACTATTCCCATTCATTTCACTTCTGCCCATTTCTTGCACTTTTTTAATCTTTCAATAAATATTGGGTTTTTCATAACCGATAAGATTGATGTAAACCAAAAGGAGGTGAGAACCGAATGAGAAAGCTTTCCTTTCTCTTGCTGGCTGTGTGTCTGTGTATCTTTTTGCCCACCAATGCCAGTTCCGGGGAAGTTTATGAGACTTCCGTGGAAATCCTCACTGTTGCAGGTAAGATCGCCTTTATATCCTCTTTCTGCAACTGCCTGGATGGAAACATCGTCGCCGCTCAGATCACCTCTACAAATTCAGCAGTCCTGGTGGACAATTTAATCTTTACCAAAACTGATTCGCATTGGGAAAGTAACCAAAGCAGCAGGAACCAGTTTGCAGTCAATGCCTATGCTTGCCTGAGGTTAAACATCAGCTAAAAGTGCGTAAACAATAATTTTGTCCCTTTTGCGGATTGCTCTCCGCAAAAATCCAAACCCCGAAAGGAGGTGATGTAGCTGCCAAATGATGAAATTTAAGGAAAGGAGGTGAGGATCGTTAAATCAGGGTGGAGTAATTGGATGTAATAAACGAAAATCTGTAACCGAAGTTTGAGGAGGAAGCAAAAGATGAGTAAGAGAATCCTCATTATGTGTCTCGTAGTGGCTTGCTTCTGTTTCGTCATGATTACGCAAGCACTGACTCAGGAGCCGATTACTTGCAGGGAACTTCAGGTGATGGTTCAGGGAACCGTTGGAAACGAGGATCCGGCTGTGTACAAAAACCATGGAGCTTATGTTAGCACTGTTGCCAACCTCGTTGACCCATACTTGGAATCAGCTCAGATTGATTCAGTGTGCGCCTCTTGCATTGTGAATCAGTTTGCTCGGCGGATTCCGATAGAGGAACAAGTGCCTTGTGAGTTTTAATTTTGTTTGTGTAACCAGCCCAAAGGGCTAAGGAGTGTGCTTTGAATCTGGGAGCCCCGAAAAAATCTACATATTACAGCAGCACCCGCGACCAGGCGGTCACGTCCTTGCGCTTCAGAGGAATCTGCTGATACAGCTATCGACCGGAAAGCGCATAGGTGTGAATGCCCACTCCTAACGGGCTGACTTTCGACCAACGACCCTGTGGGCAGAATTCAAACCGCCGGAATCACGAAAATACTTCGGGTTCCGGCGGCTCTGTTACAGATAGGCCAAAGATCATGCTAATGCATGCTCAACTCCCAAGTTGCGGTTGGTAACGATAAAAAGGAAAGGCTACCTCCTCTGCTTTACCTTCATTGCTTATGTGTTATCATGTCCCTGTATAGATCAGTTTTGGGTGTTGAACAAATTGACACCCTGTGCCTGTCAACCCTAAACGCAGGATTCAATCAAATACTTGCCTACCCCCTTAATCTTAATGTAGAAGGAGTCTTTGGATTGTTGCTATACTGCCATTACGCCCTCAAGAATCTTAACAAGTTTTCTTTAGTTATGAGGAAGACGTTTCTCCAGTCCAGCTTAATTTAAGTATTCACATTTACAACCGATAAAACAATTATGAGATAATCTTCACCAATAATCAAAAGAGCACGTATATGTAGTGAAGAATTGAGGGTAAAGTTAAGATAGGTTTTTGTCAGTTTAGTAATTTAAAACCACGAAAGCTTATTTTTTCAAGACTTTCGTGGTTTTTTTATATCCAAAGGAAAGGAGGTGATTGTATGACGCAAGGAACGGTAAAATGGTTCAATGAGTCCAAAGGGTATGGATTTATTACTCCGGATGACGGAGGACAGGACCTGTTCGTGCATTTCTCTGGAATTCAGGGCGAAGGATTCAAAACTCTTCGAGAGGGTGATGCGGTTAGTTTCGAAAACGGACAGGGACAAAAAGGACCTCAGGCAACTAATGTCCAAAAGATATAGTTTAGATAATAAAAGATTCTAAAATATGTCATTGGTTGTTCCGAGGCTCCCTTGGCTTCGGGACTTTAATTGTGGCGGGAGTCAAATCCCGCCATTATTATTATGAGTGTTTCCCCTCCCCCTGAATTCAGAAAATTCTCTATGAGTAACTTACCTACTTGATACCCGAGGTAGCTTGTGGTTCCCGGGTTGTTGTGGCTCCGAGAAAAGTTTTGTGTTTTTCATTTTGCTACCTTTTTCCTCTCTACTCTCAACTCTCAACTCTCAACTTCTTCACCCTCTCCTTCGCATCCTCCACCTCTTGTATCCCCGGATCAGCATCCTTCCATATATCCAGAAACTCCTCGTATTTCTCAATTGCTTTTTTGTTCCAGCCCGATTTCTCATAAGCCATACCCAAAAGGTAGTATGCCCTCACTGACATAGTGGGGAAAATCGCTCTGTTATCATCATATCTGGAAAGTGCTCGTTCTAACACTGCCACCGCTTCATCCAACCTCCCCAGTTGCAAATATACCTCGGCCAGACGCACCCGGACATAAATTGCCGGAGGTCCCTCTTTTTCTGCTTTTTCATAATAGCTTGCCGCATTTTTTGCATTTCCCTTGGCTTGCTCGATATATCCCAAGGTGATCCAGTAAATAAACATCAAAGTTGAATCTTCTGTCTCAATATCCTTTTTCAGCACCCTGGCCAATTCCTCAGCCTCAGCCATCCTTCCACTCTGGGCTAGAAGATTGGCATAATAACTACTCCAACCATACAGGCTACTGGTAGGGGTTTTCTTCAAGTCCTCTACACAGACCTTAGTTTCGGTTAAGGCCAAATCGAGATTTCCTTTTTTCTCCAATATAATAGCTTTTTCCCCGTGCTTAAACGCATTTGATCGCCCCTCAACTTGCTCCATCCTATCTGCTGCTATACCATCATCCAAAACCTCAAGCGCCTGATTGAACTTACCTTGATAAATAAGTATGAGAGCCAAATAGACTCTTCCCCATGAACGAGTATCCTTTTGACCGCTAGAAGCAAGCTCCTTGTAACAACTTTCAGCTTTAGCATATTCCCCTTTAAGAAGGTACATATCGCCCAATTTCATCAGAGAGAAGTCCGGTTTTATTGCTGAAGCTTTTTGGTATGATTCAATTGCCTGGTCCAGCTTACCATTCCAGGCGTAAAGGTCGCCTCTGGAATCATAGGGATTGGGCTCATCCGGAGCCAGTTCTATATATTTGTTGATAGCCCAGATGGATTTATCAGAGTCACCTATTTTATCGTAAGCATAGGCAAGAAAGTTATATGGATCTTTATAGAGAGGGTCTATCTGTATCGCTTTGCTGAGGTAATAAACTTCTTTTTCGAACTCGCGTAAGCCATCGTGCATGAACCCTAAGTAAAAATATGCCTCTTTCTCTTCGGGATAGCGTTCCACTATCTTTTGAAGTTCGTTGATCGACTCAGAGTAATTCCCAGATACATACGCTTCCCAAGATTTAATATAATATTTCTCCTTTTGACTGGCTTTATCGGAGTATTTTACTGCTTGAGCTGTCAGTCTTTTCCTCTCATCGCCACTTTTAAACGAAGCCAGTCGATAATATGCCATACCAAAGGTTGAATCAAACTCCAGAGCTTTCCTGAAGCTTTGCTCAGCCTCTGCAAAGTAATACTTATTGCCGTAATCCATCCCCTCCAGATAGTAGCTGTATGCCTGTTGCGAATGTGTGGTTACTTCAGCTATCGGTCGTTCTATCTCTTTTTTTGCTTGTTCTGGCAAGGATAAAGTTTTGGCTATTTGTGAGCTCAATTTATCAACCACTGCAAAAAGGTCCTCACCAGTTGCACCACTGACCTTCTGCGTTGCTAAGATTTTACCGGTTGCAGCTTCGGAGATTTCGGAAATCAATACTATGATAGGTTTAATCTGGAGTACTTCCCCGGTCAAAATCCATCTAACCTGAGCTTTCTTAGCGACTTCTGAGGCAACCGTTTTATCTATGACCTTTAAATCCTCTTTCCCGAGAATTTTCAAAATATCATACAATCTTTGACTGCTCACCACCTCCATATATTGAGGAGTTTCAGAGAGACCGGTTATCAAAAGAGCGGTAACCATCTGGGCAATCCTGTCTTTATCTGCAGGATCAGCCATATTCTCAAAATACATTACTGCCAATGAGTTCTCTTTGGCTACTGCCCCTTTTTCCGGAGCCACTTCGAATTTGAAGGGTTTGAGAATGAGGAAAATCAAGACAATAACAAAAACGATTGAAGCCGGAACTATAAATGGAAGGAGTTTCCTTTTTGGCTTGTGAGGTTCAGCCATAGGAATCTGCCCAGTCTTCACATATTCTAAACTCTTCTTCTCATGCCTCAAATCCGCCAAGAGATCGTCTATATGCTGATACCGCTCATCCCGGTCCTTCTCTAATGCCTTAACCACGATTCTCTGTAATCCGTCGGGAACATTCGCCTTGTACCTGATCAACGGCTCAGGTGTCTCGTTTATAACAGAATAGACTATTGCAGCCTGGTGCTCACCTTTAAAAGGAAGATGCCCTGTGATCAGCTCATACAAAACCACACCAAAAGAGAAAATATCGGATCGGGAGTCAATCTCCTCACCGGAGGCTTGTTCTGGTGACATATAGGCAGCCGTCCCTAAAGTGGAGCGAGTCTGGGTTAACTTGGTGGCTCCTTTGAGCTTGGCTAAACCAAAGTCAGTTATCTTGACTTGACCTTTAGGAGAAAGAATGAGATTGTCTGATTTAATATCTCTGTGTACAATTCCTTTTTCATGAGCTGTGGCTAAACCTTCACATATCTGAATAGCTATATCCAAAACCTCTTTTATGGAAAGAGTCTCTTTTTCAATTATCTCTTTCAAGGTCTTGCCCTCACAATATTCCATCACTATGAACATCTGTCCTTCAAATTCGTCAATCTCATGAATGGTGGTGATATTCGTGTGATTTAGGGCTGAAGCGGATTTAGCTTCGTGGATGAACCTTTCCTTTTCAATAGAATCAGAGGTCAGATGCCCAGGCAGGAATTTCAAAGCCACGATCCGATCCAGCTTGGTGTCCTGGGCTTTATAGACTATGCCCATACCGCCTTCACCGAGTTTATCCAAGATTCTGTAATGGGAGATAGTTTTACCAATCATAGTTTATCCTTTGTAGCCGCAGACTTTATGTCTGCGCCTCGCAATCTAAAGATTGCGACTACTTGTAAATCACCATAATGGGAAATGGCTTTCCCTAACATATGTGACACCTCCCACTTCCACTTCGCTTCAGCGGGACAGGTATTCCGCCTTCACCAAGTTTATCCAAGATTCTGTAATGTGAGATCGTTTTGCCTATCATATCTGAACCTATTTGTTCCTTGCTAAAAGTTTCTGAAATCGGGGATGGTTGCGCAACGGAGCCCAGGCTGGGTTGATACGAAGATATGGAATTGAGATGCCTGAAGGGATAGACAAAAGATACTCAAGCTGGTCTATGGCTGAGTCGTTATCGCCGACCATAACGTATATTTGTGCCAAATTCTTGACATACATGGGAGCGTCGACTGCATCCTGGGATACCGGCAGCAATTCCACACACTTTTCCCCTTCACGGATAGCCTCTTCTTTGCGTCCAAGCCCGGCGTAAGCTATTCCAAGACCACTATGGAAGGGGGCCTCGCTCGGCCTTGACTGTACCTTGTTCTCCAAAATGAGTCTGGCAGAGTCGTAGCAGGCCATTTTTAACTGTGGTTGGTTTAATAGGCCATATACTTTAGCCTTAGTCAGGAAGTAAGATACAGTATCATTATAACCAAGCGGATCTTTGAAAGTGGTCAGCCCAGCCAAGCGTCCCAATGCCGCCTGATAATCTCCATCCAGAACATCCGATTCAACCAAATCAGCCGCAAGTTGCGACACATCTACCTTTTCGGTCGCTTCCTGGAGCACTTTCCGCGCTTCTCTTGCATCACCGTCCGAGAGTATACGTACCCAAGCCTTACAACTATAGGCGGACGGCCGATCAGGAGCCAGAGACATCAACCGATTCGAGTAGAACTCCGCCTCGGCGTATCTGCGCATAATCAGGTACGTAAATGCAAGGTCATCTGCTTGATCCACAGAATGCGGGTCAAGCGCAGCTGCTCTCTTGAGATTAGCCACCGCCTCCTCGAATTTCCCCTGGCGCCTCTGTACCCAACTGATAGCAGCAAAAAGGGTACTGCTGTTGGGCTGGCCTCTGAGACCAATGGCGAACTCTTCCAAGGCTCGTTCATAGTCCCGACTCCCCCAGTAGTAATAAATACCCAGAGCACCATGGGCCTCAGGCAGATCTGGATTCAATTCCAAGGCCTTATCCACACTTTTCTTCGCTTTGTTCAGACGCTCGTCAGTCCGGTCTTCATAGAACCAATATATCGCCGAATGTACGAAAGAAAGAGTCGCATAGGCGAGCGCAAAAGCCGTGTCTATTTCCACCGCCTTCTCAAACATCTCTACTGCTATCCGGCGATCACCCTGACCGTCATAATCTATGCCCCGCAGGTAGTATTTGTAAGCCTCAAGGTTCTCGGTTGGCTTGGCTGCTATACGCCGTTGCTCAGCTTCGAGCAGTGTGATGTTCAATGAGGAAGCTACCTTCTCTGCTATGTCAGATTGAAGGGCAAAGATCTGCTCCAAGACGCGGTCGTAGGTCTCGGCCCAAACATGGGTACCATCTTTGACTCTAATTAGCTGAGGATTTATTCTTACCCTATTGGTGACTCCGGACTTATCCCAGAGAATTGTCCCTTCCAAGACATAGTGGACCCCTAATTCCTTGCCTATCTGCTGAATGGTTTTCTTGGTGTCTTTGTATTGGAGAACACTGGTGCGGGAGATAACACCCAAACTACTGACTTTAGCTAACTGAGTCGTTATCTCTTCGGTGATGCCAGCAGCAAAATACTCCTGTTCCGGCGTTCCTAAATTTTCAAAGGGTAAAACCGCCAGCATCTTTCTTCCGGATTCCGGCTCCTTTTTATTGAGTAGTGCAAAGTATCCTACAATCAGAACAAGAACTGCCAGTCCAGCCACGACTAAGGGTAATGTCTTCTTTTTGACTGGCTTTTGTGTCTCAACAGGCTGGGCCAGTGGACCTGTCTTCACGTAATCTAAACTCTTTCTTTCCCGTCTCAAATCTGCTAGTAAATCATCTATATGCTGATACCTTTCTTGTTTATCCTTGGCCAATGCTTTAGAGACTACATCCTCTAATTTGGTTGAAACTTGATTGTTGAAACGAGCTACTGGCTGTGGCTCTTCATTCACTATGGAATAGACTATGGCAGCTTGATGCTCGCCCTTAAAAGGTAATTGTCCGGTCAAAAGCTCATATAAAACCACTCCAAAGGAGAAAATGTCGCTTCTCTGGTCAACCTCTTCACCAGAAGCCTGCTCAGGCGACATGTATGCCGCGGTCCCCAAGGTTGAGCCGGTTTGAGTGATCTTGGTAGCCCCTTTCAGTTTGGCTAAGCCAAAGTCCATGATCTTTACCTGACCCCGAGGCGTGACCATGATGTTATCCGATTTGATGTCCCGATGCACCACTCCCTTCTCATGCGCCATAGCTATGCCTTCGCACATCTGTATGCCAATGTCCAAAACCTTCTTTATCGAGAGAGTTTCTTCTTCGATTATCTGCTTCAGTGTCCTCCCCTCGACGAACTCCATAACTATGAACATACCTTCAGGGCTTTCCTCAATTCCATAAATAGTCGTCACATTGGTATGATTCAAGGCAGATGCAGACTGCGCCTCGTGGATGAAGCGGGCTTTCTCTTCGGGACTGTCAGCTATATGCGGAGGCAAAAACTTCAAAGCGACCAAGCGTTGAAGTTTTGTGTCCTGGGCTTTGTAGACCACACCCATGCCACCCTCACCTAACTTCTCCAATATCTTGTAATGAGAAATGGTCTTACCAATCATAATCTATCCTTTTCCCCTCCCCGGACGGGATGGACGGGGTTTGATCTTCAATCTGCAATTTCCAATTTCCAATTTGAATTTAGTTTTTCCTCTCTACTCTTAACTCTGAACTCTTAACTTTTTCAACCTCTCCTTCGCATCCTCCACTTCCGGTATTCCCGGGTCAGCATTCTTCCAGATATCCAAGAACTCCTCATATTTCTCAATCGCCTTTTTGTTCCAGCCCGACTTCTCGTAAGCCAGACCTAAAAGGTAATACGCTTTCACTGCAGAGGTTTCCCATACTCTATCTTCGTCATATCTGTTAAGCGCCTTTTCCAGTTCAGCTACTGCCTCGTCCAGCCGACCTTTCTTCAAGAAGATTTCTGCAAGATGATAACGCTGGGAAAAAGACGGAGTGGGGGACGCCCTGTATACCTTTTCCAGATAGCTCAATGCCGTGTTGGTATCCCCTTTAGTCAACTGTATTTCGCCCATAATCCACCAGTAGGTGGGCATCAAGGTTGTATCCTTTTCTTCGAAGTCTTTTTTCAAAACCCGGGCTATTTGCTCTGCTTCAGTCATCTTACCGCTCTTGGCCAGAAGATAGGCATAATAATCCCTTCCATTCTTCGGGTCATCCGGCTTGGCTTTTTTATATATCTGCATGCCCGTTTCTACTTCGTTTAATGCTAAACTATACTTTTTCTCATTTTCATAAATGCCTGCCTTACAGGCATGCTTGTATGCAACTATCTCCCCTTCCGTTCGTTCCATCCTGTCTCCAGCGATGGCGTCGTCTAAGACCTTGAGGGCGTCTTCGAATTTCCCCTGGTATAGGGGTATCAAGAACAAACAGAATCTTCCCCTTGATCTCCAGCTTTTGTCGTTGCTGGAGGAAATCTCCGCAAAACAACTTTCAGCCCGGGCATAATCCTTTTTGAAAAGATACATATATCCCAGTTTTATCCGGGACATATAGAAATCCGGTTTTTTCTCCAGGGCTTTCTGGTATGATTCTATCGCTGGCTCGAGCTTGCCGTTCCAGGCATACAAATCAGCTCGGCTGTCGTAGGGATTAGGCTCGTCCGGGGCTAATTCGATGTACTTGTTTATAGCCCAGATGGATTTATCGAAGTCCCCCATATTATTGTAAGCATAGGCCAGAACATTATAGACTATCTTGTACAGAGGATCTATCTGTATGGCTTTACTAAGGTAATAAACCCCTTTTTCGTTGTCGTGTAAATTATCATAATAAATGGCTCCTATTGTGAAATATGCTTCTTTTTCGTCAGGATAACGTTCCGCTATCTCTTGCAGTTGTTTTACCGCCTGAGGATAATCACCCGATATGTATACTTCCAAGGTTTTAATCTGAAGTTTCTCCTTCTGGGTTATCTTATCTGAATATCTCATAGCCTTAGCAATAACCTCTTTTGCTGCACTTTTATCACCCTCATAACTTTTAGTTAAAGCCAACCTATGATACGCCATGGCAAAAGTGGAATCTATTTCCAGGGCTTTTCTGAAACTGCTCTCTGCCTCTTTGAAATAAAGCTTATTTAAGCAGTCCAAACCCTCCAGATAATAACGATATGCTTCTTGCTCATGGGTGGTAACGTTTGCCACTGATGTTTCCTTCTCCTGCTGGGCTGCAGCAGGAAGCGAGAGGTCTTTTTTTAGCGCTACGGTTAGTTTGTCAACTATAGAGAATACTTCTTCTTCTTTTTCTCCGGTGATACGTTGGGATGCTTTGATTTCACCAGTTTCCACATCAACTAACTGGGTGGTTATTTCGATTCTGGGTTTGATTTGAAGTATACTTCCCAAAAGCATCCATTTAACCCCAGCTTTAGCAGCAACCTGGGTGGCTATACTCTTATCTATCCTCTTTTCTCCCTCTTTCCCTAAAAGCTTGAGAATATCATATAATCTCTGACTGGATACTACCTTGAGATATTGTGACTCAGATAGGCCGGTGATAAGCAGGTTAGTAACAATCTCGCCCAGCTTTTGTTTATCCTCTGAATCAACTAGATTGTCAAAATACATTACTGCCAAGGAGTTCTCTTTGGCTACTGCTCCTTTTTCCGGAGCTACTTCGAATTTGAAAGGTTTGAGAACCAGGAAGATCAAGGCAAGGATGAAAACGACCGATGCCGGAATTATAAAAGGAATTAGTTTCCTTTTGGGCTTAGGAGTCACCGCCACCGGAATCTGCGTAGTTTTCACATATTCCAAACTCTTCCTCTCCCTTCTTAAGTCTGCCAATAAATCGTCAATGTGTTGATATCTCTCGTCTCTGTCCTTAACCAGCGCTTTATTGACAATCCTCTCTAACTCGGAGGAAACTTTATTGTTGTATCTGACCAACGGCTGTGGCTCATCGTTGACGACAGAGTAAATTATAGCTGCTTGATGTTCCCCTTTAAATGGCAATTGCCCGGTCAAAAGCTCATATAACACCACCCCAAAGGAGAAAATGTCGCTTCTCTGGTCAACCTCTTCACCAGAAGCCTGCTCAGGCGACATGTATGCCGCGGTCCCCAAGGTTGAGCCGGTTTGAGTGATCTTGGTAGCCCCTTTCAGTTTGGCTAAGCCAAAGTCCATGATCTTTACCTGACCCCGAGGCGTGACCATGATGTTGTCCGATTTTATATCCCGATGCACCACGCCTTTTTCATGCGCCATGGCTATGCCTTCGCACATCTGTATGCCAATGTCCAAAACCTTCTTTATCGAGAGAGTTTCTTCTTCGATTATCTGCTTCAAAGTCCTCCCCTCAACGAACTCCATAGCTATGAACATTCCTTCAGGACTTTCTTCTATTCCATAAATAGTGGTCACATTAGGGTGATTCAGAGCTGATGCAGACTGCGCCTCGTGGATGAAACGGGCTTTCTCCTCGGGATGGTCAGCTATGTGCGGAGGTAAAAACTTGAGAGCTACCAGACGTTGAAGCTGAATATCCTGAGCTTTATACACCACACCCATCCCCCCCTCGCCCAGCTTCTCCAAGATTCGGTAATGTGATATAGTCTTGCCAATCATCTTCACACCTCAAATTTTTCCATTGACTTCACTGCTCCTCAGTTGAAAGTCTTGTTCCTCACAGTCTAGTGCGCAAAACTAACGGTTTGAATGTGAGACTCACTTTTCGCCAGCATGAAACTCAGTCCAGGGTTGGGAGGGACGGTCTTTGAGAATATCCCTCATCCAGTCAAACTGGGGATGTTCCTCCAAAAACTTCCCAGCATCAAAGGCTTTGCCGCATGAACTTCCCCAACGTGCGGCGAAGGTCATCTGTTTCGCCATCTCTGTATCAACTACTTTGCCATCAAATGCCCCCAATGGGTAGAACGGGATCCATGTTCCTGACAATTGAGGGTCGTCAGTAAAATGACCACAGAGAGAACGAGAACAGGGATTGTCTTTCCCCAGATAGGTGTCATAGTGATCTGACAGCAACTGCTTAGCCACTTCTATATCGATCTTTCCGGCGAACTGCTTCATTAACTGTTTCCATCGTTCTCTCCGCGCCACCGAGCTTTTATGTATGTCTGTCTCAGCTTGATCGGCCAGTGTTGTTTCCAATCGCAGGATTTTCAGGTCTTCAGCCACATTGGAGCCGATAAAGTATCCGTCTTCTTTCTTCTCAAATCCAGTGTATTTTAATCCCAGCTCCAGCCGGGCAATTTCATTAGTCTTCACATCACCCAATAACCACGCGTTCGCATAACCCCCATTGTTCCCCTTCTTCATTATAGCACACCATTCATCTATGGAAGATGCATCCTGGGTGGCTCGCCGAAACCGGACGAATTCCGGGATACCCTTTTCATCGAAACCCTTGAAATCACCGATCGTAGTCTCTGTACCTATTAATCCTGCATCGGTGATGAAAAAATCAGTGGCACTGTGAATCAAGCCCGGCGCTGTCTGCATAAGGATGCGGTGCCCCTCAGCTGGTTTAATATCCAGGATAACGTTGAAATCCGCTTCGGGGAAGTCACCCCAAGTATTATGCCCCATGACGATGTCACCATCGCTGGTCATACTCCCGTTAGCAATAAAGGCACTACACGACTGCTTGGGCGGAGCCGATGATTCAGCAGCTACTTTCTCCTTTACTACAGGCCACCAGTATCCGGCGAGATCAATGAATCCGTTGTAGGCTATCATCTCATCCCGGGAAGTATTGACACCTGCAGCTTTGAGCCCCTCCACCATCCCATCAATCTCCGCACGGCTTTCTGGGTCGATTTTGCGGGAGAACATCTTCTTAGATTTGCTCAAAAGCCAACCCCAATCCATACTGCTCCAGTATTTCCAAAGCTCGCGCCGCAACCTCAACGCCTCGGTGATTTCATTGGCGAGCAAGTATCCATATTGAAAGCCGCGTTCGCGCGGTGAACCTTCAATGTGCAAATATACCCACCCATCTTTCTGATGTTTCTCGGCATGGGTTAACCACATGCTTTGTTCCGGGGTAATCGGCGTTTTCCCCTCTACATTCACATCCTTGCTTATGACCGGCATAGCCAAAAGGATCACTAAACAAATTGTGCAGAGGTATTTCATGTTTGTCTCTCCTTTCGAATAACTTAGCTCTGCGTTACAAGTTTACCATACAATATCTTTGTTTCAACTGGGAACTCCACCTTTCCTAAGTTTTTCTAAGATTTTGTAATGGGAGATGTTTTGCCTATCATATCTACACCTATTTCTTTCCTGCTAAAAGTTTCTGAAAGCGAGGGTGGTTATGCAAGGGTGCCCAGGTGGGGTCGATGCGAAGATACGGAATTGAAATGTTTAACGAGGGGATAGACAAAAGATACTCAAGTCGGTCTATAGCCGGATCGTAGTCACCGACCATGACATATATCTGGGCCACACACTGGACTAATCCAGGACCATCTAATGCATCATTGGATACGGGGAGCAATTCCACCCCCTTTTTCCCTTCCCGGATAGCCTCTTCTTTGCGCCCAAGTCCGGCATAAGCGATGCCGAGATAACTGTGGAAGGGCGCGTCGTTTGGCCTTGACTGAACCTTGTTTTCCAGGATGATTCTGGCAGAGTCGTAACAGGCCAGTTCTAACTTTTGTTGTTTCAGCAAACCATATATTCCTGCTTTAGTCAAAAAGTAAGATATAGTATCATTAAGACCATATGGATCTGTGAATGCGGCCGGTCCTATCAGTCGGTTCAATGCCGTCTGATAGTCTCCATCAAGAACATCCAATCCCACCAAATCAAGCACAAGTTGTGACTTATCTGCCTTTTCGCCCGCCTCCTGGATAACTTTCCGCGCTTTTTTTGTATCACCCTCCGAGAGTAGATATAGCCAAGCCTTGTCACTATAAGCCCGTGGCCTATCAGGGGCCAGAGAGATGGCTCGGTCAATGTAGTACACCGCCTCGGCGTATTTGCGCATAGCTCGGTAGGTCATTTCAACTTCCTCTGCCTTGCCTTCGTCGCGCGGATCAAGATCAACTGCCCTCTTGAGGTTAGTCACCGCCTTCTCAAATTCACCCTGACGCCTTTGAACATAACCGATAGCCGCAAAAAGGTTGGCATTGTTGGGCTGGTCTTTTTTCCCAATGGCGAACTGTTCCAAGGCGTGTTCATAGTCCCGACTCCCATAGTAGTAATAAATACCCAGAGCCCAATGGGCCTCAGGTAGATCTGGATTCAGCTCTAATGCTTTGTCTACAGCTTCTTTGGCTTTACTCAAGCGCTCATTTGTCCGGTCATAATATGCCCAATACATGAACGAATGTTCGACTGAAAGACTGGCATAAACCAGGGAAAAAGTTGGGTCTACTTCCACCGCTTTCTCATACATCTCTATGGCTATGCGTTTATCTTTCTCCCCTCCACCCCGATTGGCATATTCCTTACCGCGCAGATAGTATTCGTAAGCCTCAAGATTCTCGGTGGGTTTAGTAGCAATATACCGCTGTTCAGACTGGAGTAATGTGACGTTCAACGCTGAAGTTACTTTCTCCGCTATATCTGACTGAAGAGCAAAAATCTGTTCAAGAACACGGTCGTAGCTCTCTGCCCAAACATGGGTATCGTCCTTGACTCTGATGAGCTGAGGATTTATTCTTACCCGATTAGTGACTCCAGACTTATCCCAAAGAATTGTCCCCTCCAAGACATATTGGACCCCCAATTCCTTGCCTATTTGCTGAACTGTCTTCTTGGTGCCTTTATATTGGAGAACACTGGTGCGGGAGATAACACCCAAACCGCTGACTTTAGCCAACTGAGTCGTTATCTCGTCGGTGATGCCAGAAGCAAAATACTCCTGCTCCGGTGCTCCTAAATTTTCAAAGGGTAAAACCGCCAGCATCTTTCTTCCGGATTCGAGCTGCTTCTTACTGAATAGTGCAAAGTATCCTACAATCAGAATGAGAACTGCCAGCCCAACCAAAACTAACGATATCGTTTTCTTTTTGATCGGCTTTTGTATCTCAACAGGCTGGGCTAGTATGGTTGTCTTAACATATTCCAAACTCTTTCTTTCCCTTCTCAAATCCGCTAGTAATTCATCTATATGCTGATACCTTTCCTCTTTGTCTTTTGTCAATGCTTTGAAAACCATATCTTCTAACTTGGCTGAAACCTGGTTGTTAAAGCGAGCTATCGGCTGAGGCTCTTCATTTATGATGGTATAAACTATGGCCGCCTGGTGTTCCCCTTTGAAAGGTAATTGGCCGGTCAAAAGCTCGTACAACACTACCCCAAAGGAGAAAATGTCGCTTCTCTGATCCACTTCCTCCCCTTGCGCTTGTTCCGGCGACATGTAAGCAGCAGTCCCCAAGGTCGAACCGGTTTCAGTTATTTTAGTAGCTCCTCTCAGTTTTGCAAGACCAAAATCCATGATCTTCACCTGCCCCCGGGAACAAGCCATGATATTCTCCGACTTGATATCCCGGTGCACAATCCCCCTCTCGTGAGCACTGGCTAATCCCTCGCATATTTGTATAGCTATTTCCAAGACCCTCTTTATCGACAGAGATTCCTTTTCCACCACCTGCTTAAGAGTCTTACCATCGCAATACTCCATGACTATGAACATCTGTCCCTCAACCTCGTCAATCTCATAAATGGTGGTGATATTGGGATGACTAAGAGCCGATGCAGATTTGGCTTCATGCACGAACCTTTCCTTCTCGACAGAATCCGAAGTTAGGTGCTGAGGCAAAAACTTCAATGCTACAATCCGGTCCAGCTTGATGTCCTGAGCTTTATAGACCACACCCATACCACCTTCACCTAATTTCTCTAAGATTCGGTAATGAGAAATTATTTTGCCGATCATAGTCTATTTCGTTTTTTGGTTTATCAATTCTTCAAACGCTGGATAGCCATATAAATTCTTAAACCAAGGGTGTAATCTGATATAGGCGGGACTGTAGTAATTGATCTCCACCAAGAAATCCAGTATACGCACTGCCTCTTCTTTTTGTCCCGTAAATGAACAAATAAAACTGATATTTGGCAGAATGTCTCCCAACACCCATCCCACATTCAACAGAGATTCCCCTATACTTTTCTTCACGCTCTCTACTTGCTCCAGAGCCTGCCCGGACTCCTCTTTTAAGGCATACGCCAAACCCATTCTTAAACGACTTACATATTCACTGGGTAGATTTGCAAATTCTTTGACCAAAGGTTGATTGAACTGGACGCAGGAATCTAAGTGTATTTCTGCCTGCTTTTTGTTTCCTCTCATAAGCTTTATGTAGCCCAATTCCACAAACAAATCCTGACCGGGATTCTGCTTGTGGTACTCATTTAAATGATGAAGGGTGCTGTCAGCGTCTCCTGACATCATATAAATTTGTGTCAAGTTGTATAGAGAAGTGAAATTCCGAGGGTTAATTTCGAGAGATCTATGAGCCATTTTTTTTGCTTCCTCCAACTCACCTCGACCCAGGTAGTAATCACTCATGGTCTGGTAAATATCCCAATTATTAGGCTGAATCTCCAATCCTTGGTTGAAATACTCTATTACCTTTTCTTTTTTCCCCAAGATCGAGTATAACCATATCATAGCCCCAAATAAGTTGGCATCGGTGGGCTTCACCTCTAACGCTCGCATCAACGCAGTCTCAGCTTCAGGATATTGACCAGCCAGAGTATACCACTGTCCTAAAAGCCTCCAGCCTTCCCCATAATTAGGATTAGCTTTGACCGCTTCTTCTGCCTCCTTTATAGCTTTTTCTATTTTCCCCTCTATAAAGTAGAGCCTGGAGCGCGCGCGATGAGCCTCAGCTAAATTTGGGTCAAGAGCTAATGCTTTCAGTCCAGCTTCTTCAGCTTTTTTCAGCCAAGATTTCTTAAGGTCGATATATAACTGTACATAAGTGGAATAGCAATCGGATAATCCCGCATAAGCTAAAGCAAAATTCGAGTCCACTTCTAGCGCCTTCTCAAACACCTTGGTTGCCAGTTGTAAGCTCTCCATCCGAGAGTATCCAGTCCAATAGTATTCCCTTCCCTGCAGGTAATAGTTATAAGCCTGAACATTTAAAGTGGGTTTCTTTTCAATTCTTTCTAATTCAGATGGAGCAAGGGTAACCTTCAGTGCCTGGGCAACTTCTTTGGCTACCTCTGCCTGAATGGCAAACAAATCCTCCATCTGTCTATCATAACTATCTGCCCAGACGTGAAAACCATCACTAGCTTTAATCATCTGGCAGGTGATTCTGATTTTATTCCCATATTTTCGGACCGAACCTTCCATTACATAGTTTACCCTTAACCTGCTAGCCACATCTTTAATGTTCATGGCTTTGTTTCTGAACTGCTCCACATCGCTTCGGGAAGTGACCAGCAAACCCCCTATTTTGGATAACTGGGTAATGATATCTTCGGTCATTCCTGCGGCAAAATATTCATCTTCTTTGCTCTCAGAGAGATTTTGCAAATACAACACCGCTATGGCTGGCTTGGGAGTTTCGGTAGGCTTTGTTACTACAGCTGCTCTAACATATTCTAAACTCTTCCTTTCCCTTCTCAAGTCTGCCAAAAGATCATCTATGTGCTGGTATCTTTCCTCTTTATCTTTTGCTAATGCCTTGAAAACCATATCCTCCAACTTGGCTGAGACCTGGTTGTTGAAACGAGCTATTGGCTGAGGCTCTTCGTTTATGATGGAATAGACTATGGCAGCGTGATGTTCCCCTTTAAATGGCAATTGCCCGGTCAATAGCTCATACAAGACCACCCCAAAGGAGAAGATATCGCTCCTCTGATCTACCTCTTCACCGGATGCCTGTTCTGGAGACATATACGCAGCAGTCCCTAAGGTAGAGCTGGTTTGGGTCAGCTTGGCAGCCCCTTTCAGCTTGGCCAAGCCAAAGTCCATAATCTTCACTTGACCACGAGGCGTGACCATGATGTTATCCGATTTGATATCCCGATGCACCACCCCCTTTTCATGCGCCATGGCTATCCCTTCGCACATCTGAATCCCAATGTCCAAAACCTTCTTTATCGAGAGAGTTTCTTCTTCGATTATCTGCTTCAGAGTCCTCCCCTCAACGAACTCCATAGCTATGAACATTCCTTCAGGACTTTCTTCTATTCCATAAATAGTTGTCACATTAGGATGATTCAAAGCAGAAGCAGATTGTGCTTCGTGGATAAAACGAGCTTTCTCTTGGGGACTGTCGGAAATGTGAGGGGGCAAGAACTTTAGAGCCACCAGACGTTGTAGTTGTATGTCCTGGGCTTTATAAACCACACCCATCCCGCCCTCTCCTAATTTCTCTAAAATCCTGTAATGAGAAATGGTCTTGCCTACCATACCTCTCCCCAATAGAGCTGCGATTACGCTATCAATAAACTCGAAAATTACTCAATTGTCAACTGGGAATATGAGGAAAAGAACGAGACTTAGTAAAAAGCTCCCCCTTCTTTTGGAAATTCTATGTAGGTATCTTATCTACTTGAGACCCGGGGTTGCTTGTGGTTCCCCCTACCCGTCAAATCGAGGTCATCACCTATATTCGGTGACCAGAATCCTCGAAGATATAGTGAGTGACATGGTAGGGTAACCTGAAAGTTTTTTGACACTGTGTGCGTGGCAACCTGAAAATAAATTGACACCCTGTGCGTGGTTTCAGCCCAAAACAGCTGTATTTGCCCTGTAACTGTATTCCTGCGGTTCGGGTAACTTCAAGGTAGATATGAAGTAGAGGTTTCTTGTAGTCTTCGATTCGTGTCGGATAATGAATGCCGGAGGTCGGAATCGAACCGACACGAGGGTTAAGCCTCACCGGATTTTGAGTCCGGCGCGTCTGCCAGTTTCACCACTCCGGCAATCTATATATTTCAAGCACTTACGTCCTCAAGCTTCTCTGCCTTGAGGAGCTTTGTGACCAAATTGTGACTATTCAAAATCCTCAGAGAATTTACGGCTTGCCTTTTGTGTTCAGGGGAAAGATGGGCATATCTCAGGGTCATGCTAATTGTCTTGTGCCCTAATAGTTCTTTAACTGTAATTAGATCAACACCAGACATTACCAGATGTGAGGCAAAGGTGTGCCTGAGATCATGAAAACGAAAGTCCCGAATTCCTGCCCTCTGTATAGCATTTTCAAAAGCAGTCCTCACAGAAATACAGGGCTTCCCGTTTTCTCTGGCAAAAACATACGGCGATTTAAATTTCAGACTTTTCAATACTGTTACCAGCCGGTCATTGATGGGGATGTCTCTCATCTCATTGTTTTTAGTGTTTCTAACAAAGATAATTTTCTTATCCAAATCCATATCTTCCCACTTAAGCTTAAGAATCTCGTTTCTCCTCATACCTGTTAATAGTGCTGTCAAGACTATAGGCTTAAGATGGTCAGCAGAATTTTCATAGAGCGCTTCGATTTCCTCTTCGGTCAGATACCTTAATCTCTTGTTATTCTCTGTTAACAATCTCACTTTCTTGGCTGGATTGGTTTCTATCATTTCCCATTCTACTGCCTTGTTCAACATGTGTTTCAGGCAGGCAAGTTCCCGATTCACTGTCGCAGACGCCACAACCTTTATCCTGTCAGCTTTGTATTCTTCGATTAGCTGAGGATTAATCTCATATACGTATTTACCCGAAAAGCTTTTCAACATTGACTTAAGACTGATCTCGTCCCTATCCCAGGAACGCTTATTGACTTTAGCGTACCGCATATACTGTTCAGCCAAGGTTTCAAACTTGACTCTTTTCTTCTTCCTTACATCAAGATACTTGTTTTCGACAACCTCAGTCTTGAGCTTATGCAATACTCGCTCAGCGAGCTTTTTGCTGGGACCGATTTTTTGCCTTATACGCCTTCCGTTGGCGTAAAAGTCAATATGCCAGTTTTTTGCTCTCTTAAAGACTCCCATAGTAATCTCAAATTTATAAGCATTTCCTCCGGTGTCAAGCGCTTTCTTTGGAAGCAACTTTCTGCTTTTCTATCCATTTGTCAATCTCGACCAAATCGAAGAGGACCCGACTCCCCATTTTGACAAAGGGGATGCGATTTTGCGAGACCCAGGCATCTATGGTATAGATGCTCAGGTTCAGGTATTGAGCCAATTCCTTCTTATTGACTAGTCTTTTGTTCATAATCCTCATCATCGGGCTGACACCTCGATGTTTTCCCCTTGTTTTTCAACGAGTTAAGCATAAACTGTTTCAATTTTGTTTCAATTCGGTTTGTGTTTTCTTGGGTCTTCGTGGGCTGTGATGGGCTATCACAATATTGACAACTCTTTGTCTCCATTTGTAATAGCCCATCACGTAACAAGTTATGAAATTGACTTGAAGAAGCTCATAACCCGAAGATCGTTGGTTTCCTTCACTAACCTCAGGATCTTCGGTAAACCAATCCCCGCTATTTTTTTATTCCCATAAAACATCAAATCAATGGCTGGTAGCAGTCCCGCCATAGGCGGGAAGGTCGTTGGTTTCCTTCGCTAAGCTCAGGATCTTCGGCAAAACAATCCCCGCTATTTGAAAGACAAGGAGTTAGACGGAGCCGGACTTAGGTTCGGCTCTAATTGTTTTACTTTTGTTTTCAATCGATCTTGGTTACTATCGATCTCTTTGGGCTATGATGAGCTAACATAGAGTTGAAAAGCTCCTGTCTGTTTTTTAATAATCCAGCATACCACAACTTCCGCGCAAGTCTCTGGACATTTCGGATCACATTTTCAGTTTTTTTTATTGATTCCCAACATCTGGCCTATTTGCTTTAGCCTTATGTTTCATTTTATGAATACATGCTTGGTTATACCTGAGTAATAAAAAACCCTCCATATTTCAATAGAGGGTTTTTTATCATGTAGAATTTATCTCCACTTTTATAAGCTCTCAATCATCATGGGACGATCGAAACATTAAAGGCAATACTGATCCCACCTTTCGGGTCTTGATCTTGGAAAGCGATTACTCCAATTCCGACTGATTTGTCAGCCGTGAAAAAGAAGCCGGTAACCTCTCCAAACTCATCTGTGTATACGTTGCCAGAAATGGTCCTTCGCCCGGAGTGACTCTGGTCAGTTTCGATGTGATGACCCCTAAGGGATTGCCGCAAACGTCGTGTATCACCACCATCACCGGAAATTCGGCACAACAGTTAACATGTAACGAGGTTTAAGAAAACTTTTTAACCATCTGATTCCCACACTTGAAATATTCTTGCCATTTTAGGAAGCTCTGCTATATTATTCCAAATGCATTGGTATGGAAGTACGGTTTGGGATATAATGGGATTTCATAACTCCTCGGTCTAAGGGTCTGAGAGTTCTTAAAACATTATGACAGAAGAAAAAACACGCAACTATTGGTTTATATTTTCTATAGCGGACGTCATATTCATTACGGTTCTGGTTATTGTTCTATCTCAAGGAGGAAATCTACTCGGCGGTGCCGATACAGGTTTTCACATCAGAGTGGGTGAATATATAATAGATAACACCGCCGTTCCCACTCACGATATTTTTTCTTCTGCAGTACCACCTTTTCCTTGGACCCCACCTCAGTGGCTTGCTGAAGTGATTTTCGCGATACTTTACAGACCTTTCGGACTTACTGGCGTCGTCGTATTTATGGCTTTCGTAATAACAGCAATTTTTGCGATACTATTCAAATTCTTAAGATTTTCCGGCGTGAGTATTATTGTGGCGGCTTTAACTGTCGTCCTCGCTGCAGCGGCTTCAGCTATTCACTGGCTTGCGAGACCGCATGTCTTTTCTCTCATGCTTCTGCTCATCTGGTATATCATTCTCGACGCCTATCAGTACAAGCACAAAAACTATCTTTATCTGCTTCCTGTCTTGATGCTCTTATGGGTAAATCTTCACGGTAGCTTTATAATGGGGTTTGTTCTCTTGATAGTCTATATTGCAGGTAATTTCCTAAAATCTCGTTTTGCAAAAGAACAGAAGCAGGACGCGTATGATCGGACAAAGGCATTTATTTTGTTCTTTTTTCTGTGTCTTCTGGTTTCACTGTTAAATCCGCAGGGATATAAGATTCTCTTTTCCCCGTTTGAGGTAGCTAACAGCGAAATCACGGCACATATATATGAGTGGATGTCTCCGAATTTCCACAACGGTTTGGTTTATGAATACATGCTCCTTATAATGATATTAGTGATAGGAATCTCGGTAAAGCGGTTGAATGTTATAGAGTTATTGTTGGTATTGATGTTTACCCATATGTCCCTGTTTTCAGCGAGGTTTATTCCTCTGTATACTATAATAATCAGCCCTATTCTCGGGAAGCAAATTGACCGGATTATTGAGGACTTCAGGGAGAAAGGTGTTCTTAGAGAATTCATCTCAACATCAGACAATATGGCAACGGTCGACTCCAAAACGAAGTGGCATCTGTGGTCGGTTGCAGCTATAGCAGTAGTTATCTTCATGTGCTTCACAGGAAAAATCAATTATCACTTCGATCGAAATAAAATGCCTGTGGACGCTGTTGAGTTCCTGAAAAACGAGAAAATAGAGGGCAAGGTATTCAACGATGACGTCTTCGGGAGTTACATGATTTACGCGGCGTGGCCCGAATATGAGGTATTTCTTGACGGAAGGGATATGTATGGTAAAGAAAGGATTGCGGATTATCTGAAGGTTACAGATGCGGAGAGAGAATGGGAAGACACCCTGAATAAATACGATATAACATGGATTATATATAATAATGAATCAGCCCTATCAACTCTGCTTCTGGAAAGTGAAGGCTGGAGGCTCATATATTCGGATAAGGTAGCTAATATCTTTGTCAAAAGGACGCCTGAGAATCAACCACTCATAGACAAGTATCCGAACATAAAACCTTTTATTGTCAATCACCCATAGACGAAACATCTTGTAGCTATTGACTTTGTTTTGACAAAGTGAAAGTGACAAAAGCCCTCCGTTTGTTGACGGAGGGCTTTCCTTTTGCCAGATTAACCCCCATTGATATTAGCTCTCAACCGTTACGGGACAATCGAAACGTTGAAGGCAATAACGATTTCACCTTTCGGGTCGAGATCTTGGAAAGCGATGATTCCTGTTCCTATTGATTGGCCAGTGAAAAAGAAACCAGTAGCCTCTCCAAACTCATCGGTGTAGGCACTGCCGGAAATGGTTCCACGCCAGGAATGACTCTGATCAGCTACAATGTGATGACCTCCCAAAGGATTGCCATAAGCGTCTTTTACATGGAGTGAAACCGGAACTGTTGCTCCAACCGGTATGGTGATAACACTGATATCACAGTTGTCGTTAAATGTGTTTCCGGTAAGGAAAGTGACTGTGACTGAAGTCGATACGATGCCAGCCGAAGCCGTTAGATTGGTTATAACTCCGATCGAATCGTCGCGATCGGGATACTTCATGGAATAATCCTCAGATAGCACCTCGCTTTTCATTTCGGTTTCGAACAAGCTTCCATAACAGCCATCGTTAATCGGGCCGGATGCTACCGAACCAAAAAAGCTGTTCATATCCACCGGAGTTCCTTTTACCATGAAATTGCTGTTTGAATCTAATACTTCAATCGTCACATGACCCTGGGAAACTCCGTCAGCATACAAAGTCTGAGGATACGTTAAGAATGTCACAGTAACCGGTGGTCCGGAAACGATCAGTTCACAAGTGTCAGCTATCATCCCGTCTGGACCCCAGGTGTAAGCCCATATCAATGCCCGGCCATCATTACGTGGATCACCTGAGATGTACAACGAGTAAGCACATCCCTGTTTGGTTTTATCGCAGCATCTCACCGAACCCTCCTCGGTCTCGAAATGAACGGAGGTGGAATCTGCAACCGGATTTCCATACACGTCAACAACACACGCACATATGGTGTCTTCTACACAGGTGATATCCCAGCCTCTTATATTACAGCGATTGGGGCTCAATGACAACTCGGCTGGTGGACCGGCGCAGACGGTTACTATGCACGAGCTGGAAAGGATATTTCCGGATTTAGCTCTCAGCTTTATCATCCCGGATTTTGTTCCGCTCACCAGAGCAATGACAGCCTCGCCCGAGGAGTTGGTGTTTATCGTGATGTATTCGGAAACCTCACCATTAATCGATTCTCCCCCCTGTGGACCGTTTATGATATAAAACTCCACCGGAAAATCAGCACCCGCCCGATTTCCATTATGATCATATAATATAGCTCTCACCTGGGTGGCTTCCACTCCGCCTGTTCCTTGAACCTGAATGGTGGGCTGATCCGGCATCAAAACGATGTATGCCACGCTGTCGGTTGGCACTAAAAGCAAGCTAGCATCATCCTGAATCAAGTAGTCGTTCACGCTTGAGGTTACCTTGATACTAACAGTCCCGGTCCGGAATCCGGCTACATATGTGACTGTCACCTCGCCGTCGTGAGTATAGGCATAAGCCGGTATGAATCCGATAGGGTTCCATCTGCCGTCCTGATTGGTATCGTATTTCAGCTTGTCCACGCCTTCGGTGAAATAACCATCTCCGTCTACATCATCAAACTCCTCCCCGGCCGTAAACTTGACCACGGTACTGTCTGGGGCAAGATTACCGGTAGTATCACTGACTATTACCTTGACCTGGCTGGAGGAAATTCCGTCAGCCGGTATCAAGGGCGGCGTAATTTCTATAGAGAATGGCTGGGTAGTGCTCGCGGAAGACACTACTTCTACTTGAGCAGTTTTTGCTGGTATGCCTTCAACCGTGGCTTGGATGGTGGCGGCGCCAGCATTAGTAGCAAAGAATATAGTACCAGCAGAACCGTTGGCATCCGTGGTGTCTACTGCAGGAGTGCAATAGCCGATGTTTGCGGGAGCAACAGAAAATGAAACTCTAACCCCAGACATGGGCCGATCAGCATCGTCCACCACCTCTACATCCACCACCCCTTCCCGTTCTTTTTGAACCGTGGGTGGGGATACAGATACCGATTTTATAACCGGCTGTGGCAGGGATCGTTGCTTATGTTTCACATCACAGCTTATCATCCCCAACGAAATCAAAACCACACTGACCAATAAGAAACATATGATCTTCCCCAACCTAAGTCTTTCTTTGCTCATGGTTTTCTCCCTTTTTGTCCTAGATTTTTATTTCAGATTCTATATTTCCTGCTAAAATCATTGATTATGTTAGTTTACGGATTCGCTCATGTACTCTTTCCTCATACCATCAAAAACGAGGTTATCTGGTATTAAACATCGCAGCGACATTCAACCGTAAAAACTCATAAGTGACTGGGTCAATAATATATGACTATATTCTAAAACTTGTCAAGCGAAATTCTCATAATAACAATAGGTATCGATTACCTTTCTCTCACTCTTTGTCTTATCTTCAAATGATAATGTCCTCCCCGGCATCATTCTCATAAGGGATAAATATGAGGTTTCGAACATTGTCGTTAGGATCACGGCAAGGAAAGCAGTTACCTGGGGTATCAATTCGTGTGATATTCATGATGGAGATTGTTCATTCAGTGCAGTCTCAGTTCACCCGCTGTAAGCAAAGCAGCAGGTCTTTCCAGGAATAAAACAAAAGTCCACTTTGGCAGTGAAGTTGGCGAGAAAAATAGTTGTATCTTATAGGAATCAACAATTTCCACTTGACAAAGACGCAATAATTGGCTATATTTGTTACGGGTTAAGGCTGGTAGTGTACTAAAATTGAACAAAAGGAGACACACGGCAGGGTCAACGGAATGGAACGCCAAAGACAACGATAACTTGGAACGCGAGGTTCAAAACCACCGTAAAAAGTTGGATTTGCGGCTACATGGGCTTTTATGGACAGGGTGGTTATGCTGCGAAGCGGGATTGCGCAATTACTACACTGTCTTTTCGCATTGACAAATCGGCATTATTCTTGTTAGATACTAAGAGGAAGCGTCGCAATCAGAGAGTTCATTCTTTGTCTGTGAGGTGTAGAATCTGGTCAGCTACTGCAATATTTATGAAAACGTGTGCATACACTAATTTTTTTCTTGCTTCCGGAAAAGCTTATCAATATATTTATTAACGGGTTATCTTATTTTGTAAAGATATGGCAAGGTTTTTGTTTATAACAATCATTAAGTCGTCGAAGTTGGGTTTGACGATTGAGCAATTATTTTCGAAAGTAAAGGAGGGATAAGCGGTTGCTACGAAAGCTCGTTGCAGACGAAAGGGGCCAGGATATTATGGAGTATGGCCTTTTGGCAGCATTCATATCAGTTGTGGCTTTGGCAACCATCAAACTGATCGGGCCGCTTTTCGCGCCCCTCTTTGAGTTAGTCAAGACAGCGCTGACACCATAGGTATAGAATATTGACCAGGTTGAGCTTTTTTTAGAAATCAAAATTAGTACACCGAGATGTTATCTGAATCTCGAACATAAATTTTAGAAATGAGAAAAAAAGGAAATGAGGGTGTAATGTTAGTTGACAGTTCGGAAACACTATAACTAAACGAAAGGAGGGATGAGAGATGTTGAAAAGATTCCTCAAAGATGAAAGAGGACAGGACATGGTCGAGTATGCGCTTCTGGCCGCTTTCATATCAATCGTGGCGATAGTTGCCATAAAGGCTATTGGTCCACTAGTTAAAACCATCTATGAGAAAGTTGAGACCGCACTGACCGGAGCATAATACTAATTCTTCAAACTTATTTGATTAGACAGAAGTCGAGATTTGAGAACACTCGACTTCTGTCCGATAGCAAAAGAGTAATATGATGAATCTATTGGTTAACGTAAAGGAACCGGTTCTGATTGTTGTGGTCTTCCTGGTAGTGCTTGCAATTTATTCGGATTTCCGCTGGCGTAAAATCCCGAACTGTCTTACCCTTCCAGCTATTGTCCTGGGGTTCTTTTTGAACTTCAAGGGCAATAGCTGGAACGGGCTATTTTTCTCGCTTGGTGGCCTTATGGTGGGAATGGGTCTTTTGATGTTACCTTACCTTCTGGGTGGTATGGGAGGCGGAGATGTGAAATTCATGGGGGCTTTAGGAGCGTTTTTGGGAAGTTATTCCATACTGAATGTATTTCTTTATGCTACTTTGGTTGGTGGGGCAATAGCGCTGGGGGTGGCTATTGCCAATAAAAGTTTGATAGAAACTTTGAAGAAAGTTTGGCTGCTTTTGAAATGTATTTTTCTTTTTCGATCTCCGATGTCTGGGGCTGGACTTTTCAAAAAAAGTATAGAGATACCTTATGGTATAGCTATAGGTGTGGGGACGGTTATTTTTATTCTTGCAGGTCATATAGTGTAATCCAATTGCAGCAGTTTGATTCATCCAACCAAAATCCTTCTCTGAAATGTGACGCCCATTTGGCCGGATGAATCCGACAACTGCATTTTTCTCTTGCGGTTTTTATTGAAGCAAGGTATGTTAAAGTGGAGTTATATATGAGAAGACTATTTTTGAAGGATAAGAAAGGACAAACTATAATAGAATTTGCTTTGGTCCTGCCAATTCTGTTGTTGGTTTTGTTCGGGATAACCGAATTTGGCAGGGCCATCATGGTTACCAATATGCTCTGCACGGCTTCACGCGAGGGGGCAAGGCTTTTTGCAGTAGCTCCCGATCCCGTCTCTGCGTCAGCCAGGGTAGATTCAGTTCTGGCGGCAGCAAACATAACACCGAAGGCGATAACCATAGATACCACCTCCGCCTATCAGAGCGTCAAGGTTACCGTGACTTACGATTTTCACGTGTTAAGCGGAAAAATTCTGGATTTTTTGGGACCTCGCACCTGGGAGCTAAAAGGAACCACGGTGATGAGGCGTGAAACATAGATGATTCCAGCAGGAATCCGCACCAAAAGTACGAGGGGTGAAGAAATCTTGTTATATTGCAGTTAGAATTCTGACCAGAGGAGGGAATTAAATAATGCGAAGAATCGGAATAATTTTAGTCGTCTTTCTTGCCATTGCTTTTGCCGCTGTTGCCGGCGGCCTTACCTATATGTATCTGAAAGGTGAAACCGGTCAAAGAGCGTTGAATTTAAAACCGGTAGTCGTGTCAGCAAAAGATCTAACTTTTGGTGAAACCTTGATATCAGAGGACATGAAAGTAGTCATGTTCCCCGCGGAGAGTGTTCCCAAAGGTTCCTATGAAGTCACGGATAGTCTTTTGGGGCAAGTTACCAAGGTATTCCTGATAGAGAATGAGCCGATCCTAGAATCCAAACTCTCCTCCAAGGGAGGAGGGCTTTCGCTTTTGATAAGAGAAAATATGCGGGCTTCTTCCATTCAGGTAGACAAAGTCTCCGGAGTCTCCGGCTTCATTCTCCCCGGCGACAGGGTGGACGTCATCCTGACAGTCAATCGTTATAGCCAGAATAGTTACGAGAGCATAGCCAAAACAATCCTCCAGAATATTGAAGTCCTGGCAGCCGGAGAGAAAACACAGCAGAAGGATAATAAAGTCATCACGGTTACAGCGGTAACTCTGCTGGTGGATCCGGAGGGTGCGCAATCGCTGGCTTTAGCCTCCAATGAGGGTAAACTCCAATTGGCTCTGCGAAACCCGACAGATGAAGACACGTCAAAGGTTGAGCCCGTCACAACGACAGAAATATTGAAAGGGGAAAAAGCGCAGAAACCTGCACCCCGGGTGGTGGTAAGAACCAAAGAGGTTCCGAAAGCGCCGGTAAAGCCAGACTCTCTTACGATGATCAAGGGAGGTACGAAGAAAAAAGAGGCTCCGGCCATGCCTGAGGAGAAGAAATAAAAGGAAAATTGACTTTCAAAGAAAATGTCAAACGAAATGGATTTCATAAAAAGGAGCATGAAATTGAAGAATGAAGCTCAAAAAGTTACCGGGATACTGTTTCTCATTACCACGGTGTTTTTTCTAATAATGTTTTTAACCCCAAACATAGAGGCACAACAGCGTCTTTTGAGAGTGGTAAAAGGAAAATCCATAGTTTTGAGCTATCCGGAGAAGATACTAACAGTCTCCTTAGCAAACCAGGATATTGCGGATGTGGTCTCGGTTACCCCAACCGATCTGGTGGTAATTGGCAAGGAAGTGGGAGTCACCTCTCTGGCAGTCTGGGGAGAATCAAAGAAGTACATCATGTACGACATCAAGGTCGAGCGCAACATCTCCGGACAGCAGGTTCTTTTGGAGGTGCAGGTAGGGGAGGTTAACAAAACTGCACTCAGCGCATATGGGTTGGACTTCTTGATGTCTGACTCTGATCCCCGGCACAACATCAGGAAAGGCGATAAGGTCATAGTGGGAACTTATGGGGGCCAGGTAACTACTCCTGACCCGCAAAGTCGGGAACTGTTTGCCCAAGATGGAATCACCGGTGTGATCAAATGGCTGGGGGATAAAAAGGAATTCTCCACCATCATTAAAGCATTGCAGCAGAACGGCGACTTAAATCTCTTAGCCAATCCTCAGCTGCTTACCTTAAGTGGCGAGAAAGCCAGTTTTTTGGTGGGGGGAGAAATTCCCATCCCTATTGCGCAGTCAGTGGGTTCCGGCGGGGCTCCTTCCGTGACTATTCAATGGAAAGAGTATGGGGTTAGATTGAATTTTCTACCTACTATAGTCGATACCAATCTGATCAATCTGAAGATCTCTCCTGAGGTTTCCAGTTTAGACTACACCAACCAGGTTATATTCGGAGGGTATGTCATACCCGCTCTCAGATCCCGCAAAGCGGATGCCACCGTGGAGCTGAATTCCGAGCAGTCCGTGGTTTTGGGGGGATTGCTTTCCTCTGAAGAGACCAAAACCATAAAGCGGGTTCCGATTTTGGGCCACATCCCCATACTTGGTTTCCTGTTCACTAAGAAAGAGACTACCAAATCCGAAACAGAGCTATTGATCATAGTTTCCCCCCGGATCATCGCTTCGGTAAAAAACGAGGTGATACCTCCTCTTCCCGGTAAAAAAGAGGAGATTATTCCACCGACCCAAGGGGGAGAAGAACAAAAGGGAGAATAACGATAGCAAAAAAGGTAAGTAAGATTATGGATATGCCCCTGTGAGAATTGAAATTGTGAATGATATGTCATATTGAGCGAAGTCCTATACCGGATGGTATAGGGCGCAGCGAAACATCTCAAATCAGATTCTTTGCAGCACCCTGCATCATTCGGTACAAGGCTAAGCTCAGAATGATAAGCAGTAGTGGAGTGTGTTGAGTTTTTAGTCCGGAGGTTTGGCTATGAGAAATTGGAAGAAATTTCATAAAGACGAAAAAGGGGTAACCATGATAATGGTTGCTATCGCCCTGGTGATGATCTTTGCCTTTGCGGTTTTGGCCATCGATATGTCTATGATTCAACTGGCAAAAACCCAGCTTCAAAATGCAGCCGACGCAGCCGCCTTAGCCGGAGCGAAGGTCTTATGCGATGAGGGTGGCGATCAGGATTCTGCCAGAGCAGAAGCGATAAGAATAGCCGGGTTGAATGTGGCGGTGCAGGATATACAGCGTTCTGTGATTATCAGCGAAAGCGATGTAACTTTCCCCGACTCCACTCGCATCACCGTAGTTACCCATCGCACCAAGGCAACCGGTGACCCGGTGTCACTATATTTCATGAAAGTCCTGGGTGGTGAGAACAAGGGGGAGATGCGGGCAAGAGCCTCAGCCACGTGCGGGGCCAAGTGTCTGAAGCCTTTTAGCCCCCCCGATAGGTGGTATGATGCAAATGGCGACGGCAATTGGAATCCCGCAGATGGCGATTACTACGATCCGGTCACCACCGGCTATATGTCACAGGATGACATCGGAGATACGGTGATATTATATCTAGGAGATCCTAATGATCCTGATTTCAAAATGGGTTGGTACTATCCTATAAGATATCCAGGAGACCAGGGAGCAGACGACTATCGTGAAGGGATAAAGGAATGCTGCCATCACCCCACTGCCATAGTTCACATTGGAGATCGATTAGAAATAGAGCCAGGCGGTATGGTAGGGCCGACCAAACAAGGTCTAAAAGATCTTATAGCTTTAGATGATGGAGCATATTGGGATGACCTAGCGGATTCGGTTGCCGGTTCATGCTGCAATTCAGGTTGCAGCGGATGTTGTGAAGGGGTGAGCCCTCGAATCATTAAGTGTCCAGCTTTTGATCCAACTATAGGTGTGGAACCGGGTGGCGGTCCTGGATGGGTGACTGTGGTAAAGATCATCGTTGTTTTTCTCGAGGACGTCGATCAGCAGGGAAACATAATAGGTCGATTCATAGATGTAGCAGATGAGAATTTTGTATACAACTCATCTTTGGTGGAATGAGGAAATTATTGCTGTTACCCCTATTGGGTTTAGGAAAAGCAAGAGAGTTTCTGATTTGAATCAAAAAATATAAGCAACCGAGCTTAAAGCATGGATGCGGACGCTCACAAGAGCCCTCCCTGCATTGAACGATAATTAAAAGAGGAAAAGAATGGCGGAAAAACTCTCAATAGCAGTGGCGGATACAGACGGGGCTGTGCGGAAAATGCTGAAAAACCTTTTCAGCCAGATGAACAACGTGAAACTGGTCTCCGAGATTAAGAGAGCTGAGGAGGTTTTTGAAGA
>Ga0315277_10000273_pt1 | contig 86416 bp, 75 predicted proteins | sample YL17G05_15_MG_FD_203695 | JGI IMG/M metagenome (GOLD analysis project Ga0315277, IMG submission 203695) | Sediment microbial communities from Yellowstone Lake, YNP, Wyoming, USA - YL17G05_15 | ecosystem: Environmental > Aquatic > Freshwater > Lake > Sediment | place: USA: Wyoming | collected...
GGATCGCGCTGTACTTCCTCCCGGACGGGGAGAAGTTCAGCTACCAGATCGCAAGGACCGAATTCGGCGCGCACGGCGAGTCCGCCGAGGGTCCGGACACGAGCTCCGTGTACACTCACAGCTCCGTTGTCGCATGGATGAAGACGAAGAAGCCGGGAGCTCTGTACGCCGTCTCGCTCTGCAACATCCACGGCCTCTGGGAGAGCGAGAAGAAGGTCGCGCTCGCCTAGGTGGCTTGCGAGGCCACTATCCCCTGTCCGTCCGCACTATGTATCGCTCGAGCTCGTAGCTTTTTTCGGGTCTGCCCTCCGCCTTCAACGCTCGCTGGATGAATTGCCCACAGTTGCTGCCGATCCTGTTCTCCTCGAGCTCACCGATGCTCAGGACGACATCGTAACCTTGACCGCGAAACGCCTCGACCAAACGGTCTGAGGTGTTCCTGTCATGTGGATCGATCGCAGATGAGAGAGACTCCTCGCTCGACCGTACCGTCGGGTTCAAAGGCGTCAGTTTGATCATGAACTTCTCGGGGTCGAAGAATTCTCTGGTGACGGCTGCATCGACTGGGTAGCCCTCGACCGGCGCGAAGTTCAATGTCACCTTCTTGTCACCAGTTCCGGGATTCGCGAATCGCTCTCCGTACGCCGAGATCTCCTCGAACGACCACTTCTTCACGGGTATGAGGTCGTCGCGGACAAGCTGGTCCGTCGTGTGAATGGAGAACTGTAGCTGAAACCTTCCGCCGTTGTACTGCCGGTCTTTGATTGTTAGCAGTCTGTCGAAAAACGCTCGGGTCGCGGCGTTCTTCGGAGCCACCGTGGAAATCGAGACATTCAGCCCGGGCGCCTCGAATTCGTTCGGGAGCCGCTCCATCGCGTCGAGGACCGCCGGGTTCAGCGATGGCTCTCCCATCCTTGCGAACTGGATCTTGAACTTGGGGACCGGGATCTTGTCGGCCGGATATCTTCGACGGACAAGGTACCGTATCTGCTCGATGATCTCGTCCGAGCTGAGCTTCCCATCGAAGTTCCCGCCCGCGTCGCACATCTTGCACTTTATCGGGCAGCCGAACATGGACGACACGATCAGGACCCATTTCTTGTCTTGAGGGATGGGAGGCTGGACGGACTCGACAAACTCGACGAGGAACTTGTCCGGGGAGTCCGACTCTCGCATCCTCGCAACATAGACTTTCGCAAGGTCTTCGTGGCCGTACTCCGCGATGACTTTCATTCGCCCCCCACTCTCCCGAGAAGGTATTCCTCGGCCAGCATCGCCGCGCGTATGCCGTCCCCGACGGCGATTCCAGTCTGGCGGTGCCTGCCGCGGACTAGGTCCCCTGCCAGATAGAGCCCGGGAATATTCGTTTCCGGGATCTCGGTCGCCTTGCCAACCTGTCTTCGAAGCGTCGGACTCAGTATCTCATTGTTGGGCTCCCTGCCACAAGCCAGGAGGATGTAATCGGCCGAGAACTCAAGTCGGTCCCTTCCGCTGCCGCATTGGAGCGAGATTCCCCGAGGAACGACCTTGACCTGTTCAGGGACGACTCGCATGGCTACCTCGATGCCGCCTGCTTCGGCTCTGGCCCGCAGGAGTGAAAGGCATTTTGGCTCCGAACGCGAGATGATCGTGACGTCGCATCCCCTGCCCTGGAGGTTGAGGGCGTAGTCGAACGCAGCATCACCACCGCCTATGACCACTACGTGCTTCCCCGCAACCTTTTCAAGTGGCATGTCAACCAGCTCGTTGAACACCTTGCTTCCAAGGAGACCGTCGCTTCCCCGGAGAAGGCTTTTCCTTGGTCGAGTGCCGGATGCGACTATGACGGCTCGTGATGAGAACTCTCCGATATCGGACTTGATGCGGAATACGCCGCCGGACTTGCTGACAAGCTTCACTTCGGCCTTGGTGACCCTGATATCGAGCGCATCCAACTGCTTGGAGAACCGCTCCACCAGATCCACGCCTTTGATCCCGCCCGGAAAGCCGGGGTAGTTCTCCACGAGGTTCGCGTTTCTCAACAGCCCGCCCCGTTCTCCGCGCTCCAGGAGGAGCGGGGCAAATCCTGCCCGGTGAAGATACATCGCCGAGGCCATTCCGGCAGGCCCTGCTCCGATTACGGCTACTTCCGCTTGATTCGTCCGATCACCTCTTCAGTCGTCATGGGAATCGCGAAGCCGTCGGTCAGCGTCTTGAGGCTGGAGACATGAAGGTCCTCGGTCTCCGACGCGGTGCCGTCGACCACGATGAATACGTCGAAATCGCGCATGAAAGCGTCCCGCGCGGTGGACTCGCAACACAGGTGCGTCATGACTCCCGTGATCACGATGCTCGAGATCCCTTGAGTCCGAAGTCTCTTCTCAAGGTCCGTATCGACGAACGCGCTGTATCGGGACTTCCTTAGGACCGTTTCCGTTGCGAGCGGAGCGAAAGGCGCTGCGATCTCGGACAGCTCGTCATCGTCTCGGAGGACGTCTCCCCACCATCGCACCATCGCGCCTGGCTTCTCGTCCCGCAGGTGCGCATGGCGGGTGAATATCACTGGTTGAGATAATTCGCGGTAGGCCGAGATCAGGGCCTGCATGTTACCGACAATCTCTTCGGCTGCAGGAAGATGGGCATTGGACGATTGCTCGAGGAAGTACCTCTGCATGTCTATGACGAGCAAGGCCGAATCCTTCGGAGAGAACCTCTCCTGGGCGGCACGGTGTCTGCTCATGTAGGGCCGGACAAGGTCCATCCATTCCCCGGCCTTCCGTTCGATCTCGCGCGCAACCAGGCTTCCGACCTCCTTCGCCGTCGTTTCCTGGATTGGGAGGCTGGAAACTACGAAAACAATGCCTCAGTGGAACGCCAATACGCAAGTCCGTACTAAACTTTTTTCTCGGAGCCCCTTTCGCTCGGATTCGTCTATCCAGTCTGCGTCCGCTTCAAGGGCGGCTCTGTCTGTACATAAGTATACTACCAGGTTATTAATAGTACATCAAGTATCATGTTTGTTCACATGTCTGCGAGAAGGGATTTTCTTTGGCCAGTCAGCTGAGATCGAAGGCCGGCCAGCCTCGAAACCGAAGTTCCTGCCGACCAGCGTGTCGATAGAGAAGAACAACCAGCTCGACCCAGTCTCGATTTTTTCGTCCCTGAGAAGCAGATTCCCTGGCGAGTGCTTCCTTCTTGAATCTCTCGAGGGTCCTCAGAAGGTCGCTCGTTACTCGTTCATCGGAGTCGAGCCGATATCTGTCTTCAAGTCCCGCGACGGCATCGTCGAGATCAATGGTGAACCACACGAGGCCGAGAACCCGTACGAGGCGCTCCGCATGCATTTCAGATCTTTCGGCTGCGGCGCTTCGGACATCGCGCCCTTCTCCGGTGGAATGGTCGGCTATGTTGGCTACGGCATGGTCCAGCACTTCGAGAACGTCCGCGAGAAGAGGACCGTCGACGGAGTTGCTCCGGATCTCTACTTCATCCTGCCGAAGCATCTGGTCTGCATCGATCATCTGAACTCCCGCATGTTCCTGATTTCTCACGGTAAGACTTCCGAGCTGAAAGACGCCTTGGCTGAAGCGAAACCTCTGCAGCCGACCGAGCTGGTCGTTGGCAAGGGCAAGTCGGACACCGACGAGGAGACCTACAAGAAAATGGTCCTCGAGGCCAAGGAACGCATACTCGAAGGAGAGATCTTCCAGGTCGTGCTCTCGCGTCGCACGGACTTCCGCATCCGCGGCGACCCCTTGGGCATGTATTCCGTCTTGCGTTCGCTCAACCCGTCGCCTTACCTGTTCTACTTGGACTTCGATCATGTCCATCTGCTGGGCTCATCCCCAGAGATGCTCGTCCGGTTGGAGGGCTCGAGGCTCAACACTCGCCCGCTGGCAGGGACGAGGAGCAGGTCTGCGGACGTCGAAGAGGATGAGAAGCTCAAGATCGACATGCTCTTGGACGAGAAGGAGCGGGCGGAGCACCTCATGCTCGTCGACCTCCACAGGAACGACATGGGCCGAGTGTCGAAGTTCGGGAGCGTCAAGGTGACCGAACTCATGTCCGTGGAGAAGTACTCCCACGTCCAGCACATAGTCAGCAACATCGAGAGCGAGCTCAGGCCCGATTGCGATGCCTTCGATGCGCTGAGATCGTGTTTTCCAGCAGGGACCGTCACGGGCGCTCCGAAGATACGTGCGATGGAGATCATCTCGGAGCTGGAAAAGGCTCCCCGGGGTCCCTACGGCGGGGCAGTAGGATACTTCGACTTCACGGGCAACATGGACTTCGCGATAACGATTCGGTCCATAGTCGTCTCAGGCAACCGCGCGAGTATCCAAGCAGGGGCAGGCATCGTCGCAGATTCCGTCCCTGAGAGGGAATACGCCGAGACGGAACACAAGCTGGGCGCGACGCTTCGCGCTCTCGCCTCGCCGACCGGAGGATCACGCCGATGACCCGCATCTTGCTGATAGACAACTACGACTCCTTCGTGTACAACATCGCACAGTATCTCGGGGAGCTCGGGGCGGATGTCCATGTCGAGAGGAACGACTCGCATTCGCTCGATAAGTACCTGGGACGTGTGGATGGGTATGTGATCTCTCCGGGACCGGGGCATCCGAAGGACTCCAACCGCAGCCTAGAGGTCCTGTCAAATCAAGGCTACGGGAAACCGGTCCTCGGAGTCTGTCTCGGGCACCAGGCAATTGCGCATGTCAACGGTGGACTGGTCACCCGCTCCTCCCAGGTGGTCCACGGAAAGGTGAGCAGGATCAACCATTCCGACGATCCCTTGTTCGAGGGAGTCCCCTCGCCTTTCACCGCAACGCGCTATCATTCGCTGATCGTTAGCAGACAGGGGCTTCCAGAATCCATCGATGTGCTTGCTCACACGGACAACGGCGAGATCATGTCCATCAGGGTCAGGGACACTCAGGTATACGGAGTCCAGTTCCACCCCGAGTCCGTCATGACCTCTCACGGCAAGAGGATACTATCGAACTTCTTGAGGATGTGTGAGCGATGATCAGGGAAGCGATCCGCGAGGTCGTGGAGCGGCACGACCTCTCGACGAAAGTAGCTCATGATGTGATGCTGGAGCTGGTCAGGGGCGAGGCTACTCCGAGCCAGATCGCATCCTTCGCCACGGCCATGAGGATGAAGGGCGAGACGGAGCAAGAGCTCAGAGGGTTCGTCATCGCCATGCGCGAGCTAGCGATCCCGCTCAGAGCACCCGAAGGGTCGGTCGACCTCTGCGGAACAGGGGGCGACGGCTCCGGCTCCTTCAACATCAGCACGGCCGCATCTTTCGTCGTTGCAGGAGCCGGAATCCCTGTCGCGAAGCACGGCAACAAGTCCATATCGAGCAGGTGCGGGTCTGCTGATGTCTTGTCCGCTCTCGGGCTCCCTGTGGATCTGGACCGGGAGCAAGTCGAGAGATGTCTCTCGACCAGCGGCATGGGCTTCATGTTCGCGCCCGTGTTCCACGGCTCGATGAAGAACGTGTTCGGCCCGAGGCGGGAGATCGGAGTCAGGACCTTCTTCAACATCCTGGGGCCGATGACCAACCCCGCCATGGTGAAGCATCAGCTCATCGGCGTCTATGATCGCGAGCTGTCGCACAAGATGGCTGGAGTGTTGTGCAGCCTGGGGTCTTCGCACGTCATGATGGCACATGGAAACGGCATGGATGAAATCACGAATCTCGGTGAGACACACATCCTCGACATGGAGAACGGCACGTCGCTCGAATACTCGCTCGTTCCCGGAGATTTCGGCCTTGATCTCGCAGAGCCAGGTGATCTGAAAGGAGGGGATCCGGTCCACAACGCGAGGACCTTGCTCTCAGTGCTCAAGGGAGAACGGTCTCCGAGAGCGGATGTCGTCGCCCTGAACGCCGCCGCAGCCATCTATGTCGCCGGCAAGGCTGCCAGCATCCACGACGGATTGGACATGGCTCAGAATGTGCTCAAGAGCGGCAAGGCGCTGGCGAAGCTGAGGGAGTTTTCCGATGTGGCCTCTGCGATGGAGAAGGAGAGGCAACAGGCGCTCAGCATCGAGTCACTCCGCCAAAGAAGGATCCTGCCTGAGGTCCTCTGCTCGAGGGCATCCGCAATCTCCTCTTACTTGTCGGCGAGAATCTCGGAGACCGAAGATGGGAGGACGGCGTTGGGCGTTCTTGACCCTGAGATCCTCTCGCGACCCAGTGTGCTTTCCGTCATCGTGCTTGACAGGATCCTTTCCATCCTCTCTGGCGGATTGCCGCGTTTGGAGACGATCCCCCACGAACACGAGTCTCTGCCGCAGAGCATCATGGCCCCCGAAGGAGTCGCCGTCATCGCTGAATACAAACCTCGTTCCCCCTCGTCTCCTCCCTTGTCCGTTCCTCCTGACTCGGAGCTTGCCGCGCGAGCCTATTCGACATCGGGCGTGGCTGGAGTGTCCGTTCTGGTCGAACCCAACTACTTCTCTGGTAGCCCTGAGCTCTTCTCGTTCTTCCGCGCACGACTCACCGTCCCGATGCTGTTCAAGGACTTCGTCGTCACGAACGAACAGATAACCCTTGCCTCAGGGCTTGGAGCCGATGCGATCTTGTTGATCGCGAAGGCATTGAACCCAGCGGCATTGGACCATCTCGTGAGGTCGTGCATTTCACACAAGATCGAACCGTTGGTCGAGATCCACGACGAGGAGGATCTTGCGAAGTTGTCCAGGATCAGCTCCTTCGACTCGGTAAGGATGATCGGGGTGAACTGCAGAGATCTCAGGACGATGAGGACCGATCTCGGCGTGCTCGCGGACCTGAAGCCGTCTCTTCCGAGATACAAGGCCATAATTGCCGAGAGCGGGATTCAGGCCGTAGGCGACCTGGAGAAGATGCGCTTCGCCGACGCCGTTCTCATCGGTTCCCTGTTCATGAACGCCGAGGACTTGGAGGCCCAGCTCAAAGCCGTCGTCCAGGCTTGCGGGAGCGCGCGATCATGAAAGTCAAGATATGCGGCGTGACGACCCTGGAGGACGCCGCGATGTGCGAGGACCTCGGAGCCGATGCCCTCGGATTCGTCCATTTCCCGGGAAGAACCAGGAGTTTGCCCTTGGACAAGATCTCCGAGATGTCGTCCTCCCTCGGGCCGTTCACGACCAAGGTGCTCGTGTGCGCACCTTCGACTACCAGTGAAGCCCTGGAGATGATGCACGCGGGCAATGTCGACGCGCTTCAGCTCTACTCGCTCGAACCGTCAGAGCTTCTGGAGCTTCGCATGCTCGGCGCGAGAGTCTTCCGGGTGGTTTCCCTCGACCGCCAGGAAGCATCGAGGTTCTCGAGCGCAGCGGACGCACTCGTTTTCGAGGGTGGGCCGCCTGGATCAGGGACATCCTATGACTACTCCAAGGCGCCCATCGATTGTTGCAGGAAGGCGATAATCGCGGGAGGATTGACTCCCTCCAACCTTCATCTCGCCAAGAACCTTCGTCCCTACGGACTTGATGTCTCGAGCGGCGTGGAAAGCGCGCCAGGAAGGAAGGACCGCGAGATGGTCGCTGAATTCATCGGAAAGTGCAGGGAATGAAAGCTCGAGGATACTTCGGAGGTTTCGGCGGCTTCTACGTGCCCGAGATTCTCATGCACGCGCTCGACGAGCTTGAGGACGAGTACGAGCGCCTTCGAACCGACAAGGCCTTCGCCAGCCGTCTCGACGATCTGCTGCGCAGCTATGCTGGGCGGCCGACCCCTTTGTACCACTGCAAGAGGCTGAGCGAGAGGCTCAACGGCGCGAAGATATTACTCAAACGCGAGGATCTTGCACACACGGGCTCGCACAAGATCAACAACGCCCTCGGCCAGACCCTGCTGGCCCAGAGCATGGGCAAGACGCGGATCATCGCAGAGACTGGTGCTGGGCAGCACGGCGTGGCGACCGCAACGGCTTCCGCGCTCCTCGGCCTCCGATGCGAGATCTACATGGGGGAGGTGGATGTCGAACGGCAGAAGCTCAACTGCTACAGGATGAAGCTGCTCGGAGCGAAGGTCAACGTCGTCAAGAACGGGTCGAGGACGCTGAAGGACGCCATCAACGAGGCCATGCGGGATTACGCCGCGACCAGCGACCACACTCACTACGTCATCGGCAGCGTCGTCGGACCACATCCTTACCCGACCATCGTCAGGGATTTCCAGTCTGTCATCGGCCGAGAGGCCAGGAGTCAGATCCTCGCTTGTGAAGGTCGGCTGCCCGACGCGCTCGTCGCCTGCGTCGGTGGCGGAAGCAACTCGATTGGCCTGTTCCACCCGTTTATCGACGACAAGATCGCGATGTACGGGATCGAAGCTGGTGGCAAGGGCGTCGAGACTGGAAAGCACTCGGCAAGTGTGGTCGGGGGTACTGAAGGCGTGCTGCACGGCTCCAGGACGCTCGTTCTCCAGGACTCCGAAGGCCAAATCTCAGAAACTCATTCCATTGCTGCGGGCCTCGACTATCCCGCGGTCGGTCCAGAGCACGCCCACCTCGGCAGGTCGGGCCGGGTCGAGTACTTCGCGGTGACGGATGACGAGGCCGTTGCAGCGTTCCATCTTCTCTCGGAGACAGAGGGGATCATACCTGCGCTCGAGAGCGCCCATGCCATCGCGTTTTCCGTCCGCCTTGCGCGCAAGATGTCCAAGGACCAAACTATCATCGTCAACTTGTCGGGCCGAGGCGACAAGGACGTCAACCAAGTCGCGGAGCTGGAGGGACAGATATGAGGAGACTCGAGCAGACATTCCGATCCTTGAGAGAGAAGGGCTCGGGCGCGCTGGTTCCGTATGTCTGCGCGGGCGACCCAGACGAAAGCTTCACCGTGGACCTGGTCAAGACACTGGTCAAAGCGGGAGCAGACATCGTGGAGCTCGGACTGCCGTTCTCTGATCCTGTCGCAGATGGGCCGGTCATTCAGAAGGCGATGCAGCGTTCGCTCTCTGGCGGCTTCAGAGTGCGGAGCATTTTCAAGACGATCTCGACGGTAAGATCGCAGGAGATCACGACCCCAATCGTCGTGATGACCTACTACAATCCCGTGCTGAAGTCCGGTGTCGGCTCGTTCTGCAGCGCTCTCGCCGAAGCCGGGGCTGATGGAATCCTGGTGGTCGACCTGCCGCCCGAGGAATCTGAGGAACTTGACGCGGCCGCTCGCGCCAATCGGCTGGACATCATCCGCCTCGTCGCGCCCTCCACATCGGATTCCAGGCTCGACTTCATCTTGTCAAGATCGTCCGGATTCGTCTACGCCGTCTCGGTCTCAGGAACGACCGGGGCCCGGGATGTTCTTCCTCAGACCGCCCAGCAGCTCTTGAAACGAATCGTTCCGAGGAGCCCCGTCCCTGTCGCGCTGGGTTTCGGGATATCGGGACCGCAACACGTGCGCTCAGCGCTCGAAGCGGGAGCGTCAGGTGTCGTTGTAGGTTCGAAGCTTGTCTCAGTTTACTCTGAGGGTTCTGATGAACGTCTCAAGATCCTTGCCAAGGTGGAGACCTTCACGAAGGAACTGAAAGCCGCGACCGTCGGCATCAAGAGAGAGCAGTCGCGTCCTTAAATGCGACCGCAAGAGGCGCCATCGGCACAACTCTTATATTTCGTGAAGGTCTCCGATTGCCAGATATGTCTCGTCCACGCCTTCCGCCCGAGGTAGAGAAGGACATCCATGCGTGCCTCCAGTGCGGATACTGCAACTTCGTCTGCCCGATCCAGCTCAACCCGGACCGCGGCTTCGAGTCGTGGCGGGTGCGCGGCAAGATGTACCATTTAAAGCGCTACGCTCATCCGGGAACGTTCGACAGGCTCATGCGCAGGAAGCCGGACATCTCACCGGAGTTCGTCGAGAGGATCTATAACTGCACCGCATGTGGGTACTGCGAGAACGTCTGTCACGCCGGGATCAAGTTCAACGACCGCTGGGAACAGGTCAAGGAATGGTTCGTGAAGAACGGCGTTGGGCCGCTCGACAAACACAAGACTCTCCGGATGCGGGTCATAGCGAAGCACAATCCATATGACGAGCCGCACGAGAACAGGGATGCTTGGATACCCAAGACCGCGAAGCGATCCAAGAACCCGGAGGTCATCTACTTCACGGGCTGCACCGCGAGCTACCGCCAACAGAAGATTGCCCAGGATGCGACTCGAGTGTTGGACGCGGCGGGCATCGAGTATGACGTCCTAGGGAAGGACGAGTGGTGTTGCGGCTCTCCGTTGATTCGCACGGGCCAGACCGACATCGTGACCGACGAGAAGGACGGCCTCGTCAAGCACAATATGAGAGAGTTCGAGAAGCGCAACACGAAGATCGTGGTCACGGCCTGCGCAGGCTGCTTCATGACGCTCAAGCACAACTACCCGATCTACACCGGCAAGCTGGATTTCCAGCTGTTCCATCTCACGCAGTTCATCGACAAGCTCATCGCAGACAAGAAGCTCGTTCTGGAGAAACCGCTTCCAAGGAAGGTTGCGTACCACGACCCGTGCCACATAGGCAGGCATCACGGCATATTCGAAGAGCCGAGGAGGATCCTCCGGGCGTTCCCGCAATCCACTTTCATCGAGCTGCCGCACAACAGGAACGACTCGCAATGCTGTGGCGCTGGTGGCGGTTACAAGATCCAGTTCAACGACCGCGCGGAGCATATCGCCTCCCTGCGCGTGAAGGAGGCGCACGACGTCGGCGCAGAGATGCTCGTCTCGTCATGCCCGTTCTGCGTGACGAACCTTACCGCGGGCGCAAAGGTTTCGGGACTGAAGATGGATGTCGCGGAGCTGGTGTCGCTCGTCGCGGATTCAGTCAGCTGAGCCCTGGGAAGACTTTATATTCGATTCCTCCCCATCTTCCGCCGGTTCCGAATGCGCCTACTTCCGCTCTTCAGGTTCAGCGCAAGGGCTAGGTCAACCAGCTGGGGGATAGCCCTGTGCACCATGTTCATCGTCGCGAGCTTTTCGGTGGCCGGCGGACTGGAAACCTCCATGAACAAGCTCGTGGGCAACTTCTCCTCGGACTATTCGCTCATAACGAAGTCGGACACGAACGGCCCTGCGTACTTCTCTGCGACCGAGCTCGTTGAGGTGAAGAACAAGACAGCGTTCGGCAAGTTCGAGCAGGTGACTGTCCTCGAGAGCGGGCAACGCGTGACAGTATTCACGATCATGGACAACAACGTCAACCTCCCGGATGCCCCGTGGACTTCCGGGAATGACGTGCTTGTCGGTCTTTCCCTGTCCATTCAGGGGGAGATCACGCTCGTGGGCAACAGAACCGTGAACGCGACGGCGACCACGCACTACTCATCGACAACATTTCCGTCGACCTGGATCTATGCAAGCCTCTACCTGATGAATTCCCTCACGGGCGAGATGAACAAGTACAACTTCGCAATCGCGAAAGGCCTGACAGGCTCCGAGGCCTCCGGACTTTCCGAGCGTGGGTTCAGCGTGCAGGCGCTCATCGGTATCGTTCAGTTCCTAGACAACGGCGTGAAAGAGATCGAGTCTGATGCTAGCTGGGTCCTCGTTCCTTCCGCGTTCGTGATCGCCGTGCTCGCCTACAGCTTCATAGGCTCCGAGACAGCGGACAGGAGGCACGACATCGGCATACTGAAGACACTCGGAGCGGGACGAAGGCGAGTCCTGGCATATCTCCTCCTCAACGCTCTTGTCATCGCCGCGTGGGGAGGGCTGATCGGCGTCGCTCTCGGGATTGTGATGTCCTATGCGGTATCGACCGCCGCATCGGCGATGTTCACGTCGGTGTTCATATTGGAGACCAGTGAAATGCTCCTCGTGATCTCCTTCCTCGCTACGCTGGCCGCGGGAGTGCTCGGAGCGCTCATACCTGCCGCCAGGATGACTTTCACATCTCCTGTCTCCGACCTCAAGGAGGTGACATCGTTCTCCTGATCAGGCCGCGGGTGATAGTGGTCATCGCACTGTCCATCATGATATTCACCACCACGTGTTCGGTCCTTGTTGGCCTGCGGTCCGCACCGTCCGCGTTCGCCGCCAACGAGGGTTTCGCCATCTCGTCCTCCTCCGCCCCGACGATATTCGCTAGCCAAGTAGACGCGAACATGGTCTCCGCACTCGAGTCGGTGCCGAACATCACAGGCGCGAGCCCAGAGATATTCGCGTTCTCTTCGTGGAGCGGGGAATCCTTCGTCGTCCGCGGCGTGATCCTCGAGAAACTGAACAAGACCGGGCCGTCGTTCAAGAAGTTCGACCTTAAGCCCTACGGAGCGGTCCCATCGAGCACAAAGGCCTATGTCGGTGCCCGGTTGCTTGACAGGCTGGGGATCGAGCTGCCGTTCACGATGCCGATCGTTGGCAGCTACTCTGTTCGACTCGAGCTGCTCAACGTAGTGGGGGAGTTCGAGACTGGGACTTCGCTGGATGACGAGATGCTTGTCAGCCTCGAGGTCGCGCGGTTCCTCACGGACACCCCTTCGGGCAAGGTTTCGATAATACGCGTCTCGACGAGCGAGCCTGAGTGGCTCTCCGACGTGCTCTCCCCGAGCGGAGCGCGTTTCGCCCTATTCGACCTCTACACTCCAAAGGGCCAAGTCGCCTTGGGCGAGAAGACGACAGTGAGTGTCGGCGTGCGCAACTGGGGTTCTGTGTCCGGGGAAACCGTGGTGAAGTTCATCGCGGATGGCGATGAGCTCATCACAAGAGTCACGCTGAAACCTTCTCAGACAGACAGGCTGTACATCAACTACTCGTCGACTGAGCTCGGCCTTCACACGATAGAGGCTGTGATCAGCGGGAACTTCCCGGTGAGGCTCTCGACCAACATAACCATCGTACATCCCTACCTACAGCTAGCCGTGCAGTCAATGATCTCCTTGAACAGCAGCCTCTCGATGAAAGTGACCGACCAGAGGAGCTCGCCTGTCCATGGAGTGTCCGTGACCTTCGGCTCCACGACGAATACGACCGACGTCGACGGGAACGTGACCTTCCTTGCGGATCAGCTGGGCACGTTCCAAGCGGTTGCCAGCCTGACCGGCTTCACTGACGCGAGGGTGAACGTGACCATCGTGGACCCTGCTTCGTTCCCAGCATCATTCCAGCCGATGATAACGTCGTTCTCCCTTTCGCCCTCTTCTGTCAAGCAATCGGAGTATGCGACGGGGTTGGTTGTCGTCGAGAACAACGGGACCGTCGGCGGTTCGTTCAATATTACGGTCTTCCTTGACAATGGCGGATACCTTGTCATCAACGCATCGCTGGAAGGGCTCGAGAGCAAGACAGTCACATTCAAGATGCGCGACCTCGCCGTCGGCACTCACGCCGTCCGGGTGGGGACTTTCTCTAGAGAGCTCGTCGTCCAGTCCTGGATATCAGACAACCCGGACCTCGTGCAGCTAGTGATGAGATACGGCGGTTCGGGCTCACTCTACTCTGCTGGCTCGATCCCGATCTATCAAGCGGCGAAGATATCCGAAGGGAACATCGCTGTAGCGCTGCTAGCGATAGGTGCGATATCGGCGCTTCTCGCGGCCCTCGCGATCACCGCGGCCTTCTCCAAGGAGATTCACGAGGGCAGGCGCAGGCTCGGCGTCCTGAAGACGATCGGAGCCCCCAGGAGCGCGATCCGGAAGCTCGTGTTCTCGCAGGCGTTCGAGAACAGCCTCGCGGGAGCGGGGATCGGGATCGCGTTGGGAGTCGTGATTGCGGACTCCATCTCCAAGTCCAATCTGCTCGTCCTGTTCGGGCACAGGTTCCAGCTGCAGCTTGACACGGGCCTGCTGATACTCATATTGCTCGGCGCGATGATCATCAGCGTCGGGACAGCTCTCGCATCGGCGATGATGGCGGTCCGCGAGACTGCGATAACTTCCATCAAGAAGCTCGAGGAAGAGTCGGGAGAGAAGCTCGACGTCGAGAAGCTCATCGGGGACGACTGAGCGGCCTAGGTGATGTCTATCCAGAGGTGCAGGTTTCCGTAGAAATACTCGGGCTTGCCCTGATCTTGGATGTAGAGGTCGAAGTCTAACCTGAAGACGCCGTAGTAGATCAGGTCGATGCTGACGCTGACGTTCTTGACCTCGCCCTTCGCCATCGTCTGGTTGAACCATTGAGAGCCGAAGAGCGTCTCGTTATGCGCGACCATCCTGAACTCGCGCTCCCCGTCCTCTCCGTTCTTCATGTGCACAATCAGCACCAGCGTGGAGTTGATAGTCCTGCTCGTGTTGATGTCAGCGCTGCCGTTGTCGTCGGTGAGAGCGAAGTACGTGCGCGACGGGTAATCAGCGGTGATGATCAGCCCGAGCGAGATGGCGGAGACGACCAGCGCTGCGCCGATCATTGCCGCCACGACCTTGTCCACCTTGATCCTGACTGGAGGCTTCGGGGGGGCTTGCGCAGGCTCCTTCTCGGCCGCCTTCTCAGCGGGTATCCAGTACGTCTCGAGCGCTACAGCTGCAATCGTGAAAAGCACCAAGGACGCCCTCGTCGTGTCCGCTGCGAGCCCAATCGGTGTCAGGACCAGCAGCAGCCCGAGAAAGATCACCACGAGCACGCTCAGGCCTAGGCTCAGGACGAACTTTGCCTCGGGGGATGTGCCCTTCCAGAAGAACATGCGGACGACTGCAAAGCCCGGCACGAAGAAGATGAGCGGGATGCCGAAGGCGTATGCGAGCGCCCCACCGGGGAACGCTAGGAGGACGAGCACGGCGATGACCGAGAAAGCGGAGAGAGCGATTCTCTGACCGTTTTGGGTCTCGAGAAAGTCGATAATCGAGTCCGCGATTCCTCGACTGGGCATTGAGGTCTTTCCCCTCTCCGCGGTAGAAACCGCTCCACAGCTATATCTGTTTGCGCGACGGCCTGAACAATCTCCCTCGAACGGCAACTGACCTGCCTGTGCATGAATCGCACAGAAGGTCTTCGGGCGGCGACTGGCGCAATCTCGCGGCCGCATAGTAATGTATTTAAATGGCCAATCCAATGATGCAGTTCCCCACGATTGGTGAGATTTCCACTGCGAGGAGGTGTGACTGAGATGCCCAAGAAAAAGGACATAATCGAAGAGGAGTCTGACGTGGCCTGCCCCGTGTGCGGCAAGCCCGTTGGCGAGAACGTCCCCTCGTGCCCGTTTTGCGGAGCCGAGTTCGAAGAACCAGAAGAGGCCGGCGAGCCAGCCGAGGCAGAGGTGGAGGAAACCGCCGAGTGCCCTGTGTGCGGCAAGTCGGTCAGCGTTGTCGTGACCGCGTGCCCGAACTGCGGCGCCGAGTTCGAAGAGGAAACGGTCGAGGAGGTCATCGAGGTCGAGGAGAGGAAGGTCCCGCAGGCCAGCCGCAGGAGGGAGGAAGCCCCAGCAAGAGAAGAGGCCGAGGAACCGGTCGAGCTGGAAGGCCCCTCGAGCATAATGGACTTCCGCATCATAGGCATCGCACTGATAGTGCTGGGCATCATAGGCTCGCAGGTCTCGTTCATGATCGACTGGTACTGGACATGGGTCCCGCCAATCAAGGATAACCTGGGCATGTTCATCGCGATACCTGCGATCATCATAGTCGTCGGTCTGCTGGTCTTCATGATGATCAAGAAGGCCGCGGCCGGTGGCAAGAGAGTGCCGAAGCAAATGCCGGGCGCGTCGCTGTCCATGTTCCTTTTCGGCATCATCGCACTCGTGCTGATGCTTCTCTGGAACCCGATCAACTCAGCTCTGGAGGACTCCTCGGCGGGAGTCGGGGGTGGGTTTGTCCTGGTCCTGGTGATCGGTGTCTTGCTCGTCTTCTTCGGGATGAAGCAGAGCGCCAAGGCAACCGCGTGATATTCGCGGTCAAACCCCTTCCGGAAACCGTTTTTCCTTCTTCACTCAGAGATTGGCACTTGGCCATCTTCTGTCCATTCGCGTGTTTGTGGGCGAGCCGATGGCGCCATGGGGTGGAGATGGGAGACCCCTTGAGCCATTTCTATTGACGAACCGAGTGGCTCGCGTGGCGTGATGTACTTTCGCTAGGCGCCCCCAATCTCCCTTCCAAGTCCCTAGGACTTGGAAAGTCCGTGCCCGTTTTTCGTGCCAGCCCTCAGACAGGCCAGTGACCAAATAATTATATACTAATACCCCGATATATTGAAGGCGAAAGCAGAAGGGATGGACTAGCGATTGCTGTGCCGCTGCACAGTGCACTAAGCTGTCTTTTCGGCGAACGCGTGCAACGCAGAAGAGGAGTGATGCAAAATGGAGAAGAAGATCATCTTGATAATGGTCTCCCTGTTGGTGGTCGCTGCCCTGGTGGTCCTAGTAGTCATGGTCGCCTCGGGCGGGCTTCGCACAGCGGGTGGCTACACCGCGCTGTTCAACAAGCTCAGCAATACGGGCGACGAGAGTCATAACCAGGAGCTCGCGCTCCCATCCAGCTGGAACGAGGGCGACAAGAAGACCGTCAGCGACCAGATCATGGACATGAGCTACTACAGGCAGACCGTCCAACAGACATCGGTCTATGTCACGACCCTCTGGTTCGTGTACCACGGTGACAAGTGGAACGACGCGACATGGGGCACATCGTTCAAAGTGCCCGACGACAGCCACGACGGATGGCTGCAGGTCAGCCACGGGCTGTTCTCGATAACGGTCTCTTCGGCCACGAACCTGTCCCACGACTACAACATCGGGGACATCATAACGCTCCAGAGCTACTTGACGATCAATGTCAACGTGCAGCTGGCATTCGGTGACTGGTCGGTCGCCAACATCCTCTGAGCAGGCGACGCGGAAGCTGCAAACCATTTCCTAGTCACTTTTCGTTTCCCAATCATCCAATCCCAAGGCTCGGAATCGCGCTCCTCCGAAATTCGTACTATAAAAACTTTGTTATGGGCCCGAAGTCCTCATCCAGCCTGCTTGGCGAAAGCATATTATAACTTCTTTCGAAATGTTTAACTTATATAAACGTAAAAGCATGCACGAGTAGGGCATACCCGGCTTTTGTGGGCGGTCCTTGAGGTAGGACGGTTCACTTCACGTGAGGGGGGAAGAAGGCCTCCAGCAAAAGCGGTGCCACACCCTCGCAATGCAAGAGAGGAATGAAGTTGCGCAGAGGCAGGACTCCCCCGCGGGACAGTAGCAGTGCTGTTCCTGACCAGAGAGGCTTCACGAACGGCCTCCAACTCAGCTCCAATGCTTCTAGCCAAGGCGAGGTCAACGGCCTGAGGGCCCGGCATGGCGGCTTCATCAACGGTGGCATGACCAACGGCCGCACCAACGGCCGCACCAACGGCCGCACCAATGGCCGCACCAATGGCCGTACTAACGGTCGCACGAACGGTCGTACGAACGGCAGGATCAACGGGAGAACTAACGGCCGGACGAATGGTCGCACAAACGGCCGCACCAACGGCCGGACAAACGGCATGACCAATGGCGTCACGAACGGCAGGCGGATCGGCTGGATCAACGGGTTCCGCGCCAAATCGGGCGGCATTACCAACGGTTTCGTGAACGGCTCCGGAGCCATCAACGGTTTCAGGCTGGCTTACCAGCAGAGGCGAGTCGAGTTCGGGCCTTTGAACGTGAAGAAGAAGGTTCTGGTGGTTCTGGTCCTTGTGGCCCTCATCGTGTCCATCCCTTACGCGCTGGTCACCGTCTTCCCGAAGCAGTCAGTCACCATCGATGGCTACTTCATGGACTGGGTGAAGGCACAGATCTACAAGGATACCCCGGACGCAGCTGTTCCGGACATTTCCATCGCTGAGTATGCCATGAAGCATGACGCACGCGGGACATTCGTCTACGTGCGCACGGAGGGACAGATGTTCGCTGGTAGCGGGAACGGCGCTGACGGCTTCTTTGTCTTCATCGACAGGGACGATGACCCTGCGACCGGGTACTCCGTTCGGAGCATCGGGGCTGACGCTCTTGTCGAGATGATCGGCTGGAATGGAACGCTCGTGACCAGTGGATTGTCCGGATTCAACTCCTCCGCTGCCCAGATTGACTTCAACGGGTTCGAGCCGATTGGTGACGCCGCGGCTGCCTTCGACGGCGGCAGGCTGGAACTGTTCGCCCCGATCCACGCAACCGACAAGACGAAGGTGGTGATATGCTCCGGGCACACGAACTCCACCAATGACTGGTCCGAGGTGAACTTCCGAACCAGAGGTTCCTCGCTGGCGTTTGTCCAGGACCACGACGCTCCAGACGTGCTCAGCGGGATGGTAGACCAGCATGTTCTCACCGTCAGCGTTTCCGGCAAAGGTCCTGCGGCATCTGTCAGGGCATTAGAGTTCGATATCTTGGGTAACGTCACGCCCCTGTCCATCAGGGTGATGGAGAATCAGGAGGTCATCGGCTCCAGCTCCAGCAACACGGTCACGTTCGATAATCCAATCTACGTCGACGGCAAGACCACGAGAACCATGAGGGTTCATGCAACGCTCCCAGACTCATCAGCCCAGAGCTCTTTCGGTCTAAGGCTGAACTCGACAAGGGCAGTCCGTGTGGATCCGAATGTCACGTGGCATGTCGAGTCGGTCCAGACCGGTTCTGCCGTGTCCTACGTGTTGTCCGCACCAGTCTCGATTGCCATAGATGGCGCGTTCGCCGATTGGGCCACGAGGGCACCCATCGGCGACTCGCTCTGGGACGCCTTCTCGAGGAGGACTGCTGACAACACCTCAGGCGACGTGGACATCGACACGGTGAAGATCGCATCCACGACCGACGTCGCCTCCTTCTACTTGTCCGTGAACGGCTCGATGCTGGGCGGGACAAGTGTGCCTACGAGCCTCGTCAGGACGGTCCTGCCTGGTCCGCCGGTTCCAAACGTGACTGGCATCAAGGAACCTCTCTACGGAGCCGACTTCGCTTTTGTGTTCATCGATGTTGACCAGGATCAAGGCACAGGCTTCTATGTAGGGGGCTCTGAGGCGTGCATCGCGGTCGCAGGAAAGGGTAACTCGATCATCTCCAGCAAGGTCTACACGCTTATCCCGGGCGGCTGGCAGGAGGTGGCTGACGCTGAAGCAGCGGTCGACTCCTACGAGCTTGAAGTCAGCGGTTCATACGCCTCCCTCGGGCTCGTACCAGGACTCAACTACGCCGTGACATTCACGGCGGAGGACTGGAGCGGTCGCCAGGATGACATCTCCGTTGTGCTCCCGGCCAGGACGTCCGCCGGGACAAGGGCCTATGGGGGCATCATGATCAACGAGGTCTTCAACAAGGGCAACGCCGCGAACGACTGGATCGAGCTCTACAACACAGGCTCCACCCCGATCGGCATCGGCGGCTGGCAGATCTGGGTGGGCGGCGTGCTCGTCTACACCTACCCGTCAGTCACGATTCAGCCAGGCGGGTTCTATGTCGCCTACAACCTCGACTTCTTCAAGGAGACGAGCTTCATACTGACCGACAGCTCAGGTGCAACAGTCGACACGCTCAACGTGCCCGCCTGGCAGCAGGAGAAATCCTATGGTCGCACCGGCAGTCCGCCGTATTCGACCGTCGCCCAGATGAACCCGACGCCAGGCGCAATCAACGACGGCCAGACGCCCATTCCAGAGTTCGGGGACATAATGTTGCCATTAGCGATAGTACCAATTATCCTATTCGCCATTAGTCGTTCGAAGAAGACGAGAAGAACGCCCTAGGACCGGAAGGATGCATCATGGCCGAGGGAGAGAGGAAGAGTTCGAGCCTTTGGACACCGAACGGTCTATCCATCTCGAGCATCCTGAGGAAGTTCTCTGAGCAGTCGGAGTCCGATAGGCCATTTGTGCCGGTCGTTGGCGGTCCACGTTCTTTCTTCTTGCTCCTGTACGCAGCCGTCATAATATCCACATCGATCGAGTTCTTCGCGAGCCAGCACGTATGGTACGGCAGCTGGGACCTTTACAACACCTTCGTGTTCTCGATCACCGGCGTGTTCCTGTTCGTGGGCACAATCATGCTGCTCTCGACCCTTAAGAAGAGTCCGGACGACTATAAGCTCCCCATCCCGAGGACCGTGCTCGGCATGCTGGGGTTCCTCGTGTTCGCGACCAGCGGGCTTGCGCTGGCATTTGCGGGCCCGGACATCGGTGGCTGGGCCATCCCGCTGAGCATCTTGCTTGTCTACGGTTTCGTCGCGCTGCTTATCGCGGCCCGCGGTATCGACCACCACGACAGCCTCAGGCTGGTCCTGTACGGCACCGGCCTTGTGCTGATGATAATGGTGCCAGTCCACGAGGCGTTCGATGTTGCTCGTAGCAGGGAAGGGGGATTTCCGCTCACGCTCCTGAATATGGTCCTCCTCACCGCTGGCATGACCTGCGCTCTGATTGCTGTGCAGTCGCTCGTGACCCGCGAAGGCTACATGGGTGCATGGCTGCTCGGCTCCATGGGCATATTCCTCATCGCGTTTCACGAGCAGATAGGCATCGTCGCCTCCGGGACCTATTCCCAGTACGATCGAACGCTCGCTCTGATAGGCATCTCATTCTCGTTCCTGCCGCTCGCGGTGTACATCTGGCGTGATAGGGTCTACTACTTCCTCTGGCGCAGGCTCAAGACAACCAACACACTGATCGAGTCCGGTGACTACGACGGAGCGATGAAGCAAGTGGATGCTGCATTGAAGCAGTGCGCCCGCGTAGGCATAGACGACAGATTTGCGCTCCCATCGAGCCTCAAGGCTGATATTCATTACCGGAAGAAAGAGTACGAGCGAGCGCGCGTCTACTACGAGAACGCGCTCAAGATCGACCAGAAGGACAGCGTGTCGTGGAGCCACATGGGGAACATGTGGGCCTTCGAAGGGAAGCAGGAGCAGGCGCTGAGCGCATTCGACAAGGCCCTCGAAGCGGACCCTAAGAACGGCAACGCGTGGAACAACAAGGGCACGGTCTACCAGACCATCAACATGCCCGAGGACGCGATCATCTGCTTCAACAAGGCGATTGATTTCGACCCGGACAGCTTCGACGCGCACATCAACAAGGCCAGACTTCTGGCCAGGCTAGGACACAGCAACGAGGCCCTGCCCCACTTCCAGGAGGCCTTGAGGCTAAGGCCAGACAGCGAGGCGACCAAGGAAGGTTTGAGGCGGGAGTTCTACAGGGGCATGTGCCTGGACCAGATAAACGGCTGGGAGCAGCTCGGGCTTGACACCTCGTACCTCAGGCAGATGCTCGACAAGGAGCCGACCAACTTCGTCAAGAAAACGAAGGAGTACATTGCGAACATAGTCGACCAGCGCACGCAACTCGCCGTGGTCCCGGGCATGGAGCACATCGATGTGAACGTCGCGATCAAGAAGATCCTCACAGCGACGGAGGGTGAAGGTGCCACGATCGAGACGTTGATGGAGGAGACTGGTCTCGACAGGCACAAGATCGTCCTGCCGATCGCGCTGCTGATGGAGACTGACCACGTGCATTTCAAGACCTCGGGCACGAAGCAGGTCTATGTCTCGAAGGGAAAGGCGCCTGAGAGGCCTCCGCCACCTCCCGAACCGAAGCCGGCAGCCGAACCGGAAACGGCTGTGAAGGCCGCAAAGGAGACTGCTGCCAAGGTTCAGACCATCCCCGTCAAATGCCCGGGCTGCGGCCAAGTGGTGAAGGGTGACGAGGCCAAGTGCCCAACCTGTGACTTGCCATTCGAAACGGCGTCCTTTGACTGCCCGCTTTGCGGTGAGGAGGTTCCATTCTCGGCGGACACGTGTCCCAAGTGTGGAGCCGTCTTCAGAAGAGCGCCTCCAATTGCAGAAGAGACTCCGGCCGAAGAGGCGGAGACGAAGGGCGGATTCTGGTCAAAGAGACAGACGAAGACGAAGCCACGGAAGCGGAAGAAGCCAAAGGAGTTGAAGGAGAGCAAAGAGCCTCAGCCCAAGAAGGAGCTGCCAAGGCGCGCGGTGGTCAGCGTGGACCCTACCGCTTCGATACTCTTCTTCAAGAAGAGGAAGAAGTGAGGGCTCCGCCAGCCCTTGTCATGTCACCAGAGGATTTCTATAGCCGCGCCACAATCAACCACAAGGGGAAATCGAGCGATGGGTCTGCTGTCTTTCGCGCGATACTCGTTCGAGTCCGTGCTCAGGAACAGCAGGCGGTCCCTTTATGCCGTCATCGGAATTGTCATCGCGCTATCGCTCATCGCAGGTTCCTGGATAGCTGTCGACTCTTCCGGCATAGGGCTCCTGCGGGCGACCGTCGATAATCAACCGATCGACTTCTATGCGTTTCAGAACAGCTGGACAACGAATACGACGACAGAGGCATTCTGCGCCCAGCGGGTCGCAGTGATGAAGTCCGTCGAGGACGTCGTGGATGCTGCCCCGATCGTGATGATGACCACTGTGAACTTGTGGAACCTGTCGGGGAACGTCTCGTACCAGCCAACGGTGCCCTACTACGGCGGCATCAACGCTCTGTTCCTCTCGAAGAACAGTAGTACTCTATTCCATTCGTTCAGGATCAACGGTGTCCTCCCTGCGGCGGGTTCGGTGGCGATCTCCAAGGAGACAGCGGACCAGCTTCAACTTCAGGTCGGGGACGCTATCACATGCTCGTTCTCTTGGGGCAATTACGAATTCGATGTCAACACGAGCATGGGCTGGTACAATACGTCCTACGCGAATCTCTCGTTCCCCGTGTCCCAGATATGGACTCAGGAGCCTTTCGAGAAAGTCTTCCGTGACCGCGGATACTGGGACGGCACGGGCTCGTGGGATTCGGTTTGGCTTCAAGACTCCGTCGACCCGGTCGTCTTCAATCTGGACGATATGCGTATGGTCACGGACCCGCTGGCGGCAGACGGGTATCCCAACGGGATATCACTGGCATACTACATCTGGATCGACCGGGACAAGGTCATCAGCCTAGCAGACGTAAAGGGTACTGTCGACAGAATCGAGTTCATCCAGCATCAGCTAGAGAAGAAGGCCATGTTCTCCGATTTCACCGTCTACCCGAGCGACCTTTCGTATTCCCTGACCAACATGGCACCGCAGTTGGAAATGATGAAGGTCCTGTTTGCTGCGTTGTCTCTTCCCGTCGTCGCACTTGGCACCTACCTCTCTATCGTTGGTGTTGACTTAGGCGTCACTGAACGAAGGCGGGAGATTGCTATCCTCAAATCGAGAGGTGCGAGCAACAGGCAGGTGTTCGGCTCTCTCATAATAGAATCCCTTTCCCTCGGAGTCTTTGCAGGACTGACCGGCCTACTGCTCGGTGTCCTAGTGAGCAGGTTCCTTCTCGATTCTGCCACAACTTTCACGATATCCAGCACAGGTGCAGGGTCTTCGGAGTTCGCGGACTTCCTCGTCTCGCCAACGACCATCGTCCTGTCAGTGCTTTTCGGAGTGGGGCTGATGCTGCTCTCCTCCTACAGACCCTTCAAGAAGGTGTCAAGGTCGGACTGTGCGGAGATTCTTCATCATTACTCACCGATTGCGACCCAGGTCGAGTACAAGCCCAAGACAGACATCCTGTTCCTGTCGCTGTCAGTGCTGAGCATCTTGAGCGTGTATCTCGGGTTTGATGCAGTGTCAGGCCATGGATTCTCCTGGATAGTGCAACTGATCATCGGGATCCTGTTTCTGGCGGGTCTGGCCATCTTCCCCGCGATGCCGTTCCTCCTGTCGCTCAGCATCGTGAGACTCCTGACTAGGGGCTCCCACAGGCTCTATGCGAAGTTCACCTGGCTCGTGAAACCCTGGACGAAGGACCTGCACTACATCGTTGAAAGGAACATCGTGCGCAACCCACGGCGTGCATCGAACCTGTGTGTGATCATCTCGCTCGCCCTCGCATTCGGCCTCTTCATATCCATCACGATGGAATCGAACATGGGGTATCAGCGGGACGTGGTGAAGTACGAAGTTGGGTCCGACGTCAATGTCCAGGGAAGCATCAGATACTATCCTGAGGGCACTTCCGTGAACCTGAGCCGATTGAGTTCGCTCGAGACGATTCCTGGGGTGAAGGTATGTTCGAGGTTCGTCCTGGCGAACGTCCAGATCATGGCATACTTCGGCGGCTTCAGTGCGAATCTCGCGCTCATCAACACCACCAGCTACATCGAGGCCGTCCATCCCGGAGACTCTTATTTCGTCGGCGGCGGGAGCGGAATGCTCGACGAGCTCCTGCATAACGGGACGGTCCTGATCGCGGAGGACTTCATGAAGTCTTACGATCTGGTCGTGGGGGACCAGCTCCCCGCGCAGATGTACTTCAGCACGTACTTCAACGGTTCCTGGGACTTCTACAGCGCCCAATTCCCGATCACGATCGCAGGCGTCGTGAAGGGTCTTCCGGGGCTCACATGGTACAACATGTTCATGGACCGCAGCTCCTTGTGGTTCTTGAACGATACCCGGCTGCTACAGGCCAGCTATCCCATAGGTGCCTTCGTCAAGACGACGAATGATGCGGATCCAAACGATGTCGCAGGCAGAGTCGTGGATATGTTCGAGAGCGCCGGCCTGCAGCCGACTTCGAGAACTCTCGTCAAGTCGCTCGCCGAGCTCAAAGAGGACCCGACCTATGCTGCGCTGGCCGATTTCCTCTACATCGAGTACGCGCTGTCCATCGCGATAATGACCATCGGCGTGGGCCTCCTGATATTCGTCGCGGTATCGGACCGCGAGAAGGAACTCGCATCCATCATGGCTCGAGGCTCGTCTGGGGGCCAAATCAGGAAGATACTGATGGGCGAGTCCCTGACGCTCATGATAATTGGCCTGATCGTCGGCGCCGGGGTCGGTATCCTCACGGCATACCTCTTCAACACGCTTTCGATGGACCAGACCTATGCGGCTGTCGAGAAGAGGATGTACATGACATACGTGACGGGGGCTATAGTAGTCTCATCTGTTGTGGCATTGCTGCTCGCGTCGCTCATTGCTACTTCGAGGGCTGGCAAGATCAAGCTCGCAGAGGTTCTCAGGATACGAGGTGGTTGAGTTGGGAGACATAGTCGTCAAGGACATGATCAAGGTGTACAAGACAGGGAAATCAGAGGTCATCGCGCTGCGGGGCCTGGACTGCACCATCAAGGGAGGCGAGGTGCTGGCGATCATGGGGCCGTCGGGCTGCGGCAAGACGACCCTGCTCAACATAATCGGGGGTCTCGACAGGCCGACTGCTGGCTCCGTGATGATTGATGGTACAAACCTCGTCAATCTGAGTGACGCCGAGCTTGTGAAGCACCGCAGGGAGAGAGTCGGCATCGTGTTCCAGTTCTTCAACCTCGTGCCCACGCTCACCGCTCTGGAGAACATCGAGCTGCCGATGAGGCTGGCGGGAAAAGACAGCGCGTCAATGAAGAAACGGACGGAGGAACTCTTGAGACTCGTGGGGATGGAACCACGGGCAAGCCACAAGCCAGATGAGCTGTCAGGCGGAGAACAACAGAGGGTCGGTTTGGCCGTTGCCCTGGCCAACGATCCGCCAATCTTGCTTGCGGATGAACCTACAGGGGAACTCGACACAGCGACGGGCCAGCAGATCCTTCACCTCCTCAAACAACTCAGAGACGAATTCAAGAAGACAGTTGTTATAGTCACACATGACCAGCGAGTAGGTCAGATCGCTGACATGGTTATGACGATTGTCGACGGAAGAATAACAGGTTCGATGTCTGGAGCCGAGTTCTCGGCGAAAGCGTCGCTTTCTAGCGCACCTCAATCTTCCCTTTCTTGAAGAGCATCTGGAGCGCCTCGTCTGCCGCCTTGTCCCTCTTCCCTTTGTCGTCGAGCGCCTTGCGGGTGGCGAGGTTGACCTCCCTCAACGCCTGGCGCTCCTCCATCCTCTCCTTGCGCTTCGCGCCCGTGATCTCGATGATCTTGTCGCGCATATCCGAGGCTTTCTGGTGAATGGCGTCGGCCTCCTCCTTGAGCTTTGTGAATTCGAGGTGCTTCTTGTCAGCGGTGGCCTTCAGAATCGCGATATCCTTCGCGTTCGCCGTCGCCTCCTCGTGAGCCTTGTGCTGCTCCTCCGAGAGCCTAACGACCTCCGCGTGCTCTTTGTCTGCTTGCCTGAAGAGTGCGTCGATGCTCGCGTCGATATTCTTGATCTCCTTACCGATCTTGTCCTGCTCGGCTAGGACCTTCTTCAGACGCTGGGCCTCGGCACTTTTCTTCTTGATATGCTCGAGAAGTTCTCGTTCCTTTGGTATGGTCAACGGCACGGTCTGCTGACGTAGATCCATCGCCCTTACCTCGGCTTCGAGCGCGCGTATCTCGTCCTTCAGGCTGCCCGTCTGCGTGCCTCCCAACTTCTTCTTGAATTCGATGAGCTCCTTCGCCTTTGCCTGGAGCTCGTCTCGCTTCTGCTTGTGCACGCGCATCTCGGCGACCAGTGCGTCCCTCCTGTCTCTCGCGTCTCGGACTTCATCCTGGAGGACACTCTTGCGCTCGTTCAGGCTGTCCCGCTCGGACCTCAAAACGACAGCCTGCGAGTTTATCTCGTCGCGCTTGTTCAGCAGTGCCCTGAACTTCAGCTCCGCATTCTGAAGCTCGCTGATCTTTTTCGGCATCAGTACCGCCATTTCTGCTGTACTGGCATGGCATGAGGGGTTTGATATATGAACCTTGTCTAGACGGGCACACGAATCAATCATCGAGCGGGGTCGAGATGCCGAGCCCGGGCTTCCTCGGAGCGATGAGTTGCCCGTCCTCGAACGACAGTCCGGACGAGGGGTCATCGACAATGTTGAAATGCGAATCGAGGTCAGCGAATCTTACGTTCTCGGAGCTGAGCGCGAAGTGCAGACCTGCAGCGATAGAGACCTGTATCTCCCCCATGCACCCGACCATCGTGTTCATGTTCGTTCCCGCGGCCATCCGGTTGATCAAGGAGCCGTCATGGATGCCCGCGCTCTTCATCAGCTTGATGTTGATCATGTCCGCGGCGCCTTCTCTCGCGACCTTGCGCGCATCCATCACGGACTTCACGCACTCGTCTGCCATGATGGGAACATCGCTCGCCAGGGTGACTTGCCTCAGTCCAGCGTAGTCTTCGGCCTTCACAGGCTGTTCGACGACGACAACAGCGAGAGGTTTCATCGCTTCGCAGAACCTGATTGCCTCCTCCACCGTGTATCCCTGGTTGGCGTCGACGCGGAGCTCGATATCCGAGCCCACTGCGTTTCTGACCGCCTCGACCCTCTTCATGTCGTCCTGCAGGTCGAGACCCACCTTAATCTTGAGGGCCTTGAAGCCGGCCTTCTTGTGTTTCAGAGCCTTCTGGACAGTCGTCTCCTTGGACTCAATCCCGATGGTCATGTCGGTGAGCATCCTATCCCTGGAGCCGCCCAAATACTCGTAGAGCGGTTTCTTCTCCCTCTTGCTCAGGAGGTCGAATACCGCGATGTCAAGGGCGGCCTTCGCGGCGGTGTTGCCCTCAGCGATCGAATCGAGCCGCTTGTGGGTCTTGTCCAGGTCCGTCTCATCAGTGCCCACGAGCTTCTTCGGGACCTGTGCCAGGAACGCTTCGATCGACTTCAGGGTTTCGTGAGTGACATCGGTCGGGTTCGCGTTGCCTACTCCGAAATCATCGCCAGAGACGACCTTCACGATGACATTCTCCTCCATGTCTGAGGAACCGGTGGCGATCTTGAACGTGCTGGTCCTCTTGTTCGCGAAGCTCTTGAACACGATGGAATCGATCATCTCTCGTACCCCTTCTCGAACAGCTTCACCGCGTTGATGTCCTTCGGCAACCCCATGGCCTTTGCCACTGGTGTGCACTTCGTCCTGAGGAGATATGCGATTGGGAACAGGTTCGTCTCCGAGAGCGACTCGAAGTTCGCCATTCCCTTCGCTATGATGAGGTCCGCGCTTCTCATTGTTTTTCCGAACGGACCTTTGAGCGATTCCAAATCGAGCCCGACCGCAAAGCCAGGCGCCTCGACGATCCTATCCGCCAATCGCTCGAGGCCAAGACCAGAAATGTCCTTTTTCGTCGCGTCCGTGAGGATCGGCTCCTCCTTGATGACGACCGTGAGATTGATGTCGAACTTGCGGAGCTCCCTGAGCGCGAGCCGGTCCAGCACGATCTCCCCGCAGTTGTCGGCAAGGTAGATGATCTTCTCGGAACTCTTCAGCAGGGACCTTATCTTGGGCGTGTCATCGTGCCCAAGCCCTTCTCCGAGCAGGTTCCTGAATTCCTTCTTCAGAGTCTCTGGATGGTCGAACCCGGTTCCGATGCCGAAGTCGAGCACGTTTCCGACTACTGCGCATAGGAACGCGTCCCGCAGCGGGTTCCTTGACCTATTGACGAACCTCTCCGCAATCGGATACAGCTCGAGTGCAATCTCGTTGCTCTTCCTTTTCAATGCCTTGTAAGGGTCGTCCGTGCCAAGGATCCTGTAGGTCTCTCGGTGCACCTGCGTGGCGACGGTCGCGGAGCAAACGCCGTCGCCGAAAAGCTCCCCAAGCATCCTGGACGCGTTCTGAACCGCCTCGACAGACTTGGAGTTGTTTGCCTCTTCCGCCTCGAACAACACTCTCCGGATCAGGCAGGGCACGCACTCAGTGCTCATCCGCATGGCGTTGGCGGGAATCCTGCTGCTCGGATATAATCTGTGGCCAACTACGGCATCCACGAGCCAGATTCGATAAGCCCCGGTTCTGTCACAAATCGGGTGGTGAAGCGGGTTCGACATGCCAGATACTGCATGTAGCGGCCAGAATCATATACGAGGAGCGTTGTGATGTGGCGGATGCTGGTCAAAGGGGTCGTCTTCCGCCTCGATGGAGAGCTCCCCTCCGAGGCGAAGTCCCTTCTCGAGGACTTCAGGCTCGCAGTTAACAACGCCATCAGAGCGGGCCTTCAGGCCCGCGTGACGTCGAGAAATGCCTTGGTGAAGCTCGCATACAAGGACTTCCGCCAGGATCATCCGAGGATGTACTCCCTACACCTCGTCTCGGCCTTCGAAGTGGCCGGGTCCGTCCTCAAGAACCATCGGAGGCGGCTAAGACGGGGCGGCGCCGCCCGAGTTCCTTACATCAGACGCTTCCTGATGAAGGCGGCGAACCAGGCGTACAAGCTCGATCGGATGAAGGGCATCATCGATCTGCCAATCAGGGCGGGATGCCATGTGATGCTCAAGCTTGTGCTCAGTGACTACCATCGTCAATATCTTGATGACTCGTCCTACACGCTCGGTTCTTTGACATTGCTCCCGGACCGGGTCATCGTCGCCTTCAGGAAGGAGGCTCCCAAGCCGTTCGTGCCGGAATCCGCCCTCTCGCTCGACACGAACGAGCGCAGCCTGGACGGCGTGTTCGTCAAAGACGATGAGATCAAGGCTGTCAAAGCTGGATTTCCTGAAGTCGCCGTCATCCAGCAGAGGCATCACGACAGGCGGAAGCGGCTCCAGAAGAAGAAGGCGCACGACAGGCGCACATCGAGGAGACTGTGCAGGAGGGAAGGAGCTCGCGAGCACCACCGGATCGAGTACAGGCTCCATCAGGTGGCGAACGCGATCCTATCCTTCGCCGAAAACGAGAGATCGGCTGTCGTGCTCGAAGACCTGAAGGGGTTCAGGCCGAGGTGGAATAAGGAGCTGAATCGTCGTCTCAGTCTCTGGCCGAGACGAGAGCTGCACCGGATCATCGAGTACAAGGCTCAATGGAGAGGCATTCCTGTTGTCAAGGTCGATCCAAGATACAGCAGCAGAACGTGCCCGATATGTGGGAGGAAACAAGATTCCCGAATGGGCGCGGAGTTCAATTGCGAATGTGGCTGGCATCTGGACAAGCACATCAACGCCAGCCTCAACCTGCTGCAGACAGCCATCTCCAATGGCTTGGAGGTGGCAGGGGGCTTACGGTTCAGCCCCGGCGCGTTCCAGCACGACGTGATGATGATCCTCTACGAGCCAGCAATGGCCGCACGGTCGGAGCCGAATGGAACGAGTTGCGCGGATGAGGCACCCTCAGTGGTCATCACCCGCTAATGCAACAGAACCATAAGCCCCTACCTCGTTCCAGCTCGGCGGGTTGCCGCGAACTTCGGATTGGTCGAAATGTCTGTCGTAATCAGGAACATGAAAGTGGACGACATGGTTGATGTCAAAGGCGTCGACCTCATGGCCTGGAGCGAGCTCATGGAGCGGTGCTACGGGCTGAAGACCAAGCTGCACCCGCGGACCGACCAGAACATCCTATCCTATCTTCATTCCGACCCTGATGGTGCGTTCGTGGCGTCAGAAGAGTATGCGGGCGTGATAGGCGTCGTCTTCTCACATGTCTGGGGCGCGACTGGCTGGGTCGGCCCTCTGTCCGTGCTTCCATCCTACCAGGCGAGGGGTGTGGGAAAGGAGCTCCTGAAGCGCTCGCTGACGTTCCTCGAGGACGAGGGGTGCGTCGACATCGGGCTCGAGACGATGCCTGAGAACGCGATGAACCTCGGTATGTACCTCAAAGTGGGCCTGAGACCAGAAACGCTCATCCTGATCCTCGGGAAGAAGATCGAGAAGGAAGGGCTCCAGGAGGAGCCCGTCGGAGGAGTCGCCGTCGAGCGCTACTCAGAATCGAATGTCCAGGACCGGCTCTCGAAGGAGATCAGGCGCATCTCTGGTGCACTCCGGCTCGGGCTTGACTACACGAAGGAGGTCGACCTGTCGAAAGAGTTCGATTTCGGGGACACGATTGTCGCCTCTGCCAAGGACAAGGTTGTCGGGCTATGCGTGGTCCATACCCAGGCCAAGCGCGAGAACATGCCCGGTGCGGTCATGCGCGTTGTCGCCGTCGACCCGTCCGCGAAGAGCGAGATGCTCGAGCCCCTGATGGCAACTGCAGAGCTCTTGGCGGCCGACTCTGGATGCGAGGAGATATCCATCGCGATTCCTGGTCAGTGCCGGAGGGCGCTCGATGCGACTTTCTCCCGAGGCTACTCAGTCGTGCAGTCGTTCCAGAGACTGATGTGGATAGGCAGCTCGGGCATCACCGAACGAACCACGAACCTGTGCACATGGTCGGGCTGAACCTCACTTGATTATGCCCATCTCGGTCAGCTTCTCAGGCAGGTAGGTGTCAGTCACGTAGTCAAGGCCGTACTTCGCCAGCGCCTGCTGCTCGGCCTTCTTCCCGATCTCCAGCATGAGGTCTATCTCGTGCTTCCAGAACTCGTCCTTGAACCTCGGGTCGGTCTTTTCCGCGTTCAGCGCCTGAATGTCCTTGTCGTTGAGCTTGTCCGTGGGCAGTTCGTAATTCAAGATGTCCGAGGCCGTGATGCCGATGAACTCCGCGGTCGGAGTCGCCAGGTATTCTGATAGGTGGGCAGTCTTGATCGCGCCATATGCCAGCGATGCGTGGATCCTGAAGCTCCAGGGGTCGCCATCGGTGAACGAGACGACCGGGAGCTTCATCTCCTCGTTCACTCTCTTGATGAACCGTCTTGTGCTTCTGGCTGGCTGGCCCTTGAGATGCACAAGGATCGCGTGCGCGTCCTCGTCGAACTTGTTCTCTACCAGCCTGTCGAACATGCCGCCGGTCTCGATCGCGATAAGGAAGTCAGCGTCGCAGTCCACGAATCCGATCTTCTCCTTCTCAACATTGTACGGAATGCCGTAGCCGGAATCGCCGACATCGTCCCTGCAGTTGATCTTCTTCTTCTTGCCCTTCCGGTCGGTCTCCTGGATCGTGATGTTCCCGATCACGCGGGCGCCATCTTCCTCGGGCCTGAGCTTGAAATCCTCCCTCATGCACAGCGTGATGATCTCGAGGTCCTCCGCCAGCATGTTGGATTCGTCCTGGGCGGAGAACTTGGCCTTCGCCCAGCCTTCTGAGATGTAGTACATCTCTCTCAGCGTCGAGGACTTCTCCTCCTTGATCATGTCCTCGATGAACTCGAGCATGTACATGGTGCGCAAGAGCATCTGCGCGCCCGTGAGCTTCTTCGCGGAGCGCGCGCCCATCGCCTTCCCGTACTTCCACACGGCCAGCTTCGGGTCGAACCTGATGTTGGTCTTGGTCCTCAGGGGGATCATCATCTTCGGGATCTTGCCATCGTCGAGCTGGTCATAGACGCTTCCCGCGATGTCCGTCAGTTTGCCTACGGCTTTCTGGTGACGCTCCTCATTCTTCGTTGTTGATCACCTCCGCCCCTTCGTCGTAGTCGACCTCGCCCTCTTCGCCTTCCTCGCCAGTCTCTGGTTCGCCCCCCTCGGTGATCTTCAGGTGTTCCAGGTCCCAATCGCCTGGCAGGACGTCCACGCCGATGACGCTCGCAGCGTCGATGCCGCTCACGTAGACCTCATTCTCATCGTACTGGTCTTGCGGCACGCCGTGCAGATCGAATGTCAGATCGAAGATGTCAGTCGACCCGAGCCGCTTGATGTCCCAGGTGAGCTTGTTCCCCTCCCGCACCTCGATGGGCTTCTCCTTCAGAGTCTTCTGGTCGATCTTGTCAAAGGGAACGAGCATGTGCAGGTGGAAGCTCTGGGTCTTCGGTGTGTAGTTGTAGATCTTGACGGCGATATGGTGCCTGTTCTTCTCGAAAATGGCTGTATCGTCTATCCAGACAACGTTCATTATCTTGGTGATCGTCCCTGCGAGTTTGGGCACAGGTTTCCCGACGATCTTCGCGCTCTTCTCCGCTATCATCGGTATGATGTCCTGGACGATCTCGAACTTGACCTGCGTCTTGCTCCTCTTCGCGGCCTTGTTCAGGTGCGTCTTGAGCCTTCTCGCACACGCCTTGAGCGCGAGCTCGATCTCCTCCCGGATCTCCGGGATGTTCGCGATCGCCTCTTTCGACTCCGAGGTGAAAGGTATTTTGGTGGACGCGACGTGCACGAGCACGATCGCTGGGCCGAACGGTATGCCTTGCCCGCCGCGCTGCTCGAGGCCGTACCTCCGCCAATCAACGCTCTCGACAGACTGCGTTATGGCGCACGCGCCTTGCTGATACATCAACGGCACTCGGTTGGCGAACCTGAGTATCTGGACGGACTCTTCCCTGTTCAGCTGCCCGCCGTAGACTATGCCGACCTCGACTATGAACGGGTTGCCGCCGTAGACCCTTGGCTCCCTCGTGACGGGCGGTGCGTAGAACTCGGCCTTCAACTGTCCAAGGACGTTCTTCAGGCCCTTCCTGATCAGCGTCTCGCCGATCGGTGAGAGGCAGTCCGTCTCAGGAGCCATGATCTTGACCTTCTTGATGGCCTCGAGTATCGCGCCCGCCTGCTCGAGAGTCATGTGATCGGGCTTCTGGTCGGGCGGGACCTCCGCGAGTTCGCATATCTCCCGCGCAACCCTGTATGAGATCCTGGAGAACTCGGTGTTGAGGAAGCTGGTCATTTTGAGCGATTCAGTGTACTTCGCCATGCTGAGAAGTTCGCCCAATTCCACGCCTTCCGGGTGCGGTTTGATCTCCTTCGTCGGCGGGGGCACTTGCTCGGAAGCCCTCTCAAAGACGATCGCGTTGCCTTCGGGAGGAATGAAAGTGATCTTGGCGTGGGGGTTTACTATGGCCACTCCTTTGAGGTACTCGAAGATGGATTGCCTCCCGCCGATGTACTTCCCCTTTACATGGATTTGAAAGCTCGTCCCATGGGGCCGGTCCCAGATGACAAAGTCCTCCGTGATTATGTCCGGCCGGTTCTTCTTCGTGTCGAGTATGAGTTCGCACTCGTAGGCGACGTCCTCATCGGATATCTTGGAGCGCACCTTCGCGGCCTTTCCCGTCGTCAGCTGGCCGTACATCACGACCGCGGAGACACCTATGCCCTGCTGCCCTCTTCTCTGCGCTCTCGTGTGAAACCTGGAGCCATACAGCAACCGGGCGAAAACGTTAGGCACCTGTTTCTTCACGATGCCAGGACCGTTGTCCTCGACGGTCACCCTGTACTCGTTGTTCTCGACCTTCTCCACACGCACTGCGATTTCGGGAAGAACGCCGGCGTCCTCGCACGCGTCGAGGCTATTGTCCACGGGCTCCTTGACGGAGGTGATCAGGGCTCTCGTGAGCGAGTCGAATCCCAGAATCTGCTTGTTCTTCTCGAAGAACTCCGAGACGGAGATCTCCTTCTGCTTCTTCGCAAGCTCGTGGGCTATTGACGACAAATGCTCTTGCCTCCGCAATGCATCGAGAAGCGGTCCGGTTCCGAGTGCATCCCAGATGGTCGAAATGGCTTGCCCGGATAAATAGATGTTGCGTCTGCTGGCAGGATATCTGGCCGCTCTTGTTCAGGCTCGGTTGAGTCATGCTCTAGCTCAGCCTTGATCTCTGAAGCCGTCATCCTCCCAGAGGCACCCAAGAACATGCCCAGTAGGCAAGTAGCCATTCTGAGAATGACTTAATCTCGTCGGGAGAAACGCCCGAGTGGGATACTCATTCAAATCAATCGAACTTCTCTCCGCACTTAGGACACGAGGTCGCCTCGGCGGGCACGTCCGCACCGCACTCCGAACACACGAAGGTCTCCTCCTCCTTTCCCATCGCCCTGTCGAGGCTCGGGACCTGGACTCTCTTCTTCTCCGTCGGGACATCCGCCTTCTCCGCGGCTTGCTCGGCCTCCCATTTCGCGACCTGTTTCTCCCTCTGCCTGCGCGCTCTCCGGATCCACCAGACCATCACGAGTATGAACGCGAACGGCAGCAGGTTCTGGAGATAGGTCGAGCTGATTGAGTAGGGGATGAGCGGCTTTGCGACCTCCCACGAGTCCTTGTAGACCGGGCCCACGATGTACAAGGTCCGGCCGAGCTCGTCCAATTGGCCCACGATGCTCCACTCGCCGCTTATGTTGGCCCAGAAGACGAACTGGTTCACTGGGTTCGGAAGCTTCGTCACGTACGAGTAGTTGGTGTAATTGCCGTCCCAGGAGACGAAAGTCATCGAGTAATTATCAGTGACACTACTAGGGAACCCAAGCTGGTAGATGTACACGCTCACTTCAGATACCTGCGAGCTGTTCGCTTCGATCGACAAGTTGAACGTGAAATCAGTATCGCTCCCGCCGAAGAGTGGAGAGACCGAACCGCTGATGTTGCCTTTCTCGTCTTCCGCTATCATCGGGTCGACATGCTGGAAGTAATCGACGAAATGCACGACCATCGCTCCCGACAACGGAATACCTGCGGCAACTGCGATGATCGCCAGTTTCTTGACGCTCCTGGTGCCCATGGACCAGAGGATCCCGAGAAGGAAGAGCGGGGTGATCATCGGGGCGAGACAGAAGCTGCCGGCATACGTGAGGACCAGGAAGTAGATCAGCGTGGTCAAGGCCACCGCGCCCGGGATTGCATAGGGCGTCTTCGCGAACTTGGCGAACTGCGCCTTCAGGTACTGCTCCAGCTTCTTCGCCGGTGTCGGCATCTTGTGGCGCAACTTGGTATTCCCATAAATACCTTGTTTCCCTCATCTTTGTCCCGTGACAGCTGTTAAATACCGGATTTCCCCATCGATGCAACTTCCCTTGGAGGATACAGCTTTGAAGACCGCGGTCATAGCAATCGGAGGCAACGCCATCCTGCGTTCGGGCGAGAAACCCACCCAGGAGAACCAGTTGCGCAACGTTGCCGTCACATGCAAGGGACTCGCGGACCTCATTCAGAAGGGCTACGACATCGTGATCACGCACGGCAACGGCCCGCAGGTCGGGGACATACTTGTTAGGAACGAGATGGCGAAGGGCGAGATACCGCCGATGGGCATGGATGTCTGCGACGCTGAGAGCCAAGGGCAAATTGGCTACATGCTCCAGCAGGCCCTGTCATCTGAGTTCATCCAGAGAGGCATGGACAAGGTCGCGGTGTCGCTCATCACGCAAGTCATAGTTGCAGAAGACGACCCCGCGTTCAAGAATCCGACGAAGCCGATCGGCAAGTACTACTCCAACGAGGAGGCAAAGCATCTCCAGAAGGAGAAGGGCTGGCCGATGGTGCACGACAAGAAGCGCGGCGGGTGGAGGAAGGTCGTGCCTTCCCCAGAGCCGAAGGGGATCGTCGAGAGCAAGCCGGTCCGCAGGCTCGTGTTCGGCGGGGAGCACCAGGCCGAGGTGGTCATCGCCTGCGGAGGCGGCGGCATCCCAGTGATAATAAAGGACAACAGGTACGTGGGCGTCGAAGCCGTCGTCGACAAGGACCTCGCGGCTGCGATGCTGGCCAACAACATCAAGGAGAGACTGTTCATTATCGCGACGGACGTCGAGACAGTGTTCATCGATTTTGGGAGAATCACTCAGAGGCCTCTGCCAAGAGCGACACTCTCGCAGATCAAGAAGCTCTACGACGAGGGGCAGTTCCCACCCGGAAGCATGGGCCCGAAGATACTCGCCGCGATCCGCTTCCTGCAAGGTGGCGGCGATGAGGTTGTCATCTGCTCCACGGACAAGCTCGTCGCGGCGCTCGAGGAGGGCGCTGGAACGCATATTTATCGGGACGACATTAAGGCTTGAGCGCAATGGCCACGATCGACGAGCAGATTAAGGAGGTAGAGGCGGAGCTGGCCAAGACCCAGTACAACAAGAAGACCCAGCATCACATCGGCAAGCTCAAGGCCAAGATGGCCCGGCTCAAGGACGAGCTCGAGTTGCGGAGGTCGAAAGGACCGAAGACCGCGGGCTATGCCGTCAAGAAGTCCGGACACGCCACGGTCGCCATTGTCGGGTTCCCGAGCGTCGGCAAGTCCACGCTCCTCAACAAGATTACTAACGCCGTCAGCGAGGTGGCCGCGTATAGGTTCACTACGCTTACAGTCATCCCAGGACTGATGGAGCACAGGGACGCGAAGATACAGGTTCTCGACATGCCAGGACTGATCAAGGACGCGTCCAAGGGAAAGGGCCGCGGCAAGGAGGTGCTCTCAGTCGTGCGTTCCGCCGACCTGATACTCCTGATGCTGGATGTCTTCGAGACGAACCTGCAGGTCCTGGTGGACGAGCTGAGGACCGCGAACTTGAGGCTAAACGAGCGCGCGCCGGACGTCGTCATAGCGAAGAGGAACAGGGGCGGCATCACGGTCAACTTCACCACGAAGCAGTCGATCCTTGACGAGGACCTCGTTAGGGACATGGTGAACGAGTACGGGTTCATCAACGGGGACGTCGTGATTAGGGAAGACATCACGGAGGACCAGCTGATCGACTACATCTCTGGCAACAGGCTCTATCTGCCCGCGATTGTGGCGATCAACAAAACAGACCTCGTGACCAAGGAGTACCTCAAGCATATCGAGAAGCGTTTCAAGGGTTGGAAGATCTTGCCAATCGCCGCCGAGAAGGGAGAAGGCCTGGATGAGCTGAAGGACGCACTCTTCGACGCGCTCAAATTCATCAGGATCTACATGAAGCCGCAAGGAAAGGAGGCCGACCTCGTCGAGCCACTCGTCATCAAGGATAGTTCTAACATCGGCATGGTATGCGACTCAATCCACAGGGACTTCAGGAAGAACTTCAGGTATGCGCAGGTCTGGGGAAAGAGCGCGAGGTTCCCTGGGCAGATAGTCGGCCTGGACCACAAGGTGATGGACCAGGACATCGTGACGATAATCGTGAAGCGCTGAGACACAAGCTTCTGGAAAACTCGGAGTTAAGGGGTTTGGAGCGGTGAAGAAGGACTGATCGCTCAGGCCTTCTTCATCAGCTTCATGAATCCGCCGCCCTCGTGGATCTCTAGACCCTTCGAGGCGACAATCTGCTCGAACTCGGGCCAGTCGATTACCTCGACTCTTGGGCTTCCGCCCCTGGTGAACTCGACCTCTGTGGTCCCTCTCACCTTTCCGGGCCTAAGTCCCTTCTCGGTCGCGATCTCCTTCGCCCTGTCGACAGATATTGGCTTCATCGGCACGTGCATCCCTCCGTTGCGCTGTCGGTTCTCTCCGACGGTCAGTGTATTCTCGTCCGACATATAAATACTTTTACTGGCCTAAGCGAATTCATATGCTGGCTAGCTGTCAGACGAGCGCCTGGCTCGGCGGCTAGAAGAGGTAGATCAGCATGAGCGTGGACACGAATAGGGTCACCATCGCTATGGGAAATCCTACGAGAGTGAACTTCCAGAAGTTGACATCTACTCCCATGCCCTCCGCCTTCTCGGCAACTATCACATTCGCGGCAGCGCCGAGGATGGTCGCGTTGCCGGCCAGCGTGGAGCTGGATGCAAGGGCGAGCCAAAGCTCGGTGGGCGCGTTGTGGAGCAGCTCGCTTAGCAGCATGACCGATGGCACATTGCTGACGAGATTGGACAGGAAAGCGCACAGAGCAGTAAGCCATGCAATCGTAGGCTGATCCCCGGCCTTGAAGCCAGGGAAGGCTCCTTCGATTTCGTCCAGCAGAAGCGACTCCTTCACTCCCTGGATGACGACGAACAGCCCGACGAAGAAAAGTATGATTGACCAGTCCACTCCCCCGAGCATGTCCCTCGCCTTGACGTCGGTGATGAGGGGAACGACGAACAGAGCTGCTATGCCTCCGAGGAATGCGACCACCGCGATAGGCGTTCCGAGGAAGTGGCTTGCGACGAACGCCCCGAATGTGAGAGCCGTGATCACGATCAGCGCGTAGAGCCCGTTCCTGCGCTCCTTGAGCTTCCTTATCCCGGAAACGGTGAGAGTATCGCCCTTGACGAGCTCGGCCTCGAAAGTCTTCCAGCCATCCTTGAGTATCTTCCTCCTGAACTCTTGCGCGTTGCCCTCCTGGATGTCCTTCTTGTAGAACAGGTACAGAATGGCGATGGCGATGATCATGCACACAGCTGAGACCGGCAGCAAGCGGGCTGAGAAATCGACGAACGAGATGCCCGCCTTCGTCGCTATGTACGCGTTCTGCGGGTTCCCGACGACCGTCGCGACGCTCCCGATGTTCGCGGCAATCGCCTCTGCCACGAGGAACGGGATGGGGTTCGACTTCAGCAGCCTGCAGGTCCTGATTATGATCGGCGTGAAGAGCAGGACGATGGTATCGTTCAGGACCAGGGCCGATAGCGCTCCTGTTATCACCATCGTGAGCACGAGGAAGCTGAACTGATCCTTCGAGTACTTGATCATCCTGAGCGAGACCCACTCGAAGAACCCGCAGAGCTCCAGGCCCGAGACGAGAATCATCATACCAATGAGCAGGACCACGATGTCGATGTTGATCGCGCCGAGGGCGTCTCCCGGCTTCACGACCCCGAACACGATCATCAGGCCCGCGCCGATGAGCGCCGCAGCGGGTCTGTCCACCTTGACCTTAGGGAACCGTCGGATCGATATCAGCGCGTATGTCACGAGGAATATCGCAAGCGCGATTAGAAGCGTTCCCATCCAATAGCGAAATCCCGAGCGCGAATATGAACTTGAGCATAGGCATCCCCAAAAGGGTTAAGATGAGGTTGTTCGTTCTTGCGGGCGATGATTCAGAGGCCGAGGGGAACGCGCGACTTCAGCCCTGCCGAGATGGCCAAGAGAAGGAAGGTGGAGCAGGCCATGCGCGATGCCTGCGCTCGCTTTGGATTCGGAGAAGTCGCCACGCCTACATTCGAGCATTCCGAGCTTTTCACCTTGCGCTCCGGACAATCCGTCATAGATGAGATGTATGTTTTCAAGGACAAGGGGAACAGGGAGATGGCCCTGCGCCCGGAGATCACAGCATCTGTCATTAGGTTCTTCGTGAACGAGCTCTCCAACTACCCAAAACCGCTCAAGCTCTACTACCTTGGCAACTGCTTCAGGTATGAGAACCCGCAGAGCGGCAGGTTCCGCGAATTCTTCCAGCTCGGTGCGGAGCTGATTGGCGCCAAGAACCCGGAAACGGATGCAGAGGTCATCGCGCTCGCGGTGAGCAGCATCAGAGCCGCGGGCCTTGAGAACATCGTCGTCAGGGTCGGCCACATCGGCATACTCAAATCGCTCGTGAACGACCAGATCAACGACAAAACTGTCGCAGCGGAGGTGCTCCGGATGCTGGACAAAGAGGACTTCGACGCGATGGGGGAAATGTTCGACGCGAAAGCTCTTCCAAGGTCGCTGTTTGACAAAATCACAACGCTCGCCGAGATCAAGGGCGATATCGAAGTCCTGGACAACGTAGAGAAGTCCGACGCAACCGACTACCTGAAGGAGGTCTTTAGCGTGCTCAAGCTCTATGGCATCGACGATTGTCAGGTCGACCTCGGCATCGTGCGTGGGCTGGACTATTACACAGGCATGGTGTTCGAGATCGATGCGCCGAAGCTAGGCGCGGAGAAGCAGGTCATGGGTGGCGGATCGTACACGCTCTCCGAACTGTTCGGCGGGGAACCTGTCTTTAGCACGGGCTTCGCGATAGGCATAGACCGAGTCATCCTAGCCATCGAGGCCGAGAATCCCATTCAGCCAGCACCGGCCCTTGATGCGTACGTGGTTCCGGCCAGCGAGGCGATGCGGAAGTACGCCTTCGGGATCGTCGCGAGGCTTAGGTCGCAGGGACTACGGGCGGACGTCGACCTGATGCGGCGCAGCATGAGCAAGAACCTGAAGTACGCTGCGGCGACCGGCTGCCGGTTCGCTGTCATCGTTGGCGAGAAGGAGATGGCCAAGCGCTCCGTGACGATCAGGGATATGAAGTCCGGGAAGCAGACTCTCGTCTTGGCGGACGAGGTAGGCAACGAAATAAAGGGGAATTCTAGCCCGAACTGAAGCTCTTCGTTTGAATGCGATCAGCCGACGATGAATATCCTGACAAACGCAATGGCCGCAATTATCAGTACGACCAGTATGAACCTGATCCAACGTCCCGCAGGCCTGGCAAAATCCCTCTCTTCCTCGATGATCGGAGGTTTTGTAATCTCCGGGAATGTCTTGCAGGTCTCGCAGAACCACTTGTTCTTCTCGGGAACAAGCCTGAGCGGCATTCCGCAGGTGGCACACCTCGGACGAGGATAAGTGGCTTCATCCATGTGAACGCCGCCTCCTACTGGACTCTCGTCACTTTGCCCTTGGAGAACATCGTGGACGCGGTCTTGTACTCGAACCTCGCGACCTCCCCCGGCTTGAGCGTGAGCGTCATCTCCGCTGGCATCGTCGCCTTCTTGCCCATGTAGGGGAATGCGACCAGCAGCCTGTAGGGCATGTTGGGCTGGAGCGGTATCATGGTCTCCTGTCCCCATGCTAGCGCCTTGGTCTCGACATCGTTGACCGTGCAGTACGGTTTCTCGGTAATCATCCACTGGAGTGCTCCCTTCTTGCAGAGAATCGTTGCGCCCTCTACCATGTACCTCACCGCGCGCGTCCGCGAACGTACTTCTGGACACCATCCTCGACGAATATGAACCTTTGGGGTTTGGCACCAGACTCGCATGCCAGCCTTGACCCATGCTACGACTCAGAACAAGAAGAAATGGTTTAGCTCCATCCGGAGCGCTTGCCCCGGATGGGTTGGAGTTTGAATCCTGACTACGGGTAGAAGCCCCTGAGCTTCGTCGCGTCCGCGACCCTCTTCACTGCGACCAGGTACGCCGCGTCCCTCATGTTGCACTTGTGCTTCTCGTGCATGTCCCACACATCGTGGAACGCCGCGGTGATCTTCTGGTCGAGGCGGTCGTTGACTTCCTTCTCGGTCCAGTAGTAGTTGTAGTTGTTCTGGACCCACTCGAAGTAGCTCACAGTGACACCGCCCGCGTTCGCGAGGATGTCGGGCAGTACGAGCACGCCGTTCTTCCACATGATGGCGTCAGCCTCGAAGGTCGTCGGGCCGTTCGCGCCCTCGCCCAAAATCTTGGCCTTGATTTTCGCGGCGTTGTCCTTCGTGATGACGTTCTCGAGAGCGCAGGGCAACAGCACGTCGACCTTGAGCTCGAGGATTTCCTCGTTGCTGATGGGCTTCGAGCCTGGGAACCCGATTACGCTGCCGGTCTTGACCTTGTGCGCCCAGACCTCGTCGTACTTCAGGCCCTTCTCGTTGATCATGCCGCCCTTGGAGTCTGTCACGGCGATGACCTTACTGCCGAAGTCGCGCTCGATGAGCTTGTGGGCAAAGGCACCGACATTGCCGTATCCCTGGATGGCTACAGTCGCGCCCTTCAGGTTCATGCCGATCTTCTTCGCAGCCTCTCGGACTGTGAACACGAGGCCCCTTGATGTCGCCTCAGGCCTGCCCAGCGAGCCGCCCAGCTCCCTTGGCTTGCCCGTGATGACGCCTGGGACTACGTATCCCTTCTGCATGCTGTAAGTGTCCATGATCCAGGCCATCTCGCGGCCGCTAGTGTTCACATCAGGTGCCGGGATGTCCTTCTCGGGGCCGATGATGATCAAGATCTCGGACGCGTATCTGCGCGTCATCCTCTCGATCTCGCCGACTGACATCTTCTTCGGGTCGCAGATGATGCCACCCTTCGCCCCGCCGTAGGGGATGTCAACCGTCGCGGTCTTCCAGGTCATCCAGGACGAGAGCGCCCTAACCTCATCGATATCCACCTGTGGGTGGTATCTGATGCCGCCCTTGAACGGGCCGCGGGCCTCGTTGTGCTGGACTCTGTATCCAGTGAAGACCCTTATTGTTCCGTTGTCCATCTTGACAGGGAAGTTGACTGTTAGCTCCCTCTTCGGGCTCTTCAGGACCTCGATCGTGCCCTGTTCGAGACCCAGGGTTTTCCCCGCCTTGTCGACCATCTTCTTCATTTCCTCAAACGGATTCGCTTTGCCTGCCATTCTAACACCATTGGCCTACATCCCCATGCGAGCGGACGACCCGCGCAGGATGATTGAAACAGCGCATGCATGAAACAAATTTAAAGGTTACCTCATTACAAGGTTAATCCACCGGAAGCGGTGCGATTTCGTGCCCGTAGTTTTTAAAGGTTCTTCGAAGGACAGCGCCGACTATTGGAAAGCGAGCCAGAATCGTACCAACGGTTCGAAAACGCATGTTTTGGCATAAGACGCCTGGAACGGGGCTGTCATGATCTCATTTGACAGGTGCCGTAACGGTGTAAAGGCGTCAGCGCAGATCGAACCCGACCAAGATGGAGGCGAGTTTCGGGTCGTCCTTGAGCCCTCTCTTCTCCTTGATGAATATGTCCGCGACGGCCGAAGGGCTCGACGATATCACGTGCTTCACGCCCTCCATCTTCTCGACCTCCTCGAACGGCACCGGCGGGAAGACGAACATGGCCCCCCTGCCCTTGCCCTTCTCGTAGTAGATGACGAAATCGGTCCCGAGGAATATGGTCTTCTTACCAGGATGGTCCTTCACCTTCTCCCCAGGTAGCAACTCCCTGCCGATCACCTCGCCTTCCTCACCAACGATCAGCACGGTGGGTTTTGGTGGCGCCCTGAAGCTCTTGTCCTTCACGATGCACGCGATGTGCTCCCTCTTCAGGCACTCGAGCACCCCTTCGTTGCGGACCGTGAGCGGTCCGAGGGACGGGTAGCTCTTCTCGATCATCTCGATTCTGGATCGCATGCCCTTGGTCAGGTAGAAGCAGTGCTTCACCCCCTTCAGGCCAGCAAGCATCCTCTGGACTTCCTCGAGCTTCCGGTCCGCCTTGTTGCGCGCTGCCATTTCCATGTGCTCCCGAACGATCTTCTACCTCGGCTGCAGCGGCTCGGTGTGAGCGACCGCGTTCAACACGTGCGCGACGAAGAGTTCCTCAGGTATCGAACCACCGATCTCGTGCTTATCGTTGATCACGATTTTCGGAACGCTCATGACTCCGTACCTCTGCGCCAGCGGGACGAACTGGCTCGACTCTATCATGTCCGCCCAAATCATGTCGCTCTCTATCGCGAGCCTGTGCGCGAGTCTGACAACGGCAGGGCAGAGCGGACATGTCGGAGTCACGAAGACCTGGATGTGTACCGACTGGTCGAGGTCCTTGAGCAGGTCCTTCGACCTGGGCGCGAGGCTGCTGGCGCCCTTGGAAACGTCGATTATGGCTCCTGTGAGGGACGTGAACTCGTACCCCGCTGGGATGCCGTAGAACCTGACCCCGTAATCCTTTGCTCCAATCACGGCGAGCGCGGGGATCTTGTCTATCCTGAGCTCTTTGGCCTTCATCTGGTCCTTCACGAAGTCGTAGACTTCGACCTTGATCTTGGGCGTGATCTGGGCGAGCTCGTTGGCGACCTCGACGGTCTCCTTGCAGAACACGCACGGCACTTCCTGCGTGAACACTACCAGCCTGACCTCGTTCACCAGTTTCTCGGAGAACTCTTTCGCCAGTATTTCCCTCTCCTTCTGCTGTATCAGCGGCATGTATCGCACCTCCGATGCTGTTAATCATCTGTTGAGTTCGACGTCGACCTTGACGCCTTCTCGGACGCTAGCGGTCACGATGCAGAAGTCCTCGAACAGGCCCCTGCACCGTTCCAACTTTTCTCGGTCAACATCGTCGATATCTACCTTCATCTTGACCTTTATGTCGCCAACTCTCCACCTGCCCATTTCGTTCCTCACCATAGATGTCTCGACATCGGTCGCGAGTCCCTTCGGCTTCGCCCTCGACTTCTCAAGGCAGAACAGAAGGCTAGAGCTGAGGCAGTGCCCGACGGCCGACGAGAGCATCATCGCGGCGCTAGGGCCCTCGGAGCTGCCAACGGGCTTCGGTTCGTCCATTGTCACTTTCGAACCTTCGAGTTCGTCGAACGTGATGTCGAACTTGTATCCACCAACGTGCTTCAGGTGAGCGTGGATCTTCTCGTTCAAGCGGCAATCCCTCTCGCCGCCGGGATATCTGTGCCAGGTTATAACTTTTCGACGTTGTAGTCACGGCGAAGGCAATACATAGAAATATCCGGGACCAAAATGGCGGAGTGCTTCTGACGAGGCCCGAGGCTTTGCTGATGAAAACCAGGATCGAGCGCGACTCGCTCGGAGAGCGTGAGGTCCCCGAGGATGCATACTACGGAATACAGACGCTGCGGGCGACCGAGAACTTCCCTGTGAGCGGCATTTACGCAAGACCGGAGTTCATCACTGCCTACGCGATGGTCAAGAAGGCCGCAGCGCAGGCGAACATGGACGTCGGTTGGCTCGAGCCATACATCGCAGAGGCGATCATCTCCGCATGCGACGAGATACTTGCCGGCAAGCTTCACGACCAGTTTGTCGTCGACGACTTCCAGGCGGGCGCAGGCACTTCGTTCAACATGAACTTCAATGAGGTGATTGCGAATCGGGCGCTTGAGCTGACAGGCAGGAAGAAGGGCGACTACTCTATCATCCATCCAAACGACCACGTCAACATGGCGCAGTCCACGAACGACACGTACCCGACCGCGATGCGCCTGTGCATCCTCATCATCGCCCAGGAGCTGCTGGACAACCTCGAGAAGCTGAGGAAGGCGTTCGTGAAGAAAGGTATGGAGTTCGAGAGAGTGCTCAAGTCCGGCAGGACGCACCTTATGGATGCCCTGCCCGTGACGCTGGGACAGGAATTCATGGCATATTCGATCGCGCTCAAGAAAGCGCGGAACATGTTCAAGGAGAAGCTGAAGCTGCTCGAGGAGGTGCCGCTCGGCGCGACTGCCGTGGGCACCGGCGCGAACACTCATCCCGATTACCACGTGCACGTGGTCAAGCACCTTAGGGAGATCACCGGCCTGAACCTGATCGAGGCCGAGGACCCGAGGGAGGCGCTCCAGAGCAGGCTGGACTTCGCGAGCGTGTCGGGAGGGCTCAGGGACCTCGCGCTCGAGCTGATCAGGATTTCGAACGACCTCAGGCTCATGAACTCCGGCCCGACGACCGGCTGGGGCGAGATACACCTGCCAGCGACGCAACCAGGCTCGTCGATCATGCCTGGTAAGGTGAACCCTGTCATGGCCGAATGCATGGACATGATCTGCTTCCAGGTGATGGGCAACGACCTCTCTGTTTCGATGGCAGTGCAAGCTGGCCAGATGGAGCTGAACGTGATGAACCCGGTCATGATCCACAACATCCTTGAATCGATGGTCCTGCTCGACAACTACATACCGGTCTTCATCGACAAGTGCATCTTGGGCATTGAAGCGGACGAGGCCAGGTGCAGAGGATACCTCGACAAGAATCCGTCCATCGCGACCTTCCTCGACCCGTATATCGGCTACATGAAGGCCGCGGAGATCGCAAAGGAATCCCTGAGGAGGAACGTCTCCGTCCGCGACCTGGTGATTGAGAAAGGCATCCTGAGCAAGGAGGAAGTCGAGAGAATATTCGACTGGGAGTTCCTCAGCGGCAGGAAGCGATCCGACAAGAAGTGAAGTCCTCACACTCGAGCGGCAGGCTGGCCTCACCTGCAAGGCGACGCGAGGAGCCCCTGCGAGAACCTATAAATATCGTAGCTCCTCTTCCAAGCGAAGATTACGAGAAGCTCTTCTCCCTGAGGTGTTGCGAATGGACTGGGGTTTGAGAAACAGGCTCTCGCGCATAATCGTGCCGAAAACGAATCGCTCTGTCATGCTCGCTGTGGACCATGGCTACTTCCTCGGACCGACCTCGAAGCTCGAGGTACCAAGGAAGACGATCATGCCGCTGGCCCCGTATGCCGACTCGCTCATGCTCACGAGAGGCGTGCTCCGCTCGTCCATCGATCCTGGCATATGCAATTCAATCGTCCTTCGAGTGTCTGGAGGCACGAGCATAGTCGGCGATGACCTTTCGAACGAAGGGATTATCACAAGTGTGGAGGACGCGCTAAGACTGAACGCTTGTGGTGTCGCGCTTTCAGTCTTTGTCGGCAGCAAGCACGAGCGCCAGACCTTGCTCGCACTTTCAGAACTCGTCAACGAGGGCCAGAAGCACGGCATGCCAGTTCTCGCGGTCACGGCAGTCGGCAAGGAGCTCGGAAAGCGAGATGCGCGTTATCTCGGCCTCGCCTCCAGGATCGCCGCGGAGATCGGGGCGCACATCGTGAAGACCTACTACTGCGACGACTTCGAGAAGGTGGTCGAGGGCTGCCCCGTCCCGATCGTGGTCGCTGGTGGGCCGAAGCTCGCGGAGAAAGACGCCCTCGAGCTCACATTCAACTCAATCAAGGCCGGCGCTGCGGGCGTCGACATGGGCAGGAACATCTGGCAGTCGGACCACCCGATCCCGATGATCAAGGCCGTGAGGAAGATCGTCCACGAGGACGCAACGGTGAGAGAAGCCTACGATTTGTACAAGAAGCTCTCGAAGGAGAAGTAGTGTTACCGTTCCGAGGAGCTTGTCCGATGCGCGTCGCGATGTACTACAACAACCGGGATGTCCGGCTCGAGGAGATGCCGAAGCCGGAAATCGGCCCGGACGAGCTGTTGGTCAAGGTGATTGCGAGCGGCATATGCGGCAGCGACGTGATGGAATGGTACAGGATCAAGCGCGCCCCGCTGGTGCTCGGACACGAGATCGCAGGCGACATCGTCGAGGTCGGGAAGAAGGTCAAGAAGTACAAAATCGGCCAGCGGGTTTTCGTCTCGCATCACGTTCCATGCATGAAGTGCCGCTACTGCCTGAGCGGGCACGAGTCGACCTGCGACACCTTGAGGACGACGAATTTCTTTCCAGGCGGCTTCGCGGAGTACCTCCGAGTGCCGGAGATCGATGTTCGACTCGGCACATACGTCCTGCCCAAGGAGCTCACCTACGATGACGGCGCGTTCATCGAACCTCTGGCATGTGTCGTCAGAGGCTTCAGAACCGTCCGATTCAAACCGGGCAAGACCGTCCTCGTCATCGGGAGCGGTATCGCGGGCTTGCTGAACGTCAAGGTGGCAAAGGCGTTGGGTGCCGGGAAGATCATCGCGACTGATATATCAGACTACAGGCTCGATGCCGCGAAGAGGTTCGGTGCAGCTGTCGTGCTTCACGCGGACGAGGATATTCCTGCGCTCGTTCGGAAGATCAACGACGGCCGACCTGCAGACCTAGTGATCGTGTGCGCCGGAGCGACTCAAGCGATGTCCCAGGCGTTCAGATGTGTAGACCGTGGAGGCACGATCCTGATGTTCGCGCCCCCGATGCCAGGTGTCGAGGTCCCCGTACCGTTCGGAGGACTCTGGAAGGACGAGGTCACGATCACCAGCACATATGCCGGGAGCCCTGGGGACATCAGCGAGGCTATCGAGCTCCTGCGGACCAGAAAGGTGGTCGTGAGCGACATGATCACTCACCGCTTCGGCCTTGCGGATACCGGGAAGGGATTCGAGCTAGTTGCCAAGGCCGGCGACTCGATCAAGGTCATCATCGAGCCACAGAAGTGAGTTCTCAATGCCGCGGCAATTCACGCAATCCAAAATGGCGACAACGGCCATCAAAGGCCAGGAAACCTTTTCTATCGAATCGGACATTCGGAGCCGGCGCAGAGGACTGCCCGAGGCTGTGGCATTATCTGTGTGGGTCAAGATTCTTTGATACTGCCGAATCGGTGCTGGGCTGTCAAGTGGTCCTTCTAGTACATGCGAGGTAGTGCGAGATGGCAAGACCAACATACGAGAAGGAGTATCTGGCGAAGACTGGGAGATCGAGAGCGCATTTCGAGAAGGCGCGGAAGTACCTGCCTTCCGGAGTGGAGAGCAATGTACGGTTCTTCGAGCCGTACCCGTTCTATGTCTCGAAGGCGAAAGGTCCGTATATCTACGACCTTGACGGGAACAAGATGATCGACTACGCCCTTGGCTATGGGCCAATGATACTGGGCCACAACCATCCGGCAGTAATGCGCGCGGCGAAGGCGCAGATCGACCGGGGGACGCTGTATGGTGCATCCTCTGACCTCGCAGTCGATTACGTGAAGATCATCCAGAAGGCAATGCCATCGATCGAGATGTTCAGGTTCGCGAACTCCGGCACAGAGGCGACTATGCACCCGCTGAGGGTCGCGAGAGCTTTCACCGGGAAGGAGAAGATCGCGAAGGCCGAGGGCTCGTACCATGGAGGGCATGACTACGTGCTCCAGTGCGTTGACATCCCGGCCGACAAGCTCAAGGCCAAGACCTGCCAGCCCGCGGTGCCGTTCGGCAAAGGGATTCCGAAGCGCATCTCCGAGCTGCTGACCATCTATCCGTTCAATGATTGGCCTGCGACGGAGGAAGTGCTGACGAAGAACGCAGACGAACTCGCCGCAGTCATCATCGAGCCCGTGCAGGCTGGCGGAGGATGCTTCGTCCCGAGGGACAATTACCTGAAGAAACTGAGGAAGCTTACCAAGGACCTCGGCGTCCTGCTCATCTTTGACGAGGTCCTCACGGGTTTCCGGGTTGCGTTTGGCGGGGCCCAGGAGAGGTACGACGTCAAGCCAGACTTGACATCGATCGCGAAGATCGCCGGAGGCGGATACCAGCTGGCCGGATTCGGCGGGAGGAAGGAGATCATGGAGGAGATCATCCCGAAGGAAGGCGGGAACGTCTACCACGGCGGGACGTACAATGCGCACCCCGTCTCGGTCGCAGCGGGTCTGGAGACACTGAAGATACTGTCGAAACCAGGCACATATCGGAAGATAGACAAGATCGGCGACTCACTCTTCCAAGGCCTGAGGGATGTTGCCGAGGACCGTGGAGTTGATGCTTGGGTGGAGTCGGTCGGTTCAATGGGCCAGCTGTACTTCACGGACAAGGAGGTCGCGACCTGGAGGGACGCGTTCGATGTCGACGGGGAGAAGTGGAGGCACTGGTTCATGTATTCCCTTGGAAAAGGTGTCTTCTTCGGAGTCCCGCATGCCGACGAGCACTTCTTCACGTCTCTCGTGCACTCCGAGTCGGACATCACAAGATCGCTCGAGATATCGGACGAGGCGTTCAAGAGGATCGCGAACGAATGACGTGTGACCGATGCACGAAACCCCTTCCACGACCACTCTTTCCTGAAAACCATCTAAATCCCGGAATGTCTATCTCGACGCCGAACTCATGAGGGAGACATCCTTGCCATCAGCGAAAGTTGGCGACCGTATCGATGCGAGAAAGCTGTTGACGCCGGAGGATCGAGCGAAGATGCTCGCGAGGATCCACTCTCTCGTGTACTGGGTCGGGATGATGATCCCTGAACATGAGATACTTGGCGATTCAGAGATAGACCTTAGGGAAGTTGTCTACGATCTCACAATGAAGGAGAAGCTGACAGAGGAGGACGTGGCGAAGGTCAATGAGCTTATCGCACTCCTGAAGCAGAAGTCTCATTCGCTAGAGGCTAGTCTGTCCCACGACCCTATGACGATCGACGCGGCCAAGAACATGCTAGAGGAAGTATGCGGACTGCTGAGGGCGATCGACGAGCTCAGGTCCGTCGAGAGCCCGGAGAGGGCCGAGTTCAAGAAGGAGGAGATCCTGAACAGGATCGCGGACGCGAAGCGCTGGCAGAAGTTCGTCGAGTCGATCAAGTTCCAGAAATGACCATCTGGGTCGCCCGACCAAATCACGAATGCGCCCTGAGGATCTTGTCAATCTTGGCCTTCGCGTCCTTGTCTATCTGCTCGGGAACATGCGTGGCGAGGATCTTCTTCGCCCTGGCCTTCGCCGTCTTGATCACCTCGTGCCTATCCCTGTTCAAGCGATACCTGGCGAAGATCTCCGCTTTCTCAGCGTTCGGCAGGAAAAGCTCCTTCCTCATGTTCCGCGCGGTGTGTGCGACCTTGAGGAAGCTGCCTCCCGGTCCCACGGAATCTATGAGGTCGGTCACGAAGTGATCATCGTCGAGGGCGACTTCCTTCCGCATCTCCCTCACGATCTCCCATAGGTCGCAGTCAATCACGATCTGCTCGAGCGACGCACCTTTCGCCTGGTCAAGCCCTCCCATGCCAGACGCGAAATCGGTCGATGTCATCGTGGTCATGCTCGTGAAGAGCATCTCTCCTGGATCCATGAAGATACCTGGCTCCTCACCGCCTATGCCAACACCGAAACCACCGACCATCGAGGTCGCCCCGTAGTGTCTTGCCATCTGAGCTGCCGCGGTCGCGATCAATATCTCCTCGAGCGATCCGTAGTGTATCTCGCCGGTCTTCATGTCGATGGCCGAGGATTCGGAGCTATAGACGACAGGAGCCCCGGCCTTCGTCATCTGTGATATCGCGAAGCTTGCCAAGTTCTCGGCGTTCACTATTGCGATAGTGCCAGCAAGGGTGACTGGAGACGTGAGACCCGTGAGGGCCATCGACATCGAAACAACCGGGATGCCTGCCTTCGCGAATTCCACAACAGCATCGGCCGACCCTTTCTCGAACTCAAGAGGGCAGATCGGACATTGGATTACGGAGAAGATCGGCCTCTTCGCAAGCTTGTCGTGTCCCTCAACTATGGCCGCTGCGACGTCAATCTCCGCCTTTGCTTCCTCAGCGGACATCGCTTCACCTTGGACGTGCTTCGTTGTGTTCTGCAACGATATGGCGAGCTCGAACAATGCGTGGATGTCTTGGGGAGCGTCATGGGCGGTGACGATCGGCCATACGTAGTCGAGAGGCTCCATCGCGTCGCACAGGACCATGAAATCCCTCAGGTCCCTTCCCGTGGTCGTACGCTTCGCTCCTGTCTCGATGTCCGTCATGTAGACCGCGGTACCATTCGTGGCCATGAACGGAGGCCCAGCCCTGGGAGCGGTCATGTCCTGCTTCGGGTTCCTGGATGCGAGCGTGATTTTCTTCGGCAGTTTCCTCACAGTTTCTTTCACAAGCGATTCCGGAATCCAAGCTCGCATCCGCTTGCTGTCGACCTTGGCTCCTCCTTTCTCCAGAGCGCTGAGCGCTCTCTCGCTGAGGACCGATACACCTGTCCTATCTAGAATCTCAAGCGTCTTTGCGTGTACCGACTCAATATCATCTGAGGACAGAATGCTTATCTGGGCAACCGCCATTATTCCGCTCCGGAAAGAGTGAACGGGTGACGGGTAGTTATAGGATTTGTCCGGCCTGGGTCTCAGAGAGTGTTTCCAGGGACCAGACACTCGTTCTTGACATCAGCAAGTGGACGGAGTCGAGACGGTGTTCGAAGACCTGAAGGCATATCCGAGAGCATTCAAGGTGCTGTTTGCCAGCGCGCTCATCGAGAACACCGCCTTCGGTTTGATCATCCCGTTCTTGACATTGTACATGCAGAACGAGCTCAAGATTGAGCAGGTCTTGATAGGCGTCGTCCTCATGGGCTACACACTGTCCGGAATCCCCGCGATGATAGTCGGCGGCTTCCTCGCGGACAGGATTGGCAGGAGGACCGTTCTTCTCATGAGTCTTGGCATGATGTCGCTCACGATACTACTGTACTTCTACGCCTTCAACTTCTACACGATGTTCGCCGTCGCGCTTGCCGACTCTTTCGTTGGTTCGATGTACATGCCAGCCGCGAACGCGATGATCGCTGACGTGATCCCGCCACCACAAAGGCCCAAGGCATTCAGCATGCTGAGGATCGGATGGAATGTGGGCATCGTATTCGGCCCGGTCGTCGGTGCCGCGATCGTCGCGGCCTATTCGATCAAGATCCTGTTCATCTTCGGAGCCGGCATCCTGTTCAGCGCGTTCATAATGAACTTGATCTACATCCCCGAGACGAAGCCCAAGGACACTGGCGAGGAGGTAACATTCAAGAAGGTCGTAGCCGTGGCCTCAGATAAGCCGTTCCTTCTGCTCTGCATCTTGACCGCTGTGTTCTTCTTCTACTTCTCACAATGGATATCCGTCCTCCCGATATATTCGACAGGAGAGCTCGGCCTCAAGGAGTACAGCTTCGGCCTGTTGTTCGCGGTGAGCGCTATCATGGTCGTCCTGTTCCAGATCCCGGTCACCTCAAGGACGGAGCGATACCGTCGCTCTGCCACCTTGCTGCTGGGACAGGGGATAGGCGCCTTGGGGTTCGGGCTAATATTCCTCGCCTGGGACTTCTACAGCCTGCTGGCATGCATCATTGTGATTACCGTGGGCGAGCTTTTCTACATGTCCATAGTGGGGACCATCATCGCTGACATGTCCCCCGAATCGAGGCGTGGCATCTACATGGGGTTCTCCGGGTTCGTGCAGACCCTAGGCCAAGGCATCGGGTTCTTCTTCGGCATGTGGTTCTATGGTGTGCTAACCGACAAGTCATACATCTGGCTCGCCTTCGCGCTCATCGGGTTCATAGCTTGTGCTGGCTACGCTCCATTCGCCAAGATGATAGGGCCGGAGAAGGATAGACCTCATCACCTCGAACCTGCTCCGATCAAGGAGATACCCGCGATTTCTCTGGAACGGTAGTGATTGTCAGAAAACTAGAGTAAGTGGTTTCTTGGCCCGTCCGGAATGAACGAGCCGTCCGAACAGTTGCCGCGCGCTTAGAATCGCCTGCGGCCCTTGCTCATGTACTTCGGCCTGTCGCTGTCGCCAAAGTTCCTGTCGCGTCCTTGGTCGCGTCCGCCGCCGTATCCGCTTCTGCGTCCGCCGCCTCCGCCGCTGAACTGCCTGCGCTCCTGCTCGTACTCCTTGTCGCTCATGTTGAGCTCAGTGCTCGTTGCGTCGAGCGCCTTCTCGCTCTTGCCGAGCTGGCCGTACTTGCCGACGTTCAGGCGCATGTGGCCTCTGACCAGCGAGACGTACCCGTTCTTGATCTCGAGCACGTCGTCCTTGACGACGCTGCCGATCTGGGCGTCCCACAGCGAGAGCACAATCGCTCCCGTGTCGTCCGCTATCTTGGCTTCTGCGACCTTCCTCGTGTTCCCGAACTTACCCGGGATGTCCTTGGGCTCGCTGACCTCTAGGCACTTGGCCAATACATCCACACGCTTCGACTGTGGTGTGAGGTCCTTTATCTTTGTCTCAACACTCTGTATCTCTTCTGGGCTTGGTGTCGCGTTCTCTTCCATGGCTATTCTTCCTTGTCTTTTTGCACAATTGCATCCTGGGCAATCACGCAGTCAAACTATCGGCTTCAAAACACGATGTTCGGCTTGTCGTATCACTCAGCACAACTGGTGCTGGGTAAGACTAATCGCTCACAGTATTAATATCCTTGCCCGTTACGGAGCCTACTTTCATCGGTAGGTGCCTGGCTGGATAGCCATACCCCCGCCAGTTGCTCAAATCGTCGGATTGGCTCTGAGAAAGGGCTATATATGGAGCTTCTTGTACGGCGTTTACTGTTTGATGAGTAGAGCGCGGTTGAAGCCTGGATGGTCGCTCCGGAGTGAGGGCCGCTCCGCCGAGGAGCCTGGCTTGCACGGTGCTCGCGCTCGAACGCCGGAAGGGCGGGCAAGGGACTCCGGTCCCTGAGGGGGATGCACGGATGGAAGGTGCTGGTTTAGGCCGGGCTATTTATCCTGGTAGCACGCCCCCTGCTCCCAAGGAGTTCCGCGCAAAGGAGGAGCCGATTGCAGATGGACTCGCAGCGGACATATGTGGACTCGGACTGCCTGATGTCCGCGTGATCGCGTCGTCCGGCGAGAGGATGTTGTACTCCAGAGACCAGTCCGAGATACCGCGGTTCCTCAGGGACATCATGTTCAAGGCGTTCCCCGAGGTCGTGGTGCAGCCGCGGTCCAAGGAGGCCGTCGCCGCAATACTGACATTCGCGAAGTCCAAGGGCATCACGGTCATTCCGAGGGGCTCAGGCTCGTCTCCTTTCGGCGGCTCCGTGCCGGTCTCGGGAGGCCTTGTGCTGGACCTGTCGGGCATGGACAAGATACTCAGCCTCGACCTGCACTCGAAGTTGGTCGCGGTCCAGGCAGGTGTGAGATGGGCCGATCTTGATCATTTCCTTGAGACGAGCGGCCTATGTCTCAACACGAGCCCGTCAAGCAAGTTCTCTACCGTCGGTGGCTGGCTCGCGACCGGTGGCATGGGGCTGAACAGCTTCTCCATGGGACACCTGAGCAAGAGCGTCGCGTCCGTCGAGCTCGTCACGCCGGATGGCAGCATCAGGGATCTTGCTCCCGAGGACGCTGAGTTCCCGGCAGTGTTTGGCAGTGAGGGACAACTCGGGGCGATCACCGCAATCACGCTCAGAGTGCGCGAGGTCCCGAAGAAGTCTAAACCGCATATCGTGTTCTTCGACAGCACCGAGAATGCCCTGAGTTTTGCTAATGCACTGGCAAGAAGCGAAGTCCATCCTGGCCACATAGTCTTCGAAAGCAGCTCGAAGTTCTCCCTCATCAACCAGATGCTCGGGAGCATCTACTTCCAAACGGGAGACGCGATCCTCATCAACATCGAGGGAGACGAGTCTGAGCGCTCATTCCAAGAGTTTCTGAAGCGGACTGGCCGGAAGGAGGAGAAGGAGTTCCTCGCGCGATACATGTGGAATGAAAGGTACTTCCCGATGAAGATCCGCAAGTTCGGGCCCGGGATGCTGGGCGCGGAGGTAGTTGTTCCGCTCACCCGCATGGCCGATGCGCTCAAGACCGCGAAGGAGCTCTCCGTGGAATTTGGCCTGGAACCGATGTTTGAAGTCCACTTCCTGAACGACGGGCGTGGTCTCCTGCTCTGCTTCTACATGACAGACCAGGGGAACACGATCCGCTACACGCTCGACGCGGTGAAGTCGATGCTCATCACCTCGAGTCTGCTCGAGGTCGGTGCGAAACCCTATTCGATTGGCATATGGAACCATCCTTTCTCCAACGCCGAGGACCGCACCAAGGTCGAGTCCCTGAGGAAGGCAAAGGCCGTCCTCGATCCCGGCCATGTCATGAATGCTGGGAAGATGTTCTCCCTTTCGGGCAGGTTCGGCGGGATCGCCGGCATGGCATTCAACCCACGCCTGATGCGCCCTCTGCTCAAGACAATGGTGGTCTTCTCGCCAATTACAGCAAGGGCCATGGGGTTCGCATACGACTTCGCGAACAAGCGCCTCAAGCCGAAGGCCAGGACCGACCTGCTACGCACAGCGGACGAATGCGCCATGTGCGGCGCATGCGTCAGCGTGTGTCCGGCTTACCTCATCGTCAGGGACGAGCGCGTCACTGCGAGGGGCAAGCTGCTCACGGCCAAGGCGATGGCTCGCGGTTCGAAGATCTCGAAGGAGCACGCCCACAGGACCTTCCTGTGCATGAGGTGCAAGGCCTGCGAGCAGGTCTGCCAGTCGAAGCTCGAGCTGATGACAGCCTACGACGCCCTCGAGAAGGAGCTCGAGCAGGCCTGCAGCAAGGACTCTGCTGAGATTGAGAAATTCATACGTTATGCTGAGTCAACACCGGAATATGACGAACTCGTCCAGCGTGGGCTCGTGATCGGTGCGCCGAAGCACGGCATGGGAGGTGAGAGCGCAGATGTTTGAGCGCTATCACGTTCCGTTCAAGACCGTCTCGAACAGGGCTCCCCCAGTCCCGAAGTTCGTCATCGTTCGTGCGGACAACTGCGTCAACTGTGGGAAATGCGAGAAATCTTGCATCTACGGGGTACACGAAAGGAGCAAACAGGACCCACGCAAGATGGCCGACCCGATCAACCAGCTGTGCAAGAACTGCTTCAGGTGCATAGGAGACTGCCCGCAGAGGTCGCTCGTGATGATGGTGGGGCCGGAGTTCAAGGGGCTGGGGCGCGGCATGTGGACGCCTCAGAGGATTGCGACTATCTGGGGCGAGGCCGAGACTGGCAAGATACCCGTGCTCGGCGCTGGCTACCGGGGTATGTTCGCAGGCCCAGGCTTCGACGGAATGTGGACCGACATGTCTGAGATCGTCCGGCCTACGAGGGACGGCATCCACGGAAGGGAATACATCTCCACGAGTGTGGACATCGGCCGGAAACTCGGCCTCCTGGAATTCGGAAAGGATGGCGGTCTCAAGACCAAGTTGCCTCCGTTGATCGAACTCCCGATTCCCGTCGTGTTCGATGTCACGAGGCTGAGGTCTGTCCACGAGAACATGCTCTCGGGCTTTGCCCACGCGGCGAAGCAGCTGGACACGCTCCTGTTCGCCTCTCCAGGAACGCTCCCGTCAGAAGCGTCCGCCGAACTCAACGGCCACTTCGTGCCCGTCTATCCGGAAGGGATGGACGTGCTGAACCTGGAGCTTCCGAAAGGTGTCCGGATGGCCGAGCTCACATATGCCTCTTCATGGAAGGACGACCTGAAGATATTCAGGGCGAGGTTCCCTGGAGTGGTCTTGTCATTCCGCCTAAGTGCGCTGAAGGACGTCGAGAAGAGCGTGCTCGAGCTGGTCCGTGCGAGCGTGGATGTGGCGCATGTGCTCTTCGACGAGGAAGGACTCGAGAGCGAACAGGCGGAGCCGAGGCACTCGAAGGAATCATTGAGGGCGATCCACAAGGCGATGGTCTCGAAGTCGCTCAGGGACGAGATCACGATAATCACTGGAGGTGGGACCGCCGCCGCGGAGCACGTGCCCAAGAGCATCATCTGCGGTGCCGATGCCGTAGCTCTCGAGAAGGCATTGGTGATCGCGCTCGAATGCAGGGACTGCATAACGTGCTCCAAGGGCTCCTGCCCGATCAACCTGTCAAACGCACCGCCCGACTGGATTGAAGGACGGGCGATGAATATGGTCGGCGCGTGGAGAGACCAGATGCTCGAGGTCCTGGGAGCGATGGGGCTCAGGGAAGTCCGCAGGCTGAGAGGTGAGCTAGGAAGGGCCATATTCTTCGAGGATGTGGAGAAGGAGGCGTTCGCCGACCTCGAGGGAGGTTCTGGAAATGGCTGAGGCTGACAGGTCCTGCGCGAAGGAGCTCCCCGAGGTGTCCCTCGTGCCGTCCGAGAAACTCAAGTTCATCAACAGGTTCACGGTCACTCGGGCTTCCACTTGCATCTCATGTGGCACGTGTGCGAGCCTCTGCCCGTACGGGGTGCACAAGCGCATCGAGGGACACGTGAAGATACTGCCACCAGACGACAGGAAGTGCATCGGGCCGTCCTGCGAGGTGAACTACTTCTTCTGCGTCGCCAACTGCCCGACGAACTCCCTCTCGGTCAAGACCAGCGAGACGTTCGTGAGCCTCGGAGACCCGCGCTGGACATCGGAGATGATCCTGGCGACATGGGCTCAGGCGGAATCTGGAAGGCCGCTCTCTCTCGATCACCCAGGAAACATCGGCGCGTCGGGCGGCGGCTTCGACAAGCTGTTCTTCAAGATCCCGGAGGCGACCAGGAAGTACGACCCCGCCGAGATATGCACGGCCATCGACCTCAACAGGCGCGGCAAGGGTACCAAGATCAGGATACCTATCCCGATCTACGGCGGCGGGATGTCCTTCGGCTCGGTGAGCATCTACACGATGCTGGCGAGGGCGAAGGCTGCGAAGATCTGGGGCACCTTCACCTGTACGGGTGAGGGCGGCTACCCGGAGGCCTTGACCCCGTACAAGGACCACGTTATCACGCAGATCGCGACTGGGTTGTTCGGCGTGCGCGAGGAGACCATCCAGCGCACTCCCATCGTTGAGTTCAAGTACGCCCAGGGTGCAAAACCTGGCCTGGGAGGCCACCTTCTGCACGACAAGAACACTCCTGAGGTCGCTCGAATGAGGGAGGCTGTTCCATACACGAGCCTATTCTCTCCGTTCCCGTTCCACAGCGTCTACTCCGTCGAGGATCACAAGAAGCACCTCGACTGGGCATTCAGCATCAACCCGAAGGCCCTGATGGCTGTGAAGGTCTCGACCCCGAACGACGTCGAGATGGTCTCAGTCGGGAGCTACTACGCCGGTGCCCACATCGTGCACCTGGACGGAGGATACGGTGGCACAGGCGCCGCTCCGGAGATCGCCAAGAAGAACATCGCGATGCCGATAGAGTACGCCATCCCGAAGGTGCATAAGTTCCTCGTGAACGAGGGAATCAGGGACCAAGTGACGCTCCTGGCGAGCGGCGGCCTCAGGACCGCGATGGACGTGGCGAAGTCGATCGCGCTCGGTGCGGATGGTGCGGTCATAGGCACCGCTGACCTAGTCGCTCTGGGCTGTGTCCGGTGCGGCAACTGCGAGAGCGGGCGCGGCTGTCCCCGGGGCATCGCAACGACCGACCCTGAACTGGACAAGCTCACGGACGCCGACTGGGGCGCGAGGAGGATTGCGAACCTGTACGGCGCATGGAGGCTGCAGTGGTGCGAGCTTCTCTCCCGGTTCGGGATGAACGACATCTCTGAGCTGCGCGGGCGCATGGACCTGCTCAGACACTCTGACCGGCCTGCGAAGGGGGTGGGCAAGTGAGCGGTGATGCGCGCTCCCTGATTGCCTCAAGGGAATGGATGGCAGGCTGCGGCTCCGCCTCCGAGACGCACTCCCAGGAAGCAGAGGGCGGATGCGGAGTGGTCGGTTTCGCGAGCACAGTACCGATTGCTGGAAGGCATCTGCTCGGCCCGCTGGTGCAGATGCACAACAGAGGCAACGGCAAGGGCGGCGGCATCGCCGCGGTCGGCCTCTCCGCTGAGCGGATGGGCGTCTCCCAGAAGATGCTTGAGAGCGACTACCTCATCCAGGTCGCGTATCTCAATCCAGAGGTCAGGGACGCGCTCGAGGACGAGTTCATAAAACCGAACTACAAGGTCGACAAGAAATACAAAGTCGAGACGAGCACGGACAAGTCGTTCCTGAGAGCGCTCGAAGTGCGGCCTCCAGAGGTCTGGAGGTACTTCTGCAGAGCGAAGAAGGAGGTCCTTGAGGACTTCGTCAAGAAGAACAAGCTCGCCAAGCTAGACCCCCGAAAGGCAGAGGACGAGTTCGTCTACCAGACCAGCTTCAGAATCAACTTCAAGTACTACGCCTCCTCAGGCATGTCCGCGTTCGTGATGTCCCACGGCAGGAACATGATCGTGATGAAGGTCGTGGGATACGCGGAAGACGTGATCAAGTATTACATGCTCGAGGATTTCACGGCGCACGTCTGGATCGGCCACCAGAGGTATCCGACAAAGGGCCGCGTGTGGCACCCCGGCGGCGCTCACCCGTTTGTCGGGCTCGATGAGGCGCTCGTGCACAACGGCGACTTCGCCAACTATCACTCAGTGTCAGAGTATCTCGCGCAGAGGAACGTGATCCCGTTGTTCCTGACGGATACGGAGGTCGCGGTCCTGCTGTTCGACATCCTGAACAGGACCTATGAATATCCGCTGGAGTACATCATCGAGGCGTTCGCGCCGACGACTGAGCGTGACTTCTCCCTGCTACCGGAGGAGAAGCGCAAAGTCTACCGCGCGATACAGGCCACTCACATCCACGGTTCTCCGGACGGCCCCTGGTTCTTCATCATCGGCAGGAATTGCTTCTACGATGGCAAGTTCCAGCTAATGGGCATAACCGACACGTCGATGCTGAGGCCGCAGGTGTTCGCGCTGGTTGACGGCGATGTCCAGATCGGCCTGATCGCCTCGGAGAAGCAGGCGATCGATGCTTCGCTGAAGAGCATATCGTCAGAGTTCCCGAGCGTTCCGAACTATGCAGACTCCTACTGGAACGCGAGAGGTGGGAGCCACACGGACGGCGGGGCGTTCATCTTCAGCCTGTTCGATGAGAAGGACGCGCCGGGCAAGAAGAGGCTGATCTGCACCAACAAGTTCGGTAGCGTTGTGTCTGCCCCATACGCGGACTGGGACCGCAAGGAGGACCTCGTGCTGGCGGGGCCACTGCCAAAGAGGCCAAAGGCGGACGACCTCTGCAAGGAGATGCTCGGCAGGAAGAATCCAGAAACTTCCTTTGGAATGTTCTCGGCCAAGCTCTCTGAGCTCTCGGGCGCGCAACTCGGGAACATCTTCGCATACATCGCGCAGCAGTCTGCGAAGAGCGACGCCGCAACCGACGAGGGCCTCGAGCTCCTGACCATGATCATTGACAAGAGATATGCGACCGGGAAGTTCAGGAAGAGCAGAATCGTGGAGAAAGCGAATGAGGCTATCGTTAGCATGCTGCGGTCCTCGCAGAGAATCGAGGGCAAGGAACGGTCCGCATACTCGCTCGTAGACGGCAAGAACAGGAGCAAGCTGCGCGCGGCTGCGTCACCCTATGACAAGCTCGTGATCGACATTGAGGGTTTCCCGATGGAAGGCGAGGATGGCATCTCCTTCCTCATCAAGGCTGCTCGCGACCAAGGCTGGAACAGGGTGATAATCATCGGCGCCCACGGCCAGAGATTCATCGGTTGTGGGCTCGGGCCAAGGTCGAAGGGACTCAGGATCGATGTCTACGGCAGTCCTGGAGACTACCTCGGATCCGGTCTCGACGGTGCGGAGCTGGTAGTTCACTCGAACGGGCAGGACCAGCTCGGGCAGATACTCAGCGACGGAAAGCTGGTGGTGTACGGGGATGTCGGGCAGACTTTCCTCTACGGGGCCAAGGGCGGGGACTCCTATGTCCTCGGAAACGCGGCCGGCAGGCCGTTGATAAACGCTGTCGGCAGGCCGAAGGTCGTTATCAATGGCACATGCCTCGACTACCTCGCGGAGTCTTTCATGGCCGGCAACCCGCTCTACGGAGGCGGCTTCGTGGTCCTGAACGGGATCGGGTTCGACGCAAAGGGCGCTCCTGTGGAGCTGTCGTCGCCGTATCCAGGCGGCAACTTGTTCTCACTCGCATCTGGCGGCGCGATCTATGTGAGGGATCCGAGGAAGCACGTCTGCGAGGAACAGCTGAATGGGGGAAGGATATCCCGGCTAACAGAGGCTGACTGGGAGCTCATATTGCCGCACCTGCAGGAGAACGAGAGGCTGTTCGGCATCTCAGTCAATGACTTCCTCCTCAAGGTAGACGGCGTGACCAAGCCTCCAGAAGAGGTCTACAGGAAGATCGAGGCGATCCCGCTCGTCACGCTTTCGGGCACGGCTCAGATGCAGGACATCGGCGGAGACTGAGACCTGGGCAGAATAGTCGAACCGCTTCTTTTCAATCGGAAGAGCGCTCATTCATACAAGTTTCGAAAGGGTCGTCAGATTCGAACGGAAGCATCGGAAATCGCACCCTTAATAATCGTAACGACAGCAAAATTAAATACGAACGTAGGAATGCAGCGCCGACAGGCATCACGGCCTCGTTCCAATCCCGCCGGCCTTGGTATCTAGCCGGGGGCGGGAAGAGTGTTGAAATGTACGAGATAGTGAAGTCGGAGAAGCTCACGCCGGATGTCATCAAGTTGGAGATCCGCGCGCCTCACATCGCGAAGAAGGCGAAGGCGGGACAGTTCATCATGGTGACACCGACCGAGCACGGCGAGAGAATCCCCCTGACGATGGCGGACTTCTCGCCGGAGAAGGGAACCATCACGATCGCTGCGCTGGAGATCGGGAAGACCACCCGGGAGCTGGGCAAGATGAAGGCTGGTGAGAATGTTTTCAGCCTCGTCGGGCCACTCGGACTGCCTACTGAGCTGCACAAGTACGGCAATGTCGTGAGCATAGGCGGCGGCATCGGACTTGCGCTGATGTATCCGGTCGTGCGCGCGTTCAGGCAGGGCGGCAACCGCACCATCAACATCATCGGCGCCAGGAACGAGAAGCTGTTGATCTACGAGAACGAGATCAAGTCCGTCAGCGACGAGTTCTACCCGTGCACGGACGACGGCTCGAAGGGACACCACGGGTTCGTGAGCGACGTCCTGAAGGACATGATCGCGAAGGGCAAAAAGATCGATTTGGTCTACGCGGTCGGTCCGATCATCATGATGAAGGTCATTGCCAACATCACAAAACCACATAACATCCACACGGTCGTCAGTCTCAACCCGATAATGGTTGACGGGACTGGCATGTGCGGCTCGTGCAGGGTCATCATCGACGGGAAAACCAAGTTCGGCTGCGTCGACGGCCCCGAATTCGACGGGCACAAGGTGGACTTCGACAACCTCACGGCGAGAAACAAGAGGTACCTCGCAGAGGAGCAGATCTCGCTCAGAAGGTTCCAGGAGGCGAAGTAGATGGCCGAGGAAGTGAAGAAGCAGCCGAAGAAGCTCGTGCCGAAGAAGTACCCCATGCCCGAGCAGGACCCCAAGGAGAGGGTCCACAACTTCAACGAGGTGCCAATCGGTCAGGACGGCCAGACGGCCATACTTGAGGCTCAGAGATGCCTGCAGTGCAAGCGCACCCCGGGAAGACAGCTCTGCATGGAGGGCTGTCCGGTAGAGATAGACATCCCTGCCTTCATCAAGAAGGTCCAGGAGGGCGACTTCGAGGAAGCCATCAGGATCATCAGGGAGAAGCAGAACCTGCCCGCAGTGTGCGGCAGGGTGTGTCCTTACGAGAACCAGTGCGAGGGCAACTGCGTCGTCGGCAAGAAGAACGAGCCTGTCGGAATAGGCAGGCTCGAGAGGTTCCTCGCCGATTGGGAGCGCAACCAGCAGAAGCACGGGAAGATCGAGGTCCTTCCGTCCACCGGAAAGAAGGTCGCAATCGTGGGAGCAGGCCCGGCAGGCCTTACTGTCGCTGGCGATCTCGCGAAGCTCGGCCACAACGTGGCCGTCTTTGAGGCGCTGCAATACTGCGGCGGCGTGCTCGTCTACGGCATCCCTGAGTTCAGGCTGCCGAAGGCGATCGTCTACTCAGAGGTCGACTACATCAAGAGGATGGGAGTCGACATCACGAACGACTACGTCGTCGGGAAGTTGGACACTGTCGACGATTTGCTCAAGCAGTATGACGCGGTCTTCGTTGCTACAGGCGCCGGTCTGCCAGACTGGACAGGCCTGCAGGGAGAGAACCTCAACGGGATAATGTCCGCGAACGAGTTCCTTACCAGGACCAACCTGATGAAGTCCTTCAAGTTCCCGGAGTACGACACGCCTAACCGCGTGGGCGAGCGCGTTGTCACCATCGGTGGCGGCAATGTCGCCATGGACTGTGCCAGGACTTCCCTGAGGCTCGGATGCAAGGAGTCCGTCATACTTTACAGGAGGTCGGATGCGGAGCTGCCGGCCAGGCGCGAGGAGGTGCATCACGCTCAACAGGAGGGCGTGAGGTTCGAGCTGCTCGCCGCGCCGCTTGAGTTCATCGGTGACGAGTGCGGCAACGTGAAGCAGGTCAGGGCGATCCGGATGCAGCTCGGGGAGCCAGACGCGTCCGGCAGGCGAAGGCCGATCAAGATACCGGGCTCGGAGTTCCTGATCGACGCTCAGACAGTGCTCATAGCCATCGGCCAGAGCCCGAACCCGCTCGTGCCAATGACCACGCCGGACCTCAAGACGACGAAGGAGGGCACGATCGCGGTCGACCCCGAGGGGAGGACCTCGAAGAAGGGCGTGTTCGCGGGCGGGGACATCGCATCTGGAGCGGCTACAGTCATCCTCGCGATGGGCGATGGGAAGCGCGCCGCGAGGGCGATGCACAAGTACCTCACGGAGGACCAGTCTTGGCCCGCCCCCGAGGTGTTCGAGAAGCTGTCCTGCGAGATCTGAACCCGCCCTAAACCCTTTAGAAACCTCTTACCGCGGTCCTTTCTCCATAAAAGTCCACATCGCTAAGGCTATTCGAGGATTCTGCACAAATTAAGAGATATTCACCCGGGAGCCGTCAGCTTGAGCGGCAACGAGAAGTGGAACGTGCTCCCGACCCCCTTCTTGCTCTCGAACCACATGTCCCCGCCGTGCCTCCGAACAATCTCCCTGCTGATGTGAAGGCCGACCCCCAACCTGTTGTCAGCGCGCGTGAGCCCCGCATCCGCCAGGAAGAACCTGTCGAATATCTTGTCCTGCTCCTCCTCGGCTATGCCGATGCCGTTGTCCTTCACCCAGAGGTGTATCTTGCCTCCGAGGATGTCCGCTCCGATCGTGATCTGGCCACCCGGATCAGTATACTTGATGGAGTTGCTGATGAGGTTCTCTATGACGTCGTGTATCCTCATCCTGTCCGCCATCGCGACGGGCAGAATGTTGCCGAAGAGGACCGTCACAGTGTGGTTCTTGGCCTTGATGTCCTCGTCGAGGTCCTTGAGGACCTCGCGCGTGACCATCGCCATATTTATGGCCTCGAAGTCTAGCGCGAGCGTCTTCTTCTCGAGCCTGGACAGCTCGAGCATCGCTGACACCAGCTGGTTAATGCGCTTCACGGAATCGAGCATCGTCTCGAACTTGGCCTTCATCTTGGGCGAGACGTCTCCGTACATACCGACCGAGGCCATCTCGAGATAACCGAGCACGGTCGTGAGCGGTGTCCTCATCTCATGGGAGATGGTGTCCACGAGGCTGTCCTTCATGCGGTCAAGGTCCTTGACCTCCTCATACGCCTTCTGGACGGACGCGAAGTTCTCCTTGAGCTCCTCCCGCAGCTTCGCGTTCTCAATGGCCATGGCCGCGTGAGTCGCGAAGGGTATCGCAAGCGACGACTCGATCTCGGTGAACTGCCTCGCCTTGTCCCTGTAAAGCTCCAGGACGCCTTCGACGCCGCCCTTGCCCTTGAGCGGTATGGCCATCATGGTCTGCCTGACCTCGAGGTCCTCGATTCCCGGGATGTCTTCGACCCTCTCGTCGGCTATTGAGTCCTCAACGATCTCGAGCTTGCCGTTCTTGGCGACCTCCCCCGCGAGCCCTGTGAGCGGGCCGATGTCCGCCATGACGTCTTCGGCATAAGGGCCCGTGGCGTAGACCGGCACGAGGAGGCCTCTAGTCCAGTCCACCAGGTAGACGCTGAGCTCGTCGTGCGGGACGAGCGCATTGAGCCGGTCCCCGATCATCTTCAGCGTCTCCTTGAGGTCTCCAGGTTCCTGGAGCGCCGCGGTCGATTCCAGCATCGACTTGTACATCCTGACGGTCTTATCGAGCGTGTTGAGCATGCTGGCGTTGACCACCGCGATGGATGCCAGGCCAGCAAAGATGTCCATGTTCGTGATCAGTCGCTCATCCGGCAGTTTTCCGCTCCTCGGCGCATCCGGCTCCATGAATCCGACTATGTCCCCGGCAGAGTCCTCGAAAGTGATGTACAGAACGTCCAACTCGTGCCAGTCGTCCTCGTTCGCCCTCTGCATATTTGCCCGCTCTGGATGCATGAGGCTGTAGTATTGCGCGCTGTTCTCGCCCGGCTTGGCCTTGTAGACATATGTGAACCGGCCAATCCTCTGGCATTCGTCCAGCTGCGACTTGAATGTCTTCTTGGCTTTTGCGAACCCTTCCACTTGCTGGGCGACGGGCTGGGGGAAGCCTTTGGTCGCCCTCAGTACGAATGCGTCTTTCTCCTCGTTCAGCACGAAGACGTCGCATCCCTCGAAGCCAAAGTCGTCCGTTACAGAATCGGCGATCTTATTGAGAAGGGCGTCTAGGTCCCTCATCCCCAGAATGGAAGTCGTAAGCTCGAGGGTCCTGTCTAGCCTGTTCTCCGGCACACCGGTCACCATGATATGTGGTCTATTTTTGACTTTTGACCATAAACCGAAACTTGAGAATGAGGTCATAGCTGCGTTGGCATAGGTCACCCTATCGGCATTGGGTGATGCAAATCGAGACCCTGGGGACGCCTGGGTCTGGATTCCGCCCCTAAAAGCCCTCTTGCTGCTCGGGTATGCTCCCTGGGCTACCTCAAAGGTGCTGTGGCCTGACTGCGAGCTCAGCCCTTCTTCCAGAACAAACCGCAATAGCACTTGCCGTCACGTTCCACGTCCCCGCCCCTGGTCGGCTTGCAGGGGCATTGGTACTGAGGTACGTGCTCCATCCTGCAGGGGCAGTAGAAGTCGTGGAACCGCCGGTTCTTGCCCAGTAGCCCCTGGATGAGTTCCTCCTTCATGTCGTTGAAAACGTATCCGTGGAGCTTGGCGTATTCGTCGACCCTCTCCCTGATCTCCTTCTCAGTACCCTTCTCGGTTCTCTCGCCCACCCATTCCTCCGCGGTCTTCTGGAGCGTCAACTTCTGCCCGCAGATGGGGCAGACGACAATGTCCCCTTCTTTCCAGCCTTTCGAGTACTTGAACCTCGCCAAGCAGACGGGGCAGTAGACTCTCTCGACCTGCTCAGGGCTCATAGCTTCAGTACCTTCCTCAGCTTCTGCTCGTCGTGTCCGACGATGATCTCAGGGCCAATGATGACCACTGGGAACGACCGCCTGCCCGTGAGCTTCTCCACCTCTTCGAGCACCTGGTCCTGCTTGTCGTCGTCGAGCAGGTCGACGTCGACACAGTCATAGGCAATCTTGTTCTCTTCGAGAAAGCGCTTCGTCCTCTTGCAGTACGGGCATGTGCTCAATGCGTAAACCTTTGGCTTATCCTTCATTCAAACCACTCTCCACGATTGTCGCAAACCGGGTTCGCTACTTATGCCGCCTGAAGAGGATGAAATCGCTAGGATAATATCTTTTATCCAGATTATCAGCGCGAGTGTGGACTCATTCGACCGTCTTGTCAAGGACTTTCCTGCATATTTCCAGCTGCGCCCGTATGCCCTCATGGAGCTTCTCGTCGATGAAGCGCACGCGGACATTCTCGTGCAAGTAGTCCGAGCTCGACTTCCCGCCCCATTCGCCGAAGATAGCAACGCCCTGGTTGTCCAATGAGACCACTCCCATTGTCACTGCCAGGTCGTAGAGCAGATCCGACATCTTCCACGGGTCGATGCGCGCGTGCTCAGGCACCTCGAACGGCAGCTCCAGCTGCAAGGTCATGAGCTCGTTCGTCCGGGCGTGGTTCACCATGTCCTCGTCCGCGGTGAGCAGGAAGACCTCGTAGTCTCCTCCGCGCGCCCAGTTCCTGTACGAGCGGGCGATCTCAATATCGTTAAGCTCCTTGTCCTTGGCTGGCACGCCCTTGATCCTCAATGCCCTGAGCTCGCTCTGCAGGAACGTGATCTCGTTGAACGCCAACTTCGCGATCCTCTCCCTTCGGCCGCTCGCGTTGTGGAACTCGTTGAGCAGCTCGGGGTGAGAGAGCATCGAGCCGAGGGCTCGTATCTCCTCCCTCGAGTACTTGTGCGTGATCTTCGAATCGATTTCCACTTGGACGATCTCGCTGAGGACGTACCTGAAGTCCGTGGCCTCGACAGACCTACCAGTGGCGTCGTCCTTCAGCGGCAGATGCCTCGAAAGGAACCTGTCGTAAAGGATGTTCGTGTCCACGGCTACGAACACAGGCCTCGGCCTCTTGTTGGGGTCGCGCGCCTCCTCTCTCAGCTCGAGGAGCTCTCGGGTGATCTCGTCCTCATTCTTGTAGTTCAGGAAGCCGGAGGAGAGGAGGCAGTTCCTCAGGTCCGTGTAGCTTGGCAGCTCGTCCGCGCTAACCGCTCTGTCCAGCGGCTTTCTCTCGCTCCGCGCCCAGTCGAATGCGTCCGCGCGCACGATATTCGTCAGCTCTGGCTTGTCTATGTCCAGCGCGAAGAGCTCGAGGTTGTAGAACGGATAGAATACGTGGACGTACCTCGTGTCCCCACGGTAGATCGCGTTGGTCAAGATCTGCAGTTCATTCCGGGAGAGGACGAGCTCCTTCATTTCCAGACCTCCTCCTTCAGATCGACGAAATGTTGCAGGTGGAAGGGGATCATCGGATACGGGTTAGAGGCGTTCCTCATGTCCTCGAGGTATAGGTAGAACACGTGGTCCACCTGCTTCTGCCAAGCGGAGAGCAGTGCGGACGATATGATCGCCTTCCTGCCTGGTGTGATGTCTATCGCCACCTCGTTACCCAATCCGCGCTCCTCCTCCATCACTGCAGTGATTTTCCTGCCAGATGATGCAAAGTCGCCCTCGTCGATCTCTCGCAGGATTGGCTCCACCTTCTTTCCGTACGAGTCGAGCAAGATCCTTATCCACGGCGCCAAAGCCTGTGCTTCCTGTTCCCTGCCCCTGGTCACGAAAAGGTATATCTTGTCAGGGACGAAGCCCTTGCAGCAGATCGCCGCCCAGAGGCTGTTTAGCACGGGCCACTTGCTGATGCCCGTCATCGTGATGTAGACCTTCTGAGTCATTCGAACGGCTCGATAATGCCACTAGCCCGTGATATAATCCTCGGACAGAGTGCGTTGTCCTCGGGATGGTCCTCGAGGCATCGAAACCTCTTCTGAGGATGCGCCTCGTTATCAGAACTGATGTACACATGTCGGCATCTTGGTGGAATACTACAAATAGTGCCGTGCAATTCCGTGACACGGGGGTGAAAGCCTGAGGAAAATTTGGATAATAGCAGCTGGAGTGCTAGCGCTTGGAGTGACCGCTGCACTGGCGGTAGTCGGTGTCGCTCCAGACGGCGGCCACGCGTGGTTCAGCTCGCTTCAGACCGTGATTAACGCGGCATCGGACTCGGTCAAGAGCAACGGCGGCCACGCCTGGTTCTAAATGATGTGCAACGCTCCGGCGATCGGGTGACGCCTTTATGGCGTCCCCGACAAAACCCTAAGAAACTCCTTCAGATCGCACAGGAACGGCGGTCTACTCAGATGGCAGAGAGCTGTGCCTCTGCAGACCTGGCCCGCGCGATGTTGCCGATTCCCCTGTAGACCGAGGACGATTTCTTCAGCAGCTTCGCGGCGAGTCTCAAGTTCACCGTGGACTTGATGAGGGCCATCCCATACTCGTAGCAGCACGCGGCTAGGGTGTCCTCAACTCCGGAAGCTCTCGCCGCGCGCACGCTCTTCTCGAACCATTCGAATGCGGAATCAAGCTTCGAGTTGCGGAACTCAACATAGCCGTAGTTCCTGAACGCAAGTGCCAGCATGTTCTGGTTGTTCGGTTCCTTGAATATCTGGACCGCCTCGTCCGAACACGTGATTGCTCGGCTGATGTCCCCGGTCCTCGCATAGCAGTAGCCTGCGTTGATCAGAGAGATGCCCAGCAACTCCTTGTTGTTCAGCTCCCTGCTCGTCGAGATTGTCTTCCCGAAATACTCGCCAGCAACCTGGAACTCATCCCTGGACATGTTCAGCACGCCCAGGTTGATTGAGGCCCTCGCAGCCATTGCGTGATCATCCACTTCTAGGAAGTAATCAAGGCAGTGCTTCAACGCATTCTCCGACTCCTCGGTCCGCCCTTCGAGGTCGTATATGATCGCGAGATTGCCCTCAGCCAATGATTCGGCGTGCCTGTCGCCAATCGATTTCGCCATGGAAAGGCTGCTCTCGAAGCATCTGATGGCGGAGTCGTGGTCGCCCTTGTTTCCGTACACGACGCCCATGGCTCGGTTCGCTTCGCACACTCCTTTCCTGTCCCCTATCTCCATGTACTTCTCGATCGCGGTGAGATATGACTCAAGTGCCTCCTCCCACCGGTTCTGAGATACCTCCACGCGCCCCTGGTAGAACGCAGCGAAGGCCAGATTCCCGAAATCCTTGCTTCGCTCGGCAGCTTTGCCCAGCTCATAGCATTTCAGAACAGCGCTGTCCCAGTTGCCATGGTTACAATCGATCTCTATCAGCTTCCTGAGTCCCGTCTTCCTGTCGCCGTTCGGGTCGCTATCTGAAAGCCTCAATGCCTCGACATGCTCACACGCGCTTTTCTCAATCTGTGTGATCGGGGGCCGCTCGGAAACGATCCTCCGCCCCTCCTTCGTGAGCGAGTAGCTCTCCGCAAAATCCGCTAAGCCGCCGTGGCCTATCCATCCGAGATCCTGCAATCCTCGGAGAGCTGAGATCAATCGATCTTTGGGGAGTGAGTCCAAGCCTGAATTGATGAGGATTTGCCTGTTCCTTTCGCTCAGAACATACGAGATGAGGGTGGCTATCTCTTCTCTTGTGGACATGGGCTCTCCGAGGAAGGGGGCGAGAGATGGGTTTCGCGAGTAGATAAGGCTTGTCCATCGGAACCGTAGGTTCCGGTTTTGTCCAGCGTCTTCACCTCCAGACCAATGCTTCCTGTGGAACGCATGCGTACTGACTTGAGTCCGAAGATGTCGTACGTTGTTCGCGGAAAGCATAATTCTGTACGGCGTGCTCCAGGGTTCTCAAGCGCGTGGTTTGAGGTGAATATTGCTTATGGGTGTCCGCTCTCGCAGGTTCTCGGCAGAAGGGGATTTCATTGAGAGGCTGGAAGGGCCCGATAGAAGAAGGCTGGTCCCCACGAAGGACATCATCCCACGGCTCGGTATCACAAAGCGAGACGCCGTTATCGATCTCGGCTCCGGAATCGGATACTTCTCCATCCCGTTGGCCAAGATCGCGGGCTCCGTTCTTGCTCTCGACCTCGAACCGAAGATGTTGGCTGTCCTCTCAGAGCGAATTCGCACATTGAAGATGTCGAACATACACATGGTCGCGGCGGACATGACATCTCTGCCCATAGCCGATGGCTCTGTCGACCATGTCTTTGCAGCGTTTGTGTACCACGAGGTGCCTCGACCCATAAGACTCATCGAGGAATCGCACAGAGTGCTCCAAATTGGTGGAATGCTCACGATCATAGACTTCCAGAAGTGGGAGACGCCGATCGGCCCGCCCGTGAGCGAGAGGAAGACTCCTGAGCAGGTCGAGCGCGCAGCATCGAGGTTTCTCATCGAACGGTCACGACACGAAACGGATGTCTACTATCAGCTCACGTTCGCGAAATCCTGACAATCGCCCTAGCTTGGTGCGTGTGCGGCAGAAGGCGGAGAACGGTGGCGCCCCGGTCGGGATTCGGACCCGAGTCCCGAGCTCGACAGGCTCGGATGATAGACCGCTACACTACCGGGGCATGGGCGCAAAAGCTGTTGGATAGCGGATTCCAAAGCTGCTTCTTGAGGCAAAAGCGAACTGCGTATTTAAGCGTTGGCGGGTGAAGAATCGCCTGGCTGGATGCTGGCCCTCAGGCCTTCTTCTCTTCGGGCTTCGGCGCGGCTGCGGATGCAGCTTCAGGCGCAGGAGCGGGCTGGTCCTTGAACTCCTCTAGGGGCCTTGTGGTGTAGACGCCGCACTTCATGCAGTAGAACGACACGAAATCGTCGTCCTTGGCATCCGCGATCAGCTCCTTGCCACATATCCTGCACTTGGTTTTCATCTCGATCAGTTTCATCAGCTTCATCCCATGAGTATGCTCCGAATATCAGCACCCTGTTTAAGCTTTGTGCAATCCACTCTCACTTCCAGTTGACGAGAATCTCCTCTCTCCTGAACACCTTGGTGCTCAGCCAGAGGATGCCCGCGTCAGCACCGAGGATGACCAGCGAGAAGATCAGGATCGGGGCGAGCCCCGCCGATAGAAAGCCCGACAGGCTGAACACGAAGAACATCAGCACGGGCAGAACAAGCACTCCGCCGATCTGCTGCGAGACCCGGACATCGTTCACCCTGGACGAGATGAGCACGTTCGCCAGGATGCTCATGAGGCACATGCCGGGCGCGAGGAGAAGGATGCCGACGGCCCAGTACAGGTTCGGCAGCGGGTAGTAGCCCAGCACGTGCTCCGTGAGCACGTCCACGATGACCACAGACACCACGAACGACATCCAAGTCGCTGCCATGCTAATCGCGAAGATCGAACCCGCCTTCCCAACGAGCAGCTCGAGGTCCGTCGTCGGGGTCGCGAGGAGCGGCTCGAGGCTCCTGTTGACCTTCTCGCCGACGAAGCTGTATGACGCCGTGACCGTCGGGATCGTCACCGGGATCATGATCAGAAGCAGGAGGAGCAGGTTGAACATCAGATCCTTGAGATCGTCCAGCTGTTTGTTGCCGCCGACGTAGTTCGAATTGCTGAGAGAGTTCCCTCCGTCGTCGTCTATCAGGATGAGGTCGCAACCAGATATGAGACAATCCCTTACCTCGCTGCCATTGATCTGTGACGCGTAGATGTTCGAGGCCAGCACCGAGGAGTTGAGCACGATGCAGGAGGTAATCACGCAGTTCGAGAGCGTGACCCCGTCCAGCTTCGCATCAGAGAAGGTCATATTCGAGTAGCTCGCGTTCGTGTACACCGCGGTGATGTTGAACGTGAGGGTGACCTCGGTGGAGGTTTCGCTGCCAAGCCTGTTGATTGGCACGACATAGACGATCGGCAGGAACACCGAGACGATGAGCGGCATGATGAGCAGGGTCATCATGATGTACTTGTTCTTCCTGAACTCCGCGAGGTCCTTCTTCGCCACGATGATCGAGCGGTCGAGCCTCATCCCTTCCCGCCCCCGATCAACTTCATGTAGACGTCCTCGAGCGACCGCTTCAGCTCCGTGACGTACTCTATCTTGGCACCTGCGCGCATGAGCGCATCGACTATGACGGGATTCCTCATCTCAGGGTCGTCGAGGTCGACAAGTATGTTCCCGTCCTTCATCCTCACGTTCGACGCGAAGCTCAAGGACCGGACGACTTCCGCAAACCTCGGCTCCGGGCCCGCGAGCTCGATCACCGTCGTCCTTCCCCAGTATCGAGCGGCAAGCTCCTTGGGAGACCCTGCGGCGAGCACGGTCCTGTTCATCACGGCAATCCTGTCGCAGAGCTTCTCGACCTCGTCCAGGTGATGGCTGTTGATGAAGACCGTCCTGCCCTCCTTCTTCAGGCTGAGCAGGAACTCCCTCACCGTGAAGGCCGCCTCAGGGTCGAGCCCGGCCGTGGGCTCGTCCAGGAACACCACCTGCGGGTCATGGACGAACGCGCGGGCAATCGCGATCTTCTGCTTCATACCCTTGGAGTATGTCGCGACAGGTTCGTCCCTCCCGTCCCACACCTCGAGCATACGCAGGAGTTCCTCGATCCTCTTCTCGCGCTTGTCCTTCGGAACACCATAGAGCTGCGCGAAGAAGTCCAGATTCTTGTGCGCGCTCAGCGAGTCATACAGCCCGGGCGATTCAGGCAAGAGCCCGACCATCGTCCTGATGTTGGTGGAGTCTGGTTCCTTGTTGATCTCGAAGCCGTTGACGAACGCAGTCCCGGAAGTCTGCTTGATCAGGCACGAGAGCATGCGGATCGTGGTCGTCTTGCCCGCGCCGTTTGGGCCCAGCAGCCCAAAGACCTCTCCCTCATCGACCTTCAGCCTGAGGTCCTCGACGGCCACGTTGCCATCAAAGGTCCTTCCGAGCCCAATCGTTTCAATCATCCTGCGACTCCCTGAGACAACGCGTGCGTCGCAGCCGATTCGATATGATAAACCTCGCGCCGCAACTCCAGACAGGACGGGCCGCTCAGCGGGACGACATGATCTTCAGGATGGCTTCGGCGGGCGCCCCATCGGACGCCTCAAGGGCCTTCTTCGCCTCCGCGGCAGTGCAGCCGGTCTGTGACATCACCAGCTTGATGTCCTCCTCGGGGATCCCGCCGGCCTCCTTGACCTCTTCCTTCGAGCGTGCACGTTCCTGGGGCGTGCCCACTACCTGGTAAGTTTTCTGACCCTGGACGGTCATGGCCGTCACCGCAGCGTCCTTGAACACAATCTCTTTCGTGCGGGTCTTGATGACGACCTCTTCGACGTCCGTGATGTCTTCCTGAGAGATCCCCATCCTCTTCATCATGGCCTTCATCTGCTTCGGGTTGATCCTTCCGCCGGGAATCATCCTGGGCACCTCACAATATTCTCAGCCTTCGTGAACTCCGATTCTTCATAAAAGCGTTTGGGCGTTTCGGACCGGATTGCCAAACCCGACTATTCAATGGAAATGCTTTATACCAGCCCTCGACATTGTTGTCACACCCGCGCGGAAAGGTCGGTGCAGTCAATGGCTGAGACATCTAAGGACCTGATGGATGCGCAAGAGGCTCTGGCGAACGGCGACTTCGAGCAGGCGACCTCGAAGTTCAACAAGGTCATCAAGGCGGACCCCAAGTGCGCTGAGGCGTACTTCGGAAAGGCGGAGGCGTCCTTGGGCGTTCCGAAGATGACCCCTGAGGAGGTCATGGAGCTGTACAAGAAGGCCGTCGAGCTGGATGCCAGGAACCCTATCTACCACTCCTCGTATGCGTCATTTCTCATCGATATCGGAAGGTTCAACGAGGCTGAGGCGGCATACGCGAAGGCGGCGGACCTGGACCCGGACAACGCGAGGTACTACTACTCCGAGTTCGGGGTCGAGTACATCCTCAAGGCGCCCGTGGTGATGGAGAAGTTCCTCGACGACAAGACGAAGGACATGATCCTGAAAAAGGGTCTCAAGTACTTGCTTAAGGCGGCTGGCCTCACAGAGGAAGACGCCAAGCGGCTTCTGTAGCAAGGCTAGGACATTCTCTCTGGCTTCATCTGTTTCGCAGCGCACGCCCTGCAGACCTTCGTCATCGGGTTCGAATCCTGCATGCAGACCAGGCGGCCGCAGAGCGGGCATGTCGTGTTCGCCGGTCGGCCACAGATGCTACAGACGCCAATCATCGACATTGCATTCTTGGAATCTACCGCCGACGAAATAAAACCTTCCGCACCTCAGCGCCTGAGAAGCCCGAGCCACTCGAGCCCCTCAATCACGCCCGCGCCATCGGACGACTTCGTGACGAACGACGCGACGCGCCTCGTCCCATCGAACGCGTTCCCGACCGCGACACCCCACCCGCACTCGTTGATCATCATCTCGTCGTTGTCGGAGTCGCCTATGGCCGCTACATCCTTCACAGAGATGCCAAGCAGCTCGCAGCCCTTCTGCACACCGACGAACTTGTTCATGCCCTTGTGCATTATGTGGACAGCCCAGCCGGTGGTCTGCACCTCGACGTCCCAGCCATTCAGGATCTCGCGCACCCTCTCGAGGCTCACGTCGCGTTTCAGCCCGATCTCGGTCTCACGCCACCTATCCGTGAAAAGTCTCTCAGCATCCATTTTCGTCCTGAGGTGGTCGTAGGCCTTCTTCGGCGCCTCCGGGTCTCCGAGAATCCAGATCTTCTGCTGGTAGCTCACGATGCCGCCGTTCTCCGCGACGATCGGTCCAGTCAAGCCAAGATAGTTGGACAACGCATAGGCGATCGGAAGAACGTTCCCGCTCGCGAGCATTACTGGAATCCCAGAATCGTTGACCCTCCTGAGCGCCGATACGGCCTCGAGGTGTACGCGCCTGGAGGCGTCTGCTAGCGTCCCGTCGACATCGACCGCCAAGGCCTTGACCTTGCCAGGTGCTGGCCTCTCCCCGCGCTGCCCAGTCGTCACTTGCTCCTCAGCTCGCCCAGGGTAGTGATTCTCTCAGCAAAAGCGTTGTGCTTGTGGATGGATTCCTCGCTCTCGCTACGGACCGTGACCTGCACCGAGTCGTCGAGCTTCCTGTACTTCGTCAGCAGCTTGCCCAAGATGTCCCGCACGACGTCCTCGACGAACTTGGGGTTCTGGTGAGCCCTCAGCACCACGGCGGCCTCGTCGGATCGCTTCAGAATTCCATAAGTGGGGCTGCTGAGCGAGCTCTCGACTATCTCGATCAGGTCGTCCGCCTCGACATCGATTTGCTCAGGCACCTCGATCATCAGCGTCGTCCTGTTCCTCTGGTTGTGTGAGATCGTCGGGACCTTCGATCTTATCTTCTTCAGCTCGGGCACTTCGAGCGCGAGCTGGTGCGAAATCGTTTCCATGGCGCACGGGCATGCGGTCATGCCCTGGACCTGCACTCCTATCTGCATCATAAGGCCGTTCCCTCGAGTTGACGTGGCCTTGGCCATCAGCTTGTAAGGCTCCAAGGACTTCCGCCCGCTCTCCGTCTCCCGCTCAAGGAAGTAGTCGGCCGACATGCGCACCTCCGCATACCCGGCGTAGTCGTGCCTGTCAAGGAGCTTCTTGCAGATGTTCGCCGCGAGCTGTTCGAGGCTCTCGACCTTCCTCCGTAGGCTGTCCTCAATCATCTCGGTGATGACCTCGACATTCCGAGACATGTGCGACCCGCGCTGCGTGGACGGCAGGTCAACGAAAACATCGATTTCCGCCGTCAGGTGGTGTTCCTCGCCGTCACGGTGCACAACGACCGGCTTCACCAGCCCGGTGATGCCCACGCGCGTCAGCTTGAAGCTGTTCTCCACACGCCTGCTCTGGCAGTCCAGCCTCTCCATTCGTCTCAACGTGACGCGGTAGACTTGCGTGCGTTATAAAGAGTGGCGAATTTACTCCCCGAACGGTAACTGGTCCCGCCTTTTTATTCACTCGTACCGCTGGCAATGGCGGCAATAGAACCTGTTGTATTCCGGTATGTACGACAGTTGCCGCCCGCATCTCGAACATGTCCGTCCGGGTATCGGCGGAGGCGTCGGCGGCGAGACCGCTGCAGCTGCGACGGGGTGATGCTTCGCGTGGTGCCTCCTCCGGTCCTGCTCCTCTTTCCAAACAGTCATCTGGAACGCGGCTCCGAAGACCATCAGCCCCAACATGACCAGTACTGTCGTCGTCAAGTCCACGTCGAACAGCACTAGCGCGAACCCGACGAGCAAACCACCAACGACCGCAGTCACGATGCCAATCGCGACCTCGATGTAGACGAAGGTCAGAGCGAAAGCGATCCCGCCAACAATCAACGCCAGCAAACCACTTCCAGTCACCGCAGCCAACACGATGAAGCTGAGCATCCCAGCGACGAGCGCGATCCCGACCCTCGCGAGGAAGATGAAGAGGGCGCTCCCGATGAACGAGCCTAGCATCCCGACTATGAAACCGATGAGGATGCCTCCGATGGCCGCGCCGAACACGTACCCCATGAGCCCGCCAATCAAAGCACCGATGAAGGACATCACGTGCTTCCAGGCCTTGCGGCCGGCGAACGCGAGTGCGAGCCCGACCAACAACAGAAGCAACGAGACGAGCATCAGCAGCTCCCTGTTGCTGCTCAGGTCGTACCCGAGAAGCTCCTGCTGAGCCCGCGCGATCATGAACCACGTGATTGGCGCGTGCAGGATTAAAGTCTTCCCTGAGAGGCTCAAAACCTCTATCTGCGCAATCCCCCTTGCAGTACCAGCATGATCTGCGGCATCGATGAGGCGGGCAGGGGACCGGTCCTCGGCCCCATGGTCGTGTGCGGTGTCAGGGTCGATTCCGACTCCGCACTCAGGGAGATCGGCGTCCGCGACTCCAAGAAGCTCACGGCGAGGCGGAGGGAAGAGCTCGCGCCAAGGATTCGCGAGGTCGCCAACGTCGAAGTCGTCGAAGTCCCAGCGGACGAGATTGACACGATGAGAATGATCATGACGATGAACGAGCTCGAGGCACGCATATTCGCCACAATCATCGAAAGGCTCCAGCCGGAGATCGCCTACGTCGACGCAGCAGACGCGGACGAGGCCCGGTTCGCTCGGATGATCCAGTCGCAGCTGACATGCAAGCCGCGCATATTCTCAAGACACAAGGCAGACGAAACCTTTCCGGTCGTCTCGGCGGCATCAATCATCGCCAAGGTCACACGTGATTCCCGCGTGAGACAGATCGAGAAGGAGATCGGAGAACCGATCGGCTCGGGCTATCCCTCGGACCCGAACACCGTCTCATTCCTCCGTAACTGGATAGGCAAGAAAGGCACATACCCGCCCCACACCCGCCGCTCCTGGGAGACTGCCCAAAACCTAATGAGGCTGAACGAGTTGCGGAAGCTCGACACTTTCGAGGGATAAGAGTTGGTCGAGGAACTGCTCAAGGAGACCATAGAGAGGTTCAACAAGAAGGTCGCCGAGGACCCGAAACTGGCCGCGGAACTCAAAGGCATCAGGAAGATTATACAGGTCGAGGTCACGGACGGGAAGACTTACCACCTGCTGCTCGACAACGCCTGCGTCGGGGAGCTCGGGAACGGCGCCGTCGAGAACCCCGACATCAGAATAGTCGCGAGCTCGGAGACGATCACCCAGTTGCGGAGCGGAGAGCTGAGACCGATGAAGGCCTACGCTACGAGGAAGTTGCAGGTCAAGGGCTCAATCGAGGATCTGTTCAGACTCCGCAAGTTTTTCTGAGCGATTCGTTCGAAGGATACGTTTAACTATCCCATCGGCATTTGTAGCGACCAGCGCGGTGGGGTAGCTTGGTAATCCCATCAGGCTCATAACCTGAAGATCGTTGGTTCAAATCCAACCCGCGCTACGGAATCAAGGCTCCGCCTAAACTAAGTTTAGATGTGAGCTTTACTGCGCAACAGAACGGCTCTAACCTTCCTCTGTTGCGTAATCACCCCCATTCTGACCAACGCGAGTGTGTCGATGTCGCGAAACATAGTCATCCATCCGCAGCTCCAGAAACCGGTGCTCATCAGATTCATACTGCGCAGTCGGGTACGGGGATCAAGGTCAAGTCTGACCGAAATCCTGTGAACGTCGTCAAGAACTGTGCTTCGGAACATTGCTCTGCAATAGTCCTTCAGTGGAACACCGAAGACCCACACAGAGCCAATCGCTCTCCCATACATTGTCGGCACTGGTGTCCTGTGGGCTAGATGTATCGACACGGTCTCAAGATCTAGATCCGTGTGTCTAGATTGAGCGACAGAGAACCTTAATCGTCCTTCTCTGTCGATCACAACGCTTCCTTCACCATCGCACCAGGGCTGGAGTGCGGATATCAACGTCCGCCTGTCGTTTGAGCTCATTACCCAGGGAGGTAGATGGTAGGCTTTGCTGGATTTCTCTCCTATTGGGACTCCATTCTCCGCTAACCATTCTGCGATGAATCTGGTGTAGATGAAGCCGCGAATCGCTACCGCACCATTTCCAGGGAGTTGAGGAGGCCCCATCTCATAGTCGAACACGTCTCTTACGAGCGACCGGAAGTGCTCGTAGAGGTCCGTCTCGTGGGCAGCAAAAGTGATGTTGACCGCGTGCTCGCCCCATTCTCCCCTCTGCAGCCAGATGGACCCTTCGGCCATGACGTACGAAACGATTGCAGCGGCCTTTCGTCTCAATTCAATGTCTTTCTCAATGTCGTCCCGGCTCGGCAGCCGAAGCTTGGCAATCAGCGAATCCCTGTAGACGGATTGAGCGTACTGTATCGCCCAAATCCTGTCCTTTGTGACGGCTGCCTCACGAACCTTGGCCTCTAGCTCCGGGTCGTTGGCGATCTGGAGCATGCTCTCCAGCACGGACACCGGAATCGTCAGCCTCCCCACCAGGTAGTAGTGCACTGACGACTTCGGGATGTTCAGAAGCTTGGCTAGTCCCTGGCAGTTGCCGTATCTCGCGGCGGCCTTCTCGACCAATTCCCTCTGCAGCTGCGGGGGTAGCTGCACCCTCTCCTCCTTCCTATAGGCTCCTCTCGTGCCCCTGTCGCTCATTGTATCCAGGCATTCGAAGGCCGAAGAGCCAGATATCAGCCAGGACTGCAGTTATGCTACATCCAGCACCAGTGAAATCCGTCTCGGCACCGCACTCGTGCACAGAAATCGAGATATAGCAGTGATGACACATACGAGCCCCGTGACTTTTGATCCTACGTGCAAGGACGGCAAGAAGCAGCGCCTGTTGTGCCCGGTCTGTCTTCATTGGGATCCCAGGCCCGAGGAGGGGTCAGGTCCCGGTGTCGGCTACTGCGTCCGCAGGGACATCATGACGCGCATTCGGTGCGAGTGCGAGCTCTTCGAGGAGGCGACGCAGATGAAGGTGGAGGCGCGGAACCGTAAGATCTACGGAACGATCCCTGAGGAAGGCGAAGAGGAGGAGTGAGCTGGCTCCCGTGGAAAAAGCATTAAGTGGCCGCGCCCATGTAGTGCCGCGTCTGGTGGGTTTCTGATGAAGGCTGTCGTTCTGGCTGCTGGGGAGGGCATGCGTCTCCGACCGTTGACCGCCTCGGAGCCTAAGGTGATGATCCCGGTTGCGAACCGTCCCATTTTGGAGCATGTCGTAGACGCCTTGGTGAAGAACGATGTCCGTGACATCGTGATGGTCGTCGGGTACCGCAAGGAGCGGATAATGTCTCACTTCGAGGACGGGAAGAAGTTCGGGGCGCGGATCGAGTACATCGTCCAGGAGAAGCAGCTCGGGAACGGCCACGCATTGTTGTGCGCCAAGGATCGTCTCTCCGGCGAGTTCGTGGTCCTTCCTGGTGACAACATCGTCGACAGGCGAGCGGTCGGGGACCTGCTCCGCGCTGGTGCCTGTCCGAGCGCCCTGGTGGTCGAGAGCGAGAACCCGTCGAAGTACGGGGTCGTGACGTTGGAGAAGGACACCATCAAGGGAGTGTTTGAGAAGCCGCAGGAGATGATCTCCAACATCATCTTGACCGGCATGTATTGTCTGAGCGACAGGATATTCCAGTTCATCGAGCAGTGCATCGCTTATGGCGAGTATGGTCTCAGCAACGCCGTGCAGTCGAGCCTTGGCCACGAGGCTGTGAAGCCCGTGTTCTCGGACGGCCTCTGGATCGACGCCGTCTATCCGTGGGACTTGCTGGAGCTCAACGCAGCCGCGCTCGAGAGCGTGGCGGCGAAGACCGCTGGCAAGGTCGAGTCCCAGGTCTTCGTATCCGGGCCTGTGGGCATCGGCGAGGAGACCGTGATCCGTGCTGGCACAACCATCTACGGTCCCGTGTTGATCGGTGACGGGTGTGACATCGGCCCGAACGTGACGATCTTCCCCTCGACCAGCATCGGGAACAGCGTTGCGATCGAACCATACACCGTAGTCAAGAACAGCATCCTGATGAGCAACTGCAGCATCGGGGCGCACTCTTACCTGTCTCATTGCGTGCTCGGGTACGGCGTGAAGTCCCAGTCCCATCTGATGGGACCCGGGGCGGAGGCGTTCGTCAACATCGGGGACGAGTTCTTCAAGGTGCCCCACATGGGCTCGATACTCGGCGAGGACACGACCTTCGGGACAGGCGTGAGCGTCGAGCCAGGCACGATCGTGGGCGCGGGGTGCAAGATCTCTAGCGGCGCGAAGATCATCAGGAACCTTCCGAACAGGTCGTTGGTGACCTGAGGGTGTAGTTTCGATGTGCGGCATCGTCGGTTACGCGGGCCTTCGGACTGCTCAGCCAATCCTGCTCGACTGCCTCAAGCGGCTCGAATACAGGGGGTATGACTCTGCGGGCGTCGCGGTGGTGAACCCCGGGCACGAACTCGGGTTGCAGCTCTTCAAGACCAAGGGCGAGATCGCGGTGCTCGAGGCCAGCATGCCTGAGATTGCTGGCGTCACGGGGATCGCGCATACCCGATGGGCGACTCAGGGCAAGCCGACAACGGAGAACGCGCACCCGCTCTCCGACTGCACTCAGAAGCTCGCGGTCGTCCACAACGGGATTATCAGCAACTTCATTGAGCTGAAGGAGTCGCTCCAGAAGAAGGGTCACAAGTTCACGTCGGAGACGGACAGCGAGGTCTTCGCACACCTGGTCGAGGCCGAGATGAAGGGCGACCTCGTGAAGGCCGTGCACGCGGCCCTCGAGAAGGTCCAGGGAACTTACGCGTTCGCGGTCGTGTCCGCGGACAAGCAGGAGATCGTGGCTACTCGGAGGGAGAGCCCGCTCGTGGTCGGGCTCGGGGACGGCGAGAACTTCATCGCGAGCGACTTGACTGCGCTCCTGAAGTACACCAACAGGATGGTGTATATCCAGGACGGCGAGGTAGTCCATGTCACCAAGGACGCCATGACCATCACCGACAGCAAGGGCAGGGTGGTCGAGCGTGAGGCCGAGAAGATCACATGGACGCTCGAGGACGCCGAGAAGGGCGGTTACCCGCACTTCATGCTCAAGGAGATCTTCGAGCAGCCGAACGCGATTCACGACTCGCTGCTCGGGAGGATCGAGGCGCTCGAGCCAGAACCGTTCTTCCAGGGGGACAGCTTCTCGAGCGTCAAGGTCGTCGCGTGCGGGACTTCGTACCACGCTGGCATGGTCGGCAAGTACATCATCGAGGAGCTGGCGAGAGTACCGACGACGGTCCAGATATCATCGGAGTACAGGTACTCCACGGCCGCGAGGGAGAACCCGCTCGTGGTGCTCATCACTCAGAGCGGCGAGACGGCGGACACGCTCGGCGCGGCGAGGGAGGCGAAGAAGCGGGGCAACAAGACAGTAGGCATCGCGAACGTCGTCGGCTCGGCAATCTCAAGAGAGGTGGACCACACGATCTATACCCGTGCCGGTCCCGAGATAGGCGTCGCCGCCACCAAGACCTTCGTCACGCAGCTCGTCGCGCTATACCTCCTCGCGATGGACATCGGAATCCAGAACAAGTCGTTCACCGCTCAGACTAGAAGGTCGATGATTGGAAACTTGAGGGACCTCCCGAGAGCGGTCCAGGACGTGCTGAACCAGGCGAGCGCCATAGAATCCCTGGCGAACAAGTACGCGTCGGCGAAGGACATGTTCTTCATCGGCAGGAGCATCAACTATCCAATCGCGCTGGAGGGGGCGCTGAAGACCAAGGAGATATCCTACATCCACGGCGAAGGGTTCGCCGCGGGCGAGCTTAAGCACGGCCCTCTCGCCCTCATATCCAAGGAGTCACCCGTCGTGGCGATCGCGATCAAGGACCACACCTACGAGAAGATGCTCGGCAACATGAGCGAGGTATCCGCAAGAGGCAGCCCGATCATAGCGATAGGCCTCGAGGGCGACACGGAGCTGCAGAAGTATGCAGACGACGTTGTTTGGATCCGGGAGATCCCACCGGTATTCTCGCCCGTGCCTGTGATCGTGGTCCTCCAGCTCTGGGCATACTACTTGGCAAAAGCCCGTGGCTGTCCGATCGACAAGCCGAGGAACATCGCGAAGACCGTGACTGTCGAGTGAGGAAACCCTCACGCTAGCTTCTCTGGGCAGACGTCTCTTCTGGAGCAGTACCTGCACTTGCCCGGCCTGTTGTGGTTCCGATGTGCTTCGCCGGTCTCCACTATCTTCCTCATGTCGGCCAGCTTCTCCAAGAGGACCTTCTTCAGGTCATTGTTGTACTCAATCTCGTGCTGGTGCTCCGGGTATTTCAGGAGGCCGTAAGGTGGAGCCTTCCCGCTCGCATCTTCTATCAGGAGGCAGTACGCCGCGACCTGCAGTATGTGCGAGAACAGGGGTCCCATTGGCGTCCTGCCCTTCTTCTCCTCCACTGGGATGAGGTTGTCGTCCAGCTTAATCACGTAGTCCGGCCTGCCCATGAGACCGTACTTCTCCGACTTGAAGGCCTTTGCCTTGTCCATATCGATGTACTCGATCTTGCCCTTGATCCTGAACTCCTTCCTGATCGACTCCACGATCTCGCTCGAGCGGAGGGATCGGTAAAGGAAGTACGAGGCGCCGACCAGCCACATGATCGCCGCTGCCTCGAGCGTTTCCGCGAGTTTAACGTCAGTCAAGAGGAACGCGACCGAGTTGGCGGCCACGACCACCGCGACTATTGCAAAAATCAGGATGATTTTCTCGTAGTTGACGACCGTGCTGTGAAGGGTCGATTTCGTCGCCTTGAAGAGGAAGTATGTTGCCGCGAGGATCCATATTAGCGCGACGACGCCAAGTACTTGGCTCATTGTGCCAGCATTCTCGAACGGGAGCACCTCGAGACCGACTATGGCCATCAGTGTCGCAGCGACGGCCCACCAGAACACGATTGTTTCAGACTCTCGTGCCACCTTCTCTCCTGCATCAACTTTCCAGAGAGACTTGCCGAGACGCTCATGTTCCTTGACCCCGTGCGTGAGTTTCTCGCTCTCAGCCTCGAACTCGGTGCTCAGCCACCAACTCAGCGGGCAGTAGCTGAATTTCTCGAGGTCGCCAGCCGAGATGAACCTGACCGAGGTCTTGGCCATGCGGGAAATTACAATGATAGTGAGTTAAAAATGTTTGCTCTAACGCTGATGTTCGTTGTCGTCGAAGTGAGAACCGTCCAGAAGCCTCACGCCCTCGGGCGGTTCGATGCCTTCGACGAACCCGAACCAGTAGACCACAGCTCCCGTTCCGAACATCTCGGTATAGGGCTTGAGTTGTCTCCTCACGTTCTTCCTGAGTTCGATCTCGTCACCGAAGGAGGCTTTTGACTCGATCCAGTGGACCTTGACACCGTCTATCTGAATCGGCTTCTCGAGCAGGCAGTCCGGGGTCTTTGTGTACTCCCCGCGGAGCTCCACTTCTGTCCTGTACTTCAGGCCTTTCTTGTCGAGCCAGTCCTGGAGCATCTTTTCGCCCCACTGGCCCCTCTCCGTCTGCATCTGCGCGCCCTTTGGCGAGTAGATCATGTCCTCGTCGGCTATCTGTTTCAGCTCCTTCTTGAGACGCTTGTCATGGCACGTTTCCGGGTTGCGGACGTATTTCCAGAACTGCTTCCTCGGCAGGCCGATCTCCGCACAGAGCATGAGCCCCAGAAGCACGGGTGGGAAGTTGATCATCCTTGCGATCCGTGCAATGGGAGTCCCCCGGCGCCACTCCTTCACTATCTTCTTCATGTCCTTCTTCACTATGTAGAATCGTCTCGTGGCGTCACGCACGGTCCGTTGCGTGTAGAGCACGAAAAGCAGCTCGCGGTCGAGCCGCATCCTGTGGGCGAGCGCGTCAATGTCTGAAGGATTCTTCAGCTGGGAATAGAGTTCTTTGTATTGTTCGTACTTCATCAATTTCACAGTCCAGCAACGAGCTGAACGAGTAGTTCACATCGCTTCTATGTTGGGTGCGTTATCCTCACATCATACTAATTCCTTTGCGCGCAACCTTTATAATGTTATGACTGCGGGTGTCCTCGCTATTGTCTGTCGCAATCTTGATGTTGCTGGAAGTCATGGGCACCTTGCGTCCGATCGAGCCAGATTCTGGTTGGTGTTTCATCTGACAGAGAGTGGAGCGCGTAAGGTCATTCTGCCCGCGAAGTACATCCAGGGCCAGGGAGTGCTCACCCAGCTGGGCGTGCACGTGAAGCAGTACGGCCAGCGGCCGTTTGTCGTGAGCGGAAGGACGGGCTTCTCCAAGGTGAAGGCCAGGATTCAGGCGAGCCTCCTGTCCGCCGGCGTCCCGATGGCCGGCCATGACGACTCCGTGGTCGAGTGCACTCGGGCGAAGATAGATGAGATCGCTGCCAGGGCCGAGTACTTGGACGCAGACGTGATTGTGGCTTGCGGCGGCGGAAAGTCGGTCGACACCGGGAAAGCCGTTGCCGAGAAGCTGCGCGTTCCTGTCATCTCTGTTCCGACTCAATGCGCAACCAACGCTGACGGCATGGCCGATGCCGTGATATTCACTGAGGACCACAAGTTCGTCGAGGACCTCTACCTGAGTCGGCCACCGGCCCTAGTGATGGTCGACACGGACATCGTCGGGAGAGCCCCTGTCCAGTACATCGTGCAGGGGATGGGCGATGCGCTCGCTTGCGCCTTCGAGAAGCCCGCCTATGCCGCTTCCCAGAAGGTGAAGAAGGCGAGCGAGCAAGCTACGGCTGCCGCTCTGGAGGTCAACATGAAGTGCTTCGCCACGCTGATGGCATTCGGCCTCCAGGCGAAGAAGGACGTGGACGCGGGACACGTCTCGGACGCTGTCGAGGCGGTGGTCGAAGCCATCAAACTGCAGAGCGGGTTCGGGTTCGGTGGAGGCGGCTGCGCTGCCGCCCACGCAGTGCACAATGGCCTTACTATCGTGCCTGGAATCGCGAGGAAGCACGGGGAGATCGTCGCCTTCGGCACTCTTGTCCAGATGGTTCTCGAGAAGCGCCCCATGGGCGAGATCGAACGGGTCATGCGCTGGTGCAAGTCGCTCGGCCTCCCGATCAAGTTGAGCGACCTCGGCCGACTCGACGCGAGCTATCTTTCGAAGGCGGCAGAGAAGGCCTGCGACCCAAATGACACGATGTCCTGCATGCCGTTCCTCGTGACGCCAAAGATGGTCATTGAAGCAATCCGTGAGGTCGACAGGTTTGGGAGCTCGATGCAGTAGTGCCAAGGGGGCAGGCTTTTTCCCGGGCCCTCAAACATGCTGGCACTGACCAGGAAAGACTATATACGGCCATCACGATTATAAGCGCGAAGTCGTCGAAAGGCGGCTAAGAAGGGATGAGTTAGAGGAGGCATTCGATATGAGCAGTCCAGTT